>WBZQ01001478.1_pt1 | contig 16283 bp, 10 predicted proteins | sample 5204251 | NCBI WGS metagenome assembly WBZQ01 (sample SAMN12412402, study PRJNA552823) | activated sludge metagenome | isolation source: activated sludge from nitrification reactor of wastewater treatment plant... | place: USA: Virginia | collected 2017-09 | reverse complement strand
GTTCGCAGCGACTTCCCCAACCAGATCAACAACGTGCTGGCCTTCCCCGGCATCTTCGCCGGGGCGCTCGACGCCGGCGCCAAGCGGATCACCGAGCGGATGAAGATCGCCGCCGCCGACGCCATCCTGTCGGTGGTCGCCGACGACCTGCGGCCCGACCAGATCGTGCCCAGCGCCCTCGACCGCCGGGTGGCGCCCGCGGTGGCCGCGGCCGTCGCCGAGGCGGCCCGCGCCGAAGGCATCGTCTGAGTTTCTTCACGGAAGAAGAATCCGCCCCGGAGCAGGGCGCCGATGCGTATCCGCAGCGGCGCGCCCGCCCGGGGCGGTCCTTGTTCGGTGGGTCAGCCGAGTCCGAGTTCCGTGGCGATCTCGCTGATCGCCTGCGCCAGCTCGACGTCGAGTTCGGTGAGCGCGCCCACGCTGTGCGTGAGCAACGCCAGATGCACCGTCGAATACCGCAGGTCGATGTCGGGATGGTGGTTGAGTTCCTCGGCGGCGTCGATGATGCGCGCCACGAACTCCCCTCCCTTCACCATGTTCGACGTCGTGTAGTCGGCGACGAGCACACCGTCGGCGACCTGCCACGGCCCGGGAACGGACCGCGCGGCCTCGGATTCGGAAATCGGTAAAGCAGACATGGCCCCAGGGTGCCTGAACACCCCCGACCGGCGAAAGAGCGCCACGCGGTCCCGTTTTTGATTCGGCGCCACCAGTCGCTACACTCGTACCCGCTGCCCAACGCAGCACGCCGCCTTAGCTCAGTCGGTAGAGCGATTCACTCGTAATGAATAGGTCAGGGGTTCGATTCCCCTAGGCGGCTCCAAAAAGAGCAGGTCAGAGCTGGTTTTGGCTCTACACTGCCTCCCTGTGGTCACCGCCACCGGTTTGGTGGTGGTGTGATGTCGGTACTTCACTCGCTGTCGTCGTCGGTGTCCGGTGTCAGTACGCGTTTGATGGCGATATCCATACGTCCGGCGATGTCGTCGAAGGTGTCCGGGAACAGGCCGGCGTAATGCCGCAGCGTGGTCGATGCGTCCTGGTGGCCGAGCATGCGTGAGACCGCGACAACGGATGCAGAGGATTCGATCGCCAAGCTTGCTGTTGCGACGAACCCCGAGTTCGATCAAGCGGATTGTCGCTGCACGCTGCCGATCTACGTCAGCGCCTCGCTTTGCGGCGGGTCAGTCGCGGGTAGACACGCAACACGAAGGTCATCGCCAACGCGATGACCGGATTGCTCGGGTTGATGTATTCACGGACGGAGTCGATACGCCCATCCTGGATATGCGCAATCCAGCAATATCCGTCGATGACGATCGTCCGACCGGCGATGGTCGCCTCACGCTCGTATTCGAGCAGCACCTGGTCGGCGTTTGCGAACGAATTCGTGATCCGAACCTTGCGCCCGCCGCCGGTGCCCTCACCATCCCCTGAGACGGTGAGGGCACCGATGACTTGCTCTCGACCACGCCAGGTGTAGCCGATGGGAACGAGGGTGAATTCGCAATCTTCGGTGATCAGCTCACCGAATTGTTGAAAATTCTGATCCGCTACCGCATTCAGATATTTCTTGACAACACCATCGAAAGCGTCAACATCCGACATTTCTCATCTCCTCTACTCGACCAATGGACAAAACACATACAGATCGTGGGCAGATCTCTCGCGCCCACACGCAATAACCTACGCTCACCGGAAACGAAAATTCTACCGTATTACTCGAACCGGCACATTACTCCACCCTGCCAGATTCTGCATATTCACTCGCCGACATGCGTCCCAATCAACTTCGTACCGCGGCATGTAATCGAGGAGTCGCTCCAATGCGATGACACTTTCCATCCGCGCCAGGGCCGCACCAAGGCACGTGTGAATCCCGACTCCGAACCCCAGATTCTGCGCCCGCACGCGTTCACGGTCTATGTCGAAGACGTCGGGGTCGCACCACACATCGGGATCACGGTTGGCTGCGCCTATCAGGACGAACACCGGTTTACCGGCCGGAATCGTCACGCCGTGCAGAGTCACGTCTTTGGTACTGCGCCGTACGTTGTACTGCGTCGGTGGCTCGAAGCGGAGAACCTCTTCCACTGCTGCGGGTATCTTGCTGCGGTCGGCCTGCAGCTTCTCCCACTGCTCAGGGTGCTGCGCGAACAGCACCGCCATACTCGCCACGAGGCGGGTGACAGTTACCGCGCCCGCACCACCCAAGACCAGGGCGAACTGAGCAATCTCCGTATTGTCCAGACCGGTCAATTCACCGTTCTCACGCCGCACCCGGGCGGACACGAGGTCACTGATCATGTCGTTGCGCGGACACGCTCGTCGCTCCTTCACGACCTGGTAGTAGACGACCACCATCTGCAGCGCGGCCTGTAGCCCCGCCTCCGAGATCTTCACCTCACCGGGATCACGATGAAGGAACTCATCGAGCCAGAGCCTGATCTGACCTCGGCGCTCTTCCGGAACACCCAGCATCGTGGTGATTACCTCGATCGGAAACAGCGCCGAGAAGTCCTGAACGACATCGAAATTCGCGGGGTCGGCGGCACCGAGATGACGATCGATCAAGTCGGTGACCAACGGCTTCAGTTCACCGATCGCCCGCGGCGTGAATACCTTGTTGACCAAGCCTCGCATGTTTCGATGCTCGGGCGGATCCATGACGATGATCGATTTATGCATCGGCGGCTGCCCGGACTGTATCGAACCGAGATCCACACCGTCCGCAGATGAATACGTCTCGAAGTTCTTATGCCCATCGGCGACGTCGGCGTGTCGACTCAGCGCATAGAAGTCATATTTTTCGCTGTAGTAGACCGGCGCCTCCTCGCGCATCCTTCGATACGTTTCATAAGCACCATTGAAGTAGTCATCCGAGAACGGGTCGAACTCCAGTTTATCCTTCAGCATGAAAGATCCCTTTCCTCCGCGAGTCGCAAGAATTCCGGCTCGGCTTCAGGACGTCTCGGCAAAGTACTTCTGAGTCGCGTGATCGATCGCCTGCTGGTGCTTCTGCGCGAGATCATCGCGCACCGCTGCCGCACGTGCGGCAGCATCCAGGGTGGGCTGTGCCTGACCCTGGAAGTGCGGAACCACTTCGGCTGCAAATAGTTCGGCCGAACGCTTCGTGGCCGCCGGATTTGCCCATTCATGAGCCATCTGCAGCATGCAGCCGAAGCCCCCGGATTGATCCCACAACCGCTGAACTTGTTCGCGCGCACGTTCCGGAGTACCTATCACACCGGCACCAAGGTCATTGATGATCGTGATCATCTCATCGATCTCCTGCCCCGGCATGGTCAGATGGGGGAACGCTGCCACCTTCTGGAAGTACCGGAACCAGGATTCGATGCCGTACCTGACCTCCTCACGAGCCTGCTTCTCGGTCTCCGCAATGTGGAACGGGCCCGCCAACGCCCAGTTCTTACGGTCGATCTGAGTGTTGAACGCCGCCGCCTGCTCTTCCGCAATGCCCCAGTGGTAGGAGAGTGCGCTGAAGCTGTCGATCGTCAACGTCGAGCCGATCGAGATGAGTCCGATACCGTGCTTGCCGGCCAACCGGGCGCCGGTGGGCGAGGAGACCGCCGCGACCGCGAGAGGCATACCGCCGTCGGTGTACGGGGCAAGCTGCAGCCGCGCGTCGACCAGCTCGTGAGTGCGGGTCTTGGCGCTCACGGTCTCCCCGTTGAGAAGTCGGACCACGATGTCCAGGTTTGTCTCCAGCAGTTCACGCGTATCCTGCTGCGTCAGACCGATCATTCCGGCGTCAGTCGGCAACGAGCCCGGCCCGAATCCGCCGATGACCCGTCCGCGGGTCAGGTGATCGAGCAACACCAGTCGGTCGGCCACCCACAGAGGATTGTGGTACGAGAGTGAGATCACTCCCGTGGCAAACCGGATGTTCTTCGTCCGCTCGGCCGCTGCGGCGATGAACACCTCTGGTGAGCTGAGGATCTCGCTACCCGCCGAATGATGCTCGCCGAGCCAGACCTCGTCGTAGCCCAATGCATCGATGTGTTCGATGAAGTCCAGATCACTGTGCAACGCAAGGGTCGGGTTTGTACCTGCCCGGTGGAACGGTGCGACAAAGTATCCAAAACGGAGACGCGACATAGTTTTTCCTCTTGTTGTAGGTTGTGTTCTTTTGACACATCGGATGATGTTCAGCCACTGACCGACGGTTGGCTCAGCTCTCGACCGACCTGGCCAGGCGGATTCAGTGAATCCAGATAACCTGCACTCATTCACTTCTCAGGTCGACGGGACGTTGATCGTCTGCGCATGATCGCCGTTCATCGGTGCCATCACCTCGTCCCGGTAGCGACGCATTCCCGCCTCAAGGTCGGTGAAGAACATTCCGGCGGGCACCAGGATCCGGTCAACCCCAAGTTCTCGGTAGCCTTCCAGCTCTGCGGCCGCGTTCTTTCCGATGAGCGTGGAGGTCACCGTCACCTCGATGTCATCCATGTCGCGGTCCGAGACCGCCGCAGCGTTCCGGGTTTCCGCCAGAAGCCGCCGTAGCGTACCGGCATCTCGCGTCATCGGCAGGTAACCGTCACCCAGCCTCCCGGCTCGACGCGCGGCCGCGACCGAATCACCGCCGATGTGAATCGGAACGGAGTTCTGATGGGGTGCAGGTCGCATAATGCAGTCGTCGAAATCGATGTGGCGACCGTGATAGGTCGCCGCGTTCCCCGACCATAGAGCACGCATCACGCCGATGTACTCGTCGGTGCGGGGCCCCCGCCCGTCGAACGGCACACCGAGAGCCTCGAACTCCTCACGCATCCAACCCAACCCGATCCCCAAATCCACACGGCCACCGCTCAAGTGGTCGAGTGTAGCGACCTGTTTCGCCAGCACAACAGGATTCATCAACGGCGCGATGACGGCGCCCGTGGCGAGGCGAATCCGGTCGGTCACCGCAGCCACATAGCCAAGCCAGATAAGCGGGTCTGGAATCGGCATCTCGTCCCCGCCCGGCATGCGTCCGTTCGCCGTATACGGACATGGTGACGAGTAGCCCGAAGGGATCACGACATGCTGACTGGCCCAAAGAGACTCGAACCCCAGATCCTCGGCAGCCTTCGCGAGTCCCAGAGCGGACTCCGGGTCGCCCATCTGTCCGGTGTTCGCGAACAGAATTCCAAACTTCATGATTCCCCTGCCGTCATATACCTTGGTCGCCATCGACTGAGTTCGCCTGAAACTCGCTGTCGCAACTGCTCATCGGTCGCTCCCGGCGCGCTCCGCCATGCCGGATCCGACCGGTGGGAGATCTGACAAGATCACGTGCGCGTTTGTCCCGCTCAATCCGAATGACGACACTCCGGCTCGGCGTGGACCTGTCGCGTCGGACCATACCTGTGCCTGGGTCAGCAGACTCACCGCACCGGTCTCCCAGTCCACGTGTCTGCTAGGGCGGTCGACATGCAGGGTCGCCGGCAGCACGCCGTGGCGCATAGCCTCGAGCATTTTGATGACGCCGGCCACACCCGACGCCGCCTGGGTGTGTCCGATGTTCGACTTCACCGATCCCAACCGCAATGGGCGGTCCGCCGGGCGGCCCTGACCGTAAGTGGCTAGCAACGCCTGCGCCTCAACCGGATCTCCCAATGTCGTGCCGGTGCCATGGGCCTCGACGACATCGACGTCTTTCGGTTCGAGTCCCGCATCAGCCAGCGCGGCACGGATGACATTCTGCTGCGCCGGACCGTTCGGTGCCGTGATGCCGTTGCTCGCGCCATCTTGATTGACCGCCGAACCGGCGACCATTGCGAGGACCGGATGGCCGAGTCGGACCGCGTCCGAAAGCCTCTCCAGCACAATAACACCGACTCCTTCAGAGAATCCGGTACCGTCCGCGGCATCAGCGAAGGCCTTGCATCGACCGTCAACGGAGAGCCCTCGTTTTCGTGCGAAACCGATGAACAATCCGGGCGTGGCCATGATCGTCGCTCCACATGCCAAAGCCATCGAACATTCCCCCGAACGCAACGACTGCACCGCCAGATGCATTGCCACCAGCGATGACGAGCACGCGGTATCAATCGTCAACGCCGGACCCGACAAGCCTAGCGAATAGGCTATCCGCCCGGAGCCAAGGCTCAAGGTCGTGCTCTCACCCAGGTATGCCTCGGCTTCCGGTGGCGCATCATTGATCATCCGGGCTGCGTAATCCGCATAGGTGATGCCCGCGTATACGCCGGTATCACTCCCCTGCAGCGACGACGGATCGATACCCGCACGTTCCAACGCCTCCCACGTCACCTCGAGCAACATCCGTTGCTGAGGATCCATCGCCAACGCCTCGCGGGGACTGATTCGGAAGAAGTCGGCGTCGAAATCGGCTACTCCGGTGAGGAATCCGCCCGCACGGGCATACGTGGTCCCGGCATGGTCGGGATCCGGATGAAATAGATCCGACAGATTCCACCCACGATCCTCCGGAAAGTCGCCAAGGACATCGAGCCCACCGTCGACGACGTCCCATAGCGCGTCCGGGGAATCAATACCACCTGGGTACCGACAACTCGCACCGACGATGACCACCGGATCATCGTCGCTGCGGACGGCCGTGGCCGCCCCATTCGTAGCGGCCGCGGCCGACGAGGGCATGGCTGCTGCCGCCATGTGACGAGCGAGCTGCCGAGGTGTCGGATGATCGAAGACCGCCGTCACGGACACACGCAGATCCATCGCACGCTGTAGTCGATTACGAAACTCCACCGCGCTCAGGGAATCGAATCCGAGGTCGGTGAAGGCGAGATCCACTCCGATCCTGTCCGATCCCACCCCCAGCACGGCACAGGCATGCTCGACGATGACATCGAGCATGTGCTGTTCCCACTCGGCTGCGGTGCGTTCGACGTCCCGCGTTGCCGGTGCCGCGACCTCTCGGCGCCGCTCCGTCCGCAGTGATATCCCCAGGTCTCGCGCGATCGCGGGCACCATGCCGGTGGTAGCGAGCCCGGCCACATCGATCTGAGCCGGCACCACGAGCGAGCTCGCGGTCGGCAGCACCAGGTCGAACAGGCGCATGCCGTCGTCACCCGCCAACGGCACCATGCCATTTCGACTCAGGCGAATGATGTCACGGTCAGCAAGGTGCCCGGTCATCCCACTGGGCTGTGCCCATTGACCCCACGCCATCGACACCGCAGGCAATCCTTCGAATCGCCGACGCTGCGCAAGCGCATCCAGGAACACATTTGCCGCCGCATAGTTCGCCTGGCCGTACGAGCCGACTACACCCGCGATCGACGAGAACAGCACAAATGCCGCGAGATCGCTTGAGCGCGTCAGCTCGTGCAGATTCCATGCAGCGTCGACCTTCGCCCGCATGACATTGTCCAGCGATTCCTCGGTCACCTCACCGAATACCGCGTCGTCGAGGACTCCGGCCGCGTGAACCACGGCGGTCAACGGGTGTGCCGGAGAGATCCGGGCGAGTTCGTGTGTCAGCGCGTCACGATCCGCTGCATCGCACGCGGCGACGGTGACGGTGGCGCCCAGCGCATCCAGCTCTGCGGCGACTTCTGGAGCCGGCGCTTGCCCCCGGCGCCCGATGAGGAGGAGGTTCCGGACACCGACGTCGACCACCAGGTGCCGGGCCAACAGTGTCCCGATCATGCCGGTTCCACCGGTGATCAGCACGGTTCCCGCCAGGTCGATGGCACGCGGAACGGTGAGCACGAGCTTACCGACATGCCTCGCCTGTGCCATGAACCGATATGCCTCGGGTGCCGCGCGCATGTCCCAGGCGTGAACTGGAAGCGGACGCACCGCACCCGAGTCGAACAGTTCGACGATCGCATGGAGCATCTGTCGCAATCGGTCCTGGCCAACCGTCGTCAGGTCGAACGATCGGTAGCGGACGCCCGGATGGTCAACTGCTACCTGTGCCTCATCACGCAGGTCCGCCTTGCCCATCTCGATGAATATGCCGCCAGGCGCGGTCACCCGGAGGGATGCATCCACCAGGTCCCCGGTGAGGGAGTTGACCACCACGTCGGCTCCGGTGGCACCGAACTGTTTTCGGCATCGGTGTTCGAAGTCGGCCGTTCGTGACGACCCGATATGCGTGTCATCGAAGCCCAGTTCCCGTAGGTTCTCCCATTTGGCGGGACTTGCGGTGGCAAAGACCTCCAGACCCCAATGACGGGCCAGCGCGACCGCCGCCATACCGACGCCACCGGTCGCCGCATGCACGAGAACTCGCATGCCTGTCCGCACCTGCGCAACGTCGACCAATGCGTAGTACGCCGTGAGGAATGCCGCAGGAATGGCTGCGGCCTGCGCGAAGGTCAACCCGTCTGGAATCGGTGCGAGCGTACGGTGATCGGTCACGATGACCGGTCCGGCACCGGCGAACAGACCCATCACCCGGTCACCCGGTACGAGGTCGTCGACATCCGCGCCCACCTCGAGCACGACACCCGCGCCTTCGGCACCCACCGCCGCCTGTCCGTCGGGGTAGGTACCCAGCGCTATCAGCACATCCCGGAAGTTCACGCCGGTGGCGCGCACACCCAACCGGACCTCACGCGGACCGAGTTCCTCGCTTCCGTTCGAGGTCGCCCGCAAGGACAGCCCTGTCGCATCCAGCGTCCCTGTGCCAAGACTCGTGAGACTCCAGTTGGTTCCGGCGGCGGGAAGGTCAAGACATGATGCACCTTGTCCGCGCACGAGCCGTGGCACGACGACAAAGTCGTCACGCAGGGCCAACTGCGGCTCGCCGGCCATCTGTGCCGCAGAGACAGCCACGTCGACCTGTCCCCAATCAGCGACGTCCACCAGCACTATCCGATCGGGGTTCTCCATCTGCGCAGTCCGCAACAAACCCCAGACCGGTGCGTCATACAGATCGACGACATCCTCGTCACGGGTCGCCACCGCTCGGCAGGTCACCACGACCAGCGATTCGGGCGAGTCGGTCGACAGCCACCGCTGAACCCGCCGGAGCACGGTGGCGACCGTGGCACGCGTCATCACCGCCAGGTCGGATGTCGACCCGACGAGCGCGCTCGGTGCCCGCGCGAGGAGGACGGGTCGGACCGAGGACGCGCACTTGCCCGAGTCGTCGATCTCGGCCCAGTGCGCCGACTCCCCCTGATGAGGCACTGGCACCCACTTCACCGTGTACACGGACCCCGTGCTCGCGGAAAGTGAGGTCAGCCGTGCCGGCTCGACATCCCGAACGATGAGCGAATCGATCGACACGACAGTCGCTCCCGTGCCATCGGCAAACCGAAGCCTCACCTCACGGTCCCCGATGCGCTTCAGATACACGCGGAGCGACGTCGCCCCGACAGCATGCAGACAGACACCGGACCACGAGAACGGCAACATGATCCGACCGTCCATCGGTTCAAAGCCCGCCAGCGCTACGACCTGCATCGCGGCATCCCACAGCACCGGATGCAACCCGTGCTGCCCCGCTACCTCAGAACTGGGAAGTTCGACTTCGGCGAAAACCGCATCAGGGCCCCGGCGCCATGCCGATCGAACGCCACGGAATGCCGGGCCGTACTCGTAGCCCAGGTCCGCAAGGTCCGCATACAGGCCATCGATGCCGACAGCGGTAGCCGCAGACGGGGGCCACGTGTCGCTATCGGATACAGAGGTCGCCGTCGTTGTGTGCGTGGATAATTCACCAGAGGCCAGACACGTCCACGATGCCGTGAGGTCTGACTTGTCGGTTCCGGACTGCGCATACACCGACACGGTGCGGCGCTCATCCGGTCCGAGACCACCGATCACCACCCGAAGCGGAATCTCACGGTCCTTGGGCACCACGAGGGGCGCCTGCAGCACCAGTTCGGCCACCGTCGAGCAGCCGACCTCGTCCCCGGCTCTCATCACCAGCTCGACGAGCGCGGCACCGGGCATCAGCACCGAGCCGGCGATGGTGTGGTCGGATATCCACCCGCATGACGCCACACTCACCCGGCCCGTGACGATCACTCCACCAGAATCCGGTTGGGCGACAATCACGTCCAGGATCGGATGGTCGATCGTGCACAGTCCCGATCCCTCGCCGCCGACACTGGTCCGGCGCCAGAAGGGCCGTGTGTCCCACGCGTATGTCGGCAGTTCCACCCGGCCCACCGGCGGAACCAAGCGCGCCCAGTCAAGAGCGAGACCGCCGGCAAACAGCTGCGCCTGGGCGCGATCACGGCAGCGGGGCCCGTCGTCGTCTCGGCGGAGCGTACCGACCGCGACCACTTCCACGCCGGACTCCTCTGCCACGGCCTCGACGGCGGTGACCAGGCTCGGATGCGGACTCGCCTCCACGAAGAAGCGGTAACCGTCGGTCACCATCCGGTCGATCGTGTCGGCGAACCGGACCGGCTCACGCAGATTTCGATACCAATAGTCATTCGCCAGTGCCTCGGCCGGCAACTGCTCGGCGGTGACCGTCGAATACCAGGTGACGGCAGGGGGACCGGCGAGTATGTCGGCCAGGTCGGCCGTGAGCGACTCCCGCAGCGGTTCCATCGCCGCACTGTGCGACGCATAGTCGACGGCGAGCATCCGACAGAAGATCTTGTCTTTCTCCAGGTCGGCGACCAGGACCGATAACGCGTCGCGGTCACCGGCCAACACCGTAGAGGCCTGACTGTTCACCGCCGCGACCGAAACATGGCTGCCCAGACGGCCTTCTAGAGCTGCAACCGGAAGACCCACCGATGCCATTGCCCCACCACTGATCCGAGACAGGGCCCGGGTGCGGATGGTGACGACGGCAGCCGCAGCTTCGAGTCCGATGGCACCGCTCACGACGGCCGCGGCGATCTCGCCCTGACTGTGCCCGACCACCGCATCCGGTGTCACGCCGACAGCCCGCCACATCGCGGCGAGCGACACCATTGTCGCGAACAGCATCGGCTGCACGATGTCGTCACCATCGAGCGTCGGCGCATCCGACCTACCGTTGAGGACATCCACGGCCGACCACCCGGTGTGGGGACGCAGCGCTGCATCGCATCGGGTGAATTCGGTGCGGAACACCTCGGATTCCGCCCACAGGTCCCGGCACATCCCGGTCCACTGAGAGCCTTGTCCGGGAAACACGAAGGCGACCTTCCCGGAGATCATCTCGTCACCGGTCTGCACACAGTTCGGCGAGTCCTCGCCGCGTGCCACGGTTCGGAGGGCGTCGAGCAGGTCGGTACGGTCTGCGGCCACCATCACGGCCCGGCGCTCGAAATGTGTCCGGTGAACGGCGAGCGAACGGGACAACGCCGGCAACGCAACATCGGGCCGCGACTCCAACAGCCCGGCGAGGCGTTCGATCTGTCCCCGGAGCGAAGCGTCACTGCGCGCCGAGACCGGGAACAGTGTCGCGGTGCCCTCGTGCACCGATTCGGCTTCCCGCGGCGGCGCTTCTTCCAGTACGACGTGGGCATTCGTTCCACTGATCCCGAAAGCACTCACACCAGCACGCCGAGGTCGAACTCCACGAGTCCACCGCGAAGGGGTGTTCTGAACCGAGACTCCGCTTGCGTCCCAGTCGATCTTCTCCATCGTTCGATCTGCGTGCAACGACGCCGGAATCAGTCCGTTATGCAGCGCGAGGACCGTCTTGATGACTCCGACGATGCCTGCGGCGGCCTGCGTGTGCCCCAGGTTCGATTTCACCGACCCGACACCCACCGGCCTTCCCGGGTCACGATCTGGTCCGAATACCCGTGCAAGCGCACGCATTTCGACCGGATCACCGAGCAGGGTGCCGGTACCGTGCGCCTCCACGAAGTCGATGTCCGATGGGTCCAGAATCGAATTCGCTAGGGCAGCCTGGACTACATGCTGCTGAGCTATCCCGTTGGGAGCGGTCATACCCTGGCTGCGACCATCGGAATTGACCGCTGATCCGCGCAGCACAGCCATCACCGGATCACCGTCTCGTACCGCGTCGTCGAGACGCTTGAGCATGACCACGCCGCAGCCCTCGGCCCAGACCATCCCGTCGGCATCCGCGGAGAATGGACGGCAGACACCGGTCGGTGACATGGCGCGTAGCCTGCTGAACTCGACGTGCGTCTCGGGACTCGCGAGCACGGACGCTCCACCGACGAGCGCTCGATCGCACTCGCCGACGCGGAGTGCATGTGCGGCCAGGTGCAGGGCCACCAATGACGACGAGCACGCGGTGTCGACGGTGATGGCTGGACCGTGAAGTCCCAGCTGGTAGGCAACTCGCCCTGCCGCGACACTGGTCGCCGAACCCGTTCCGACGTAGCCATCGAGCTGATCCAGGCCGGTGCCGGCGTGGTAGGTGCTGCCGTAAAGGCCGAAGTACACGCCCGTCGATGTCCCTCGCAGCGTGCGGGGATCGATACCCGCGCGTTCGATTGCCTCCCAGGATGTCTGCAGCAGAAGGCGTTGCTGCGGATCCATCGAGGTGGCCTCACGAGGTGTGATACCGAAGAACGCCGCGTCGAAGTCCTCGACCGCATCCAGGAACCCTCCCCGCAGGGAATAGGTGGTGCCCTCGGCATCGGGGTCCGGGTCATAGAGGCCGGTAAGATCCCATCGTCCGGCCGGCACATCGCCGATCACGTCCTCACCGTCGATCAACAACCGCCACAGGTCTTCCGGGTTCTCCACCCCTCCGGGCAACCGGCATGCCATCCCAACGATCGCCACCGGGCCTGCGATGTGTGCCGACCGTGCCTCCGCCGGCGCGTCGGACTCCGCCGCCAGCACGGCACTGATCGCCCCGATCGTCGGGTACTCGAAGACGAGACTCGGATCGACGTCCGTGCCGGTGATCTCGGCGAGTCCCGCCGACAAACCTACCAAGTTGCTTGAGCCCAGGCCGAACTCGGCCAGCGGCCGGTCCACATCGACCTGATCAGGCCGCAGTCCGGTCTGCGCTGCGACAGCGGACACCAGCCACTCTGCGACACCCGATGTCGATACACGGCCGAGAGCGGTCTCCAGCGTCGTCGAGTCTGCGGCCGGAACCGATCCCAAACGCTCCAGATCTCCACCGAGGTATGCGTTCCGGCAGGCCTGCCGCTGGATCTTGCCACTGCTCGTCTTCAGGATGGATCGCGGACGGATGAGAACGACATCGTGGACGGCGATCGCGTGTCCGGTGGACACTGCGGCCCGAATCGCGGTTCGGATCTGATCGAGGTCGCTGTCCTCCGTGGCGGTGACCTCGACGACAAGGACCGGCCGTTCTCCGGCTTCGGCACCGTCGACGCCGAAGGCCGCAACGCATCCCGGCCGCACCGTGGGATGCGCGGTCTCCACGGTCAGCTCGATGTCCTGTGGGTAGTGATTCCGCCCGTCGATGATCAGCAGATCTTTGCTGCGACCCACAACGAACAACTCACCATGGGAAAGGAATCCGAGATCTCCGGTACGGAGGTAACCGCCACGTCCGTCTGCCAGCAACCCACCGAATACCTCGGTGGTCTTTGGCGCATCGTTCAGATAGCCTGCCGCGACGCTGTCACCGGACACCCATATCTCACCGACCTCGCCGTCGTGACATTCGGCGCGGCTCTCCGGGTCGACGATCGCGACACCGACGCCGGCCGGTGGAACACCGACACCGACGTGCTCGCGAACCACTGACGGATCGCCGTCATCCGGACGGGTGAGGATGGTCGGATCCTGATCGACCGGGGTGCCGGTCACCAGCAGAGTCGCCTCGGCCAGACCGTACGCCGGCTGAAACGACCGTTTCCGAAAGCCTGCCGGCTCGAATACCTCCGCGAAGCGGCGAAGGGTTTCGGCCCGAATCGGTTCCGCAGCGTTGAATGCCACACGCCAATTGCTCAGATCCAACTGACCGGGGAGGTCTGGTGCCGCGCGCCGCGCGCACAGTTCGTAGCCGAAATTGGGACCACCGCTGGAGTGCGCTCTGAAATGTGACACCGCACGCAGCCAACGCTCCGGTTTCTGCAGAAAGTGCAGTGGCGAGAACAGGACCGAGCTGGTGCCGACGAACAACGTGTGCAGTACCGGCCCGATCAAGCCCATGTCGTGAAATGTCGGAAGCCAGCTGACGAACATCGCACCGTCCGACTCGGCCACGCGTTCCGGAGTGTGGTCCATCGTCTCAGCGATCGCCCGCTGATTGTGCAGCAGATTGCCGTGCGTGACGATGACACCCCGCGGAGCACTCGTGGATCCCGATGTGTACTGGAGAAATGCAACCGAATCAGAGCCAATGGGCGGGGAGATCCAGCCAGACGCGAGATCAGCGTCGATCTCTTCTGTTGCAACCCAATTCAGGGCAGCGAGGTCAGGAACCCGCTCGACCACCGAACTGAGTGCATCGATGATCTGACGCGTGCTCAGCACCACCTGGATGTCCGCATCATCGACGACTTGACGCAACCGTCGAAGCGCACGATCGACTTCATTCAAACGCGGCAGTGGTGCGGCACCGCGACCACCGCCCCGGCCAGACACCCATAGAAGCTCGATACGAAATCAAGACCGGGTGGGTACAGGAGCAATGCCCGGCTGTTCGAGTACCCCGCGGCCTGCAGCCACGTACCGATCGCCAGGGATTGCCGCTCCAGGTCCCCGTACGTCAGTTCGACCGTCTCGCCATCGACATCCCCGGTTGCCAGGAAGCGATACACGATGCCCGACTCCTGTTCCGCCTTTCGAAGCCGGAGCAGGTCGACAATTGAACTGTTCACGAGCGGTCCCATCCCCCATCACGCTGCGAGGTGTGCACGCAGACAAAACTGGCCAGAGACGGCTGACGAAACTCGACAGCCCCGTCTTCACTGCAACGGCGCGGACAGATGGCCTTCACTCCGCGACTTCCTTGCCATCTTCGGCTTCCGGGTTATCGAGCCCGGGCTCACACCCGCCGCCATCGCCGAGCAACAATAGCAGTTCCGCCAAGTCCTCCTCGATGTCGTCGTCGGCCTCCGATGAGGGCCCGGCATCACACGCCGAAGTATCGCTATCACCCGACAGGAATCGCGCCATCGAATCTATCGTCGGGTAGTCGAATACGGTCCCAATCGGAATGCGGACTCCCAACCACTCACCGAGTTCCGCTGCCATCCGCATACCGTGCGCCGAGGTGAGACCCAGATCCGCAAACGGCACCGAGGTGTCGATGTCGACGACATGGACGTCGAGCATCGACCCGATCCTTTGCACGAGCCATGTTCGAATCTCATGCGCATCAAGCGAGTTCGCACCTTCGGCGCCGGTCTGATCACAGTCAGTACTCATGCGCATCCCCTTCACGATTGTAGACGCCTTTCTGGACAGCGGATCCGACAGAGCCGCCCGAAGCGGGCCAATATCGATGCCTGTCAAACGCGTACGTGGGTAGCCCCACCGTTGAACGCTCGCACTCACCGAAGAAGGAATGCCAGGTTACCGCGCCGCCACTGACCCAGCTGCCCGCCGCCAAGTTCAACAACAACTCTGACGACAACAGGTCACAGCCGATCTCGACCACAGTGACGCCGTCCGTGATTGTCGTTGCCGGCCGCTCATCCGAGGTCGCACCGAAAATCCCGCCTGCCCGCACTCCGTACACCGCCTCTCCTTCCCCGACAAGATATTCCGGGACCACGAGAGGAATCAGTGGCCGACCGAGCGATGCCGAACGGACCATCGATCCGAGACTCTGCACCAGTTCCTCTGCTGTACAACCTGATTCCATCAGCCGGCCGCGTGCGGCGACCAACGCACACGCATCCCGCAAAGACACCACACCAGCAACATGAGCAGCCGTGATCTCACCCAACGAATGCCCCATCACAAAATCCGGCCGCACCCCCCACGACTCCAACAAACGCACCAAAGCCACCTCAACGGCAAACAACGCGGCCTGCGTATAAACCGTCTCATCCAACAACCCGGACTCACCCACGATCACATCCCGCAACGACACATCCAGATAACCGTCGAACACCCCACAAACCTCATCAAAAGCCTCCGCATACTCCTGAAACTCCCGACACAGCCCCACACCCATACCCAACGACTGACTCCCCTGCCCCGGAAACAGAAACGCCACCCTCCCCCCGGCGACACCAGCCCTGCCCACCACCACACCAGGCCCATCAACCCCAGCCGCCAACAACTCCACACCAGCAACCAACTCACCCACATCACGACCCAACACCACAGCCCGATACTCAAAGACCGACCGTGAATCGCCCCGGGTTTGCTGGAGGCTCGGTTAGTTGGTTCCAGCGGTTGCCGGGACCGGGTTCTCACGGTAGCTGGTGACCGTGTGGGTCGACCAGTAGGCGGCCTCGTATTCGACGGGCGGGACG
>WBZQ01001477.1_pt1 | contig 16285 bp, 12 predicted proteins | sample 5204251 | NCBI WGS metagenome assembly WBZQ01 (sample SAMN12412402, study PRJNA552823) | activated sludge metagenome | isolation source: activated sludge from nitrification reactor of wastewater treatment plant... | place: USA: Virginia | collected 2017-09 | reverse complement strand
TCCAGCCACGTGAAGTTTTTCGACGGAAATGTGGGATAGGAATTGGAGGCTGACAAAAACGTTGACATTAATGTCAGGCGGTAAAGCGCAGCGGCACAAAATATTCAGCCACGTGAAAATTCGGTTTTTCAGTATAGGTCGGAGAAAACGTTAGATATTGGCGTTCACCTGCCAGCCGGCTGATGCGAAACAGATTGCCATGCCAGATGTCGCCCGCTTGCGGCGTGCATTCAAATGCGGTGAAGGGAACGGCCATCACTGCGCGCCAGATGTGTTCGTCTGCGTTGATATCGCAACAGGTACGCAAGCCGCTTTTCCATTCCCAGTCGTGCCACATGCGAGCACGGTCAACCAGCAAATCACACCATTGGCCTGTCGGCGCGACTTCAAATTCGCGATAGGATTTTTCGTGCGGTTCCCGCGGAGAACGAACAAACGCTTCACATACATCACGATCCCAGAGCGCGTGGCGTTCCTGCGCGGGATCAAAATCTTCGTCCATATCCAATTCGGTATAGCGGCATTCATAGCCAAACAAAATCTCGCTCTGACTCCAGAGCACGCGCGCAGTCGTGGTTAATTCGGGCGGCGCACTGTCGCCGCGCCAGATTTGCGTGATGGCCAGCGACTCTGCTTTGCGCCACGTGTCGTGGGTGAAATCCGTGGTCAGTTGTGGCGCTGGGTGAAAGGCTGCTGTGATTGTTCTTGTCGTCATACCGTCGGTCTCTTTTCCTGCAATGAAATCTGGCATCGCGTCTAACACGTCGCCCGCGAACATACTGGCGCGCTGCTGCGACGGCAAGTCAAAACACACTTGCGCGGGCAATCACGGATCAAAATCCCTGGGCGAAGCAGAGGCCATCGGGCACGGTAAGAACGTACGCGGAGACTGGACACAAATTGCGTTCAGGATAATAATGCGCCTGCACTGACCGACCGGTCAGCTTTGTCGTTGGGTCACGCTCTTCTGCTGATCTGCCTTGCTTGAATCGCGGCAATGCAAACAGCGACATTCACCATACCACCGAAGATTGAATAGGCAGTAACTGATTGAATCCGTTCGCCGTCTGTGTGAGCGAACATCCTGCATTGTCCCTGCTAGTTGTCGGCGAAGGCTGACAGGGTTGCTGAGCGCAGCCGGTTTGGAAATCGGCCGCAAGCCCAGTGACAACCTGCCGACGTCGGCTTCGATTACCGGCAAGGACTTCACGCGCAAAAATCTTAAGACCATCGCAGATCAGGGAGAAGTTTCTATGCAACTCGTCCGTCGCACTCGCTTTATGTGTTGTTTGTTGGCGGTTGTCGCGTTGGCAGCCGTGGGCGTCAGCCGCCTGTCATCTTCTGCCGCGACCGTTACGTTTTCAAAGGATATCGCGCCGCTGGTGCATGCCAAATGCGCGACTTGTCATCACCAGGGCGAATCAGCGCCAATGTCGTTGGTGACCTACAAAGAAGTCAGACCTTGGGCCAAATCCATCCGGGAAAAAGTGTTAAGTCGTGAAATGCCGCCCTGGTATGCCGATCCGAATCACGGAGAATTCAGCAACGATCCGCGTCTGACGGCGCAACAGTTGGAACTGATTCGCACCTGGGTGGACGCTGGCGCGCCCGAAGGAAACCCGAAAGACCTGCCGCCCGCGCCGAAGTTTTCCAACACGGGCTGGCAATTGGGGCAACCCGATGTCGTGTTGCAGATGACCGAAGACGCCGTCATCCCTGTGGATGGCACCGTGCCGTATAAGTATTACGCCATTCCGACCAACTTCACTGAAGACAAATACATTCAGTTTGCCGAAATCAAACGTGGCGAACCCAGCGTCGTGCATCACGTGATCATCAACGTGCGTGAGCCTGAACAAGGTCCATTGCCGCCCGCTGGAGAAATCAAACTGAATACGCAAAACGTCAACCCGGAAGCCGCGCGTCAAGAACGTCGTCAACGCGGCGGCAATAACAACCCGGATGGCATGTTGGTGGGCTGGGCGCCGGGCATGAGTCCGCTATCGCTCAAACCGGGCAACGCCAAATTGATCAAAAAAGGCTCTGTGCTGGTTTTCCAGATGCATTACACGACCAACGGAGTCGCCGCCAAAGATCGCACCAGCGTCGGACTCTATTTCGCCAAACAACCGGTTGAAAAGCGCTTGATCACCAAGGGGCTTTTCACCGATCCCGGCAAACTGGTGATTCCGCCGGGCGATCCGAATTTTGAATCGCATTCGTCGCAAGTGTTCACCGAAGATGTGCACATTCACATGTTCATGCCGCATATGCACGTGCGCGGCAAAGATTTCGAATACAAGCTGATTTACCCTGACGGCAAAGAGAAAATTCTCTTGCGCGTGCCGAAATACGATTTCAACTGGCAGTTGACCTATTTCGTCAAAGAGCCGATTGCCGTGCCCAAAGGCAGCCGTATTGAATGCACCGCGCATCACGACAATTCCGCCAATAATAAATTCAATCCTGATCCGACCATCACCGTACGCTGGGGCGATCAAACCTGGGAAGAGATGATGATCGGCTGGATTGATTACACGATTGATAGCCAAAATTTGCGGCTGGCGCAGTCCGCATCCAAGTAATCATGTGACACTGGCTTGCGGGCCGTCAGTCAAACAGCCCGCAAGCGATTCCTAAAGGAGCAATTGCAATGTGGATTCGTAAAGGACTACGTGACCAGAAAAAAGGCGTGGATTCGCCCATGCCTACGCAAGCAGTTTCCAACGAAGAGTTCACACCGCGCCCGCAATCCGAGCCGCAAAAACGGGTCGAACAGTTGATCGGCGAAATGTCTGAAGTGCGCGCCAAAAAGCTGGGCATGCAACGGCGCGATTTCATGCGCACCTCGATGGGCTTGGCCACCTGCTTCCTGGCGCAAAACCAGGTGTTTGGCAAAGTCTGGGAAGTGGACGAAATCGAAACCTGGGAAACTGCGCCGACGGAAGAGAAATTCCCGAAGAGCGAATATTTCATCATTGACTGTCAGGCCCACTTCACCAACGGATTGCCGGTCGGCAACTTCCGCACGATGGAATTTGTCCAGAACATGGGCTTCCAGTTGAAAAACGACGCTGATTCCTATGGCTACCGCAATTTCGTCAAAGAGATGTTCTTTGACAGCGAAACGATGATGGTCGTGATTTCCGGTGTGCCGGGCAAAGAAAACCTGCGCGACAAAAACGGCCGCGTGCTGGTGGATATGGAACGCACACCGGGACCGGCGGGCAAGGTGTTGCCGAGCTGGGTGATGTCAAAAGCCCGCAAGCAGATCAACGAGCTGTCTGGTTCACAGCGCGCTTTGAATCAGGGCAACCTGGCTCCGAACCATTACTGGGACAAAGTCAAAAACCAGATTGATAAGGCGTCCTGTCTGGAACAGATGGAACGCGAGATCAAGGAATATGGCATCAGCTCCTGGAAATGGTATTGCCACACCGATCCGGGCCAATCCGGCAACGGCTTCCAATTGGATGACGATAACGCGCAGTGGTTTATCGAAGAATCGCGCAAACGCGGCGTGCGGTTGATCAGCACGCACAAGGGATATTCCTATCAATCGCGCACGCTGGGGCATCTGGCCAATCCGAAAGACGTCGAAAAAGCGGCGTTGCGCAATCCTGATTTCAACTTCGTCGTGTATCACTCCGCCATCAAACACGGTCCGAACGAACCGAACTGGCTGGAAAGCAACAAGTACGATCCGAAGACCGGCGATTTTGAATGGCACAGCGTGTTGATGGACATCAAGAAGCGCAATCCGAAGATGAACAACGTCTATTGCGAAATCGGTAGCTTCTTCAACATTTTGGCGGTGACCGATCCCAAGATGGCTGCGCACGGTATGGGCAAGAACATCAAATACTATGGCGCAGATCACGTCGTCTGGGGCACGGATTGTTTGTGGTGGGGATCGCCGCAATGGGCGATTGATGCCTTCAAACGCTTCCAGATTCCCGACGATATGTGCGAACAGTTTGGCTATAAGAAAATCACCAAGGAAGACAAGGCCAAGATTTTCGGTTTGAACGCGGCCAAGCTTTACAAGGTTGATGTGAAAGCCAAACGCAAAGCCATGCCTGCCGACACACTCGAAAAAGTGAAGATCGCTTACCTTGAGCAGGGCGGCCAACGCGAAAACGCGGCGCACGGTTGGGTGCGCGCGGACGACTAATCCATTGCTCTGCGTGCGCAGCCAACCCAATGGCGTTGGCTGCGTACGCAGGAAAGGAACCGCCCATGAAAGCGGCAGGTCGCCAGGGCGAAGATGACACGGCAGTGTATTTGCGGGAAGTGACTTTGATCGCCAACCCCGCGCAATTGCGTGTCTTGGCGCAGTTCATCAGCGAAGCCGCTGCCGAGTTGGAAACGTCTGGTGATCTGTTTGAACACCGGCATTGGCGGGATTGCTGGCCGGATTGGCGCGAAGATTACGTTGACGTCATCGTCCATAACGCAAATCGGCAGTAAGGCGCTGCACAGTGGATGCAAGCCGTGTCGTGGCAAGGTCGGCAAGTGAGCCAGAGGCCGGGAGGGCCAGGAAGCCAGGAAAGGCGAGGAACACCAATATGAAACCAACGACTGAGCGCCGGTTCGCCACGTTTTTGTTTGCGGGAGTGGCGATTTTTTTTGCGCTGTTGCTGACCGCAACGGGACAGGCGTCACAAGAGGCCAAGCCGGAACAGAAAGCGACGGAACCGAATGCTGCCGCAATTCCGGAATCGCATTTCCACCATCTGCACCTGAACACGCCCGATCCCAAAGCGGCAATCGAGTTTTACACCAGCCGCTTTGATTCCGAACCGGCCAGGTTCGCCGGGTTGATGGATGCGGTTTGGGCGCAGAAATCCTGGATGTTGTTTAGCAAAGTCAGCCAGCCGCCGGCGTGGGAGCTGACTTCTTCGATCTGGCATTTCGGTTGGGGCGCGGAAAACATGAAGGCCGAATACGAGCGTCAGTTGAAACTCGGCTCGAAGTTTTTTGAACCGCTGACCGACATCAGCGACATCGGCGGCAATGCCGGTGCGAAGGATTTGTTTTATTACGCATATGTGCAAAGCCCTGACAAGGCGTTGATCGAATTGAACACCGCCGGACATCATCGGTTTGGACATTTGCATTTGTTCAGCGCTGATCCGGTCAGCGCGGGCGAATGGTACATGAAGCATTTCGGCGCCAAAGGCCGTTTGCCACGCACGCGTGATCCGCGATTTTATCGCGGCTTCCAGATTGGCCCCAGCGTTTCCCTGATGCTGGACAACGTCAATCTGATCATTTTCCCGGTCGAATACGCCAAGAAGGCTTACGCCGATCACTGGAAGGGCAAGACAGAGTTGGAATCCACCAAAGGGCGCGTGGTGGATCACATCGGCTTTAGTTTTGAGAACCTGCCTGATGCGCTGGCCAAATTGCGCCAGGCGGGCGTCAAGGTCACCGATGAAATGCGCACGATCGGCAAACTCAAATTTGCCTTTATCGAAGGGCCGGACAAAATTCGTATCGAAGTCATCGAAGGGCACGCGCAGAAAGAATAGCGCTCACCCTGGCGACGGCTGCACCCAGCCGAATCGCACTCTTTATCCGCCACATACTGTTTGAACTGCTGCCTGTTCAGGCACGGTCTTTTTTCGGAGGAACCATCAATGCGACGTTCATTCATTGCAGCAGGAACGCTCTTGCTGCTTGTGTTACACGTGGTGTCTGTGTTGGCCCAGGACAAATTGGTGGGCCGTTGGGAAGGCAAGCTGCAATCATTTCAAGGGGAACGCGAGACTTCGGCGACTTTCACCAAAAGCGGCGATGCGTATTCCGGCAAAATGCCTGGCTTACGCCCCGGCAGCGAAATTCAGTTGAAAGACATCAAGCTCGACGGCAGCAAAATGACGGCGAAGGCGGATGTCGAAACACCGCAAGGTTCCATCACGATCAATTACTCCTTCACGCTCGACGGCGAAACGATGAAAGGGCAGGGCGCGCTCGATTTTGGCGGCCAGAGCATGAGCTTCGATGTGAATCTCAAACGCGTCAGCACCGACGCCAACAGTGCGCCGACACAAGCCGCCGCTGCGCCGCAGGCTGCGCCCGCAGGTGGGCAAGGCCGTCAGGGACGCGGTGTGATCGAACAGCCACAACAGAAACAATCCATTGATTATTTCGTCGGGCAATGGAGTTACAGATATGTGGGGCGCGAAAGCGCCTTGTGGCCCGCGCCACGCGAATGCGTCGTTAGCTTGACCAAACGTGCTGACGGGAAATCTGTCGAAGGCGCGGCGGATTGCAAACACGACGGCGGCGCGTTCAAAGACAGTTGGATGATCGCCTTTGACGAAGCGGCCAAAACGGTGAGCTTCACCGAAAAGCTGGGCAGTGGCGCGATGCTGGTCAGCAAAGGCGATTGGAGCAGCCCGATTTCTATCCGCTTTGCGATTGATCCGGTAACGATCAAAGGACAAAAGCTGCAATTGCGGCGCACGATTTCGGTGGTCAGCGCGCATTCGTTCACCATCGCCGAAGAGCTTTCCGAAGACGGCGGCCCGTTTGTGCGTTTGGGGAGCGCTGTGTTTGCCAAAGTCGGCGCAAAGTAACCTGGCAAAATCGAGAACGAGAAACGCCAGCGCTCACCGGATGCCAGCGGTATCCTGCGGCGCTGGCGTTTTTCCAGCGATCGTTAGAGTGAGAGAGGCGTGATGTTGAAACGAGTGCTCTTGTTCACGGCGGCCGTGTTTTGGTTGTGCAATGCATCCGTGATTGTATGGCGCGCACCTTTGGCGCAAGGACGGTCAGTGCAATCAGCAGTCGTGCGTTTGGGAGAGCAACTGTTTCGCGACAATCGGTTTTCAACGTCAGAGGGTGATTTGCCTGCCAGTTGCAGCCATTGCCATCTGTATGACGAAGACCCGCAAGGTTTGCGGGCGTATGCAGACTTTTTCAATCGCAGTTGGGTGTCCTCTCGTTCGCAGGACGTTCGGCGGTTAGAGTTGCGCAACTCGCCGACAATTCTCGATGTAGGCGAAATGCCGCGTCTGCATTACGACGGTGAATTTGCTTCGCTGGAAGATTTGGTGAAAGGCACTTGGGCCGGGCGTCCGATGGGCTGGTTGCCGGGTGAGGAAGCGAAGGCGTATGCGCAGGCGCATAAAGTGCTGACCCAGGACGCTGCGTACCGCACACAGTTCAAAGCCGCTTTTGACGTAGACGTGCTCGCGCTAAGTCGCGAAAACACGATCAATCTGGCTGCCAAAGCTGTGGCCGAGTTTATGCGCACCCTCAAGTCACGACGAACATCGCCGTATGATCAATTTGTACGCGCCAACGGATTGCCAGAGGCTCCGGCGACCGGCGAATCAGCACCGGCTTTTGCACAAAAACTCCTGGCGCAACTTTCTGCGCGCGAAAGTCGCCAGGAATTAAAGTTGATGCCAGGCTTTGATTCGTTGGCGCTGCAAGGACTGAAGGCGTTTCTTTCCACCGCCAACTGCGCGGTTTGTCACGTGCCACCGTTGTTTACCGATCAGTCATATCACAATCTGGGGATCAGCCAGCGCGAATACGATCAGATTCACGGAGCAGGGAAGTTTGCGGCATTAAGCATTCCTGGGGCGACTGAGGCAAAACGCCCGTCGCGGCAGTTTCGTGAATTTCCGACGCGAAAAAATCCCCGCGACGTTGATTTGGGACATTGGAATTTTGTGGATTTGAAAACCTCTCCGCTGCGTCGTGCGGGCGAAAGCGATGAGCGTTTCTTGCAACGTATGATCGGGACTTTCAAAACCCCGACGCTGCGTAATTTGAACTACTCACAACCATACTTGCACGATGGTTCTCTGCACACATTTGAAGATTTGCTGCACGAATTTAAACGGCTGAGTGAGCTGGCGCGTGCCGGGCAAATTCGCGAGGGCGACGACGAATTGGCGCGCATCAACATTGCTGAATCGGATGTGGCTCCGCTGGCGGCATTTTTGCAGTCGCTCAATGAAGACCTGAAAAAATACCGATAGTCGTTTTGAGAAGAACCGGGAGTTTGCGATGAAGATGTTAGGTTGGGCAAAGCTTGTGATTGTTTGTTTGGTGTTTGGTGTGGTTACAGTTGGCGTGCGTGTGCGTGGACAGGAAAAGAAAGCGCTTGACCCGGCAGCGTGGGGAGCCGATCACGTCGGCAAACCTGTGCCTGAATTTGTGCACGGAGACGAATGTCTGTTTTGCCATCGCAATACGATCGGCGCGACCTGGCAGAATAACGCGCACGGCGTGACCATTCGCCAACGCGAAGATGCTCCCGAACTGACCAAACTCGTAGCCGCTCAAAGTGATCTGGCACCGATTGCAAAAGAGATCGAATACTTTCTCGGAAGCCGTCACGTGGTGCGTTTTCTCAAAAAAGACGGGTATGGAAAATTCGCCATCCTGAACCGCCAGACTGCGCTCGGGGAAACGGCCAAAACCACCGGAGAGGGAAAACCGGTTTGGGATAAAACGCGCTTCGGAGATCGTTGTGCTGGCTGTCATACCACCGGCGTTGACTCAACAAATAAAACCTTTGTCGCTTTTGGGCTTGATTGTTATGCCTGTCACGGCGATGTAAATCTGGAACACGGCAACGACACGTCGCTGGTTTTGCTCTCGAAAAAACAGCGCAACAACGCCAAAGTCATTACCTCGGTTTGTGCACAGTGCCATTTGCGTGACGCGAAATCGAAATCAACGGGGCTGCCATATCCCAATAATTTCGTGGCGGGTGACAATCTATTTCGCGACTTTGTTGTGGATTGGAAGCGCGCCGATGACGAGAACTTAAACGCCGGCGATCGGCACGTTTGGCGCAATGTGCGAGATGTGGCTGTCTATGGCGATGAATCCATCACCTGTTTGAGTTGCCATCAAGTGCACGGCAATACCAGTTTCAAGCATCGCCGCGTTTTGCGCGCCGCGATTTGTTCTGAATGCCACGAAGCAGATAGTTTCAAAACGCCGAAACGGTATGCCGTGCGCAGTGGCCTTTGCGAATATTAGCTTGGTACTTGCAACATTGTCGCCCGAACACGATTTCGATAGGCGATACATTCTTCCAACACCTGACGATACTCCTCTACTTCCACGTCGCGCTCACAGCAAAGCAACATGAGTGCACCGTCATCACGGAAATTCCCGTCCCACTCAACGACTCGCTCGTCGGACCAAGCCGGGTCGTATTGCCGCATTTTAGCGTCGTCCATACGGTCGAAATAGGCGCGCAGATTGACGCCTGTTTCATCCGTGCGCGTGTTGGTTGATTCCTGCTCAAAATTCCAGATAGGTTGTTGCATGCTAATCACCTTGGTTCAGATTGTTGATAAGTGATGGTTTTGACGCCGATTTAGTCTCATCAAATCACAGCGGTTGAATTTTATCGCAGTCAATTTATGAATGCCAAGTTGTACGGATACCATCTCGTCAAGTGCGAATTTATGGAAATAACTAGCTTGATTATTGGAAAATAAAAGTACCATGCGTGAATTATTTTCTTGACGCTGAGCGCAAAGCTGGCGTATAAGCTGTTCTCGTTTGAATCGCTGTAGATTCAAGCTGTAAGCACCGCTTACGAGATTAAACTGTCAACAAGTTTTCAAGCACGTTTTCGATCATCAATCATTATGTTGCTCAAAGGATATCAAAACAGAATAGCCAGATGCGCGATGGTGGCGGGCACTGCCTGCTGGCAAGCGATGGCATTGGTGTCCTTTGGGGATCAGCCCCATACGTGCGCCACATCCAATTTGCTGTCGGAAAAGCCATTTATTACGGGACGCGCCACAAGCCATGTGGGTGCCGACCAATTGCGACAGCAGCAATAATCCAGCGGGAGCGGCCTCCCGCTCCCGAAAATCCAAATACAAGTTTAGCAAGGATTTAAAGGACAGCGGGCCGTTCCAGCGAGATGACTGGATGTGCCCGCTTTTTGTTTTTGCGTCCTCAAGCGCAGTCAGCCATTAGGCCGGTAATGCCCGATGGACGGGCGGCAGACTGTAAATCTGTTGCTTTGGCGAGTAGGTTCGATTCCTGCTACCGGCATTCGTGTGCGTGAGAGCGTGGTGTAATTGGCAACATTCCGGAATCCAAGTCCGGTAGATCCGGGTTCAAATCCTGGCGCTCTTGCCAAATATGTTATTCGGAGGTGTGGCGGAATGGGTAACGCACTGGTCCGCTAAACCAGGGAGCCAAGTGTCTCTTGTAGGTTCGAATCCTACCGCCTCCGCCAATTTTTAGTTACTCGTAAGGTGTAATATGTTGTTACTTGGCCAATCTCAGCGCAAGGTTTAGTTACAAGTAAGTTACTTGAGTGATAACACTAAGTAGCAGTCAAATTACGGAGAGCTAGCCTAATTGGTAAGGCAGTAGTCTTGAAAACTACCGAGCGATGCTCTTCAGGGTTCGAGTCCCTGGCTCTCCGCTTTGGGATACGTGTGCCGACGTGGCGCAATCGGGAGACGCGCCAGACTCAGACTCTGGTTGTTGTGGGTTCGAATCCCACCGTCGGTATCAGGGTTCTTTGCACTTTTGCATCGGTAGCTCAGCAGGAACAACAGAGCGCAGGCGTCCGAAGCCTGAGGCCGCGAGTTCGAATCTCGCCCGATGCATACGCTTTTGTGCGGACGTGGCGCAATCGGGTAGACGCGCAGCGCTAAGAACGCTGTTATTGGAGGTTCAAGTCCTCTCGTCCGCATCACGCAGGTATGGCGCAATTCGGTAGACGCGGCAGTTTCAAAAACTGTTTGTTGAAGGTTCGAATCCTTCTACCTGCATTGGGTTTTGTGGGTGTAGCTCAAATGGCAGAGCGCGAGCGTGCCAAGCTCGAGGTTGGGAGTTCAAATCTCCTCGCCCATTCCAATTTGTTGTTCTGCACGTCTGGCCGAGTGGTGTGAGGTACCTGCCTGCAAAGCAGGGAAGATCGGTTCGATTCCGATGGCGTGCTCCAGATTGCCGAAGTGGCGCAAGCGGTAGACGCACAGAGCTTAAACCTCTGCGATTTGCGGGTTCGACTCCCGCCTTCGGCATATGTGGCGGGAGGGCAAGTGTCCGGCTGGGGCTCATAACCCCGGCGTGCTGGGAGCGTTACCCAGGCCCGCAATCTTTGTCGTTTGATTTTGGGGCGTTAGGCAAGTGGTTTAAGCCGCCAGTCTTTCAAGCTGGAAATCGCGGGTTCGAATCCCGCACGCCCTATGGTGAACTCGTCGCCGTTTTGCGCGTGGCGAGAGCGTTGGGTCTGTGGCCTAACTGGCGAAGGCAACGGACTTTTAATCCGTAAGATGTGGGTTCGAGTCCCACCAGACCCATTGGATATTTGATAGCTTGCTCCCATAGCTCAATCGGCGAGAGCGATACGGTAAACAATGTGTCAACACCAGATCGGTGTGAGGTCCGGGTTCGAGTCCCGGTGGGAGCACTTCTCGCAACAGCTCCCGTAGCTCAAATGGCAGAGCGGCAGGCTTATACCCTGTAAGCGCCAGATCAGCGCACGGTCCGAGTTCGAATCTCGGCGGGAGCATTTTTGGCGTGTGTAGCTTAATTGGTAGAGCGCCTGTCTGTGGAACAGGTCTGTGCCGGTTCGAATCCGGTCACTCGCCCTTGTCGGTCGTTGGTTTTTGTTTGATGGGATGTCGTCTAACTGGCAGGACGATGGTCTTTGAAGCCATCTGTCGAGGTTCGAATCCTCGCATCCCAGTGTGAACATTTGGTTTGCACCTGTAGCTCAGTTGGTAGCAGCACGTGGCTGATAACCGCGAGGTCGCAGGTTCGATTCCTGCCGGGTGCATTGAATGTAGGGCGTTGGTGTAGTTGGAGAACATGCTCGGTTCTCAACCGGGAGATCATCGGTTCAAGTCCGATACGCCCTGTTTGTTTTGGGGTCGTGGGCCAGCGGAGTGGCCGCCGCGCTGTCGACGCGGAGATCACGGGTTCAAATCCCGTCGGCCTCGTATGGGCTGAGCGTTGCTTGCTCAGCCGTTCTTTGAACTTTTTTGAGGGATAGCCAAGCGGTAAGGCACTTGCCTGTTAAGCAAGCCATGCGTGGGTTCGAATCCCACTCCCTCAGCCATTTTCAGGGTGTAGCTCAGCCAGCGTAGAGCGCGTGTTTCGGGCGCACGAGGCCGCAGGTTCAAATCCTGCCACCCTGACTTTGCGACGAATGCTGATGGAACTACATCTTTCGTCTGGAACACGGAACGTTTCATCGTTACTGGTCGTCGCATTTGCGAGTGAGGCGCAACTGGCTGCGCACCGGTCTTCCAAACCGGAGGTAATGGGTTCAAGTCCCGTCACTCGCTTTTTGTCGCCGTAGCTCAACTGGCTAGCAGCAGCTGCCTCGTAAGCAGCAGGTTGTGGGTTCGAATCCCACCGGCGGCCTTTGACAATGTGTGATTGGGAGATCGTCCAATTGGCAGGATGACAGATGCTGATTCTGTTGATCGTGGTTCGAATCCACGTCTCCCAGCCAGCACGTTGATGGAGCGTAGCTCAGCGGTAGCAGCATCGGTCTTACAAACCGGAGGTCGTGGGTTCGATCCCCACCGCTCCAATCAAATTTGGGAACGTAGCCAAATTGGGAAGGCACTGGTCTTGCAAACCAGAAATTACGGGTTCGAGTCCCGTCGTTTCCACTGTTTTTTCAGGATGTGGGATAGCGGCTGTCCACCGGTTTTGGGAACCGGCTTACGCAGGTTCAAATCCTGCCGTCCTGACTTTTTGTCCGTGTAGCTCAGTTGGAACTTGAGAGCGCTGCTCTACGAAAGCAGAGGTCGGGAGTTCGAATCTCTCCACGGACGCCAATTTGGTTGGGTAGCTCAGCAGGTAGCAGCGCCGGTCTGAAGAGCCGGAGGTCGTCGGTTCGATGCCGACCCCAACCACTTATTGAGACCGGATAGCTCAGTTGCGTAGAGTGTCGGCCCGACATGCCGAAGGTCGCAGGTTCGATTCCTGCTCCGGTCATTTTGCCCGCATAGCTCAGCGGCGGTAGCACTCGCATGGTAAGCGGGCGGTCATCGGTTCGATTCCGATTGCGGGCTTGCGGTACAATGCCGCGCGTCATTGTGGGTCTGTAGCCTAGCGGAGCTCAGGCACTCGTCTTCTAAACGAGCCAACGCAGGTTCGAATCCTGCCAGACTCATACAAAACCATATTCCGGCCGACTGTTTTGGTCGGCAGACTGTGAGGTACAAACGATGGTACTCAGCAGAAAAGTTTTGTTGCTCAACGCTTCTTATGAACCGTTGAGTTTGGTGACTGCGCCCAAGGCTCTGACGTTGGTCTGGCGGCGGGTGGCGGAAGTGTTGGAATTGGATCGCGGGCGGTTCGTACACACGACGCGCTTTGCGTTTGAATTGCCGTCGGTCATTCGCCTGACGCAATACATTGACATTCGCCAGCGGCAAAATCGCGTTACCAATCGGCATCGCATTTTGGCGCGTGACCATTACCGGTGCCAGTATTGCGGCAAACGCGGCACGGCCTTTGACTTGACGCTGGATCACATTTTGCCGCGCTCACGTGGCGGCAAGACGATGGCCGAAAATCTGGTGACGGCTTGTCAGGCGTGCAATAACCGCAAGGGAGACCGCACGCCGGAAGAAGCGCGTATGCCGTTGCTGATGAACCCCGCTGCTTTGTATTACGGGCTGGAACGCACGGCATTGCAGCAGGCTTCGCTGTCGCGTCCCGAATGGCGCAAATATCTTTTCCTGGAATACAACGAAGAAGAAACGACGGCTGCCGTCTCAGCTTAGGCCGACGTGGCAGGGCACGGTGATTCGTGATCCCGGCATTTTTGTCTGCGTTTCCGGGAATCTGATTTTCACAACAAAAAAGCGCGTAAGTGGCGATCTCGGTTGAGAGCGCCGCTTACGCGCTTTTGCGTCTTCGGAATGGGCCGGCGTTATGTGGTTGCGGAATCCAGTCCTTGCAGGAAGCGGTACTTGCCGGCGAAATGAATGAGCGGCTCGCCGCCGGTTACTTCCAATTGAACGATGCGTCCGACAACGATCAGGTGATCACCACCCGCAAAAATTTCGTGTTGTGCGCATTCGACAAAACCCAACGTCTCCGTCAGCAACGGGACTCCGTGTGAGCTTTGTCGTTGCTCCAAGCCCGCGAATTTGTCCTGTTCCCGGCTGGCAAACCGCTGAGATAAATGCTCCTGATACGCCGCCAAAAAATTGACGCAAAAATGACTGGCGGCAGAAATAGCTTCAGAGAAATACGCGCGCTTTTCCACACACACCAACACCAACGGCGGATCGAGCGAGACAGAAGAGAACGCCGTTGCCGTCATGCCGCGCGGAATGCCGTGCGCGTCAACCGTCGTCACGACGGTTACACCCGCAGCAAAGTGGCCAAGCACGCGGCGGAAAAGCTGCGGGTCAATTGGTTCAGCCTTGTTCTGCTCAGTCATGAGATGGATACCCGTTTAGCGGAAAGCCACGCGTTGCGCTTCATAGGCGCTGATCTTGTCTGTGTGTTGCAACGTCAAGCCAATATCGTCCAACCCTTTCAGCAGGCATTCGCGGCGAAACGGATCAATTTTGAACTCCAGGCGCAATCCCGCGTTGTCGGTGATGACTTCTTGCTCCAGATCAATGGTAATCCGGTAGCCTTCGTTGGTTTTGGTGCGCTGAAACAATTCTTCGACCTGCTCAGCGCTGAGCTTGATCGGCAGCATGCCGTTTTTGAAGCAGTTGTTATAGAAAATATCCGCGAACGAAGGCGCAATCACGGAAATGAAGCCGTAATCATTCAACGCCCAGGGCGCGTGTTCGCGTGACGAGCCGCAGCCGAAATTATCGCGCGCCAGCAGAACGCTTGCGCCCTGAAAACGCGACTGGTTGAGTTCGAAGTCAGGATTGGGTGAACCGTCCGCGTTAAACCGCCAATCGAAAAATAGCGCCTCGCCGAAGCCGGTTCGTTCAATGCGTTTCAGGAATTGTTTGGGAATGATTTGATCGGTGTCTACGTTGACACGATCCAAGGACGCCACCAGGCCAGTGTGAACAGTAAAAGGTTTCATGATCTTTATTGACGAATTGTATGAGTGCCGCGGGTGAGTCGCGCCTGCGCTCACCTGCGGCAAAGTTGTTAGGCGTTATCCCATTCGCGCACGTCAACAAAATGACCTGCGATGGCGGCAGCGGCAGCCATTTCCGGGCTGACCAGATGCGTGCGTCCGCCCGCGCCTTGGCGGCCTTCAAAGTTGCGATTTGACGTCGAAGCGCAACGCTCACCCGGTTGCAATACATCTGGATTCATCGCCAGGCACATGCTGCAACCACTTTCACGCCAATCAAAACCAGCTTCTCTGAAAATCACATCCAGGCCTTCTTGTTCCGCCAGCTTTTTGATCGGTTGAGAACCGGGGACCACCATCGCGTTTACGTGGGCGGCGACTTTTTTGCCTTTGGCAATTTTGGCAGCGGCACGCAAATCTTCAATGCGCGAATTGGTACAAGAGCCGATGAACACGCGGTCAATTTTGACTTCTTGCAACGGTGTGCCGGGCGTCAGGCCCATGTATTCCAATGCGCGCCGCGTCGCTTTGCGATCATTTTCGGTCGGCATCGCTTCAGGATCGGGCACGTTGCTGGTGATGTCGGTCACCATGCCGGGGCTGGTTCCCCAGGTGACTTGCGGCGCCAACGTGTTGGCGTCGAGCGTTAACTCGCGGTCAAATGTTGCGCCTTCTTCAGTGGGCAGTGTTTTCCAATAGGCGACCGCTTTTTCCCAGGCTTCGCCTTGCGGCGCGAATTGACGTCCTGCCAGATAGGCAAACGTCTTTTCGTCGGGGGCGATCATGCCTGCGCGCGCGCCTGCTTCAATAGACATATTGCAAACGGTCATGCGCTCTTCCATGCTTAGATTACGAATCGCTTCGCCCGCATATTCGATGACATAGCCCGTTGCGCCATCTGTGCCGATTTCGCCGATGATGCGCAAGATGATGTCTTTGGCTGTGACGCCACGCGGAAGCTTGCCATTAAACGTGATGCGAAACGTCTTGGGTTTAGCTTGCAACAGACATTGCGACGCGAGCACGTGTTCGACTTCGCTGGTGCCGATGCCAAAGGCCAGGGCTCCGAACGCGCCGTGCGTAGATGTATGACTGTCGCCGCAAACAATCGTCATGCCAGGTTGGGTGAATCCGAGTTCCGGCCCAATCACGTGCACAATGCCTTGTTCGGGGCTGTCCAAACCATACAGTCGAATGCCAAATTCCTGACAATTGCGTTCCAGCGTTTCGATCTGTTGCTTGGCAATGGGATCC
>WBZQ01001475.1_pt1 | contig 16296 bp, 9 predicted proteins | sample 5204251 | NCBI WGS metagenome assembly WBZQ01 (sample SAMN12412402, study PRJNA552823) | activated sludge metagenome | isolation source: activated sludge from nitrification reactor of wastewater treatment plant... | place: USA: Virginia | collected 2017-09 | reverse complement strand
CTGACAGCGTAGTGGCCGCCGCTCAGCTCGGCAGCCCGAACTCGCGCGCGCGCAGTTTCCTGATGCGGTCGCGCAGCTCCGCAGCCTTCTCGAACTCCAGCGCCTTGGCGGCCTCCTTCATCTGTTTGTCGAGCGTGCGCACGGCGCGCTCGATCTGGTCGGGCGTGAGGTAGGCCTGCTCCTCGGGCTCCGCTTCGATCGTCGGCACGGCCACGTAGTCGGCCTCGTACACGCTCGCCAGCACGTCGGCGATGTTCTTCCGAACGCTCTCGGGCGTGATGCCGTGCTCGGCGTTGTAGGCGCCCTGCAGGGCGCGCCGTCGCTCGGTCTCCGACAGCGCATGGCGCATCGAGTCGGTGGTCTGGTCCGCGTACAGGATGGCGCGCCCGTCGACGTGACGCGCGGCCCGACCGATGGTCTGGATCAGCGAGCCGGCCGAGCGCAGGAAGCCCTCCTTGTCGGCGTCCAGCACCGCCACCAGCGAGACCTCGGGCAGGTCGAGCCCTTCGCGCAGCAGGTTGATGCCCACCAGCACGTCGAACTCGCCCTTGCGCAGGTCGCGCAGGATGCGCACGCGCTCCAGCGTGTCGACGTCGGAGTGCAGATAGCGCACGCGCACGCCCAGGTCGTGGTAATACTCCGTCAGGTCCTCGGCCATGCGCTTGGTGAGCGTGGTCACGAGCACGCGCTCGCGGCGCTCGACGCGCGCGCGGATCTCCGCCAGCAGATCGTCGACCTGACCCTGCACGGGACGCACCTCGACCGGCGGGTCCATGAGCCCCGTGGGCCGGATGACCTGCTCGACCAGCACGCCCTGGCTCTTCTGCAGCTCGTACGGCCCGGGCGTGGCCGAGACGTAGACCACCTGTCCCAGGCGCGCTTCGAACTCGGCGAAGTCGAGCGGTCGGTTGTCGAGCGCCGACGGCATGCGGAAGCCGTACTCCACGAGCGTCTTCTTGCGCTGCCGGTCCCCGTGGTACATGCCGCGCACCTGCGGCACGGACTGGTGCGACTCGTCGACGACGATCACGCAGTCGTTGGGCAGGTAGTCGAGCAGCGTGGGCGGCGGCTCGCCCGGCGCGCGGCCGGAGAGGTGTCGCGAGTAGTTCTCGATGCCGTGGCAGTGGCCCACCTCGCGCAGCATCTCGAGGTCGAACATCGTGCGCTGGTACAGCCGCTGGGCCTCGAGCAGCTTGCCCTGGCCCTCGAGCGCCGCCTTGCACTCGAGCAGCTCGGCCTCGATGCCCGTGACGTAGTGGCTCGACGGGTAGATGGCGACCTGGGCCAGCCGCGCCAACGTGCGCCCGGTGAGCGGATCGAAGCTCTGGATCTGCTCGATCTCGTCGCCGAACAGCTCGATGCGGATGCCGTTCTCCTCGTAGGCCGGCACCAGCTCGATCACGTCGCCGCGCACGCGGAACGTGCCGCGCTTCAGGTCGATCGGGTTCCTGTCGTAGCGCGCCTCGACCAGCTTGGCCAGCAGCTCGTTGCGGTCGAGCGTGTCGCCCTGGCGCACGAACAGCAGCATGCCGTAGTAGGCCTCGGGCGCGCCCAGGCCGTAGATGCACGAGACCGAGGCCACGATCACGACGTCGCGGCGCTCGAACAGGCTGCGCGTGGCCGACAGGCGCAGGCGGTCGATCTCGTCGTTGATCGTGGCTTCCTTGTCGATGTACGTGTCCGACTGCGGCACGTACGCTTCCGGCTGGTAGTAGTCGTAGTACGAGACGAAGTACTCGACCGCGTTCTCCGGGAAGAACGAGCGGAACTCCTGGTAGAGCTGCGCGGCCAGCGTCTTGTTGTGGGCCAGCACCAGCGCCGGGCGATTGACGCGTTCGAGCAGCTTGGCGATCGTGAAGGTCTTGCCGCTGCCGGTGACGCCCAGCAGGACCTGGTGCGCGTCGCCGCGCTCCAGCCCCTCGACCAATTCCTGGATGGCGCGCGGCTGGTCGCCGCGCGGCTCGAACTCGCTCTTCAGCCGGAAGGGCGTGTCGAGCAGCGCCGGCGCCAGGCGTCCCGGCTCCGGTCGCGTCCAGTCGCGGCGTTTGGCCTTCGACGCGATGACCTTCTCGGCAGCGGCGTCGGGAGCCAGGAGCACTGGGTCGGGGCTGGGCTTGCGTCGGCGGGTCGCGGGCATCCGGTCATCTTACCCAACCAGATCGCCCGGCGTCGTGTCAAGACAGGGGGAACGCACTCCTTGGCCGAGCGCTCGCCGGTGCACCAGCGGCGCCGCCGCGGCTTGGCGCTGCGTCACAAGTTGGAGGACATCCATGCCGCTCTGGCTCGAGATCGTCAACGTGCGGTTGGTCGAAGAGGCCTCGACCGCAAAGGTGGAAGTGCAGGTGCGCGGCGACAGAGGCGATCGCGTCAACGGGGATCTGTCGTGGTTCGAGTTGCCCGACGCAGTCGAGCGCGACCACAAGGACGGCATACACGGCGTCTACAAAGAACTGGCCGAGGCCCTCGAGAAGAAGCGCCTGGCGATCGCCCGCTTCGGGTGCGCCTGCACCGACGCGGCTTCCCCGGAGAGCGTGGCGGAGCCGCGCGTGGTCGCGTGGCGCATTCAGTACGCCGATCCCGCCAGCGCGCGGGCGTAGGTCGCCACGATGCCGGCCAGTCGAGCCGAGAGCGATCTGAGCGACGAACTGCGCGGCTTGCGCGAGTTGGACGCGCTACGCCAGGAGTGTCGTGGGACGCTGGACGGCGTCCGTCAGGAGCTGCACGACATCTGGAGCCGCGATCACGACCGCGACGTCGCGGCGCAGGGCAGCCAGCGCCGCTTCCCGTTCGCCGACGAGGCCTTGGCACTGAAGGCTTTCTACGGCAAGCCCATGGGCCAGCCGCCGGAGACGCTGCGCCAGCGCGTGTTGACGATCACGTGCGACGAGATCGACGACGCCTCGCGTCGCTCGCTCGACCCCTTCGACGTGGTCGACGCCGCACGCCTCCTGCAGGCGCTGGTCGCGGCCCCACGTACCCCGCTCTCGGCGCCGATGTTGTGGCTGTACTACCTGGTGATTCGAGAGTTGTACATGGTGGCGGGATCGCGCGATCGCATCGTCGGGGGGGCACGCGCCAGCACGGAACCCACCGGCTTCACGACCGCCTACGCCACCAGCGAATGCGTGCGCGCGCTGTTGGGGTACACGCGCAACTTGAACGACACCGCGGGCCTGCTGCGCCAAGTCGAAGCCTTGCGGCCCTCGGGCAAGGTCGACCGCAACCAGGCCTTGCCCGAAGCCTGGCAGGAGGCAAGCGACGAGCATCGCGCGCTCGACCTGCTGGTCGGCCTGAACTCCCACTCGCAAGCCATCGCGCTGCCGCTCACGTTGCCGACGAACGTCGAGGAAGCCGGGCGCTTCGTCCTGAAAGTCACCGACGAGACGCGGGGCGCGCTCGTCCGTCTGAAGGACGCCTTCAGCGACGCCGTTGGCCGCGCCGAGCGCGTGCGCCAGCCGGCGCCGAGCGCGACCGCGGGAGCGCACGAGCGGCGTGCGCATGCCTGGCAGGAAGCCGCGCACACCGTCGCCGTCGAGGCGCTGAAGGAGGCCGCGACGCGCCTGCACGACGCCATCGCGTCGTTCACTGGTGAAGACGCGGGCGAGAACTGGGAGGCCCTGGCGTCTGCTTTCACACAGGCCGCCCAGCGCGTGCGACGTGTGCTCGAACCGAGCCTCGCCTATCTCGATCGCGTGCTCGACCAGCAGCTCAACGCGGCGGCACGCGCCTCGGCCGACCTTCAGCCACACGAGATGGCCAGCGCGGCCTGTGCGCGGGGAGCGGCGCGCGAATCCTGGGACGACCCGCGCCTGGATGAGGCCGCGCGCCACCTCGCGTTGCGCATCGCCGACGACGGCGCGTTCCACCCGGACACGGCATGTCACCGACATCAAGGCTGGACATGGACGGTCTACGACGTGCATGCGCGACGGCTGCTGGCCCAACTGCTGCAGCACAAAGGCCACACGCTCGAGCGCGCCGTCGAGGCGCGTGCCCTGCGCGTCGTCCTGCGGACGCCCCTACGACCCTCGTCCGACCGGCGCTCGGAGCTGGGTCGGGTCGCGCGCCGCGCGCTCACCCTCACCCGTCTTCATCGCATGCTGGACGTGCGCCTGAATGGCGAGGTCAAGCGCCACTTCAAGTTCACGGCCATCGCCAAGGACAAAGGCCCGCTCCTGCGCGACCTCTTCCAGGGCGACCTGGGCGTGTCGCGGTTGTCGCCCGAAGCCCGCGCCGTGGGCGTGCGCCGGCCGGAACCGCTGGCTCGTGCCTTCCAACGGCTGCGGGCACACGTCGTGGGCGTCAGCCTCGACGAGCCGCTCCTCAAACCGCTCAACTCCCTGGTTCTCTACGGGCCGCCCGGAACCGGCAAGACTCAACTCGTCAAGTCGCTCGCCTGTTCTTCGCGCTGCGACCTGTTGGAGTTGTCGCCCAGCGACCTGCTGGTCACCGGCGCCGACGAACTGGAGAAGCGCACGCGCGAGGTCTTCGAGCTGCTCGGCTTCCTCAGCGACGCCGTCGTGCTGCTCGACGAGTTCGACCCGGTGCTCGCGTCGCGCAAGCGCGCGGAGACGCGGCAGGGTGGCGTCATGTCGTTCCTGACACCCGGCATGCTGCCCAAGCTCGCCGACCTCCACGCGCGCGCGGAACGCCAGCGCGTGGCGTACGTCCTCAACACGAACCACATCGAACAGCTCGACGACGCGGTGCTGCGTCGCGGACGCTTCGACGCGCACGTCCCGGTCTTCGGTCCCGACGTGCTCACGCGGGCGGTGCGTTGGGACGGGGACGTGCGTGCCTACGCCGCGGCCGCGGGCCTCACGCTGCCCGGGGACTTCGAGTTCCGGCTCCGTCGCGCGCTGCAACGCACCGCCGGAGCCGGCATGGGCGAACTCTGGCACAAAGGCTATCTCCGGCCACCTGGTGGCGGCCGGCCCGAACCCAACACGCCCTACGCCTATCTCCTCGGATTGGCCGACGAGAACGACGTGGACTGGCCACGGGTCTCGACGCTACAGGTCGCTCAGGCGCCGGAGGGCGGCAACCAGTGGTCGCAGGACGAACAGCGCCTGGCGAAGTGGCTGCGCGAGTGGGAGGACTGCCTGGCCCAGGAGCACCGCAGCCTGTGGAGGCAGCTCGCGGCCCCGCCGCACGCGGAGTAGGTGACCTCGGCCGCGTCTAGCGCAGGCCGGCCAGGAGACGCTCGACCCCGGCGTCGCCCGGATTGACGGCGGACAGCGCGCGCAGCTCGCGCTCGGCCTCGTCGAGCACGCCCGCCTCGGCCAGCAGCACGCCCGCGGCCAGGTGCGAACCCCGCGCGCCCTCGAGGCGCGCAGCCAGCGCCGCCTCGTCGCTCGCCGACAGGATCACGAAGCGCGCCTCGGGCAACGGCGGGCGAGGGGCCACGACGCGCCCCGCGGGCGTCAACGCCGCCACCTGCCAGACGAAGGCGCGTCCGCGCGGCAACGCAACCGTGCTCGTCCACGTCGTGGCGCGCAACTCGCCGCTGCGAGCGCGCGGATTTAGGTCCTCGTCGTAGATCGAGACCTCGTACGCGCGTGCCTGGGGGTGCGGGCGCCAGGTGAACGACGGCCGCTCGGCGCGCACAGCGCTGGCCAGCGGCGCCACCAACGCGAAGGCGTCCGAGGCGTTGGCCGAGCCCATCAACGTCAGGCGCGTGCCACGCAACGCGCTGATGCCCGCCGGCAGCTCCACGTCGCCCCGTCGCAGTGCGGCGGCCACGCGCCTGCGCAGCTCGACCGGCAGCGCGTCGACGCTGCGGCCGCGCAGGCTGCCGTCCTCGAACAACGACAGCGGTCCGCCGGCATCGCGCAGGCTGATGAGCGGCGCGGGCAGCGACGGCGACGTGCGCGCCGCCTGCTGCACGGCCGGGAGCGCGCGCTCGGAGCGCGACCACAGCAGCAGGCCGACGCCGCCCGCAAGACAGGCCGCCAAGGCCAGGCCGAGCGGCACGGACGCCGCCACGCGACGACGCGGCTGCGCCAGCGCAGCGCGCAACGCGACCAGATCGGCGACCTCCTGTCGCAGCGCAGGATCATCGGCCAAGGCCAACTCCAGCGCCTCGCGCTCGGCCGCATCCAACGTGCCGTCGACGTACGCCGCCAACTCCTCGGGTCCCGGCGCGCCGGCTTCGGCCGCGCGCAACTCGTCCCGAAAGAAAGCCTGGAGCGCGGCCCGTGCTTCGTCGCCCCCGAGACTCATGCGTCCCCCAACCCTACGCGCGGCGCCGCGCGCGGCGGCCCGCCCCTTGCCCAGGCGTGAAGAGTCGCATTCCGGGGCCTGGATACCATGCGACCGACATTCAGCGCTCCCCAGCCGCGCGCAGCCGCCGGGCCAGACGCTCGCGCGCACACTTTCGGAAGTTGATCACCTGACGCCGGGTGACGCCCAGTTCCCCGGCGATCCACTCGTCGTCGCGCGGCAGATCGGGCCACAGTGCCGCGAAGCGCTCGCGGGACAGGCCCAGCAGGTCGGCGATCTCGTCGACCGTGGCCAGACCAGTGAGCGGCAGCAGCCCCAGCATGCCTCGTCCATCGGCATCGCGCAGATTCAGGAGGAGGGCAGCGCGCTGGCGCTCGGGTAGGAGGCACACCTCGGCCCACAGCCGCGTCAACGAGCGACGCTGCTCCACGGCCTGCTCGGGGTTCGGGCGCGGGTCGACGATCTGCGCTTCCGGACGCGGCCCGCTGCCCTCGTCGGTGCGCGCGCCTGCTGCCGAAGCACGCGCGCTCAGGCCTTGCATCTCCTCGAGAGCCGCCAGGAGCGCGTCGAGCGTCACGGGGCCCTCGGCGCGACGAAGCAGACGCGTCACGACCTCGACGAAAGCCAGCGGCGCGGCGCCGGGACGCCCCGGTTCGACGCGCGCGAAGGGCCCCACCCGGCCTCGTAGCGCTTCCAGGCGCTGGGCGGCGACCGGCGAGGCCGGTTCTCCGCGCCAGATGGCCAGCCCGCACACCGCCTCGTGCCCTGCCCCGGACCAGAGCGCAAGCGCCTCGTGGTGCGTGAGCAGATAGCGCAGCTTGTTGCGCAGCCGCGCGCGCTCCGGATGTCGGCGGCGCAGGAAGGCGTGGCAGGCGTTGTGGGCCGTCACGGCCACGTAGGCGATCAGGTCATCCGGGGGTGCCGGGCCGTCGCCCGCGCGCAGCGCGCGCAGTCGCTCCGCCAGGCGCAGCAAGACCCCCGCCTGCACGTCCTCGTGATCCTCGCCAGCCTGCAACTGCGCGCTGAGCTTCGAGCGCACGATGGCCTGAACCAAAGGCGCGACGTGCGTGGCCAGGATCTCGCCCAGGATGCGCTGGGCCGAGGTCTCGTCGGGCGCCTGCAGCAGCGGCGCGAGCCGCACATCGCCGCACGTCGCGACCGGCGTCAACACGCGCCGCAGCGTGCGAAGCCGATCCGTGTCGAACCGGCCTGACGTGGACAGGAAGCAGAGGACGCTCGCGAGGGCATGGCCTCCCGGTTCGACGGCGAAGCCTGGATGGTAGCACGCGTGCTTGACGGGACTGGTAGGCTGCCACGCGAAGAGGTGAGCCATGCCCGCGAGCCTGTCGCCAGCCGAGCGCGAGCGCCTGATCGAACGTTATGCCGAGGGACCAGCCCGGCTGCGCGCCGCGCTCGCGCGCGTGCCGGCCGAGGCGCTCCAGTGGCGCCCGGGTCCTGGCCAGTGGTCGCCGCACGAGGTGGTCTGCCACTGCGCCGACTCCGAGACCTGCGCCGCCGTGCGCATCCGCTACGTGCTGGCCGAACGCCAGCCGCGCATCGACGGCTACGACCAGGACGAATGGGCGCGCGGCTTCGACTACCACGCCCAGCCGCTCGAGCTCGCGCTGGCCAGCATCGACGCCCTGCGTGCGCAGACGACGTTCCTGCTGCGGCGCCTGCCCGAGTCGGCCTGGGCGCGCGAGGGCACGCACAGCCAGCACGGCCGCTACACGGCCGACGACTGGCTGCGCATCTACGCGGCCCACCTCGACGGCCACGCACAGCAGATCGAGCGCGCGCTGGCGGCGTGGCAGGCGCGCGGGTAGGCAGGCGTCAGGGCGCGGAGCCGCTCGGCGCTGGCGGGTCGCTCTCGCCCGAGGGAACGCCGCGGCTCGCGTCGTCCGCGGGAATGACAGCCCAGCCTTCGAACGTCGACGTCGATTCGGTCGCGGGTGCTCGCGCGATGGCCGCCTGCGCGACACTCTCGGACGCAGGCCGCGAGGCCGACGATGGCTCGGGTGCAAGCGCCCAGTCGACGGAGGCGACTGGGCGCGCCGGTCGTGTGACCTGCGGCCGCCCACGCCGCACGGTGGCTGCCTCGCCGACCGCGCACGTCTCGCGCCTCGCGCCAGCCCGCTCGCGCTCCAGGTGCACCGGCACGAGCCACGCGTCGCAACGCGGGCAGCGGCGCTTGTCGACCAGCACTCCCGCCGCTTCCTCGAAGCGGCGCCAATCGTGCCCGTTGACGCCGTGGCGCACGAACGGCTGCAGCTCAGGCGCGATCTCGAACACGTCGGCCGCATCGCGCGTGCCCTCGTCTTGCTCGCGCAAGCAGTTCCAACAGGCCAGCCTGGCCGCCAGGTCGGGTCGCCGCGCGATCTCGTCGCGGCCCGTGCGCGCCGGGTCCTCGTGGTGCTCGCGCACGCAGCGCGGGCAACGCGGCTTGTCGATCGGCACCAGCACGTCCACTTTACCGTGACGCGCGCAGCGCCACCACGCGCCGTGATTGAAACCGCCGCAGCCCGGGCACACTTTGTCCTGACTGCGCGGATCTTCGAGCGGCAGGTCGCGAGCGCAACTCGCGTTGCCGCAGCGCGTGCGGATTGGCTGACGACACTTCGGACAGCAACGCTGCGCGCGCGGCACGCTTGCGACGTCGGCGTCGCAAGCCGTCTCGCTGCCCGCCAGTAGGTTGCCACAGGACAGCGGCGGCTTCGAGCGCGGCGCGCCGAGCTCGTCCCCGGTGGCTCCCTCCCATAGCCGCCGGTCAGCCGCGAAGATGGCCTGCTCGGGCGCCTGGGAGTAAGCGTCCTGGTAGAGAGTCAGGTTGCGCAGTTGCGACGGGTCGCGCTGGCGATCTTCGTGATAGAGCCACAACTCGCTGCCGCGGTCCTGGCGCGGGAACAGTGAACAGTGGAGCAGCTCGCGCACCGCTTGGCGCAGCGTTTCCTCGCAACGCCCGCGCCCGCCCGGGTAGATCAGTGCTCGCGGCAGAAGCGCGACGCACGCGGCATGGGCGTCACCGTGTTCGGATGGCGACACGAACACGCGCGGCGCGCAGGCGAGCGCCAAGGCATGAAGCACGTCGTGCGCGCGACGCTGGGGGTCGAGCACAAGCAGCACGCGGCCTTCTCGGGCGCGCCGCTCGAAGTCGTGTACCAGCCAGGCTTCCAGGCGCGCGCGGCGTTGCGCTACGTCGAGGACGCTGGCGAGAGCGTCCCACTCGGCGCGCGCGGCGGGCGATGCTTCTTGGCGCAGGCGCGTGCGAAGATCCGCCGCGATCTCGGCCACGCCCGGGGGCACGGGCCGCGCGTCGCTCGCGACGGGCGGTGCGGCCAGCGGCTGGGCTGCGGCCCCGTCCGGCACGTCTTGGCGCGCGCCCGCGGTGGCGTTGCGCGGCGGCTCGGCAACCGCGCTCGCGGCGTCACCAGGGGCGCCCTCGAGTCCCACGGCATACAGGAGCGCGTGCCGCGCGACGTGCGAGATCAGATGCCCGCCCGCGTCGGGCCCCTTCGACGTGAGCGCCGCCTGCAGCGCCGCGCGCTCTTCCGACTCGAAGTTGCTGACCACTTCCCGACTGAGCGACCGTCCGAGTCGGTTGAGCGCCGAGATGAGTCGCCAGACCTGCCACCACTTGAAGGGCTCCACATAGGGTGCCGCGGCAGCCCAGCGCTTCCGCCAGGCCGCGGCCGCCGCTTGGTCTTCGACTCCGAGGATGAACTCGGCCCCTTGACTCTGGAGCAGCTTACGCCACTGATCGCGCATGCCCTCTGCGCTGGCTTCACGCAGCAGGTCGATCAGCACCGTATGCGCCTCGCGGCGCAGCATCTCGATGGCGGCCGCGATGCGCGGCGGCGGGGGCGTCTCGCCGCCCTGGGGCAGCGCCTGCCAGGCCAGATACCCGAGGCCGAGCGCCACCAGGTCCGGTTCTGTTCTGTCCGGAGGATCGCGCTTCAGCAAATCGAGCAGCTTCTCGGCGAGCGCTGGGAGGCGCGACTGGATGAATGCTCTCCAGACGGCCGGGTCGGGCACCGTGAGCGCAAGGCCGTGCGTGGCATTGACCTGTCGGTCAACGCTCCTGGCCACGGACGGCTCAGGCGATCCGACGAGCGCGTCGAGCGCATCCGCGGACGTGAGCGCCTGCAGCCACAGACGCGCCGCGCCGAGGCCCGCGAGAGTGCGGGCCTCGTGGGCCGGCGGCTGGCCTTCCGTCGTCAATGGCGCGAGGCGATCAGCCACGTGCACGAAGGCCCGGTGGAGCTCGGCATGCAGGCGCGCCGACAGGGCGCGCACGAGGCCGTCGCGAGGCTCCTCGGCCACGACGAAGCCGACGTCCGGCACGCCAGGATGACGGCGCGCGCGGCCGTACCCGCGCGGCGAGACGGCCGGCTGCCAGGCTTTCCTGCCGGAGCGCACGAGATGCCATTCGAACAACTGGGCATAGGCGTTGGGCAGCGCCCGCGGTCCCTCGGCCGCGCTCTCGGGCAGCACCAACAGCGCCTCCATGTGCTCGATGTCGAGCACGCTGGCTGCCAGTTGGGCCACGTCGAGCAGCATGCCCGAGGCGCCGCCGGCGGCGGCCGCAAGCAGCGTGACGCGCAGCCCGTCGCGCAGGTCCGCGCCCGCCGACGCGGCCGCGGCGCTCGCAGCGCTGCGCAGCGCCTGTTCGACCGCACCAGCCTGCAGCGCGCTCGCCAGACGCCCGATGAAGCGAATCTGCGACGCGCCGCTGGGCTCCACGTCGAACCCGCGCAACAGGCCACCGCCCGGCAACCACGTAGCGTGCCGCGCATCCGCGCCCACGTCGCCGGGCGCGCGTTGGCGGTCCAGCAGAAAGCGCCGCGCCAGGCGCGCGTCGAGATGCACGAGACGCAGCTCGGGCGTCGACTCCATCGCATCCGCGCCATCGAGCGCTGGCTCCAGCCGCAGCCCCACGAAGGCTGCTGGAACACGAACGTCCTCGAACGACGCGCGCGTGTGTTCGCGCGCAACGCGCGCCAGCAGCGCGACGCTCGGGTTGCCGACGCCGATCCACAGTTGCGGCGTCACGCTGGCCTGCGTCATCGCGGACACCCCATCTCGACGGGCTCGAGTTCGCCTGGGTCGGACTTTGGCGGTTCAGGCGCGGGCTGACAGACCGGCGGTCCGACGTCTTCAGTCCCTTGGCGGTCTGTGTCGCTCACGTCGCAGAAAGGGTCCGTGTGGCGATCGCCATTGGTCTCCGCGTACCAGACACTGTGCGCGCCTGCGGTGATGCCCACGACGAACAATAGGATGCCCAACCCACGCCGCCCCTCGGGGCCACGCCAGGGCCGGTCCTCCCACTGGCGCCGAGGCCGCTCGCCGCGCTTGCGGAACAGCGCGAACCCTAGCCACCCTAGCCAGATGACGGCCATCCCGACGAGGAACCCAAAGCCGGCCCAGCGGATACGTTTGGCCCACCCGTGCCACTTGTATACTGCCATCGTGTTTGTCAGACCGCACCAAACATATCCGACAATTGGCACGCGCTCCATCGACAGTAACAAGTCGACGAAAAAATCGCTTGTAACTGACGAAGCAGGGATGCAGACCACCAGGAGCGGGCCCAGCACGATATAGGGTACGGCACCGAGCAGGTCGAGCTTGAAACACCGCTGGATTGAGAGCGCCACCCCGCCGAGCAAGAGGCCGCTGATCACGAGCCCGCGCGCCAGCGTCTTGAAGCGCGGGTGAAAACACGTCGTCACCTTGGCCGGTTTGCTGTAGTTGAACTCGCTGCTACTCTGCCAGCGCTCCGCGACCAATCGCGCGACAGGCAGGCTCGATTCCTCGTGGACCCCGGTGACGATCTCCGCCGGAAGGTCGTCCTGCAGGTCATCCTGATGCACCAGCGTCGTGATGCGCACCGTATCCTGCTGAAGGCCGGGTGGAACGCGATAGCACTGCTCCTCGCCGAGCTGCCGCGGCACCATGGGCCGCTCGCCGTGAGGGTGTGCCGCGCCGCGCGGCACCGCATAGACGCCCACAATTAGGCGCGTGGCGACGTTCACCGACGTCATGCCACTGATGTCTTGCTGTAGTTCGGCTTGATGGCCGCCACCCGGGAACAGCAAGAGCCGCGGCGTCCCCAGTATGAAGCGCGGACGCATGGCCGCCGGCCTGCTCACGCGATGACCGGCGATGACCAGCGTCAGCACAAAGTCCTCCGACCGGCAGGCCAACTGAGGCGTTCCGATCACCAACGTGCCCCAGCCGGAGAGGGCGTCGCCGGCTGCCGGACAACCGGGCGGCGCCACCGGCTGCCAGCCTTGTACCCGCGTTTGCGCTTGGCAGTTCGGGGCTGCGAGAGCCGCGCCGTCGCGGCACTCGACAATCACACAGGAATCGGCTGCGCGCGGCGTGCCCGGCGGGGGCCAGGCGAGAGATCCGAGCGGTAGGTCGAACCATGCCTTCGACTTCTCGATCTGCAGCGCATCACAGCCTGGGGGTGCGAGTCGCGGCTCGAGTCTCACAGGCCGAAGCGCCTCAAGCAGCCAGAGGTGCGCTTGCGACACGTCCGTGTCGGTACGGACGATGCGGTGACGCACGTTCGCATCACCCTCGGGCTGGAAAGCGCTCAGCACTGCGTCGGCGAGCGCATCGTCGGGCCGGGACCGCTGCTCGGGCACGCGCAACAGGAGCATTGGCGCAAACTGCGCCTCGTGCCTAAGCCTCGCCAGTGCCATGTCATTGGCGCGGAGCCACGCCTCCCAATGCACCCGATGCGCCTGCGGCTCGCTGGGGCGCTTCTGCACGTCTGCGGACGCGGGGGCCTCATGCCGGAAGTCGCTGATGACGACCGTCACCTCGCGCGGCTGTTCCGGCAGGCGCGAAGTGCTGCGTGCCACGTCGCTCCGGCTGACCAGATCCTCGACGAGGGCGGTCATGTCTGACAGGAATTGGTCCTGACCACTGTACTTCTCCTGCGTCAGGTGTTGGGCGACAAGAGACTCGCAGGGCGTTGGCGCTCTGGTTGCGCCCAGCTTGTCGCTGAACGGCGTGAAGGCGCACTCCAGCTCAGGCAGGTCGGGGGGCACGCGCCGCCGGGCGGCCAAGAGCGCGTCGACAAAGCGCCGCGCGACCGTCTGGCGCTGGCTCAGGCCGTCTTTCGAAACGTCGAGGACGATGTGCACCTTCAGTCGCGCCGGTGGCTGTTGTTGGCCCTGTTGCTGCGGCTGCTGGCACAGCGCCCCGCGCGCCGCCACGAGCGCCAGCCCCAACACACACGCTCGAGCCAGCCTGACATGCACGTCTCACCCCCTCAGCGCGCGCTCGGCCGCGAGGCCACACGGTCTTTGCGCATGAGTTTGCGTTCCCATAGCTCGAGGAAGCGCAGCGTGCGCCGCACCAACACACGGCGCACCTCAGGCTCGAGCGTGCCTTCGACCAAGTGGCTGACGCGTTCTTGTATTTTCAGCGTTGGCTGCGACTCCACGACGAGCGCAGCGTTGGGTTGGAACCACAGCCTGAACGCGGCGTCGAACATGCGCTCGTCGTTCTTCTCGAGAATCATCAGCCGCCCCAACTCGGCCATGGACAAGTAGGTCTTGTCGTCGACAGGGTCCTCGCCCGGCGTGTTGTCGCCCCGCAGAGCCGCGATGACCACGCCTGTGATCGGTCCTGGGGGACCACCAGGCTGACGATCGTCCCGCCCACACAGGGCGCAGCGCTCGTCACGGTCGGCCTGTGGCCGCACGACGCGGTCGAGGTTGTCGTGCCCCTCCCCCCAGCCGCGCGTCCAGTCGGATGCCGGACGGAAGCACGTGCTGCAGAAGACGCAACGACTGACGTGGTAGCTGAAGGTCTTCACGTCGAAGGGCCGCAGGCTCTCGTCGCGGCAGATCGGGCACAGGCTGGCCTTCTCCGGCAGCAACGCGAACTCGTTCGTGCGCAGCAGCAGGCCGCCGGCCGGGCAGCCGTAGATGTTGCCGCAGAACGAGCCCTTGAGCTGGCTCAAACGCAGGTCGCCGAAGGCCACGCGCTTGACCCCGCACACCGGACAGGTGCGCTCGCCCTTGTGGTCGGGCTCGCGCTTGGGCGCGCGCGTCTGGGTGCAGTCGCTGCACACGGGACAGTGCTCGAGCCGCTCCTGGCAACGCGGGCACAGGGGATCGTCTTCGGTAATCGGGAACTGGCAGTTGCCGCAGGTCAGCTCATAGTGGACGCTCGGGTCCGCGGTCGTGAAGAAGACACGGGTTCCCGGTTTCCTGTACAACAGCACTGGTTGAGTCACAGGCATTCCTCCGGCTCGCGGTCGGGCGCTTCTGGTGGACGGGGATGAGCGTCGTCAGGCACTGCGGGCAGCGCACGTCGTCGACCAGCCGGTACCGGCGCGCCGTCTGCAGGAACGGCTCGCGATCGTGGCCGTTGACGCCGTGCTCGTAGAACTCGATCAGCTCCGGCGGGATGGCGAAGGGCGCCGGAGCACGCGGGTCTTCGCGCTTGCGCCGCTCGCAGTTCGGGCACGTGCGTGCGCCGGCCACGTCCGGCCGCACGCTGACACAGCGCTCCGGGAAAGCCACCGGATCGCTCAGGTGACGCCGGACGCAGGCCGGACAGCGCTCCTTGTCGACCGGCACGAGCTCGTCGAGCTTGCCGTGCTTGTCGCAGATCCAGTACGCGGCATAGTTGACGTTGCCGCAGGACGGACAGGTCTTGGAGGTGCGCGTCTGCTCGTCGTCGCGCATGTCCCGGCCGCAGCCTTCGTTGCCGCAGCGCGAGCGGATCAGCTTGCGGCACTTGGGGCAGATGCGGCGGCTGCGCGGCAGGGCGCTGATGCTCTCCTGGCAGCCGTCGTTGCCGCAGGTGATGATGAAACGCGACGTACCGCTGTGAATGTCTTCGAACGCCACCTCGCGCAGGAAGCGGCGGTCGATGTGAAACAGCTCCTTGGTGCGCTGGCTCTGATACAGGCGGTAATACTCGTCGAGGTTGTAGACGTGCTCGCCGGGATTGAACAGGTCCTCGAAGTAGACCCAGGCGTGCGAGCCCTTATACTCCTCGACCTGGACCACGCAGTTGAGGATCTGCGAGGCGTTGGCCGCGATCTTGTTGGTGAGCGTCTCCGACGACTGACCGTGCGTGCCCTCGGGCAGCATGACCACGCACAACGCCTTGCGCTGCGGGTTGGGCGTGCGGCGCTCGAAGATGTTCGGGCGCATCGACACCAGCTTGCGACGCAGGCTCCGCTCCCAACTGGCGGAGTCTTCTTCCACCTCGAAGCGCACGCGCGCGACGTCCGGTTCCTCGGCCAACTGGCGGCCGATCACGTCCAGTAGAGCGCGTTGGCGCGCGGCGGGCGTGTCGGCGGCCTGCACGGCCGGCCGGCCCTCGTCCAGGATGCGCGGCAGGCGCCGCAAGAGAAACGCCAACACGCGGTCGCGCGCGGCGGGCGTCAACTCCGGCACGGCCGAGAGCGCCGGCAGATCGCGCAGCGGTTCGCGCCGCGCGACGAGCGCGTCGTCCGCAGTCTTGTAGCGCTCCTTGATCGCGGCCCACCAGGCCTTGTAGGCGCGCACCTTGAGAATCGCCTCCAGGCTCGTCAGACGCGACGAGTCTTCGAGCGCAGCGCGCAGCACGCCCAGACAGAGCCGCAGACGCGCCACGTTCTCGGCCTCGCGCAAGCCCGGCATCTGCAACCAGCTCCGACGCGGCCGTTCGAGCTGCACCCCCGTGCGCAGCTCGCGCCAACGAGCCTCCAGCGCCTGAATGGCGTCGGGCTTCTTCTGGGGCAAGCCGACGGGAAAACGGGACTCGACCTGTTGCAGCGTGCCGTAGAGGCGCTGGCGCTGCATCAGGTCGGCGGTGCGCACGGCATCCACGGTCTCGAACAGGCCGTCGAGGGTCGAGGCCAGGTGCTTCTCGAACTCCATGAACCCGGGCGACTGTTTCTTGAGCGCATCGAGGTCGCGCTCGTAGTGGTCGCGCGCGAAGTCGGCCAGGAGCAGTCCAGCAACGGCGTCGAGTCCGTCGGCGACGCCCTGCAGTGCCGCCCCATGTGAGGCCCGCAGCGTGCCGTCGAGGCCCTCGAGTTTCTTGCCTAGGTCCTCCAGC
>WBZQ01001474.1_pt1 | contig 16301 bp, 15 predicted proteins | sample 5204251 | NCBI WGS metagenome assembly WBZQ01 (sample SAMN12412402, study PRJNA552823) | activated sludge metagenome | isolation source: activated sludge from nitrification reactor of wastewater treatment plant... | place: USA: Virginia | collected 2017-09 | reverse complement strand
AGGTGATCCCCGTGATTCAATCGGTGGATGAGGACCGGAAGCGGTTGACCTATTTCATCAAAGAGGGAACCAAGGCCAAAGTCCGCCAGATCCAGTTCGAGGGTATGCGGGCCGTGACCAAGGAAGAGGTCTTCAAAGTAACCGCGACCCGGGAGTGGATTCCCTGGTATGGCCTCTTCACGCAGATGAAGATTCCCTCGCTGCTCTCCGATGCCGGCGTGTTAAAACGCGAAGAACTCGGCAATGACATCGAGCGCATGCGCGAAGTCTATCTGAACAAGGGCTATCTCAATGTGCAGATCAGCCAGCCGACACTGGAATTGAGCGAAGACAAGAAATGGTTCGAGCTTAGCTACTCGGTCGTCGAGGGTGAGCCCTTCACGGTGCAAGAGGTCGGGTTCCGCGGGAACACGGTCTTTGAAGACCATGAATTGCGTGAAGGACTCGGTATCCGCCCAGGCGAAATCTTCCAACGCGCCAAGATCCGAGGCGAAATCACCCGCATCACCGACCTCTACGGCGCGAAAGGCTACGTCTTCGCCGATGTCGTCCCGAACGTGACGCCGGACAACGCGACGCACACCGCCACTATTACCCTCAACGTGAAGGAGGGGGAGATGATGCGGATTCGCGAGATTCATGTCACCGGTAATGACAAGACGCGAGACAACGTGGTGCGTCGAGAATTGCGGCTGGATGAACAGGACGTCATCGATACGCTGGCCTTGAAGCGCAGCTTCCAACGGTTGAACAATCTCAATTTCTTCGAGACCGTAGAAATTCTGCCGCAACAGGTCGATGCCGATAAGGTCGATCTGAATGTGAAGGTGAAGGAAAAGCCCACCGGGCAGTTCAGCATCGGTGGCGGATTCAGCACTCTGGATAAATTGGTCGCGATCGCCGACATCACCGAAGGAAATCTTGGCGGAAACGGCTGGCTGGGCCGTATCCGCGGGCAATTGGGACAACGGCGGTCATTGGGACTGGTCACGTTCAGAAACCCTTATGTCAACGATTCCTATAACGCGCTGCAGTTGGACATCTATCGCTCGATGACCAACTACATTTCCTATTTCGAATCGAAGTCTGGTCTGAGCGCGACATGGAGCCGATGGCTGTCGGAGTACGTCAATGGCAGTGTCAGCGTCTTCGGCGAGCAACTCCGCTACAGCGATCCCCAGGAGGGGTTGTGTCCGGATCTGATCCCGCTCATCTGCCGCCAGCTCGGGACGCAATCCTCGACCGGATTTCGCACCGCGATCTCCCGGGATACGCGCGACTACTATCTGGACCCACGCAGCGGATGGCGTATGCAGATCGGTGCCGACTATGGCACGCCCGCCATGGGCGGCACGAACCACTTCTATAAACTCTATGTCGATGTGATCAAGTACACGCCGCTGGTGTATGACACCCGGTTTTCGATCCGCGCACGGTACGGGCAGACAGAGGGAATCGGGGGCCGGCCCATTCCCCTGACTGAGCGGTTCTTCGTGGGAGGCATCAACACGATGCGCGGATTTGTGTTCGGACGTGCAGGTCCCGTCACGCCGTCTGGCTCATTGTTGGGTTCCGCCAAGGAGCTGATCTTCAACAATGACTTTATCTTTACCATTTCGTCGGAAGCGAAGTTGAACGGGGTGTTCTTCTTCGACTACGGCAACGGGTTTGACGACAACGAGCCGGTGAAATTCAGTAAATTGCGCAGCACGGCAGGGTTTGAGGCCCGGTGGATTTCACCGTTCGGTCCGTTGCGGGCCGCATACGGGATCAATCTCGATCCACGCCCGACCGAACGGATGGGGGTCTTCGAGTTCACCATCGGATCGCTATTCTAAGGCGGGGCCGTCAGTCGAGCATCGGGAAAGGACATGCGGGATATGGGGCAATCACAGGGTCGAACGGGAGCGAGTGACGCCATGCACGCCGGATTGTGTCTGGTGCTGCTGGCCCTCGCACTCGTGGTCGGCGGGTGCCGTTCAGGTCAGCCGACTGCACCGGCGGTGACGCGGATCGGTGTGGTGGACCCCCAGCGTATCCTGGGCGAGACCAATGCGGGCAAGCGAGCCAAGGACATGTTGGCGTCGTTCGCGAAGAACCGGCAGGCCTTGATTGAGCTGGAAGAAAAGGAATTGCGCCGGATGGAAGAAGACTTCGTCAAGCAAGGCAGCGTGCTCAGCGCGACGGCCAAGCGTGAACGGGAAGAGCAATTCCGGCGACGGATGGCGGAATATCAGCAGAAGGTGACCGACCTGAATCGTGAAGTGCAGGACAAGCAGAAGGAAGTGCTGGACGGATTCCGGGACAAGATCGAATCCCTCTCGGGCAAGGTAGCCAAGCGGCTGGACCTGCAGGCCATTTTCGACCGTGGACGGGGCGGGCCGACGATCTATTCCGATGAAGCGGTGGATGTGTCGACGCAAGTGATCGAGGAATTCAACAAAACGTATCCATGAAGAGGGATCGCATGAACGGACGCAATTGGATCGTCGCCGGGGTCGCACAGGTACTGCTGGTATGGGGGGCTCACTCGGTTCAGGCTGCCGACCATCTGAAGGTGGCCATGATGGACCAGCAGCAGGTCATCGAGCGGAGCGTGGCGGGGAAACGCGCGCTCGAGGAGCTCAAGAGCTATTCCACCACGCGCCAGAAGATTATCGATTCCGACGATCAGGAATTGAAGGAGCTGGAAAAGGGCTTTCAGGATGCGAGTCTCTCTGAAGAAGCCCGCAAAGAGAAGCAGGAACATTTCCGGGTGAAGCTGGAGGCCTATCAGCGCCGGATTCAGGACTTCAACCGCGAAGTTCAGGAGAAACAGCGGTCGATGGTGGCGGAGTACGCGCAGAAAATCCAGGCCGCGGCGTCAGCTGTGGCGCAAAAAGAAGGGTACACCGCCGTGATCGACAGGGGGAGCGAGTCGACGGTCAAAATCGTCATCTACAGTCATCCGTCGATCGATCTCACGGAGCAGATCATCAAGGAATTCGACCGGCAGAACAAGTAACCGACAGTCGTCATGGTTCATGCAAGACAGGAGGCGGGGCTGATGTCAGTGATGGACAGCATTGAGATTCAATCGATCCTTCCCCACCGGTATCCGTTTTTGCTCGTCGATCGTATCCGTGAACTCGATCCGGATCGCCGTATCGTCGGGATCAAGAACGTCACGATCAACGAGCCGTTTTTTCAGGGGCACTTTCCGGGGCGTCCGGTCATGCCGGGCGTGTTGATCCTCGAGGCATTGGCCCAGGTGGGTGGTGTGTTGGCGTTCAAATCGCTCGGCTCCGTGGGCCGTCCGGTGGTGTATCTGACCGGAATCGACGCAGCCAAATTCCGGAAGCCGGTGGTGCCGGGAGATATTCTCCGGTTGGAGGTGGATGTGCTGAAAAAGCGCGCCCCCTTCTGGAAGATGCAAGGGAAGGCCTACGTCGATACCGAACTGGTCTGCGAGGCGGAAGTCACAGCCATGGTGACGGATGAAAAGCCGGCCGGCGCGTAGTACGCGACTGATGCAGAGCGGCGGTATTCGTGCATTGAACAGGGTAGAGGGCGATGTGAGGAGGTGTGAGTGAAGATTCATCCGACCGCGGTGATCCATCCGAAAGCGGTGCTCGCAGATGATGTAGAAGTCGGGGCCTACTCCGTCGTCGGGGAACATGTCCGGATCGGCGCCGGCACGCGGGTCTTCTCCCATGTGGCGATCGATGGCTGGACCGAAATCGGGGAACGATGCGAGCTGCATCCCTTTGTGTCGGTGGGGGGGCCGCCGCAGCATATGCAATATAAAGGGGAGCCGACCAAGGTCGTGATCGGTCACGACAACATCTTACGCGAGTATGTCACGGTCAATCGGGCGACCGTGCAGGGCGGCGGCGTGACCTCCATCGGTAACGCGAATTTTCTCATGGCCTACGTCCACGTCGCGCATGACTGCCATTTGGGCAATCATTTGATCCTGGCGAATGCGGCCAGCCTGGCGGGGCATATCACGATCGGTGATCATGCGATTATCGGCGGGCTCTCGGGCATTCACCAATTCGTGCGGATCGGCGCCTACGCCATGGTCGGGGGATGCTGCGCGCTGGGGCAGGATCTTCCCCCGTTCATGCGTGCGGCCGGCGGCTACCGGGCCCGCATGTACGGACTGAACTCCATCGGTCTGCGTCGGCACGGCTTTTCCGCCGACCGGATTTCCGCGCTGAAGCATGCCTATGAGCTGTTGTTCCGGTCAGGCCATCGGGTATCAGAAGCGGTCAAGCTGGCGCGGGAACAATTCAGCACAAGCCAGGATGTGCTGCAGGTCGCCGAGTTCATGCAGGCCAGCAAGCGTGGCATTTGTCGGTCGGTTGGAAAAGGTCAGGAAGACGAAGAGGAATAGTCCGGTGGGCGAGCAGGCACAGGCAGAGCGAACGGCTCCCCAGGGTGGGCGCATCGGGCTGATCGCCGGCAATGGCCGGTTTCCGATTATCTTCGCCGACAATGCGAAACGGCTTGGATATGAGGTGTGCGCGGTTGCCCATGAAGGAGAGACCGATCCTGAGCTGGCCCGGCACGTCGATCGGATCCACTGGATCAAGATCGGGCAATTCGGCAAGTTGATCGATGCTCTCAAGGGCGACGGTGTGCAACAGGCTGTCATGCTCGGGGGAATTAAGAAGACGCATGTCTTCTCGACCGTACGCCCTGATTTCCGGGCCTTGGCGCTGGCGGCCAAACTGATCCATTTGAAGGACGACGATATCCTGCGACGTGTGGCCGAGGAAATCGAGCAAGAGGGCATACGGATCTGCGAGTCCACGTTTGGCTTGCAGGGCATTCTCGTCGAGGCAGGGACCTTGACGCGGCGTGAGCCAAGTAAGAAGGAATGGACGGATATTCAGTACGGCTGGGATGTGGGCAAACAAATCGGGGCGCTGGACATCGGTCAATGCGTCGTGGTGAAAGACGGCGTGATCGTGGCGGTCGAGGCGGTGGAAGGTACTGATGGGGCAATCCGCCGAGGCGGGGAGCTGGCGCATGGCGGTGCGGTAGTCGTCAAGCGGTGCAAGCCTCAGCAGGATCTCCGTTTCGATCTGCCAGCCGTCGGTCCTCGCACGATCGAGGTGATGGAAAGCGTGAAAGCGTCGGTGTTGGCCCTGGAAGCCGGACGCGGGATTCTTCTGGACCGCGACGACACGATCGCGAAGGCCAACCGCGCCGGGATCGCCATCGTGGGAATGACATGAGTCCACTCGACATCCGTGCGTGCATCAGGCAGTGGGGGCTCCGATGACACCACTTCGGGCAGGGGTCATCGGCGTCGGTCACCTCGGGCAGCATCATGCCCGCCACTATGCGACATTGCCAGGCGTGAGTCTGGCCGGCGTGTGTGATGCGTCGGCCGACCGTGCCAAGCTGATCGCCGATCGTCATGGTGTGCAGGCGTATACGAATCTCAATGATCTGCTGGCGCAGGTTGACCTCGTCAGCGTGGCTGCGCCGACGTCAGCCCATTTTCCCGCGGCAAAGGCCTGCCTCGACGCCGGGAAGCATGTGCTGGTTGAAAAGCCGATCGCGGTGACCTCGGCTGAGGCCCGTGAGCTGGTGGAGTTGGCTGCCCGCCGTGGATGCCTGTTACAAGTCGGACATAGTGAGCGGTTCAACCCCATCATGCAGCGCATGCGGCCCCACATTGCGCGGCCGGCCTTTATCGAGGGACACCGGCTCAGTGCCTTCGGGGAACGGGGGACCGATGTCGATGTCGTCCTGGATCTCATGATTCATGACTTGGATCTCGTCCTGTCGTTCAACCCGGGGCCGGTTGAGGAAGTGCGGGCTGCCGGGGTCCCCGTGCTGTCGCCGAACATCGATATCGCCAATGCCCGCATCGCCTTTGCGAGCGGATGTGTCGCCAACCTGACCGCGAGCCGGGTCTCCACCAACAAGATGCGCCGGTTGAGGTTTTTTCAGCGGGACCGGTACGTGTCGATCGACTTTCAAACGCGTCAGGCGATGGTGTCTCGTCGTGTGGAGGGCAGCGGCCCAAGACCGACGATCGATGTCGAAACGTTCCAGGCGGGCGACGACGAACCGTTGCGCCTTGAATTGGAGTCGTTCGTACAGGCCGTGACCACCGGGTCGCGCCCCGTCGTGTCCGGTGAGGACGGCGAAGCGGCGCTGAATCTCGCGGCGCGGGTGCTGGATGCTATCGGTCAATTTGCCCAACGTCACTCCGTCGACGACGCGACGGCGGCAGCCTTCGGCCATCATCCGGTGTAGAGAGGCCAGGTCTTTGTCTGTCTGCATGAGCACAACCACATGCCGCGCGTCCTAATCATCACCGGGGAGGCATCCGGGGACCTCCATGGAGCGCATTTGGTCAAGGAATTGAAGGCACTGTCGCCCGATCTCCAGATCGTGGGCATCGGCGGGGCGTCGATGCGGGCGGCGGGTGCGGAGTTGGTGCAAGATATTCCGCAGTTGGATGTGATGGGTCTCATCGGCCTGTCGGCCGTCAAGGCCATGTTGCAGCGGATCTTCCGCATCAGGGCGTTGATTAAGCGTGAGCGGTGGGACCTGGTCGTGCTGATCGATAATCCGGGGCTCAACTTTCACTTCGCGCGGGTGGCCAAAGCCAGTGGCCTGAAGGTGTTGTACTACATTGCGCCGCAAGTCTGGGCCTGGCGCAGGGGACGGATGCGCTGGATCCAGCAGCGGGTCGATCATGTGGTGGCGATTCTGCCGTTCGAGGAGCCGCTGTACAAGAAGGCCGGGGTGCGGTGTACCTTCGTCGGCAATCCGCTCCTCGACGAAATCGCACCCAGCTACGATCGGGCGGCCTTGCGCCGGCAGTTCGGTCTGACGGATGAGGGACCGGTGATCGGGTTGTTCCCGGGAAGCCGCAAGGCCGAATTGCTCGAGCACGTGCCGTTGCTGCTCGAGACGGTCAAACGTCTCTCGGAACAGCATCCGACGATGCAGTTCGTCCTGGCGCAAGCCTCTTCGGTGCAAGACCAGTTTCTCGCCGACCTCCTGAAGGATAGTCCGGTTCCCATCAAGGTCTTTCGTAATGTGGCCAGTGAAGTGATGGCCGCGTCGGATCTTCTGGTCGTCAAATCGGGAACCTCCACCTTGCAGGCGGCTGTGGTGGGAACGCCCATGATTTTGTTTTATCGGGCCTCCTCCTGGATCACCTACCGACTGGCGCGGCTGTTGATTCGGGTGCCGTGGATCGGTCTGGCGAATCTGGTCGCCGGTCGCGGGATCGTCCCGGAGTTGATCCATGACGAGGCGACGCCGGAGCGGTTGGCCCAGGAAACCGTGCGGCTGTTGAAGGATTCTCGCGCCTATGACGAGATGAAGGCGGCCCTCCAGTCGGTGCGCCACGCGCTCGGCACCCCGGGGGCCTCCCGCCGTGCGGCACAGACCGTGTTGGCGGAGTGCCGCTCATGAAGCAGTACCTGCGTCTTCTCAGCTATCTGAACCCCTATCGTGTTCGCTTGGCTGCCGCGTTTGCGTGCGCCCTGCTGGTCGCCGGGCTGTCCGCCGCCTATGCCTGGCTCGTGCGGCCGGTGTTGGATGGGCTCTTCATCAGCAAAGATGAAAGTCTGCTGCTGGTGTTGCCAGTCGCCATTCTGCTGGTGGCGGTACTCAAGGGCGTGTTCAACTACGGGCAGAACTATCTGATGAACTATGTCGGCAACCAGGTGATCGGCGACATCAGGGAACAGCTCTTTTCGAAACTCGTCCGGTTGCCGGTCCAATTTCACGATACGAATACGTCCGGCCGCCTGGTATCACGGGTCATCAACGATGTGAATCAGATGGCGAATGCCGTGGCCGGTGTCCTGAAAGACCTGTTCCAGCAGGGACTGACGTTCATTGCGATGATCGGGGTCATCATCTATCAAAACTGGAAGTTGGCGATGGTCTCGATGATCGTCGTCCCGCTCTCGGTGGTCACGATGGCCCGAATGGGCAAAAAGCTGAGGGGGCTCGCGACGCGCGGCCAGGAGCGGATGGGCGATATGGCGTCGACGCTTCAGGAAACACTGGCCGGCATTCGTATGGTGAAATCGTTCGGTCGGGAGGAAGAAGAAGCCAAGCGGTTCCGTCAGAGCAACGACGCGTTCATTCACACCACGATGAAGGCGATTCAGGTCTCCTCGCTGGGCTCTTCCCATATGGAAGTCATCGGTGTGTTGGGGGTGGCGGGGATCATCTGGTACGGCGGCTATCTGGTGATTCACGATGAGATGACTCCCGGCGCCTTCTTTTCATTTTTGGCGGCGATGTTCATGGCCTATACCCCGATTCGCCGCTTGTCAGGAGCGAACAACACCGTGCAGCAGGCGCTGGCGGCAGCCGAGCGCGTCTTCGAAGTCTTGGACCTTCCCACGGAACAGCAGGCCAACGGCGGGCAGACCGACCTCCCGGCGATTTCCCGCTCGTTGGAATTCCGACAAGTCGCCTTCCGGTATGAAGGGCAGGCGGATGCGGCGCTGACCGGGATCGACCTGACGATTCGCGCGGGGGAGATCATCGCGTTTGTCGGCAGCAGCGGAAGCGGCAAGACCACGCTGGTCAGTCTCTTGCCGAGGTTTTACGATCCGACCGGGGGGCAGATTCTCATCGACGGGGTCGATGTCCGCTCATGCACGTTGCAGTCGGTACGTGCGCAAATCGGGATCGTGTCGCAAGAAGTGGTGCTGTTTGACGATACGGTGCGCAACAATATCGGTTATGGCCGGCAAGGAGCGACGGCGGACGAGGTGATGCGCGCGGCGCAGCTGGCCTACGCGCACGACTTCATCGAACGGCTGCCGGACGGCTATAATACGCTGATCGGTGAGCGTGGCCTCAAGTTGTCCGGAGGCGAACGGCAACGATTGGCCATTGCCCGGGCGATTCTGCGCGACCCGCCGATTCTGATTCTCGATGAAGCCACCTCCGCCCTCGATACCCAGTCGGAGCGCATTGTGCAGATGGCCCTGGCCAATTTGATGAAGAACCGGACCACCATGGTCGTGGCGCACCGGCTCTCGACGATTCAAAATGCCGACCGCATCGTGGTGCTGAATCATGGTACGGTGGCGGAAGTGGGCACGCATGAGGAGTTATTGCGCAAGGGCGGCTTATACAAGCGTCTGCATGCGATGCAGTTTGCCGACGCGCTTCCGCAGTAACCGGATCGTGGAGAGGACACCGCAGCTGTGACGAACGAAGCCGCAACGGTTCCGCAACAGACGCCGCCGCTCATGAAACGCGTGACGAACGCCTTGAAGCTTGCGGTGGTCCCGCCGGTCGGGTATGCCGTGATCCAGGTGTTGCGCCGCACGATGCGTTGGCACACGGAGGGCGGCGAACATGTATCCCGTCTGTTCGGCGAAGGGCGGGCGGTCATCCTCACATTCTGGCACGCTCAGCAGTTGATGATGCCGCTGGCGATCCCACAGTTGCAGGCGCATGTGCTGATCAGCCAGCATCGGGATGGTGAGTTGATCAAACGGATTATTGCGCGGTTTGGACTAGATGCTGTTCGCGGCTCCAGCACGAGGGGGGGCGCCGAAGCGCTTCGCCGCATGATTCGCATCGGCCGGTCCGGCGGCAATCTGGCTGTGACGCCGGATGGTCCGAAGGGTCCTCGACAGATCGCCAAGGTCGGCGTGGTGCAGTTGGCACGTGCCGCCGGGGTGCCGATCATCCCGATGGCGTTCGGCTGCTCAAAAAAAAACTCTTCGCGAGCTGGGACCGCTTCATCATGCCGTATCCGTTCTCACGCGGCGTGTTTCTCATGGGGCCGCCCATCTGGATCCCCGCAGACGCGTCCGCTGACGAGCTGGAGCGGTTGCGCCAGGAGCTGGAAGCGACGCTGAATCGCCTGACCATCGAGGCCGACGCGGCGGCCCTGCGGGCTCGTCCGTAATGTGGTATCTGCTCTATAACAGCCTCCTGCTTCTGGTTTCTCCAATCATTCTGTGCGTACTGCTGGCAAAACAGCGGTGCCGTCGTGGTTTTCCCCAGCGACTCGGGTTGCGCGCAGTGACGCGGCCTCCCGTTGCGAACGGCTCATCGACCTGTATTTGGATTCATGCCGTGTCTCTGGGCGAAGTGGTGGCGGTGGCTCCGCTCGTGCGTGAACTTCGCCGACGGTATCCCGAGGCGCGAATGGTGGTCTCGACGGTGACTGAGACCGGCCGTGAGGCAGTGGAGCAGCGGCTGGAGGGAGTGGCCGAACATCGCTACGCGCCGCTGGATTTTCCCTGGGTCGTCAATCAGGCAATCGACGAACTCAGACCCAACCTGTATGTGTTCGTTGAAACAGAGCTGTGGCCGAATCTCCTCCGGAGCTTGTGGCGGCGCAAGATCCCCTCGGTCCTGGTCAACGGGCGGCTTTCCACGCGGTCGTTCGAACGGCAACGCCTGCCCCTGATACGGGATTTTTATCGCACGATGTTGAATCTGATCAGCCGGTGCCTGATGCAGTCGCAGCGTGATGCGCAGCGCATGATCGACCTGGGGGCCGATCCGGCGCGTGTCTCGTGCACGGGCAACATCAAGTTCGATCAGCCGGTTCCACAGGCCGGCGCACGGGGCACGGTCGTCTCCAAGGGAGCCCTGGGATTCAGCGAACGGGAACAACTCGTCGTTGCGGGCAGCACCCATCCAGGGGAGGAAGAAGCGATCGTTGCCGCCTATCAGTCCCTGTGTGGCACATTCCCCGATCTACGATTGGTGCTTGCGCCGCGGCATATCGAGCGGGCGGCGCAGGTTGAGCAGATGGTGGCGGCGAAAGGCCTTCAGGTCTCCCGCCGGAGTCTGGGGAATGTGAGTGGGGCGACGGCTGCGGCCGGGCCGCGTGTGGTGGTGTTGGACACCCGCGGGGAGTTGGCGCTGCTCTATCGGGAAGCCGCCGTGGCGTTTGTCGGCGGCACGCTGGTTCCCGTGGGCGGGCACAATCTGCTGGAACCTGCGGTCTGGGGTAAGCCGGTGCTCTTCGGTCCACACACCGACCACTGTGCGGAAGTGGCGGCGCTTCTCCTGGATGCGCATGGGGGGCGAATCGTGCCGGATGCAACGGGGTTCGCGCAGGCCATACGAGAGTTACTCGGGGATCCGGCGGCCCTGAAGCGGATGGGTCACGCGGCCAGCCAGGTGGTGGCGGATAACCAGGGGGCGCTACAGCGGAGCGTGGAGATCATCGTTTCCCTGTTGCCCGCGCGATCGAACGTGACAGAGGGGGCCGGCGCACAGAGGGGTTAGCGCTTGCGAGACCATTTATAAGGACCATGATGATGTCTGCAGGCCTACAGTCCTGGTTTCGATGGGCAGGTTATCCCTATGAGCTTGCCGCCAGGATTCGTGTGTTTTGTTATGAACGGGGCTGGTGCCGGACGCAACGGTTGCCACGCCCGGTCATTAGCGTCGGTAATCTCACCGTGGGTGGGACGGGGAAAACGCCGGTCGTGATGTACATCGTCGAACGATTGGCGGCCCAGGGCAAACGCGTGGGCATTTTGAGCCGTGGCTATCGCCGCCGGAGCACGGCCCCGCGGCTGCTCGTCTCCGACGGGCAGCGGGTCCTGGTTGGTCCTGAGGAAGCCGGGGACGAGCCACACTTAATCGCTCGCCGTTGTCCGCAGGCTGTGGTGGCAGTGGGCGCGGACCGGTATGCGCTGGGCCAGTGGGTATTGAGCCAATTGCCTGTAGATTGTTTCGTGCTGGACGACGGGTTTCAGCATGTGCAACTCCATCGTGACGTCAATGTGCTGTTGGCCGACGCGACGGATCTCGATGGGCTCGGGGCAGGGTTGCCGGTCGGGCGGCTACGGGAACCACTTTCAGCCGCTGCCCGCGCCTCCCTGGTGCTGATCACCAGGATCCAACGGCAGTCGGATGGTGAGCCGGTCTGGGGGCGGTTGCATGCGGCCTGTCCGTCCCTTCCGCCTCCGGTCTGTGTGGGGTTTCCGGCGGAGGAATTCCGACGGATTGGGACGGATGAACCTGGGGCGCTCAGTGTCTTTCGCGGCCGCACGGCGATCATCTTCAGCGGCATTGGGAATGCGGCGTCGTTTCGCTCGCTGGTGGAGGGGGTGGGGGTGACGGTGATCGACCACCTGGCATTTTCCGATCATGTGCACTATACCCATGCCATGGTAGAGACGATTCGTGCCAACGCGAAAACCGCAGGGGCTGAGGTGTGGGTGACCACGGAAAAGGATGCCGACAAGGTCGCGCCGTTCCTGACGGCTGCCGATCCCTGTTGGGCAGTCAGGCTCAGGACCGAGATTGTGTCGGGACAGGATCAGTTGGAGGCACTCTTGCGTCTCGACAGCCAGAGTAGGGCGGCAGGCCATGCGTAAGGACGAGATTCGCCGCATCGTTGTTCGCGGTCCTAACTGGTTGGGTGATGCGGTCATGTGCGAACCCGCGCTGACACAGGTGCGCACGCTCTTCCCGCATGCGGAGATCACCTTACTGGTGAAACCGACTATTGCGGAGGTGCTGGCGCACCATCCTGCGGTGACCCGGACGTTGGTCTATGACGACCGGGGGCGCCATGCCGGATTGACCGGTAAATGGACCCTGGCCGGCGTGCTGCGACGGCATCGGTTCAATCTCGCTATTCTCTTTCAGAATGCGTTTGAAGCGGCGCTGATCAGTTTCCTGGCCGGCATTCCGCGGAGGTTCGGCTATGCAACGGACGGGCGGAGTCTCCTGTTGTCCGATCCCGTGCTTGTCCCGCCACGAAGCGCGCAACGACATCAGGTCGAGTACTACTGGGATTTGCTCAAACCACTAGGAGGGCAGGGGCAGGCACCTGCGCCGCGCTTATTCGTCACGGCGGAAGAAACCGCCTTGATCGCCGGCCGGCTCGCCGACGCCGGCATTGGCGCGTCGGACCTCGTCATCGGGGTCAATCCCGGTTCGACCTATGGGGGTGCCAAACGGTGGCTCCCGGAGCGGTATGCCGAGGTGGTGAATCGAGTGGTCAAGGATGTGCACGGTCAAACGGGGGGGCGGGTTGGTGTGGCGATTGTCGGAGCCAAGGGTGAGGAACCGTTAGGCAAAGCCATTGCGGATCAGATCAAGACCCGTACGGTGGTGTGTTCGGGGCAGACCACGGTGCGGGAACTGCTGGCCCTGGTGAAGCGCTGTCAATTGTTCCTCACGAACGATACGGGGCCTATGCACGTCGCGGCCGCGTTCAACGTGCCGTTGGTGGCCGTCTTCGGGCCGACTGATTGGCAGACGACCTCGCCGTTTGCTGTCGATGCTCAGTTGGTCCGGCAACCGGTATCCTGTGCACCCTGTCTGTTGAGAGAATGCCCCATCGATCATCGGTGCATGACCGGGGTCACGGTGGAACAGGTGCACGCTGCGGCATCTCGACATTTGCCGCTTGCCAGTCCTCCACCTGCCGAGCCCGGGCCGTCGCTGGTTCCTGTTCCGGTACCCATGTCGTTGGCAGGGGTCACCGTGTTTCTGGATCGCGACGGCACCTTGAATATCGATACCGGATACCTCAAGTCGCCCGACGATCTCACCGTGTTACCCGGAGTCGGGGCCGCCCTGGCCAGGCTTAAACAAGCCGGGGCACGGCTGATTGTAGTGACCAACCAATCCGGGTTGGGGCGCGGGTACTTTACCTCCAAAGATCTGGAGGCGATTCATCACAAGTTACGACTGGTGCTGGCGGAGGACGGCGTGACGCTGGACGGCATGTATTTCTGCCCGCATCACCCGGACGACCGATGCAACTGCCGCAAGCCGGCACGCGGTATGATCGACCGGGCGTCGGCCGAGCTGCAGGTCGATCTGAGCCGCGCCTATGTCGTGGGGGACAGCGCCCGTGATGTCGAACTCGCCAGGCAAGTGGGCGCACAGGGCATTCTGGTGATGACCGGACCGTTGGGGGCCGAGGCCTTGGCTGACCTCACGGCACGAGACCTGCCCCCGGATCATGTGGCCGAGGACCTTACGCGGGCGGTCGACTGGATCGTCGCCCATGCGACGCGCAGGCCGGCCGCCGACGTGTCGCCGTGATCGAGGCAGCATCCCCTGGTGGCCGAATGACCGATCCTGTCCGCCGCATCCTGCTCATCAAACCCAGTTCGCTGGGCGACATCGTGCACGCGATGCCGACCTTGGCGGCGTTGCGCGAGCGATTTCCCCAAGCGCAGGTTACGTGGCTGGTCAAGCGGCAATGGGCGCCGCTGGTGCAGGTCATTGCCGGCGTGGATCGGGTGTGTGCGGTCGAGCAAGGGCTGATGGGTTGGTTGGGCCGGGTGCCGGAACTCCGTGCCGCCCGCTTCGATCTGGTCGTCGACCTGCAAGGGTTGTTCAGAAGCGGGGCCATGGCCAGTTTGACCGGCTGCGCCAGGCGCGTCGGCTTTGCCAATGCCCGTGAGGGAAGTCCGTTGTGTTATACCCAGCGGGTGGTCGTGCCGGTCTCGCCCATTCACGCGGTTGACCGGTACCTGCTCGTGGCGGAAGCCCTGGGAGCCGCGCGCCCGGCGATGCCGCGGTTTGAGTTTGTCGATCGGCCGGAAGACGGGCAGGCTGTCGATACGATACTCGCCCGCGCCGGGATCGACGGTTCAACCCCCTGGGTGGCGATGAATGTGTCCGCGCGCTGGGAGACCAAGCGCTGGCCGCCACAACACTTTGCCGAGGCGGCAGACCGGCTGGCGGAGCGGTATGGTGTGCTGGTGGTGCTGATGGGTGGGCCGGCGGAGCGACCGGAGTCCCTTGCGGTGACGGGGCGCATGCGTACGAAAGCGGTTGATCTGACGGGACAGACCCCTGTAGGCTTGCTGCCCGGTTTGTTGCGGCGGGCCAGCCTGTTGCTAACGAACGACTCCGGTCCGATGCATATTGCGGCGGCGGTGGGCACCCCGGTGGTGGCGCTCTTCGGTCCGACCGATCCGGTCAAAACTGGGCCCTATGGTCGGGGACATGTCGTGTTGTCCCATGCCGTCGAGTGCAGACCCTGCTTTCGCCGGGAATGTACCCGCGCCGTGGCGCTCGAATGTTTGACGGCGGTGCATCCGGATGCGGTCGTTCAGGCGGTGGTCCAGCAGCTCAGGTTGATCTCTCAGTCAGGAACCTTGTGAACATTCTCATCGCAGAATCCAGCATGGCGGTCGGCGGACAGGAGTTGGCCGTGCTGCTGCATGCCGAACGATTGGTGAAGCGCGGGCATCGTATCCTGTTGGTGCTGGAGCCGCGCAGCCCCATCATGGCGATGGCGAAGGAGCGCGGATTGCCGGTCGAGCCCTTCGTGATGCGGCAATGGCGCCTGCCGCTGTCGATTCTGGCATTCCGGCGGTTGCTGACGCGGGAGCGTCCCGACGTTGTCCACGTCAACAGTTCGCGCGACAGTTGGATCGCAGCCCTCGCGAGCAGACTGAGTCATCCGCGCCCCAAGGTCATTCGCACACGGCATATTTCGGCCCCGCTCAACAAGAATGCCACCACGAATCTGCTCTATCGGCGCCTGTTCGATATGGTCATCGTGACCGGTGGGGAGCGAAACCGGCAGGATCTCATTCATCGGGATGGCCTGTTGCCTGAGCGGGTTGCTGCCTTTCCAATTGGGCTTGACGTTGAACAGTTTTCACCGGCGCAGCCCCGGCACGATCTTCGCGCCGAGCTCGGGATTCCGGCCGGGCACCTGTTGGTCGGCATGATTTCCTACCTGCGCGATTACAAAGGCCATCGGTATTTGGTGGAAGCGGTGCCTCAGGTGCTGGCGCAACACCAGGCGGTGACATTTCTGATCGTGGGGGAAGGGCCGGAGGCGCAGAACATCCGCGCGCAGATCGAACGCTTGGGACTCACGGCGTCGGTGCGGATGTTGGGCTTTCGGGATGATTTGCTGGATGTGTTCCGCTCGTTGAACCTGTTCGTCATTCCTACGGTTGAAGGCGATACGATTCCCCAGGTGTTGATGCAGGCCTTGGCCGTCGGCTTACCGGTCGTGTCCACGACCACCGGCTCCATTCCCGATGTGATTAAGGACGGGGAATCTGGTGTGCTCGTTCCTCCCCGCGATGTCGCGGCATTGGCGAAAGGGCTTGTGCGTCTTCTGCAGGATCCGGCACTCCGCGAGCAGATGGGACGTCGTGGCCGCCAGACGGTGGTGCAGACCTATTCCATCGACCGGATGGTCGACGAGTTGGAGCGGGTCTATCGACAGGTGACAGGGCGCCAGGGGCTGGCATCATGATGGCACGGTTGGCCGGCCATTCAATGTCGATTCGCAAGACCGTGCTGTTCTGGTGGATTCTCTTCGTGGTCATTCAGACGGCGGAGCGGAT
>WBZQ01001470.1_pt1 | contig 16308 bp, 14 predicted proteins | sample 5204251 | NCBI WGS metagenome assembly WBZQ01 (sample SAMN12412402, study PRJNA552823) | activated sludge metagenome | isolation source: activated sludge from nitrification reactor of wastewater treatment plant... | place: USA: Virginia | collected 2017-09 | reverse complement strand
TCTCTTTGGCGGCGATCGGGGAGGACGGCAACATGGACACACCAGAGCTCAACGATTATCGCGCACATCTGCTTGACGCCCTGGATGACCAACCGCGCCGCGCGGCTGAAGAACGCCCTGGCTTTCTTCAGGTGCTGGTCAACCACGAGCGCGTCGGCACGCTGAACTGTTCGCAGGCCGATCCCTCGTTTGCCTGCACGACGAAAGACCGCAGCATTCAGCACCTCGAAATCCGGAGCGAGTCTGGTGTGCTGCTCGGCGGGTGCGTGGCCCCGGAAGCCGGGCAGAAAAGCCTCCGCCTTCCCGTCGGAAAAGGCAGCCTGATCCTCAACGTCCAGAACCACTTTGACGGGGGCGCACTCCAACTGCGGTATGACGTTGCACCACGGTGGTGGGCGCAGGTGGCCTCCGCCATGCGCTTGCCGGCCGGCACCGCCTCCACCGCGGCACCGATCGTCCCGGTGTGGACCATGGCCACCACATTTGCCCAAGTCGTACTGGCGGTCGGAGTGGTCGCGCTGCTGGCGGAACGGGTCCCCGGTTGGCTGGGCTCAGAAGAACGCACGCACCAGATGGAAGAGGAATTAGCGGCCAGGCAATCGACCCAGGACCAGATCGACCAGGTCCACCGGCAGCTGGCTCAACTGGTCGAAGGCCAGTCTGCGGCGATCGCCGTGTCTCGTGCGGACCAGGAGCGTCTCGCGCAGTTAACCACGCTTATCGATACTGTCGCCCACACCCAGCAGAAACTGACCTCGCAAGTTGTGACCGTTCAGGAAGATCTCAAGACCGTCAAGACCGATGTGGCGCAGGAAGTCCAGAGCGGCATGCGCGTCGCGGTGAGTGCGGTCGAGGCGGATCGTGATGTGGTGCGGCAGGATCTGCAGTCCATCAAGACAGTGAACGAAACGCTGATCAAACAGGTAGCCCTGCTCGAAAGTCGTAATAGAGAACTCCATGCCCGCCTGGCATTGACCTCGCTGGAAGTCGCAAAAGCCAACGCCGCCGCTTCGAAACCGACGGTCGTGGCGAAGGTTGATCCGCCGAAAGAGGTGCCGGTCCCGACCGCCATGCCGGTGTCAGACGCCCTTCGTGAGGCGGATCGGCAGGCCTTCATGTTCTGGGTGGCATTCCAGGACGGCACCACCGAAAAGAGCATCGAGGATCTGGTGCAGGAACTTAATGGCATCAAAAAAGGGCCGATGAAGTCCGGGTGGTACTCCGTCGAAGTCAATTTGCCCAATCCTGAACCGCCGGACCGGTTCCTGGAGTCCGTGAAACGAGCCAAGATCGTGAAGTCGGTCGTCACCAGCAAAGCGATGCCTCCGGCTCAGTAGCAGCGATCTCCTCTCAGCGTATTCACACACCCGGCACGGTCGGTGTCCGCCCCACTCGGTGGAACCAGTCCCTGTCCATGGCGGGTATTTGCTGACCAGTATCCGCTCAGAACCCTGCACCGGAGGGACCATGTCCGATTTTCATCAGAACGGTCTTGTGACCGTCTTGCACCGTATCGGCGCACCCAACCTCGAACAACTCGAAAAAGAACTGGAGCGCCATGCGGCGACGAATCCGATCGCGCTGGTCCTCCCCTCGCTCTATTCCGAACTGGAGAACCCCGCGCTCAAACACATCGTGGAGGTCCTCAAGGATATCCGCTACGTCAATGAAATCGTCATCTCGCTGGACCGCGCCTCGGCTCTGGAGTTTCGCCTGGCCAAACAGTTTTTTTCCGTCCTGCCTCAACGGGTACGCATCGTCTGGAACGATGGGGCCGGCATTCAGGACATCCTCAAACTGCTGGCCCACGCCGAACTCGACACCGGATTACAGGGCAAGGGCCGCGGCTGCTGGATGGCCTTCGGCTATGTCCTGGCCCGCGGAGAAAGCAACGTCATCGCGCTGCACGACTGCGACATCCTCAGCTACAATCGGGAGTACCTCGCCCGACTCTCCTACCCCATCGTCAACCCCAACCTGGGTTACGAGTTCTGCAAGGGGTATTACAGCCGGGTCACGAACCGGCTGCACGGCCGCGTCACCCGGCTGTATTTCACTCCGCTGATTCGAAGCCTCAAACAGGTAGCCGGTGCCCATCCGTTGCTGAGCTTTCTCGACAGCTTTCGGTATCCGCTCGCTGGAGAGTTTGCCATGGTGCGAGATCTAGCCTGGATCAACCGGGTGCCCGGCGACTGGGGGCTGGAGGTGGGCGTCCTGTCAGAAATCTACCGCAACTGCGCGTTGAGGCGAATTTGCCAAGCCGATATCGCCGACGCCTACGAGCACAAACACCAAAGCCTGTCGGCAGAAAACGCGGAACAGGGCCTGCAGAAGATGTGCGTAGATATTACGAAGTCGCTGTTCCGGAACCTGGCCAGTGAAGGCGTCGTGTTATCGGAAGCGGTGCTCAAGACCTTGCGCGCGACCTACCTGCAGGCTGCGCAGGAAGCCATCACCCGCTATCAGAACGACGCCGCCATCAATAGCCTGCAGTTCGATCGGCACGCGGAACGGATGGCGGTCGAAGTGTTTTTGAAGGGCATGAAGATCGCCACCGAGGCATTTCTGGAAGACCCGCTCGGTGTCCCCATGATCTCAAACTGGAGCCGAGTCACCGGCGCCATCCCGGATATGTTCGAGCGCCTCATCGGCGCCGTCGAACGCGACCACGAGTGGGACCCGGTCGGAGATCGGGTCTAGGCAGCTGGAACACGCTGTCGAAACTTTCGCACCTTGCGAAGGGGGACTACTCCCTCCCCTTCCCACCTCCGTGCTTGAAGTCCAGGGAACCTACAACAGCACCTACCAATCCTCCCCTTTTCCTTCCGCGCGAATACCGTTGCATCGCAAGTGATGAACTGATTCGTAAGGCCGACTTTCGAGTGGTGCGATGTATGCCGCCAGTCCATGACACACAAAGAGAAAATGGTGCCAATCGATCGGACTGGATTACGACCATTAATGACCAAATTTGACCTGGAACCGTGACCAAAACCGAGAACAGATTTGCTCGATATAATGCACTCCGACGAAGGAGAATTCTTGGCGCCTCCACCTGCAGTACAACGAAGCGCATAAGTTAACAGGATGCCTCTTGTGCAAACCATTTGCGACCACAACCTCTGATATGCTCTTAAACAGTTTCGCAATGGAACGTGAACTTCACTCCATGACCCAACACCCAAGCTGGAGCATTCTAGGTTAATGTCGGAACAACGCGTGTACTTCGCCGATAAGGCCCCATGTTGGTGCGAATCAGGTGATACCTATGGCCAGTGTCATAAAAATCGGGCATCGCAGACTCCATTGCAGCCACATGAGATAGTTGCCCTAACGCGCAAAGCCTTTTCTCTCAAGACATGCTTTCATCCACCTCAGTCATCTATTGCGTGTTCACGCACAATTGATGCCCACAGCGTTTCCATAAGTTCTAATTTGAAAGTCATCGCGGAAAATGGACATGTGCTGCATTTCAGCTCTGATTTTCCTTCCATGGTGAAAAATGCAGGACAGCTTACTGTCCGTAAAATCGGCATAAACAAAGCATCCACGTTTACTGGCTTTTGTCATGCACATGATAGCCAGACCTTTTCGTCGATAGATGGTCGCATCTCGACTCTATCCGATGAACATTGCTTCCTCTTGGCCTACCGTGCCATTTGCCAGGTCTTTTTCACGAAACAATGCGTCTATTCAGCAAATGGCATTAAAAAGCTTATAGATAGAGGGAGGAAGCCTACGGAGCAAATGATTTTGCAGGAATTCATGAAGGGCAGGCAGCTTGGTCTTGAGGCAGGCCTTCGCGATCTACACAGTATAAAAACCAAATATGACGATTATCTTTTTAAAAAGCACTATAGTGCCATTCGATATTACGCGATCGAACTCGACCACTCGCCACCGTTAGTCTGTTGTATAGGCACAACCCCCGACTTCAACTTCGATGGAAACAGGATTCAATCACTTGAGTATCCGGAGGTCCATGCTGACATCGTAACTTGTTCGATTATATGCACAGATCGAGGATCAGCAATTGTCTTCGCATGGCTCGATGAGACCAATGGCGCCTGCAGTAAGTTGATGACCAGCTTGCGAAAACTCAAACCTCATCTTCAGACTCATGCGGTTCTACGATTTATTTTTGAATACGGGGAAAACGTATTCTTTTCACCATCGTGGTGGGAAGGCCGGGATACACCAACGCGCGTGGCGATTGCGAAGCGCGCAAATCGGATCTTTGCCCATCCTGACGATTGTCTAACAGATGGTGGGATACGAGCAGATCTCTGGTCTGTGGCAGGCATCACGTCAAATCTGGACTAATAGATTACCTCTGGAGCCCAAGGCGCACAAAGCACTTTAGAGACAGACAGCGATCAAGGAGGACAGATGGATATGTTCCCTTCATAGATCAATGCGTTTGGGTGTAGTACTCCCCTGAAATCAAGCCACCTGGGTTACTTGTTGCGCCCGATATTGAACTGGGCTTCGATAGCCCAACGACTGATGCGGACACTCTTCGTTGTACCACCGCATCCAGTCTCGAACGATGCGTCGCGCATCCTCGAACGACCGAAATACATGCTACTGAACACACTCTTCTTTAAGGCGGTAGTGCTCCCAATCCCCCCCGCCGTCCGATGCGGGGCAACAGGGATCGCGGGCGGATTGCTTCAGTGATTCCGTCTATCGAGATGGAAGGAGGCGCAAGTCGAGCGGACAGAATTGAGGTGAACGATCGAGGGCCATGCCGTTACGGCAAGGGAAGCCATGCACGAGCACTGCACAGCGCGGGATGAACCTGCGAGCCTTCAGCGTGGCGGGGAAAGAAACGAACCCTACCCTTTTGCCTTCTGCGCGAATACCGTGGCATCGCAGGCGATGTACTTAATCTGCTTCATCGGCACGATGATGACTTCTTTGGCCGTATCGACTTCGAGCACTTCCATATCCTCACTGATCGTGTGACGGATCGCATCCTTCACCATCAGCTCCTGATTATCGGCAAACACGACCTTTACCCAATATTGCACGAGACGCGCTCCTTGTTAGAGATGATGGCTTTCGGCCTTGCCCAGTTCTTGTGATCGCTGCGTGGCCGCTTCAACGGCAGACATCAACGTCGCCCGCAACCGTCCCTGCTCCAGTCGAGACAATCCGGCGATCGTCGTCCCGCCCGGCGAGGCGACTCGATCTTTCAACACCGCCGGATGCTCCCCCTGCTCCAGCACCATGCGAGCCGCGCCCGCCACGGTTTGCGCCGCCAACTGTTGTGCGGTCGCTCGTGGTAATCCCGACAACACCCCCCCGTCGGCAAGCGCCTCGATCATGGCGAAGACATAGGCCGGGCCGCTTCCGCTGAGACCGGTGACCGCATCCATCAGCCGCTCTTCCACCACCACGACGGTGCCGACCGATTCGAACACCTGCTCGGCAGCCTGACGATCCGAGGCTGATAGCCCGTGAGCCAGACTCAACGCCGTGACGCCGTCACCAATCGCGGAGGGGGTGTTGGGCATGGCCCGAACCAGCCTGGTTGCGCCCGCGAGTGTGACCTGGACGCGCGACAAGGGATACCCCGCCGCGACAGAGATCAGCAGTGGATGCGAGTCCAGCGATGGCGCGAGCTCGAAGAGCACCTCATCAAGTACCTGCGGCTCGACGCAGAGCACCACGATGTCCGCCCCCCGGACCGCCGCCTGATTGTCGGCTGTCACGACCACGCCGAAGTGTCGACCCAACCATTCGCGTCTGGCCGAAACCGGGTCGCTGACGACAAGATGGTCCGGCGTGGTCAGGCCCTTTCGCAACAGGCCCGCCAGCAAGGCCTCGGCCATATTGCCGCCGCCGACAAATGCGATCTGCCCTCCGGTCAACATGGCGCGATTATACGGAGGGCTCTCCGGCCGGCGCAACTTGCAACAGACGGACGGGGTTGTTATAGAGTGACCAATAGCGTTGCGACCCTCGACCTACAGCAGATCGGAGCCGACATGAGATGCATCTTCTCGCTTGTGATCCTCGGGGCGCTGCTCCTGCTCAGCGATCCGAGCTGGGCTCGCCGGGAGGCGTTGACCGCCGAACAAAAGAGCCAGATGGAACGAATTGATCGCGTATTGATCACCGTCCTGGCCCTCTCGGATAAGGGCAACCTCGACGCCGGCCCGCTCGTGGACGTGGTGGCCACGCGCATGAAAGAGTTCGACTATACGCCGGTGACGGATGCCACTCAGCCCTACGACGCCGAGCTGAAGATCAAATGCGAGCAGAAAAAAACCTGGGAAGGCACCACCACCATGGGCAGTGATGCCGATCTCCCCGACGCGCCGTCGCGCATCTGGAAGGGACCGGCCTGCCAACTGGGATATTTGCTGAACGGCAAAAAAATGGCCTGGCGGAAGGAAGTGCGGACGGAGTTCGACGATGCACAGGCTGCGGCGACGCTGGCCAAGGCCGTCGACCCAAGCGCCTTCGCCATAGCCAAGTTGCAGGCCCGCCTGGAGGACTACGATTTCCCCGCCCTCATCACCGCTGAATGGGGACAGGAGGCGCGGCTGTTTCGACTGTACGATGATCCCAAAACCCCCGCGGCGCGGAAGGTGAAGTTGGTGTCCCTGTTCGGTGAACTCTTTTCGGTGAAAGCCATCCCGCGCCTACTGGAGGGCTTAAACGGGACTGACCGCAGCATTGCCAAAGCGTCGGCATTGGCGCTGGGCAACATCGGGCAAAAAGACACGATTCCGGTGTTGATCAAAACGATGAAGAACGGCGCACCGGACTTGCGGGCGCCGGCGGCAAAGGCCCTGGGCATTGTCGGGGCCCTTCACGGCGATTTCACGATCGTGGATCCGTTGCTGGAAACGTTGAACACCGACGATATTGCGGTGAAGACAGAAGTGGCCTGGGCGCTGGGGAAGCTGCCGGACATGAAGTCCTATGAACCGCTCTTCGCCCTTCAGAAGTCCCTTTATCGCGTCCATGAGAACGACTCCGATCCGAACCTGGTCAAGTTGAAGGAAGCCGTCAATTGGAGCATCAAGCAAATCGACACGTGGGAACACGTGCAGTAGGCCGCGACGCGACGACAACTGGGCATGGGCAGCTGGTCGCCGCACAGATCCTGACGGCAATTCTCCTGCTGTCTGTCGTCGGCTCGGGTCAGGCGCAGGTCTTGGGGGAAGAGGCGGAACTCGACCGCTTACGAGCCAAGGCGGAAGATGCGATGGGGAATGACGACGCGGAAACTGCGGCGATGAGTATGGGCCGCGCCGCGTTGATGGCGGCTCAGCTGGCCAAACGCCAGCCTAACGCCGACCTGCAGCACACGTTCAAGACCGCGGAACATCTCTACCGCTCGCAAGAACATGGCTATCGCGCCATTGCCCTCTTCAGGCGGGCCGGCGGGGAACTCCCGGCCTCCGCGGGCGTCTGCGGAAGCCTTCAGCTCGCGCAGCTTGAATTGCAGCATGCGCAAGAGGGCCTCGCCCAGCCAGTTCAGGCCCCGGCCACCAAATCAGACGCGGCTCGTCTGGGAACTGTCCGTCAAACAACGGACGATTGGGCAACCTTGTTGGAATCAATGCGGGGGGATTTTCGCTGCTCCGATTAGCAGGCCGTCGCAAAAGGCCGCCAGCCTCGTTCTCGCATCGCTCCGAGGCTCAACGTACCGAAAGGGTACGCCTCGCCTCCTCGCATTGCTGCGGCCTTGCTGAACGTCCATTTTGAACGGCCTGCAGAGTACACGATCACAGTAGCGGATCGCATCTCGCTATGGCGACGCCGCCGGCGGCCTGGTTCCGCAGCCCGCCTGGCTAGTCGTCTTCGGGATTAATGATATGCAACCCTGCCGGACGACAGGCAGCCAAGAGTTGCTTGTCCGCGCTGACGACCGTCAACCGAAGCGGTTTCAACTCCAGCGCGAGCGCCAGATGCAAGAGCTGCGCAGAGCGCAGGGCCGGGTAGTCCAGAATCAATTCCCTCGCGGCCAGATATGTTTCCATCGTCGGGGAAATAAATTGAAAGAGACCTTGCGAGGCTTCCATCTCAAACTTATACAGGACGGAATAACAATCATCCCGCGTGATTTCCCCCTGCTGCGCGCGAACCGATAACGCCGAATACAACTCCGTGACACTCCACATGGGCAGAATCGCGACCTTGCCGCGCTTCACCATGAGCTTATTGACGACCCGCGTCCCGCGCTCCATGCTGTAGCGTTTCACCAGCGCCGTCGAGTCGAAATAGTAATACGGCATCCTAGACCCTCCCCTTCAAGAGACTCTCTGCCAGCGGCGACTGGAGCTTGGAAAGGCGATCCTGCAACTCATCCAGCGGCAGTTCCTCGTAGTAGCCCTGTTTGCGGAAAATGCTGACCAGGTCGCTCTTGAGCACTTGCTGCGTATCGGCGGTCAACCGCTCGCGCAAACGTTTCTTCATGGCCTGGCTCGACAACCGGCGTCCGCCGGTCACTTGTTCCCCCGCTTTTCGGGTTCCTGTTTTACGCATCCCCTCTCCTCTCTCCTGTGATTAATGCACCGCCGCTAGCGACTCAGGGGCGGCGCCCCTGTCTCTCTCGGACAACCGGAGGGCGCGGCGGCCGCAACCGGAAGATCCGTCTCTCCATAGACATGCGCAGCCACGGAGTGGGCCAGCTCCGAGGAAAACTCCTGCTGCATGACGCGGACGGCTTTCGCGGCCGCCTCGCGCTCCGTGACATGCCCTTCCTTCCCACCTTTCGACACGGCCCCTATCACGCGATGCGTCGCGACTTCTTCGATCACAGCATCCGTGCACCAACGGACATAGCGAAACTGGGGATCATGTACCTCGATCGGCCAGACCCGCACAGTGCCCTTGATCAACAACTCCACCGGCGTGGTTCCGGAGGCAGATCCATGTCCGGCGACGGAAAATCCCTCTTGCGTGAGGCCCTCAATGAGCGCTCGCTCAAGCGGCTCAGCCTGCTCGCCCGAGACGTCCACGGCCATTCCGTACTGGGCAGACAGAAACTGCTCCAATTCGGACGTCAGCTCGGCGACTCGATAGGCAGCCGGACTGCCCTGTCCGCTCGAACGGATGGTGCGCAGATCGGTGTTGTAGGCTTCGCGCAGGACCAGATTCTTCGCGGCTCGTTTGAGATTGCGCACTCGCGAGAGTTTATCCTGGGTGTGACGCGCGTCCGTGACTTGGGTCTGAATCGTGCGATCGAGCTCAGCCAGGCGTTCCACCATCGCGGATTCCGCCTGCGCCCGATTCATGCCTGCCAGAGCATAGTACTGTCGCGTCTTTTGGTCAAACCAGGTGTCGAGAATCTGCACGTTCTCCAGGACCTTGTCTGTGGTCACCCGGGTTACATTATCCAGCGTCAGACGGCGCTCGGTGTTGGTCTGGCCGCGCGATTCCACCACCAGGTACGATTCCCAATCCTTCGCTTGGGCCGTAATCTCCGCCTTAAAAATCCGCGAGACCGCGGCATAGGCCTGCTCTGTGGCTTGCGGCCTGGATTCGGCTTGCCCGACGCCCACCAGAAACTGCGAGGAAGGATATTGTGCGCTGCCCCCATCGATCCAGGCCGGACGGGCCGGTCCACCCATCCACCCGCATCCGGCACACAGCAGAAGCACTGTCGTCAGGCAGGTCCGCCTTCCGCGCTTCATGAGGAGAGTCAGGGACGACCTCATAACACCTCCCGGTCAATCAGGAAGACCGTGTCTCCCGCGCGAAGCGTCAAGGGACGGGAGGCGCCTGCCGGCACCGCACCGCCCTGTCGCACCACCGCGTGAATCCGGCTTTCATACTCGCCAGGCGGTACCCACAGGCGGGAAATCTGAATCTCATCCGGCAACGTACGCCAGCTCCTGGTATCGGCGGCTTCGGAGGCCACCGCCAAGCCGTGCGCGAGTACCCCGACCAACAAGCCCACCCAGGGAGCGTCGCCTTTATTGACCGCATGCTGGGATCCACGCGTGGCGGCTTCAGCCGCGGCGAATTTGACCGCTGCGCGTGCAAGAGCCTTGGTCGTAATGCCCGACATGCGATCAGACAGAGCCCGTTCCGCGAGCGCCGTCCCGTTGTAGACTAACTCCGATGTTGCGGAGATCGGTTCGCCCCCCTTGGGCACCAAACTCACGCTCTCCTGCACCACCTGCGTCTTCTGAGGCACCAACTTGGGCAAGGCCACCCGCACGACACGGCCGTTCAGGCCATACAACACGCTGTCTGCCGCTCGACGCTCCTGGCGATTCGACGCATGCACCACCCCGCGATTCAACAACACCAACTGGAGTGCACTCAGACTGATCGGAATATCGAGAAACGCCTCTTCTTTGCGCGGCGCGCGGCCATTATAGCTGATCACCACCACCTGAGCGAGATTCGGCTGCTCGCCCCGCGACACCCAGCGCGTCCCGGGAAATTGCTGCCGGTACTCTTCAAATTCGGCCGTCATATGCAACGCATCGGTTGTTCTGAGCAAGTCGGCGCGCAGCATCGGCGGCATCGGCGTACGTGACCAGCCTTTGGTGCTTTCATAGATGTCATAGGCTTTGCGATACGCGATAAACGCATTGTTCAGATCACCCGTCGACTCGTACAACACCCCGGTCAAATAGCGGGCAAACGCATCCTCCCGATACCCGTCTTTTTCCTTCGCACTGTCCGACAACACGTTCAAGCGATGATCGATCTGCCGCGCTTCGACGACCGCCTCCATCAGCTGCCCCATCGCCGCATAGTTCAACGCCTTCACGACGTTGATCATCACATGTTCGTACGGATCACCTTCAAACGGCAGCATATTGTCGTTCGTCAGGAAGGCAGCGGCCTCGGTGCGGATCGTTCTCGTGTAGAGGCGTTCGACTTCTGTCGCCGCCTGTTCGAGCAGGCTGTTGCTTTGGACGTACTCGCCGGCGAGATGCAGGGTCATGCCCCGATCCATACTGTAGAGCAGTCGATTGCGCGACCCATACTCCGACTCCGCCTGCGCCATGATGGCATCAGCCCGGCGAGGGTCATGCGCCGCCAGACTTTGATCGATGAGCAGGTAATGGTTCTCCGCAAGGCCGCAACCGGACAGCACGCACAGCAGGGCCCAACATAGTAGCGACCAGCACGGGAATGAAATGAAACGGCCTCCCCGAGGGGAGGCCGTGGTCGATGGAGGGTAAGGTCTCAACAGTCTACGTCGGGCTAGAAAATGGTGCGTTTCTTCTCAACCACTTTCTTAATTTTCTTCTGTCCAAACCAGGACTTTACATTGTTTTCCAGATCGACCATTTCTAGATCCACCTGGTAGAACACCGCCTTGGCCCCGTCCTGTTCGTCCAGAATCGTCGCGATACTCCCGCGCATCATGTAGTCTGCGCCGATTTCCTTGCCAGGCGCCTTTTGCGTATCTTCACGGGCATGCACGGCCTGTTCGCGCCGTTCCTCTCGCACTTCCTCCCGTTCGCCCTTCCCGGCGACAAAGGTCACCTTCTGCGAGTTGGTCAGCTCCCGCTCCAGATCATTCACGAAGGTTTGCACATTGATATGTTCATGGCTCTTGTTCAGCACCGTCCCGACGATGACCACTGGCTGCCGATTCTTCCCCTTCGTGAAGTTGCCGAGCCAGGGATTCGCCAACGCTTCCTTGACCATAGCTTCGGCCACCATTTGGGAATCCGTATCGTTCCACCGCCCGCTGAGATCGGTCATCACACCGGTATCAACACGCGTCACTTTGGTCTCATGCCCGCAGCCGCTGACCACCAGGGCCAGGCCGGCCAGCACCACTGTCGGGACGCTTCGTCGCATTGCCGCCTCACACCACTCGATCATGCGCTCTCCTCCTGGACAACAGGCATCGCCCCCGCGAAGACACTTACTTATTCGCGCGCTTGTCTTCTTCCTTTTCCAGACGATCGAACAACCGGTCGGCATTCTTCCGCACAAAATCGCGGACCTGGCTATTCAATTCCTTCGCCTGCTCCAGATTGTTTTTCATGTCTTCGAGGCTGAGTTTGGTCAGCACGTAGTAGGTGCCGGACTTTTCGTCTTTGTACCGATCCATCGGCTTCACGCCGTTCAACGTGACCGCCGAGAATGTTTTCACGGCCCGTTCGATGTTCTGTTCTTCACTGTTGCGGGAAAAATCGCCAGCGGTCGTCGACGCCGCATAGTCCCGCATCAGATAGGCGGTGTAGGTTTCAAACGTCTTGGCGATTTCTGCCCGGCTGCGATTTTCTGCGGTATCCCAGGCGAGAGGCTCGTTCCGCACGCCGACCACCGACCCGACCCCATAGAACGACTTGTCGCTTTTTTCATTGAACGCGCCGGAGCCCTTCTTGACCCAGTTCGGAGGACCACCGCAGGCCGTAAGCCCGATGAGGAGTACGAGCGCCAGTGCGCTCCCGGTGAACTTCGACAAAGCCCCCACTACTCTGCTCATACGAATCCTCCTTGGTGTAACACCCATCAGAGCTGATGGCTCGGTTGTGCGCGGTAAGCTGGTGGAAGATCGACGTGTGTGCGTCACGGGATGACGAGAGACAATTGCGCGAAAAAACGAGGTTAGGCTAACATGCACCCCTAAGACTGTCAACGCGGAAGCAGTCTTTCGGTTGACGGCATCGCTCGCAACACGATCACGACACACCGCATGCCACAAAGGAGATACAACAGATGGCTGATGTGCAGATTGAAGACGGCATTATTCGGGTCGTCCAACTCGATATCCAGGATCCTAAGGCCGCGGCAGTGCTGGCGGAATACCCGCAAGTGCGATGGCCGGAAATTACACGACGCGCATTGAAGATCGGACTGGGATATCTGAAAGGCGGAGGCAAGGACTAGCGGGCGAGTCAACAGGCGTTCGCCGCAGCGGCGATCATCGTTGCCCGGGGCACCGGATCGGATCCGGATGCCTGAAGGCGTTCTGAACACCCTGCTAGGGAGTAGGTTGTTCTGCCGGGGGAGCACTTCCTTGAACGGCACGGAGCGCACGTTCGCTTTGCCCGCCCAACTCCAGGTACCGGCGGAACGCATCGACTGATTTCTGCGGTTCGTTCAAGTGATCGGCATAGAGGGTGCCGAGGGAGAAATAGACATCCGTGTAGGCAGGATTGACGATCAACGCCTGCTGCATGGCCTGTTCGGCCTCCTTCGGCTGCCCCTTCTTTTCGAGCACCATACCGAGTGAGTAGTGCGAGTCGGGATTCTGCGGCGCGTGCTGGACCGCGGCGCGCGCCGCCGCCAACGATTCATCCAGATTGGGCAGCACCTCCAAGCGGATGTAACTCTTCAGGACGTAGGCATCACCGAAAGACGGATCGTACGTAATCGCCCGATTGAGTCGTTCCAGGGCTTCTTCTGCCGACCTCTGCTGCTGGAGCAACGCAAACGCCTGCTCATATTGCACGCGGGCTTCCTTCATCCGGTCGGCCTCGGTGCTCGGTTCTTTCCCAAGTGAAAACGCTTCCTTCCGCCCCTCGACGAGAATGACATCGCCATCCCCTTCAAGCTGGACGAGCCGCGGATGTTGCGCACCCTTGGTCTCACGCTCCACATCCTGCCGCACCTGAGCCGCGAGTTCACTGGCCATGACCCAACCGTTCTTGTTGAGATCAGCCGCTCCCTTCAACCCGGACACCAGGGCCGCAGCAAACGGGCTGAGTCCTGAGCCGTGCGCCACCGTTTCCTCTTTTTCGCCGGCGGTAATCACTTGCACGGAACGTTTTTCGGTATCGTCTTCCGGCGAGAGGCGGCCTTCCAACGACAGGGGCTGCGGCACAGTGACATCCCACCCGCGAAGGTTGGCGTCAAACAACAACAGCACATGTTTGGACGCGGATCTCCGACTGAATTCTTTGAGCTGGTCGAGGGTGATGGCTTTCCCGGGATTGTTCACCTGTGCGTCCCAGGGTACCACATACCCGAGATCCTTCGATTGCACGTCCTGGGTTAGGCCGGCATGACCGGAGAAGAAGATGACGACACGATCCTGCCGCCCGACCTTGCGCGGCAGATAGTCATTGAGGATCTGCAGGAGCCGTCGCGAACTCGCCTCCTTATCCTGCAATTCGATGACTTCGTCAAAGCCGAGTTCGCGTAGAGCTGCGGCCACGGCATGAGCACTCTCCAGTGCACCGGGGACTTTCGGAGCGACGAGGTAGTTCTCTACCCCGACCACCACGGCCCAGGACTTGTAGTAGAGGCCTTCCGGCTTGCCGACCTGGGCCTGAGCGGAGGAGCCATCAGCGAAGATTTCGGCGGCACATAAGACCGCCAGAGCGGCAACAATTCGGAAAAAACGGGGTGATCTCGGCGAGCGCATCAGGTAGCTGCTTCCAAAAGAGACAACGAGCTCAGCCTACCCTCGCTCCGTCTCGACTGTCAAGAAAGCTCGCGGGCATCCACGCGTGCCCGATGCGGCGGTTGGCGCATGGGGGCTGGATTCCGGCGGCGTCCAGGGTTGCAGTTCCCTCCTCCCATCCGCATAATGCCCGAGATCAGACAACCGCGCGCCGGACCGGCCCGCGATTTGTGGAGGTTAGGGGACTCATGAGCGACAAAATCGATACGCTACTCAAAGAAGGACGTGTCATTCAGCCCTCCGCCAAGACCAAAGCGGCGGCACATATCCCGGACTACGACCAGGCCTACAAGGCCTCCATCGCCGACCCGGAAGCCTTCTGGGGCGGGGTGGCCAAAGAGTTGGATTGGTTCACCCCTTGGAACAGGGTGCTGGAGTGGAACTACCCCTGGGCGAAATGGTTCGTGGGTGCCACGTGCAACATCGCCTACAACTGTCTGGATCGCCACGCCAATAGCTGGCGACGCAACAAAGTCGCCATCATCTGGGTGGGCGAAAACGGGGAAGAACGCATCTTTACGTATGGCGAGCTCTTGCGCCAGGTCAACCGTTGCGCCAATGCCCTCAAGGCACTCGGCTTGAAACAAGGCGACCGCGTCACTATCTATCTCCCCAAAATTCCTGAACAGGTCGTCGCCATGCTCGCCTGCGCGCGCATCGGCGTGATTCACAGCGTGGTGTATTCCGGGTTCAGCGCGCCGGCCCTGGCCAGCCGCATCCAGGATGCCGAAGCACGGCTGGTCATTACCGCGGATGTCGGCTATGACCGCGGGAAGACGATTCCCCTCAAGCCCGTGGTAGACGCGGCGGTGCAATCCTGCCCTTCTGTGGAAAAGGTCGTCGTGGTGCGCCGGGACGCCCTCGGCGTCGCACTCACCGCGCCGAAAGAGATCGACTGGGCCGATTGGTTGAAGGAACAGAGCGCCCACTGCGCAGCGGAACCGTTGGATGCCGAAACTCCGTTGTACATTCTGTACACCTCGGGCACGACCGGCAAACCCAAAGGGGTCGTGCATGTGCATGGCGGCTACATGGTCGGCACCTATATCACGACGAAGTATGTGTTCGACCTGAAGGAAGACGACGTCTATTTTTGTGTGGCCGATCCGGGCTGGGTCACGGGGCACAGCTACATCGTGTACGGCCCGCTGCTGAACGGCGCCACGATTTTGATGGCCGAGGGGAAGCCCGACTATCCCAATCCCGGCCGCTGGTGGGATCTCATCGCCCGGTACGGCGTCTCCATTTTCTACACCACGCCGACGGCGGTGCGGTTGCTGATGAAATACGGAGAGGACTGGCCGAAGAAGTACGACCTGTCCACCTTGCGCGTGCTCGGCAGCGTCGGCGAGCCCATCAATCCGGAAGCCTGGGAATGGTTCTATCGTGTGACCGGCAGCGACAAACCCATCATGGACACCTGGTGGCAAACGGAAACCGGCGCCATTCTCGTCACGCCACTCCCCTCGGTGCCCCTTAAACCCGGGTCGGCCACGCGGCCGTTCCTGGGCATTGAAGCCGACGTCGTGGACAAGGAAGGGCACAGCCTGCCCAGCAATGCCGGGGGATTCGCCGTCATCAAGAAACCCTGGCCGGCCATGATGCGCACGATCTACAAAGATCCCGACCGCTACAAGGTCTACTGGAACACGATCCCCAATTGTTATACGGCGGGCGACGTCTGCCGCAAGGATCAGGACGGCTACATGTGGTTCATGGGCCGTGCCGACGACGTGATCAAAGTGGCGGGGAATCGCATCGGAACGGCCGAGGTCGAAAGCGCGCTGGTCAGCCACGAGGCGGTGGCCGAAGCCGCGGTCATCGGCAAGCCGCACCGCACCGCTGGTGAAGCCATCAAGGCCTTCGTCATCTTGAAGCAGGGCTACCAGGATTCAAAAGAGCTGATCCAGTCGCTCAAAGACCATGTCTTAAAGGAACTGGGGAAAATTGCGGTCCCG
>WBZQ01000743.1_pt1 | contig 16329 bp, 21 predicted proteins | sample 5204251 | NCBI WGS metagenome assembly WBZQ01 (sample SAMN12412402, study PRJNA552823) | activated sludge metagenome | isolation source: activated sludge from nitrification reactor of wastewater treatment plant... | place: USA: Virginia | collected 2017-09 | reverse complement strand
GGAATAGGTCATACGCTCGAGGCAATGCGGTCAGCACATGGGCAGGCACTCGCCGCGCCGGATTGCCTTCGAGGTATTCGCGGAACGTGACCGTTCGGATCTCCGGATCAGCGGCAAGCGCCGTGTAGAGGGCATGCAGGAACGGACGGGCCTGGTGCGGATAGGTGCCCCAGGCGTTCTCACCATCCAGAATCACGGACACGATCCGGTTCGTCGGATCATTGATGTGCCACGCAAACCGTTCCTTCAGCTCTCGGATGAAGTCCGTTGCCGCCTGCCCAGGGTCCTGATAACGCTGGTAGTGAAAGCCGATCTTGTCCGACAGGACGGTGTCCCGGAAGAAGATCGCCACGCCTCGCCCGGTCTCATCTTCCGCGCGATAGGCCTGGCACAGCACGTTTGGGTCCTGGACGTTGTAGCCATACCGCCCTGATCGCTCCAGCACGCCCCGATCCGTGGCGATCCACTCCATGCCGGCCTCGGCAAACAGCGAGACCACCGACTGCCCGACCGCGCCCTCGGCGGGCCACATCCCCGCCGGCGGACGACCGAACCGTTCCTCGTAGAAGGTGACGGCCTGCTGCACCTGAGCCGTCGCATCCTCCGGGCGGTGGAAGCGCCTGGGATGCGTGGCGCCGTCCCGGTCGATCGTCGCCTGATCGGTGTCCACGAGCAGGGGAAGGATCGGATGGTAAAAGGGCGTGGTGGAGATCTCGATTTGGCCGCGATCCTGAAGCCAGCGATGCATCGCAACCACGTTGCGCATGATCTTGAGCTGTTCGCCGACCATCTGGTCGATCTGGTCCGAGCTGTATCCACTGCCTTGCGTCACGAAGCTCGCCACAGAGGCCACCTCCCCGTTGGGAAGTTTCACAGAGACTTCCTGGAACTCCGGGCCGAACCAGGCCAGGTTGAACCACATCTGGAGATCCGCGAGATCCTGGACCGTGAACGCGCGACTGTCCTGGCGCTGCTCGAACAAGGCGCGATAGCGGGGCCAGGGGAAGATCTGGGTGTGCCAGTCGGCCTCGAAGAACGTGGCGAGGAGTTCCTCACGTTGGGCGGCGGAGAGATGGGCCGCCGGGGTCCGGGTGAATTCCAGGGCACGGTCTGTCACGCCGCGTTCCGTATAGTCCTCGAGCTGTTGGAGGAGGACGGGCGTGAGATTGATGGTGAGATGCACCTCGGGATGCTGTTCCAGGAGCGCGGCCATGGCGTAGTAATCGCGAATGGCGTGCAGCCGTACCCAGGGGAACCGGTATGACCCCTGGGGTCGCGTGGCGTACAGATCTTTGTAGAGCGGCTGGTGCTGGTGCCAGAGGATCGCAAGGTGAATCTTCGGGCCTACGAGAAATGAGAAGGTCCCCCCGTCGCTGGCCTCGGCCGGAGAGCTTCCCCAAAACCGATACTCCACCCGATCCCCGTCCGCAAACGGGCCGACGTTGAGAAACCAATAGCTGTTGGCCTCCCGGTTGACATTCCAGGTGCCTTCGAGGCGCCCCGCATCCTCGGCCCCGTCCGGGTGCTCGACCCGATAGTCGATCCAGATCCGCTGACCGGTCTCAATCGGCCAGGTGCCGACCTGGAGATTGACGTGCTGTCCCGCGCTCACAAAGAACGGGAAGCGCGGGGCGTCAGGCGTGAGATGCCAGATAACCATAGTCTTACACGCTCTCAATCCGAACGCGGCGACCGCAATATCTGTCCGGCTCTATCTGTCAGTGTTCTTTCTCGCTACCTTCCAGATTTCCATGGCGACGAGCGGCAGCATTCCAATGCCAATGGCCAGAATCCAATGTTCAGGATCGAAGGGGGCGACCTTGAAGATGTTTTGAACCGACGGCCAGGACACAATGCCGACCTGCAGCAGCGCGGACAGCCCCACCGTGGCCAACAACGGCTTGTTCGTCCAGAGGCCAAGCGCAAAGAGGGATCGGTCCTCGCTCCGGTTGTTCAGAGCATGGAAGAGCTGCGCCAGCACCATCACGGTAAAGGTCAGCGTGCGGGCCCGCTCCAGATTGAGGTCCATGCCGTAGAGGCAATACAAGAACGCCAGGAGCGTGATCACAGCGATGAAAGTTCCCTGAATAAACAGTCTCAGCAAGCGTGCCCGCGTGAGGAACGGCTCCTGCGGGGGGCGAGGGGGTCGTTGCATCAAATCCGTGTCCGCCGGGTCAACCGCCAAGGCCAGGGCGGGCAAGCCGTCTGTGACCAAGTTGATCCACAAGATTTGCACCGGAAGCAGGGGGAGCGGGAGCCCGAACAGCGTCGCCAGCAACATCAATAGGATTTCGCTGATGTTGCAGGAGAGCAGATAGTACACACTCTTCCGAATGTTGTCATAAATTGCCCGGCCTTCCTCGACGGCCGCCGCAATGGAGGCGAAGTTATCATCGGTCACCACCATGTCGGCGGCTTCTTTCGTCACGTCCGTCCCGCTAATGCCCATCGCCACCCCGATGTCCGCCGCCTTGAGGGCGGGCGCATCGTTCACGCCATCGCCCGTCATCGCCACGACGGCTCCCTGTTGCTTCCACGCGCGGACGACTCGGAGTTTGTGTTCTGCTGTTACGCGCGCATAGACCGCCGCTGTCTTTACCCGATCACGCAACTCCTCATCCGAGAGTTGGTTCAGCTCCGCACCCGAGATCGCTTGCTCACCCGGCTCCATCAGGCCGAGTTCTTTCGCAATGGCGACCGCCGTGTCCTTGTGATCACCCGTAATCATCACGGTCCGAATCCCAGCGGCACGACAGGCTTCCACTGCCGCCTTCGCTTCCGGCCTGATCGGATCTTTCATCCCAACCAATCCTAAGAACACGAGATCGTGCTCCAGACTCTTGGCGTCATAGACGTCCGGAATCCGATCTAGCGGACGCAGGGCCACCCCGAGGACCCTGAGCGCGTGAGACGCAAGGCGCTGATTGGTGGCCGTGATCTCCTGGCGAATCACGTCCGTGAGCGGCTGGATGTCGCCGTCTCGCGTGAGCCAAGCTTGGCAGTCGCGCAGCAAGACATCCGGGGCGCCTTTAACGAAGGCCACAGGCCCGGATGCCGTGTGGCGCACCACGGTCATCTTCTTTCGCTCTGAGTCAAACGGCACTTCGCCCAGCCAGGGGTGTTCCTGTTCAAGATGATTCTTTGTCAGTCCAGCCTTGGCCGCCGCGACCAGCAAGGCGCCCTCCGTCGGATCACCCACGATGTGCCAGAGAGAGGCCTCCAGCCGAAGGTCGGCACCATTGCACAGTACCGAGGCGCGCAAAAGCGCCCTGAGTCCTGGTTTCAGAGCCGGTGTCGTGGGCTCACTGTCCGACCGGATCTCCCCGGCTGGCCCATATCCTTCACCAGTCACGATGAAGATGTCGCCCCCTTGGTAGAGGGTCGTCACCGTCATCTCGTTCTTCGTGAGCGTCCCCGTCTTGTCGGAGCAGATCACAGTGGTCGAGCCCAAGGTTTCGACGGCGGGAAGGCGGCGGATTAAGGCATGCCGTTTCACCATCCGCGTCACACCTACGGCAAGGGTGATGGTGACCACGGCGGGCAGGCCTTCTGGGATCGCCGCCACGGCCAGGCTCACGGCGGTGAGGAACATCGTCACAAGGGGAACTCCGCGGAGGGCCCCGAGCAGGAACACCACCACCACGATGCCCAGCGAGAGCCAGAGTAATGTGTGGCCGAGGCGCTCCAGCCGACGTTGCAGCGGCGTTTCTTCCTGCTCCGCCTGTGCCTCCCGATGGATCAGCGCGGCAATCTTCCCGAGCTCCGAATGGGTTCCAGTGGCCGTCACCAGCGCGCGCCCTTTTCCGGAGACGACGATGGTCCCCATGAAGAGCATGTTATGGCGGTCACCCAAGGGCACCTCTGTCTGAAGAATCGGCTCGGCTGATTTGGCGACCGGGGTCGATTCGCCGGTCAGCGAGGCTTCCTGGGTCTGGAGCCCCGTCGCATAGATGACGCGACTGTCCGCGGGAACACGGTCGCCTGCTTCGATCTGAATGAGATCGCCCGGCACGAGCTCACGCGCGGGAATTGACCGGAGCACCCCGTCTCGGATCACGCGCGCCATGGTGATCGAGAGCTTTTTCAACGCCGCGATGGACTGCTCGGCTCGGTACTCCTGCACAAAGCCCAGGAGAGCGTTCAGCAGGACGATGGCGAGGATCGCGGCGGCATCCACCCATTCCTGCAGCAACCCAGAGATGACCGCCGCTCCGATCAGCACCCAGATGATGACGCTTGTGAACTGCCCGAGGAGGAGCGTCAGGGCTGAGACCGGAGGAGTCTCGGGCAGTTCATTCGGACCGTGCTCAGCCAGGCGCTGCTGGGCGTCCCGCTCAGCCAATCCTCTGTCCAGATTGGACTGCAAGGTCGTCTCAAGTTCGTCCGGCGTATGCGTGTGCCAATCGTGCGCGTTCATGTCACCTCCGGCAATGTCCGGCCTTCACTCACGTTGCCCTTCCCAGTGCCTCTGCTATAATCCTGCGCGATGAGCATTCTGGCCACTTGCTCCGAGCAGGCACGCGTGATCACGTCCAGCCTTGCCGCCGTCGCGATGGCCTTCCTGCTCGCAAGCTGTGCGAGTGCTCCCACTTTTTCCCGAACGGTGTACGAAGACCCAACCATTCTTGTGCGGTTGGACAGCCCCGTAGTTCAGGAGGAGGTGTCTGGCGAACCCCGTGGGGAGATTGCTGAGTTGACTCCCGGTGATCTCGCTGAACTCTTGCGATCCGTGAGGATCCAGCCGGAGATCAGCTTTCTCAGCTACTGGGTGCTGAGAAAAGAGCCGCAGCCAGAAACAGCTTTTCCCAATGATGAAGCCCAACTCCTCGCCCCGCACCTCCGGGCCGCATTGGCCAAATCCCGGCCCAACGAAATGCCGGTCTTTGTCCTCCGGCGAACCCGCAAGGATGGCATTCCCCTTGTCACAACCGGAGGTTTGCTCATCCATGGCGATCAACTCCTTGTCCTGCTGGCGAATGCCCGGAGACCCGCCACCACGCAACGAAAGATCGAGATGGCCCGAGAGACGCCACTTCACCCGCTGGGCGAAGTAGATTTTCACTTCGTACCTGGACCTTACCAAGCCGTGCTGATCAGGAAAGACCTCCCCACAAGTATCGCCGTGACCTCTGCCCCGGCTCTCTCGGTCGACTACCGGGCATGGCTCGCCAACTTCTTGCAGCCTGGCCGAGGCTCCACTCCAACTGAGACAGAACCGGAAATTCCGGCTGCGATGATCGAAGAGAAACTCCACCGCTTGAAGACCTGGCACGAACAAGGCCTGATTACCGAGGACGAATATCTGCAGAAACGCCAAGAACTCCTCAAACATTTTTAACCCACGTCTCGCGCTGCACTGCCCTTCGACGTGGTGACCGCATGGCGGTCTGACGCTAAAAGGCGAAGTGGATGCCAATCAGGTACCGTTCTTGACTGCTTGATGCGACGCCGTTGGGTTCCCCAATCCCTAGGACGTTGAGCCCCTCTCCTCTCACCTTGGTGAACTCTGCGGCCACGCGCACATTTTCCACCACGTAGTATGAGATATGGCCGGTCACGAGCGTCCCGTTCGCCGTGGCCGGATTGTTCGGACTTCCAGCGACGCTCCCCGTATCCTGCATCTCGTAGCGAGCGTCCAGAAAGAGTTTCTCGGGGATGACTTCCAGGATGCCCTCGACCAGGTAATTGCGCCGATCCTGTTTATAGACTCCCCCAATGTCCCAGTTGTAGTAGTAGCCCAGCAAGATCTGACCTCGACCAAAACGGAGATTCAGAGTTGCATCCAGTTGCTGCCGAGTCCGGCCGTCAATGATCGGGGAAGGCTGATCCGAATTCGCCTTCGTGTTGATGTACCTGACGCCAATGATGTGGTCCCATAAGTTATAGGTCCCCCACGAATAGACACCTTGGAATTTCTTGTCCAGGTTGACCGCCGGGGTGTTCACCCCTTCCTCTCGCTCATCGTTGACGACGCCCGCTGCATACCGAAATCCGGACCAGAATCCGTTGAGCTCGGCGCCAGTCACATTGAACGTCACCGGTGCCAGATACCGCTGGAAGGTCAGCCGCCGCTTCTGCGACAGATAGTACTGTTCGTTCAGCATCCGGCCCGCGCGTAGGTTGAGGACACTGGCCGGCAACACGTCGCTAAACTGCATCCACATTTGCTCATTGCCAAAACTCCCTCCCGCTGCGACGTCCTGAGCGAATTCTGCCAGAAACCCGATCTTCGGCGCGGCGGTGCCCGCGGCCATCAGCTCTACCTCGCCGATCTGGGCCTCGCTCGTGGTCGAAAGCCTCGCTTTCGTCACCGGGTCATCCTGATGGGCATTGAGATACTGCATGGTGCCAATCACGGAGACGGGCAGACTCTTCAACTCCCAGGGATACTTGCCGTTCTCGCCCGGCAGCCGGAAGCCCCGTTGCTTGAACTCCATGCCGAACTCGTTCAGCAGTGGAAACGCCGCATGGCAGTCGCTACACTTGAGCCCGTGTTCCCGCGAAAACGTAGGAATAGCCGACGCCCGCTGGGCGAACGACAGGACCACAGCGACCAATACCACAAGCATCAGTACGATTGTCACCGGTAGCAGTGGTTTCCTCATGCGCGCCCCCTCCACTCAGGCGATCTACCTGCCCGCCTGCGCCAAGGTCCGCAGGTATGTAATCACCTGCCATCGTTGCGCTTCGCTCAACTTGTCTTTGAAGCCCGGCATCTTGGAGCCAGGCTTTTTCTCGGAGAGACGCCAGAACCATTCGGCGTCCGAATGCTTCGCGCCTTCAGCTGGATCAAACAAATCGTGCGCGCCCTTGCCGAGTTTCGTCGGCTTGCCGTCACTCCCATGACATCGAGCACAGTTGACCTCCGGATTGACCGTGCCGTCGTAAAGGTCCTTTCCTGCTACCCGGGCTTTGGGATCGTCGCGCATACCCATCGGCATGCTTTTGCCGGCATACTCGGATGGAATGGCGTCCTTGGTGCTCTCATCCGCCATCGCAGCAGCCCACCCGAGACAAAGCAACAATCCAGCTTGGAGCATCATCCTAAGCAGCGCGCCGCATGTCCTTCTTGCCCATTGAGCATAGTCAGTCGTCATGGTCTGTCTCCCGTGTGTCAATCGTTTCCTCGAGCCCACCACATCTCATAGAGCGAGATACCAATTTGCAGGGCCAGTGACAGGCCCATGAGCACGCCCCCACCAATCACAATGTAGGCAAACAGCGGATCGTGTTTGGTAAACCACCAGGATCCAATGTCGAGCCAGATGGCCAGGAAGGGAATTACCACGAGAATGGCCCGAACAGAGGACGGCATGTCACTGAAGACGAAGATGAGACTGGTTAACATAAAGATGAAGCTCATGCCGAACAGATGAATATGTGAGACTCGCACGAGTGACTTGATGGATTGCCCGAGGTCCACCTCGGTATAGCGAGCGACGTCCGCATAGGACGTCAACGGCGGCAAGCCCGTCCCTGATGACACGCTGTGACATTCCGCGCAGGCCTGCGTCAGGGTCGGCTGGACCTTCACGAACTCGGCTTCGCCCGCTCCCTGTCGTATCCATTGGACGAGCACTTTTCTCTGGGCGTCGCTCACATACTCCGCCATAGGTCCTCGGAGAGCCGCTTCAAGCTTGGTCGTGTCCCGTTGGCCGTAATATTTCATGATCACGGCGGTGACGAGTCCCATTCCATGCTTGGTGTGTGGCTCCACATCCATCAGATAGAGGTAGGCCAAGGCGAAGAGATAGGCGACGCCGATCGTGAGCAGAAAGACACTCCCGAGGACTTTGAATGGCAGCGTCAGTGTTCGGAGGGTCATCTTATCTCCCCATACGCAATATCCTGCAGAACGATGGCCTCAGGGTCTCCGACCGATACTGTCTGGCTGCGCTCAAAGTCCTTGTGACCAGGATTGGCGCCCACCATTAGATTAGATCGGAGGCTCATCGGCCGAGCATCTCCCGTTCCGCATCAAGCCAATCCTCAAGAGCATAGCCTTCGCGACAGCCCCGCTCCACATACAATTCATACGCACGCCCTTCAATTCTCGCTGTGAGCTCATCTTGACCATGCGCTGGCTGCTCACCCGGTTCGCGAACAGGAACAGCTCCTTTGAGTGCTTCCTTAACCTGGATATGGGATTTCTTCGTCTGGTGGTCTTGGGACGGGGTTGCCATGTTCACACCTTTCTCTGGTTCAGACGTTAGCGGCCTCCGAGCGTTCACCTTCAACGACGGGCATTGGGGCGAAGGGCTGATCGAGACATGCGGGCGGGAACGCAGGTGTTCTCGCGATGCGCCGGAGCGTTTCCACGATTCGTTCCGGCTTGCCCCAGTCGCTCCAGAGCACCCCGGTTAACTCCATTACCGCCACATGTTGCGGGACCCGCTGCAATAAATCCGATGAAAAGTTCTTCTTCGGCATGGCTTCGTAGATTGAATTGAGCACGCAGCCTTCCTCTGACGTATCGAGCGCCTGCTCCAGTCTTTCGAAGAGGGGAATGAGGTCGGGGAAACATTGCCTACCCAGCTCCCACAGCGTACTGACCTTGCTGACCATGACGAAGGTGTTCCAGAGCGCTCCCGCGCTGAGCGCGGCATCGGCCTGCGCGGCGGAAGGTTTCTCCAGAAACGCCCGGACGGTCTGCACGGTTGCGTCCAACGCTCCCACAGGCACGGGGGCTCCTGGCAGAATCCATCCATATTCCAGTTCCAAACGATCCGGTATCACACCCAGCAGCAGAACCCGGTCTGACAATGACTCGGCCACGCCGGTGGCTTGCCGTACGACGTCCAGAAATCGCGATTCGGGATACACAAAATGATCCGATGGGTAGATGACGACCGTAGCGCCTGGATCTCGGGCTCGCACATAGGTCAGGGGCAGGAAAATTCCGGCCGCAGTGTCGCGATTCTCAGGCTGCAAGACCAAGGTGCCCACGCCCCGCTGTGTGAGCTGTGCGAGGGCGTCCGGTCGATGCCCACGCGCCACCACGGCCACGGTTCGCTCGGGAGGAGTCAGTCTGGTCGCCCGATCTATGGTATGTTGGAACATAGACCGAGATCCCACGAACGTACAGTACTGTTTCGGCTTACGGCGGCCCAGCCATCGCTCAATCAACGGCCGCACCCGCTCGCCTTCCCCACCAGCCAAGATCACCGACCAGGCCCGCTCCGATCGCGATTCACGAGATTCCATGACCTGCCTCCTCTTTGCTGTCCGCTGCATTACAACAATGGCTCACGCACCAGTGGAGGTCGGCCCTGTTCCACAGGACGCGCTGTGAGGATGATGTCGGTGTCGTTTCACAAATCGATGCTTCCTGACAACACTTCTGAGCCGCTAATCCGGTCCGCCACTCTTTGATGTCACTCACCATGGACGTCATCCTATGTCGGTGTAGCGCCGTGGACTCTGTTCGAACAACTGCTTACACGCCGGGGTACAAAAGTAATAGATATGGCCTTCGTGCTCGCTCTTCCCCGCGCTTTGGAATGGGATGACCTCCATCCTGCACACTGGATCAATGGTCTTGGCTGATGCCTCACGGGTCATGGTCGCCTTTTCCCGAACGGGATCTGGCAGAGGCCCCACCCAGGAGCCGTCAGGTCTCCTGATCGCCTCTGACACGGCAGATATCAGGGCATGGCTGCTGTACGGTTTCGTGAAGAAGGCCCTTGCACCATAGTGGAGCGCCGCTGTTTTATTGGCCTCGTTAGCTGTTGCGGTCAGCATAATAATTGGTAATGTCGGATCTCCCTCCTTAAGTCGTCGGAGCACCTCCAATCCATTCACATCTGGCAACTCCAGGTCGAGGATCACGATCCCAAATCGTTGATCCCGTACCTGCTCAAGAGCCTGAACGCCTGTCCCGACGCTCTTAGTCATGTAGTGTTGCGACTCCAGCAAATCGTGCAAGGCTCTACGGATATCCTCATCGTCATCGACAATCAACACTCGCCTTGCACCAGGATTCATTTGAGCATCGACCTTTCTCTCTTCGAGGTGGTTGCGGCGGTTCGGCTCTATGCGCATGGACGCCTTCTCCGAAACGTTACTTGCACGCCCTTCCGCCCTTCATATGGGCTTACAAGCGGGTGACGGATGTGCGCATAGGGGCCTGTCATGGCCAGCGCGTGAGCGCGTTGGGCTTCATGTAACACGCTCCAGGCCGAGGCCAGGAGGGCGAAGCCGCCGACAATGAGGGCGCTGCTCAGGAGATGGAACAGATCAAAATGGGAGTGGGCCTTGATGCCGAGCAGCGTCGGCCATAGAGGGCCGGCTTCGTGAGAAAAGACATCAAGCCCCGGATGCCGGCTGACCAACCACCCGGACAGGAGATAGACGGTCAACGGGAACCCGTACATCTCGGTGAAGAGCGCCACAGTAAAGGCAGCAAAGGCGCCCAGCGACCGCCAATCACGCGCCGTGCGCGGTCTGGTGAAACTGAACGCGAAGATGATGAAGACCAAGGAATTGATGAGGACCAAGGACCACAGGCCGTAGGCGGGTTCCCTAGTCATGTCTGTGTCCTCCCGCATGGTCAGCCTCATGGACCGAATCCGTGCCCGGTCGGCTCGGTGCTTCATGGGGACGGTGCCTGCCATGCATGAAGAGATGGAGCAGCGGGCATGCGAGCAGCAACAGATACGGCAGCAGGCCAAAGAGATGGGCCCGATATTCGGTCAGCCGGAAATACTCCGTAATCGCCAGAAAGACGCAGAGCACGATCCAGGGACGAGTTAGCAGGCTCGAGCGAGGATCAGACATAGGCATTCGCCGTATACTGTTGCACCATGCGGTGTGTGTTGAAGAAGGAAGCGTTGAAGGCAATGGTCGACCGCATGATCTCGCTCCATCGCGCTCGGTCCTGATAGAACAAGGGCGCAATCACTCCGCGCAGCTTGTCGTACAGCTCACGGGCATCCTGGGCTCCGCTCCCTTCCTGTGAGGCGGCATCAGAGGACCCGCGACCAATAGCCCATCCCGTCACGCCCTCGATACAGCCTTCCACCCACCACCCGTCGACGACGCTCAAACTGGGCACCCCGTTGTGCGCCGCCTTCATGCCGGAGGTCCCGGAGGCTTCCAACGGGCGCAGGGGCGTGTTCAACCAGAGATCGACGCCGGAGGTGAGGAGCTTGGCCAAGACCAGGTCATAGTTCTCCAGGTACGCGATCGGGATCTCCGGTTTGAGCTGCCCGGCGATGTGGATGATCCGCCGAATGATCTCTTTTCCCGGCTCGTCCTTGGGATGGGCCTTCCCCGCAAAAATGAATTGGATCGGGCCCACCGTGCGGGCCATGTCGAGCAACTGGCTCGACTCCGAAAAAACCAGCTCCGCCCGCTTATACTGGGTGGCCCGACGTGCGAAGCCAATGGTCAGCGCATCGTCGCGGAAGGGCAAGGACGTCCGCTTCCGGACCTCCTCGAGCAATCGCGTTTTCGCTTGAACATGCGCCGCCCAGATGTCTGGAGCGGGGATGCTGATGGCGTGCCGGAGGGCGAAGGGATCGGCCTTCCAGCCAGGGATATGCCGGTCAAAGAGCTGCTGGAAGCTGGGAGCTGTCCAGGTAGCCGAATGAATCCCGTTGGTGATGGAGTCGATGGCATACCCCGGGAACATGTCCTGCGAGACCTCTCCGTGGCGCTTGGCGACCCCGTTCACGTAGGTGCTCATATTCAAGGCCAGGAGCGTCATGTTCAGCTGGTCTCTGCCGCCCAACATCTGCAGGGCTTCCAGCGGCATGGTGTCGCCGAGCATCTGCTTCACGAGCTCATACGAGAACTGATCATGGCCGGCCGGAACCGGCGTGTGGGTGGTGAAGAGGCAGTCCCGCCTCACGCCATCGAAATCCCACGCCGCCGGCTCTGTCTGTTTGCGCTCACGCAGGAGCTCAAGGGCAAGCAAGGCTGCATGGCCTTCATTCATGTGGAAACGTTCGACCTGGGTGTAGCCCAAAGCGCGGAGCATGCGGACACCGCCGATGCCCATGATAATTTCCTGCGCCAGACGATACCGTTCATCGCCACCGTAGAGGTCACTGGTCAGCTCCCGATCGCCACCCGTGTTCTCCACGACGTTGGTATCTAAGAGCACCAAGGGAATCACATAGCCTGTGAGGCCGGTGATGTCATACTGCCATGCCCGAACCACGACGGGGCGGCCTTCAATGGACACGCGAACTGTCGGAGAAAGCAGCCGGGCGAACTGTAAGGGCTCCCACTGCACGGGTCGTTCATGCTGATTGCCCCATTCATCTAGGTGCTGTTCAAAGTATCCGCGCCGGTAGAGGAGGCTGACGGCGACGACAGGAATTTTAAGATCGGCACAGGATCGCAACGTGTCACCAGCTAGGACCCCCAAGCCACCACTATAGGTCGGCATGCCTCCATCCGCCGCGACTTCCATCGACAAATAGGCGATGCGCCTGGTCACGTCAGGGGCGCCATGCGCAACCCCTGCCGATCCAGTCGCGTAGCGTTCCGGTGTAGCCAGAAAGGTTCGTTTGCAGAGATCAGAACAGAACCGGAACTCCTGTCCCTGATAGACGACAGAGAGTCCTTCACCAAGCGGAAGCATCATGCCACAGACCAGATCTTTCACGGAGTTCATTGGTTACGCACCTTTGTCTCTTTGCCCGTACGGAGTCCCGACGACGTTGAACCTGTCGACTAGGAGGACATTCACTCCTACCCTCTGGGTACCGTAAGAATCTCTCGCTCCGCGTCGACCCAGTCTTCCACGGCACACCCCTCCCGGCAACCTCGCTCGAGGTAGAGCTCAAAGGCCCGCTTGGCAATGCGTTCCCGTTGCTCATCGGATAAGGCACTTCCTTGTGGCTTATCCTTCTGTGTGGTGACGGCCTTTTCGTCGTGCTTCCCCTTCACAAGGTGCTGCTTCATGTCGCCCTCCCTTTTTATTGATATCCAATCGAATGCTACGTCCTCTTTCCTCCGCCCATGGGCATGCCCTCATCGTCAACTCTTCGCCACCGTCTCTCAACCATTGACGTCAATGATCGTATCGTTCCGCTTGAACTCGCAGTTCACCGCTTTCCAGAGAGCGGATAGAATAGAAATGGAAACAATCACCAGGCTAAGACTCTTCACGATATTGGTCTTCATGACACTCTACCCTCATTGCCTGCAGGCTCTAGCGCGCATGCCATCGATATATCGAGACACCACGGCGACGCCCCGAAAGATCAGCGGTGGCAGCACCAGCATCTGGGTCATAGGGACGAGGCCGATGTTCACGATGGGCAGGAGCGGCATCTGTTCACCATACGTCCACCAGCGCAGCCCATGAACGGTGGTCCACTCGACGCCGACGCTGATCGCGACACCTGAAATCAGCATCACCAGGTAGCCTTCGATTCCCGGCTGCTCGAACCATGTTCGGCGACCCAGGGCCATCCAGCCGAGGCCAAAGATCACCACCACGAACAGGCCGTCCACCAGACTCGCAGCCAGACAGAGCCACCACGGAATACTGTCTCCGTCGGAATGAACGTAGAGCGGCGACTGCAGGCGCTCCCAGGGATAATTGACCAGGACCGCCACGACAAACAGCATCGTGAGCCGCCGGACTAAATCGCCAGACCAGTGCTCAGACGATGACACGCTCACGTCCTCTTCGCCATGAGACGTTCCTGACTCAATGCGCTTCCTGCTGCCCACGTAACCTCTCCAGTATCCAATCCTGAAACGTTCGGTGCGCCGCCAGTTCCTGAAAGACCGTTCGCTCGAGCGTCGGATGGTGGTGGAGATGTTCAGCCAAGAGGCGAGCGAGCTTTCGCTCCCCGTCAGGTTCTTGTCCGAGTTGATGGAGCACCTCGTGCACAAAGTGCTCATCCTGCGTGCCTCGTGCCACCAGTTGCTCCCGCAAGGCTTGATCTCCCAGGACCCGATCCACCACCGGCGCATCCGCCGGCATCGTATGGGCACAGGCCGAGAGCCCTAGCGCGATACCAATCCCCAGACAGCCGGTCAACCACCGCATCGTATCCTCCTTGAGCCATACCTCAGAAACGGTTTTGCGACACCACTCACTGAATCATGCCATGCGGCCGCATCGCGCGGTGTTCCCGCGCCAGCGCATCCGCTTCGTCCGCCGCTTTCAGGTTATTTTGAGCGATCGCCCGACAGTGAGCCGCATGTTGCTTCGGTTCAGTTTTCCCGTGGGGATCCGAATGCTTGTCGTAGTACTCAGCCGTAAACTCCCACTGTTTGGCTTTCTCCCTGAGTTCCTGGGCCTGCTGGGCATAGTAGTTGGCCAGGCCGTTATGATCGTTCGCGTTAATCATCCGTTGAGTTGAGGTCTCTGCACAGCCGTGCAGCACCAGCACAAGCCCGACCGCAAATACCATGGACACCAATCTCACTCTCAACATGGCACCCCTCCTCTGGTGGCAATGAAGCTTGTCATTGCATCGATGAGTTGCAGTTGTCTCGTCTCATCACCTGTACTGTGTTCCCGTATCTTCCCACTGCTCCATTCAAGACACTGACACACTTCCTCTATAAGATAGACGTTGAGGACCCTCTAGCATTACAGTTCGGGGTCTCCGCGCAAATGCCGGACCCGACTGTTCATCGTCGGAATGGCAGAGACATCACACATGCAGTTCCGACAACTGCGCTCACAGCACGGACCGCAAAAATCGACTAGGCGCGCTCGCAACATTTGGCGCGCTCGATGCAAGCGCACTCTTAGGTTATTGCGCGTCATCGCTAAATCTTGTGCGACCGTTTTGGATGACTCCCCCTCGAGATCAATCCGCCGGATGAGTTCCGCATAACTCGGCCGCAGGGTGGGCAGAAGCACGTATGCACAACGGCATGGGTCGTCGCCGACCTCCTCAAATGGAGGCACCTTGCCATGCCCTGTGTGGAGGAGGGATTGGCCATAGGCTTTCTTTCCCTTCGCTTCGACCGTATGCTTCCGCAGATAGTCGACCAGGGTATGTCGGAGAATGCTGTAAAACCAGGCCAGGGCATCCTCACGACGCCGGAGTGAGAATCGGCCTTCTATGGCTCGGAGAACACTCTGCTGAAAGAGGTCCTGCGCCACGCCAGCATCCCCGACTCGTTTGCGCAAAAACAATAGGCAGGCGGCCCTCGCACTCAGGATTTGTTGGATCGGATCCTGCCCACTCTGAGTTTGTGCACGCCTCTTATTGCTTTGGTTCCTGCGCCTCACCATGACCTGACCTCTCCCTGCCCCAACAGTGCTCACTTGCCTGGTACCACCCCCACGACCGATCCGCGTCGGAGCAGGCCGTTCCTGCCTTCAGTGCTGAACCTCGTCCACGGCCTCACCAACTCGTTGAGTTGGCCCATTGTTGGTCTGCCTACTGGACCATGCCGTGCGGCCGCATCGCGCGGTGTTCCCGCGCCAGCGCGTCCGCTTCGTCCGCCGCCTTCAAATGGTTGTGTGCAATGGCCCGACAGTGTGCGGCGTGCTGTGTGGGCTCAGTCTTCCCGTAGAGATCTGGATGCTTGTCATAAAACTCAGCCCAGGACTCCCACTGCTTGGCCTTTTCCCTCAGTTCCTGCGCCTGTTGAGCATAATGGTTAGCCAGCCCAACATGATCGTTGGCATTGATCATGCGCTGCGGTGACGTTTCGGCACAGCCCTGCAGCGCAAGCACAAACCCAAGGACTACCATCGCCCAGCCCACGTGAATGCGTTTCATGGCTATACCCTCCATTATGTAAGGTTGAAACCATCACACTGCATGCGGCATGGAACCAAGTTATTCGAGTCCCGTAAGGATGTAGCCGCTGTCCCAGGCCAGCCCTCTCGTTGACGTACGCGCCCTCGCTGCACAATCTAGTGCGGCAAACGGGAGATAGCCGCTGAGTCATCGATGGCGACTTGGACGGATATCCACATAGAAGATCTCTTTTTCTTTCATTCCTGAGTGAATATCGCAGTGAAACGAGAGTGTTCCCAATTGTTGCGGGATCACGTGAATCGTCAGGGTTTTGCCTGGGTCCACATGAAATCCCTCCACACCCTGCCCCCATGCGGTGATCCCTTCCCCCTCCCCTCGCACGAGCAGTCCAGCGAATGCGGAAGACACGAAGCCATGCGTAACAGCATCCTCATTTCGAATAGTGATGACCATCGGCGTCCCTATACGGATCGCCTCAGACTTGACCATCACATACGTATGGTCTCGAATCGCGATGTCAACCTGTCGCTCAGCTTCCGGTTGACGGCGAGACAGGCCATCCGCTGTCCCCATTCCTCGCTCGACAGCGGTGCATGCTGAAGTAACCATCAGTATCAACCAGAGCGCTTGCCCCCAGCTA
>WBZQ01001467.1_pt1 | contig 16340 bp, 19 predicted proteins | sample 5204251 | NCBI WGS metagenome assembly WBZQ01 (sample SAMN12412402, study PRJNA552823) | activated sludge metagenome | isolation source: activated sludge from nitrification reactor of wastewater treatment plant... | place: USA: Virginia | collected 2017-09 | reverse complement strand
TTTTCTTCGATGATCCTGTAGACAGAAACCCCTCCAGCATCCTGCCGAAATGCCGAGGTAGCTCAGTTGGTAGAGCACAGCCCTGAAAAGGCTGGTGTCGACAGTTCGATTCTGTCCCTCGGCACCACAACCCCTTCAAAATCCTTCGAAGTCCCGCACCAGTTGCGGCGATCCGCGAGGGGTCGTTTTTGAGCCTTTTGGGGGTCTTTCGAAAAAGTGGTTGTCCAAACGGTTGTCCAAGACGGACCGGCTTTAAATGGTAAGGACGAGCCACTCGTGGTGGCTGACTCCTGGGGATATGGGGGCGTTGCATTGAGCGTTGAGCGCCTTCTAACACCATTCATCCTCAGGTTCTCAGTCTCCATACAGGACAGAGCAGCGGACTCATAAACCGCGGGTCATTTCTCTCCTTCCCTAACACAACTCCATAAACTCCAAGAGAATCGCGGCTTACAGCGGGCTTTCCCGTTTCGTGACATACGATCTGTTCCCTCCCCAACCGACCAGTTCCGGCCTTTTGTGAACATCTGGTGAACATTTCGAGAGGATCGAAAGCAGTGGACCCTGCTCATTGAAATCCGTCGAAATCAGACCCCTGTGAGGGATTCTCCTCTTTCAAATTACTTACAATCAGAAGATCGTGGTCGGCAGCCGCTTCGGAAAGCCGTACCAGACGAGATGCTGTTCCGATCCAGGGGTAAGCTCGAACAATCGGCGCTACTCAGCATGTGTCCCACACAGGATTTGTGCGGCTGCACACAGTCGTGCGAGCCTGTGCACAGAAGCTCGATGATCGGCGCACATAGCTACAGTGTGCAGCGACCCGTTACCATCGCCACACCGGGAACCCGGCATCGCCGGTGTCGTGCATGGGAATCGCCCCCGGCCTAATGTCGCGGGACAGGTGCGGCACGAGACGCGGATGCGATCCGTCGCCTGTGCGGAACGTCGGGTTGGTCGGTCGGCGGAAGTCTTTGAGGGGAACCAGGGTTCTTGTCGAGCCAGCGAGTGGCACAGTCACGGTTGGGTGGTCATGCCTGCCGCTAGGTTCGTACGGCCGATACTCCGACTCCATTGCCTGAGCCGGAATCACGTAGCAGGTTGTCAAGACGAATGCCCCGATCGCCCGTCGAACTCGCTTCGTCTTCATCGTGGACCTCCTGGGTGGCTGTTGGGTCATGCGTTCGTCATGCACAACCATAGCAACGAGATGACGGCCTTAAAAATAGATAAATTGAGACACATTCATCGGATTACCCGATGTATAATTCCGTTGTATGGAATGGCTGAACTACCATCACCTGTTGTACTTCTGGGCGGTCGCCAAGCACGGGAGCGTGAACCGGGCCTGCGAAGAACTCCGCTTGGCGCAGCCTACCATCAGCGGACAAATCCGAGCCTTGGAAGGCGTGCTCGGAGAGAAATTGTTCGTCCGCGCCGGCCGGCATTTAGTCATGACTGAAATCGGCCGAGTCGTGTACCGGTACGCCGACGAAATCTTCTCGCTCGGGCGAGATTTGATGAGCACGGTGAAAGGACGCGGCAGCGGCCGGCCCATTCGGCTGGTGGTCGGCATCGCCGACGCAGTGCCTAAGCTCCTGGCCTCGGAGTTGCTCAAGTCTGCGTTAAACACGCCTCATCCGACGCACATCCTCTGTCGGGAAAACAAGCTGGACCATTTGCTGGCCGAACTCGCGATTCATGGGTTGGATCTTGTGATCTCGGATACGCCGGCGCCGCCCAACATCAAGGTGCAGGCCTACAATCACGCGATGGGCGAATCCGGGGTGACGCTCTTCGCGACAGCGAAGGAGGCGGCCAAGTATCGGCGCGGGTTCCCCCAATCTCTCAACGGCGCCTCCGTGCTGCTGCCGACGCCCAATGCGATGTTACGGCGCTTAGTAGACGAGTGGTTGGTGCGGCGAGAGATCCATCCCAGGATCGTGGGTGAATTCGAAGACAGCGCGACGCTGAAGGCCTTCGGCCAGACAGGATACGGTCTCTTTCCCGGCTCGACCGTGATGGAGAAGGAAATCTGCCGTCAGTATCGCGTGCAAGTCGTGGGACGGCTGCCTGACGTGAAGCAGCGATTCTATGCTATCACGGTGGAGCGGCGGCTCAAGCACCCTGCGGTCCTCGCCATCTTTCAGACCGCGCGTCACGAGATTTTGTCCTGATGCACCAGAGCATGGGGCCGAGCGACATCGACGTTACCGGGTGGGGAAGTCGGAGTGGGGCCCGAAGCCGGCGGGGCCCGCCGTGCGGTCATTCGGGGCTATCCCGTCGTACTGATCGGACCGTACCGGGCTAAACCGCACCACGAAGATACTGCCGATCAACACCACCACCAATCCGGCGTTCATCAGCATGTCTTTCAGATACCGCTCGAAAAACTCATCCGGCACGTGCCTGAGATCTCCCAGCTCCGCGCTGGCCGTGAGCATGCGCCGGATGCAGGCGATGATGCCGACGGCCAGATACGGCTCCACCCGCAAGGTATCGGTTTCCAGGAAACGAACGATGGTGCGGAACAGCTCCAGAAGAATGATGACGAGGAGGAGCTGATTGACGAGGGTCAAGCTGATAAAGAGGAACGACTCCCTTCGGTAGGCCGCGGCGAACTGCGTCCAGCTATGGACGAACAGCAGGACGCTAATGACCAACAGGCTGAACCCCACCGTGATATACCCCCAGCGGTCCAACCGTTCCATCCACGCGAAGACTTGTTTCGCGGAATCAGTTACTCGGTCGTACATATCCTATCCTTTTCCGCCACGAGCGGGCCTCCGTCAGCTAGGCTGACAGCTTGTTGAAGGCATCCAGCGCCGCCACTTTGTAGCATTCCGCCAGCGTCGGATAGTTCATCGCCGTCGTTAGAAAGTAGTCCAGACCGCCCTGAAGCCCTAGGACGGCTTGCCCGATGTGAATCAATTCCGTCGCGCCGGTTCCGACGATGTGGACCCCCAGCAGCCGCCGGTCTTCCCGGTGCACCAACATTTTGAGCAGGCCGGTGTCGTCACCGAGAATGTGTCCGCGCGCGATCTCCCGATAGCGGGCCGTGCCGGCTTCATAGGGCACCTTGCGGCGGGTCAACTCGTGTTCCGGTTCGCCGACCATGGAGATCTCCGGGATGGAATAGATGCCGATGGGAAAATGGGCGGCCATCGGGCCGGCTTCCACCCTGAAGGCAGCGCAGGCGGCGAGCCGGCCCTGCTCGGCCGACGTCGTCGCCAGGCTGGGAAACCCGATCACGTCGCCGGCGGCGAAAATATGCGGCACCTCCGTGCGGTATTCCGGATCGACCGAGAGACGCCCGCGGTCGTCCGCCTTCAGACCGGCCGCGGCGAGATTCAGCCGCTCCGTCGCGCCCTGCCGGCCGGCGCAGTAGAGGGCCAGGTCGGACACCAGTCGCTTTCCTGACTCCAGCAACAGCACAACCCGCCGCGGCGGTCCGTTGAGGATGTCCAAACGCTCCACGGTTTCGCCGAGCCTGAACGTGACGTCCGCGTTCCGCAATTGATGGAACAGGGTGTCCACGATCTCGCGATCCAGGAACTCCAAGGGGCGCTCGCGCTGATCGATGACGGTCACCTCGATCCCCAGCGCCGCGAACATGGAGGCATACTCGATCCCGATGACCCCGGCGCCGACGACGGCGAGCATGCGCGGCAACCTCGTCAGTCCCAGCAACTCGTCGCTGGTCACGACCAAGTCGGGCTCCACCGCGGCCCCCGGCGGCGGAGCGGGCACGGTTCCCACCGCGATGAGAATATGGGCCGCGCTGACGACGGCCGTGCCGTCGGATGACTCGATGACCACTGTATGAGGATCGTGAAAGCGCGCTTCGCCGGCGAGCACCACCACGTCGTTGCGCCGAAGCTGCCCGGCGATGATGTCCGCCTGGCGTTGCTCGACCGCCTCCACGCGGGCGAGCAAGGCCTCCGCCGACGGACGAGCGGCCGCGCCGGATCGCATCCGGCTGCACGCGGGACAGGTACGGCCATTCAGCGACAGCACCGCTTCCCGGAACGTCTTGCTGGGGATCGTCCCCGTATCGACGCAGACGCCGCCCACGCGACGGCCGCGTTCGATCACGGCGGCGCGCTTCCCCAGCTTCGCGGCCTGCACCGCAGCCCGTTGCCCCGCCGGGCCGCTGCCGATGCAGAGCAGATCGTAATCGTAATCACGTGTCATCGAGTGGTTTCCTTTCACGCCTTCGGCGCCTTGTCATCCAACAAGGCCTGTTGTTTAAAGACACGGAAGAGATACCACAGTGCGGGGAACACCAGGACCGCTCCACCCACGAGGGCATAGAGGACCGCCCGGAGCGCCGGCGCCGGCGCGGCGGCATTGTAGATCGTGAAGTGCGGCGGCATGAGATAGGGCCATTGCGCGAGAACCCAGGCCCAGAGCGTCACCGTAACCTGTCCGGCGATGCAGACCCGCGCCCAACGAAACCGCTTGAACCAGAGACAGAGGATGCCGGCGAGACCGGCGACCGCGGTCGTGAACTGAGCCAGCGCGCCCCAAAGCGTGCCGGTCAGGCCAGCCCACACGAGAGGCGCGCCTTCTCGCGAGAGCAGCAACAGCGTCTCTTCTAAACCTGCTGCGACAATCCCGGCTCCGATCGCGCGCAGACGAAAATCGTCTTGCAGTCCGCTACTCTGAGCCTCCACCGTCAAGTAGGCAGCGGCCAGATACAGGGCGAGGACGGTCGTGAAGACCCCGACGGCGAGGGGAAACGGCCCAAGCCAGGGCTCGACATAGCGGGTGATGAAGCTTCCCGAAGAGGGCGGGAGGCCGGCCGCCACGCTTCCAAGCACCACGCCGAGCCAGAACGGAGCCGCCAGGCTTCCCAACGCGAACAGACGTCCCCAGGGGAGACGCTCGTCGAACGGCACGTCCGAATGGTGAAATGCGAAGGAGGCGCCGCGCAGCACGATGCCGATCAGCAGCAAGGTGACCGGAATATGAAGGGTCGTCATGATCGCTGTGAAGGCCGACGGAAAGGCCACGAACAGCAGCACGAGCACGACGATCAGCCAGACGTGGTTGGCCTCCCAGATCGGCGCCAACGCGCGGTCGATGAGCCTCCGCTGTGCCGACGTTCGTTCGCCGCAGGCCGCAAGGTACCACGCGCCGGCTCCAAAATCGGCGACGCCCGTGAGAACATAACACGTCAGCGTCGTCAGGAGGGCCCCCGCGATGATCAGTTCAAGACTCATAGATCGTCCTTCCGTCAGCCGCCGCAATGGCCGCGGAGTCGGCAGGCGACCCGGCAGCGATATGGTGGCGGAGTATCCATAAGACGACGGCGGCCAGCATGAAGTAGAGCGCTCCGAAAAAGACGAGCGGAACCAGCAGGCCCGGCACCGGCGTGACCGCGTCCGCTGTCCGCAGGACACCCGTAATGATCCACGGCTGTCGGCCCACCTCGGCGGCGATCCATCCGGCTTCTGTCGCGACAAAGCCGAGCGGACCGACGAGCATCACCGCCTGGAGAAAACGACGGGATCGCGCGAACGCCCCGTGACGCCACCACTGCCACCCCGCCCACACCGTCACGAAGGCCATGGCAGCGCCGCAGAGGACCATGACTTGGAACGCGCCGCGTGCGACGGCCACCGGCGGCCACTGATCTCGTGGAACTGCGTCCAGCCCCGAGACGGTCGCCGTCGGGTCGAGGTACAGCATCAAACTGAGCGCGTAAGGGATGTCTATCGAGTAATCGAGCCGCCCACGATCGAGATCCGGAATGCCGCCCAGACGGAACGGCGCGCCCGCTTCCGTGACGAACTGTCCCTCGAACGCCGCCAGCTTGGCCGGTTGATGGGCGGCCACCACTTTGGCAAGCAGGTCGCCGCTGAGCGGTTGCAGCAGGGCGCTGATCCCGCCCACCCACAGCGCAATCGTCAAGGCGCGCTGATGGAACGGCTCGGCGGGACACCGGAGGAGCTGCCAGGCGTGGATGCCGGCGACGGCAAACCCGGTCGCGGCGTAGGCGCCCAGGATCATATGAGGCACTTGCGCCAGACCCGATGGGTTGAACATCGCCGCGACCGGATCGATGTCGGCCGGTTGTCCCTGCAGCAGGCGGAAGCCCCGCGGCGTATTCATCCACCCGTTTGCCAGCACCACGAAGATACCGGAGGCGACGCCGCTGACGGCGACGGCCAAGCCGGCGGCGAGATGCGCGGCCGGGCTGAGGAGGCGCCAGCCGTAGAGATAGAGGCCGAGAAACACTGCTTCTGTGAAGAACGCGACGCCTTCGAGCGAAAAGGCCAAGCCGACGGTCGGCCCGGCCCACCGCATAAATTCCGGCCACAGCAACCCGAGCTGAAACGACAGAATGGTGCCGGAGACCGCCCCGATGGCGAAGAGCATCGCGGTGCCCTTGGCCCATCGCCGAGCGAGCGCCAACGATACCGCATCGCCGGTTCTGTACCAACGCCATTCGGCCAGGACCATCATGAGCGGCAGGCCGATCCCGACCACGGCGAACAGAATGTGGAAACCCAGCGAGGTCGCCATCAACGTCCGCGCGGCAAGAAAATCCGTCACGTGCTCTCCTTATCGAAGCGACTCATGCGTTCCTTCAGGATCGATCCCCAGCTCAACTCCCCAGCAACCGCCGGCAGCAGACAAACCGATTCCACCGGTCGCGGTGATACCCCTTGCCTTCCATGCAGTCCGCCACAGTGTCAGCCGACGCCACCGCTGAGTCCGGTTTTTCCATGGCCCCGGCGGCCCGCCGTGCGCAATCGGCTTCGTCCGCTTTCGCTTCTTCGGCCGTTTTCTCCGTGTGTTGCCACGGCATCGGCGCTCTGGACTGACAAGCAGTGAGCGACGCCATGAGGAGGACGATAGCTACTGCGCGCATAGTGTCCCTCCGTCATGCGCCTGAACCACTACTCATCCGAGCGGTTCACGGACGGGCACCGCGAGCAGCGGGCAGAGCGTCCGGCGCAGGATGCGTTCCGTGGTGCTGCCGCGCAAGGCATCGAGAAATCCATATCTCCATTCGGTCGCCATGACGATCACATCCGGCTGCCGGCGTGCGGCTGCATCGAGGATTTCATCCACCACGATGCCGCTTGCGGCACTCTGCTTCCAGATCCAGCCGTCACGGCGCGGCAGCCTGAGGCGCGGCAGGTCGGCCGGCGTGCCCACATACAACAGCTCGAAGATCACCGTATCGACCGGCAGGCCGGCCGCAATCGCGCAAGCGGCTTCCACGGCGGCCTGCGGATTAGGGCGATGGTCCACCGGGATGAGGAACCGCTCAAGCGTCACCGCGCCGTTCTCGAGCGATACGAATCCCTTGCTTTCACCCGGCACGAACAGCGTCGCCGTGCGGGACTTCTGCGCCAGCGTCTCCCCCGGTGCGTCGGACAGCCATTGGCCCAGCGTGTCTTTCGGATGAGTGGCGAGGACCATAAGATCGGCCGGCTTCCGCCAGAGTAATTGCAGAATCGAGGGGACCGGTTGTTCCGCTATCGCACGAATTTTGCGCACGCCCAAACCAAGCGCCAAGAGGTCGTCTTTGGTCGCGCCCTCTTTGAGAATGCCCCAGCGGCTGAGCGTCGCCCGGACCCGTGGGAAATCTTCGAAGTCAGGATCGGCCCGCTTCGGATCGACATGCATGATCGTGAGATCGCTTTTCAGGCCGAGGCCGAGTTTTAAGGCATGCCCGAAGGCCGCCATGCTGGCGGATGACAAATCGGTCGGATGAAAAATATGGCCGATGTGCATCGAGGCTCCGTTCATCAGGGTCGTCATCACGCGCTCCTTCCTCTGTATGATGATGAGAGATGCGGCCGCATCCGACCGCCGATCCGTCACGGCGTTCGGCTCGAGACTGCCGGCGCTTCCTTCTGCATCCATGAGCGGGCCGCCTTGCCGATAGGCACGGAGGTCATGTGCGACAGGCCTTGAGGCCGCTCGGCGACGACCAGCGACGTCTTCCGTCTCATCCGATCGCGGATGAATTCGACCGAAACCGTCTCGCCGATCTTCAAGTCTTTGAAGGCCTCGACGAACTCTTCCATCGTCCGGAACGACCGGCCCTGAAGAGAGACAATCAGGTCCCCGCCCATCATCCAGGGCTCGCCGGCCACCGTCACGTCGACGGTCCCCCCTTGCAGCCCCCCGTCCGCAGCGGGACTGCCGGGATAGACCTCGCCGACCAGCAGCCCGTCGGAGAGGGGCAGGACGAACAATTCCCGGATCTCGTCGGTCACGAACTTGCCGCTGACACCCAGCCAGGGCCGACTGACTTTGCCCTTCGCCTTAAGTTCGCCCAGAACCTCTTTGGCGAGATCGATCGGCACGGCAAAGCCGATATTCTCGGTGCCCATCAGCCTGGCGGTCGTAATCCCGATGACGCGGCCGTCGGAGTTCACCAGCGGACCGCCGCTGTCACCCGGATTGATGGGGGCGGTCGTCTGAATGAGCGGGACTCTCGGTTCGCTGAATGCGACGCCGGGAGGGAGACGATTCAATCCACTGAGGATGCCGGTGGAAAGCCCGAAACCCAGCCCGAAGGGGTTGCCGATCACCAACGCCCGCTGACCGATGCGGAGCGCATCGGAGGCGCCGAGCCGCGCGAAGGGGATTTTCCCCTTCACCCCGGTCAACCGGAGCGCCGCCACGTCGCTGTACGAATCGATACCGAGCACCTCCGCCCGCACTCGCTGCCCGTCGTACAATCTCGCGATGACCGTGTGTGCGCCTTCCACCACGTGCGCGTTCGTCAGGACCGTCCCGGCCTCGTCTACGATGAAGCCGGAGCCGATCGACGAAGTGCGGCCGCTCCCGGTGGCGTATGAAGAACTGAGGAAGACGGTGACCGGCACCACCTCCCGATACACCCGCACGACCTGGTCCTCGTCGGGTCGATCGCCGACCGGTCCGGCCGAGAGCGCGGCGGGCGCCCACATGACGAGAGCGGTGAGCAGCGTCAGCCCGGCCGCGCGTGTGTTGACTCGGTTCGTCATCGCAAGCCTCCTTCCCGTTGAAGTGTCGCAGCGGATAAGCCGGGATAAGGGACCGGCCTCACGGCCGCGCGTCAATCCCGTTGCATCTCGGTGTTGATCTGCCGCTCCGCCTCGAGCCAGTCCTCCTCGGCGTGCCCGTGCTCGCCCCCGCGTTGAAGGAACAGGTCGTAGGCGCGGGCGGCGATGCGTTCCCGCGGCGCCTGCTTCAGAGCCGGATGGGCGGTTCCGTTTACCTTGCCCTTGGGGCGGCTATTGTCCAGCTTTTCTCTCATAGTTCCCTCCTTGATTGGGCGGCGGCGATCGCCTGCTCAAAATCGCTGCCGTTTCGATGGAGCACGCGAAGCACGAGATCGACGAGATCTCGCATGTTAAACGGTTCCTGCACGACGGAGGCGGCTCCCAGGCGCAAAGCTTCTTGCCGCAGATCGGCCGCCGATTCCGCCGACAAGAGGATGATCGGGATGTTACCCAGCGCGGAGTCCGACAGGCGCCGCAACAGGTCCAATCCATCCATCGCGGGCATCCGATAATCGGTCACGATGAGGTCCACCTCCGTGACTCGGAGGCAATCGAGCGCCTCCTGGCCGTCCTGCACGGCCCAGCAGGACAAGCCGTGTGACTCCAGGGCGTCCAAGAGCCCTTCCCGGACGTCCGCATCATCATCGACGATCAGGACCTTGGGCATGGTTCCCTCCGTTACGATGCAACGTGCGCTGGTCAAACTCTAAGAGCAGATCGCTCAGTTTGACAAATAGATAATCCGGCGTCAGTCGATCGGAAAAACCGATGGAAGGTCGTTGTAGAAAAGCGAAGTTGAACATGCGGTTTCGCGCCATATCTAGGCCGTGTGCTCCAGACATTGCGCGAACGCTTCTATGGGGGCCTCTTTGGCTGGGCGCAGCAATTGGAGACCAAGGTCAGAGTACTGACCCAACTCGTCGTTGCTGACTACAAGGCCAATAACTACAAGTCCCTGGAGAATGCAGAACAGCTTCATGCCTTCTGGAGCACTTTCGCGGGGAATATGCTCGTCGAGACAGTGAGTACAACCGACCTTCGCAATTGGGCAACGGAGTGGCGGGAGAACGGATTGAGTCCGGCGCTTGTCAATAGACGGATGTCCTTCTTGCTTCGCGCGCACCGCTTGGGGCTCGCGGGGAGGCCGCCACTCGTGACCTCGGTCCCACAGTGGAACAATTTGAAAGAGTCACCCCCGCGCTCTGGCTACCGCTCGTGGCAAGAATTTGTGAAGGTTAGAGCCTTGCTGCCGCCGCACGCTCGCATCCCGGTCACTATCGAGTATTGGCTTGGGACCCGCGAAGGTGAGACCATGAGTCTCGAATGGGCTCAGGTGTACCTCGATCATCAGAAGCGCAACGTCGAGATCCGGCTTGCGTCAGAGACTACAAAGACGAAGGAGGAACGAGTAACTGTGATGGGCGGAGACCTTTACGATGTCCTCGCTGTATGGTACAAGCGGACTTCGGACTTGCATCCGGATTGCCGGTGGGTCTGTCACCTCAACGGGAGAAGGCTGGCTTCCATCAAGTCTTCCTGGTGAACCGCCTGCGTCAAAGCCGGACTCGGGCGATTTGAAAATCCCAAGGGGCGTTTTTGTTGGAAACCGGCGCTATCGTGGGGCGTTAATCCACGACTTCCGTCGGACGGCGGTCCGTAACATGGAGGATGCGGGGTGCCAAGAAAGGTGGCGATGGCAATCAGTGGTCACAAGTCCGATTCCGTCTACCGACGGTACCATATCGTGAAGAGATCCGACCTCGTTGAAGCCGGGCGCAGGCTCCTGGAACACGACGAGCGGAAGCACGGTCGAGGTGAACAGTTGGTGAACAGTTCGGCATCGGAGCGTTCGGCTGACAAGACCAAAGCCTCTTAGAAATCAATGACGTGGCGGTGTAGCTCAGTTGGTAGAGCACAGCCCTGAAAAGGCTGGTGTCGACAGTTCGATTCTGTCCCTCGGCACCACAAAACATTCAAAATATTAACAAAATTCTCCCCGCCAGCCGGAACACCCCCCACTCCACTTTTGTGAATTTTTCGGCATTTTTCAGTCTGTTTTACCCGATTGGTTGTCCAAATGGTTGTCCAAAACCAACCGCATTGAGCCGTTAGCAGAAGCTCAGTTACCAACTTTTTCCTGCTCTGCAATGCCCGGTTTCACGCCCATTTTGGCACTCCACACAACCTCTCCTCGATCGGTTCTCCATTCGCACCAGATTCCATTCCCATCACTTTTTCGCAAATCTGACGACGGCTCCCTCTAGAAAGGATCGAGCTATCAATCGGTTTCAAATACACTGCCGGGCAATTAGGTGTTTTGAATAGTGAGGTCTCCGCAGGCAGTGGATCGCTCTGTAAGCTCCCCGTAGATTGAGACAGTCATCAGGAGAACGTTCTGGCACAATAGTCACCCTAGCCAGGAGGTTCTCCTGCGGCAGTCGACGTTCACCGAAACACAGATTGTGTCCATTCTGAAGGAGGCCGATGCCGGACGGCCGGTCAATGAGCTCTGGCGGCAGCACGGCATCAGTTCCGCGACCTACTACAAGTGGAAAGCCAAATATGGGGGGCTGGACGCCTCGGATGTGAAACGACTGAAGGAGCTGGAACACGAGAATAACCGCCTCAAGCGAATGTATGCCGATCTCTCGCTCGAGAATGCGGCGCTGAAGGATGTCATCGCAAAAAAGCTCTAAGGCCTGCTGAGCGACGGGAGGTGGTCACGCATCTCGTGACCGTACACGGCCTCCCGGTTCAGCGGGCCTGTCGCGCGGTGGGCTTAGGACGGGCGACGTACTATCGGCCGCTCCTGGACTGGGCCCAGCGCGATGCGCCGGTGATCGCGGCCTTGACCACGCTCGTGGCGGCAAGAGTCGCTGGGGTTTCTGGAAGTGTTGCGATCGACTGCGGCTGGATGGTCCTCCGTGGAATCCAAAGCGGCAGTGGCGGGTGTACTGCCAGCTCCACTTGAATCTCCCCCGTCGGACGGAGAAGCGGCTCCCGGTGCGTCTGCGACAACCGCTGGTCGTGATCCCGCAACCGAACGCCGTGTGGGCCGTGGACTCTATGCGTGACACGCTGTACGGCGGCCGACGCTTCCGGACACTGAATGTGCTGGATGAAGGCGTGCGGGAGGGGGTAGCCATCGAGATTGATACGTCCCTGCCAGCAGAACGGGTCGTGTGAGTGCTCGAACAAGTCGTGGCCTGGCGCGGCCGACCCCAGGCGATTCGGCTCGACAATGGCCCCGAATTCCTCGCCGACCGGTTCGTCACTTGGTGCGCGGAGCAGGCGATTCAGCTCTGGCACATCCAACCGGGCAAACCGGATCAGAATGCCTTGATTGAGCGCTACAACCGGACCTATCGGACCGAGGTGTTAAGCGCCTATGTGTTTGAGTCGTTGGATCAGCTGCGAGAAATCCGTGCCGAGTGGTTGCACAGTTACAATGAAGAGCGGCCCCATGACGCGTTGGCGGGCTGCCGCCCGCCACGTATCGGGCCCAACTTGAAGCCGGAAGTTCTCCCATGAAACTGTCTCCTTGACCGGGGAGCTTACAGGGCCGGGCGGGAGGTAGATGCTTGGGAAGCGAGTGTTGGCGTAGAGAACATGGCTTTTGCCGAGAGATAAGGAGGATGTGATTGAGATCTGGCTAAGATGTTGAATGGGTGACCTGGCTGGAAATGTTTGGCCACGCGCCTTATAGAAAGACAATGGCGTAATGCCAAGCCACACCAAAGCCGAAGTAGTTGCACCCGAATACGGAAGCAATCTCACGCCGCGCTATAGTTACTCAGGAGGGTCAGTTTCCACTGAGTCTTCCGCTGAGCAATACTCTTTTCTGAGCTCGATAAATGCATCGTCAGAAGGGAGTTCGAACAAGTTTGCAATGTGCGCAAACCCATTTATTGCAATTCTAAGAATCTCAATCACTTCACCTCGGCAATCCTCAACGGGGGGCACCCACTTCACTCCCGAGGCCAAGCCTGATTCATCATAATCTACAAAACTTCCTACCGATCGAGTTGTGGAATGAATATCCGCACTATAGAGCCGGTATCCGGTTTGGTATAAATCTCCAAAGCCAACATCGAGCGCCCATTGCGCCACTCTCTTTTCAGGGGTTCCGCGTAAGGCATCATCCAAGGCCTCAATCATCGGCTTAGGAATAGCTTGCTTCACGGTCTCAAACTCACCCGGCGTGATTCGCTGTACTCCCTTCAACAACCGTAGCCGTTCTTTTTCTGATGCTAAGCGATAAATCTCGTCAAAGCCTGGGGTGCGGCAACACTTAGCGAGTGTAATTTCGCATTCGATCGCGACGCGGAGCATCGATCTTGACTGAGAAAACATTCCCCGTTTGAGAAGCAGAAATGCAGCTTCATCATCTCGCAAGAGCTTGGCAAAAAATGCCCCTGCATGGACCTTTTGAGAGTCCTCAGAATCTATGCGGAATTGAGACTGACGCTCGCGGCAGAAGACGAACACCCTTTGAGCGAGGGCAAAGTACTCACTGCCCCGAGTAGGCTGCTTTTGTTCAGGCTGCATCATGGCGGCAACTCTATCATGAATGTTGTGATTTGCCATGTAGATGAAGCCAGTTATATAAACCCTTCCCTTTCTTGACAACTCTAAGACATAGCCTCAATATTCCGCCCGGATCTCCCATGGCTACAGACGGCACCCATTTGCGCTTCGCAATGTTTCGCCGAATGATTGTAACTGTCCACAATATTGGGCACTCGAAGATTGTGATAAAGAACTTCGCTTATAGACTGATGGTAATTATCATCGCCACTCTTTCAGACGTAGCGTTTGCTGACGAAATTATTCAGCAAATGAGCGCGAACGGCACTCGCAATCTACGGCCGTTTACAGTCGTCGATAACTGGGAAATCCAATGGGATAGTAAAGCAGGGATACATATTGGCATTCATCGTCCAGATGGGGAGTTAGTGGCTGAAGGTGGGTCCTCCACGAAGCCCGGGCACGGAACCTCGTACCACCCACGGGGAGGAACGTACTATTTGGAAGTCATGAGTATGGACGACTGGACTGTTACGGTCACACAATTACCCCCCACTCCGCCTTCAAAAACTGATGCTGCTTCAACTTCACCCTCGTCGGCGTTCACAAAATCCAGTGACTCGGATATCTTTCCCCTTTCTGACTTTCAATGGTCTCGTTCTAGGTTCGGAGCGCTTTTTGTCAGCTTCGCCGTTAACAACTCAACAAACCAAGCATTGCGAGATTTTACAATTGCATGTTCCACTTATGGAGCCAGCGGCACGCATATAGGAACTATTTCAAAGACCCTGTTCGAAACACTACCCGCCAAGTCCACCGTCGAATATGAAGGCGTCGAAATCGGCCCGATGCACCCACAGGCAAGGACTGTCCGTTGTTCTATCGTCCGACTGTATAAAGAGGCTCGATAATTTCAGCATTCATTCACATTACTATAATCTAATTCCCGACGAGACCTCATGAGGCAGCCTCAGATCATTGGCTTTGATGAAGACCGCCTCCCTCCGAGAGACAACCATCCCTTTCGATTTTGGGTTCTCTTAGTTTTCGCTTGTCTGGGAACTGCTTGGTTTTATGCCGCTCCCTACATAACCTTTTATCAAATCAAGGATGCAGCAAAGCGAAAGGATTCAGAAGTACTGTCTGAGTTAGTCAACTTCCCGACGGTCAAGGGGAGCATCAAAGAAGCTTTAAGAACTGGCCTGGCTCAGGCTACTCAGAAAGAGGGGGGCTTTGCAGCCGCTTTGGGTCTTCTATTCGGCGGTGTCCTTATTGATTCAGCGGTTGATGTGGTGGTATCCCCGAGCGGCCTGGAGGCTCTTTCGCGAGGTAAAAAACCAGACCTGAAGGACACAAAGCTGCCAACTGCCAAGTTTCCTCCATCCGACCGAAAGGCTAATACCGAGGTTGAAACCAGTGAAAAGACTGATGCGGAGCAGGATTCATCTCTGTTTGAGGAAGTGATCAACGGGGTTCAAGGAAAGACGGACATGACATTAGGCTATGACGGCTTTTCAAAGTTTTCTGCCCGTTGGCCCGATAAGGACACCGGACGAGACTCGGTGGTACTTATTCTCCGGCGAGAAAATCTACTGTGGTGGCGATTAACCGACGTTCGAATGCCTATGCTTTTTGACGGTGGCCAGAAGTGATCTTACTTCTCTGCCTTTCCTTTCTGCTTGTTTCCCCCGCCTTCGCTTTTGAGACTTGGTCCGGAAAAGTCGTTAGCGTCATAGACGGGGATACGAGCAATCCCGTCGTCATGCGACACAAACCGTGAGAGAGACTGCCGGCATAAAAAAACCTCCAGCTCCACAACAGGAACAAGAGGTCGCATGCCCAAAAGGCAGGAGAGCTCCTCCGTTACCGCGCGGAGAAACCGTACTATGTCAGCTCGGATAGGTCTCCTGGCTCATGGGTTGAGAAGGTCGAACCTTCAACGCTACCCCCAGCCTTCCCCAACAAGTTTGTCGAGTGGCTAACACGGGGGAGCTTCCCACTTACAGTGGCGGGACCGCGCCGGCTTTTCACCGGACTTCCCTGTTACGCCCTAGCGGGCATCTATCAGCTAAGATACCTAACGCGGGCTAGTCCACCCTGTCAAGGGTGCTGTCCTAATTAGGCCAGTAAAAGCGAAATTAGGACACTATGGATTTAAATTAGGACAGCAGATGTCATCCGAACTGAAGGATGGCGCTATTCAAATTAGGACACTGCAGATATCAAATCAGGACAGTGGAAACGCATGCAGACAATCTGTCATCGTGCGTTAATTAGGGCCGTGTCCGGGTGGCTGGCACTTAGGAATTGCATAAGCTAGAACTTCATCGGACAGTTTAGTAGAGTCCTCCCCGTCACCAGAGGAGTGAGGACCATGACGACGGAACAGAAGATCATCAAGACCAAAGTGGGCGTGTTGGAACTGGCGAAACGCCTGGGCAATGTCTCCAAGGCCTGCCAGGTGATGGGCTATAGCTGAGATAGCTTTTACCGGTTCAAGTGTTCCCCACATGCGTGGGGATGAACCGTAACACACGAAACAAGGAGTCGGAACATGAAACAGCAGAAACACTCCCCGTTCGAATAGGGGAGGCAGCGCCATCGTGAGCAACAGAGCAATCAACACCGCTACAGCTGGATCTGGTAGCTCGTACTGCGCCCTCCGCCGGTAGCGATGAATATTCCTTTGTCCGCGAGCTCCTGCAGATCGCGCGTAGCGGTCGCCTTCGAAGCACCTGTTATGGACATGTATTTCTTGGCGCTCATGCCGCCCTCGAAGCCCTTCGGGCCTTCTTCCAG
>WBZQ01001466.1_pt1 | contig 16347 bp, 15 predicted proteins | sample 5204251 | NCBI WGS metagenome assembly WBZQ01 (sample SAMN12412402, study PRJNA552823) | activated sludge metagenome | isolation source: activated sludge from nitrification reactor of wastewater treatment plant... | place: USA: Virginia | collected 2017-09 | reverse complement strand
ATCGTCAGCATGCCCAACTTGTAGTACTTAGAATCGTACCACAGCGACATGTCATAATTCGCGCTCGTACTCGCACTCGTCGTGCCGTATGTTGTTGCCATTTTTATTACCTCCTATTAATGAGTTAGTTAATAGAATTAAAATCTAATGTAAAGGAATAAAATCTCTCTACTAGCGATTAGACAAGTCACTTTATAATTAAAGTTCCCATCACTTCAGTTAAACCAAACTGCGTATTTGATGGTATCAAATACATTAAATATCTTAAGAATTAAACATTATAACTTCAAGTAGTTAAACAAATTTAATTTACCTTAAGAATAGTCATGTAACAAAATTGTAAAAAAAATGTAATTGTCATAAAAATGTAACACTACTGCTATATAACGATTGCTGTTTTATTTGCTTTTCAAACTCTGGATCAGAAATAAACTATGCAATCATTCAAATTATTCGTAACCATTGCACTTGCAATAAATTTTATTTGGATATCCAATAGCTACGCTTTGGATTTATATGTCGATACAAAAACCAAGCAAGTTTTTGCGGAACCAGGTCCCGGCCGAGTTCATATGGGCACCTACGTAAAAGACGAAAGTGCGCCAAGAAAAACAGAACCTCCAACGGCCATGCAAGTTTTGGCAAAACCAACAGTAAAATCTAGTGAAATTGAATCTGCGTCAATTGACGAAAACCAATCGGAAGAACTTAAAAACAAATCTACAGAGCGCCTTGCCAGAATCGCCGAGAAGGCGGAAAAGGCACACTTGGTCAATCAAGTTTCAGTACTCGAAGAGCGCATGAAAGAGGTAGAAAAAATACATGGAACATTTGATGATCGCGGTTTACATTGGGCTACCAAAGATGGAAATTTTTCAATTTCGCTCAATGGCCGAATACAGCCAGCTTCACAATATAACTTTGTTAATGAGCCAAATCCAGCATTCGGATCCAATACCGCAAATGAACTGAATAGTGGTATGAATATTCGCCGTGCCCGATTGGGTGTTGAAGGAACATTTTTCAAGATTTGGGATTATAAATTCGAGTATGACTTCAGCCGTGGCAATGGCACGGTCGGATCCGGAATTACCGACGCTTTTGTGCGCTTGAACCATACCGATGCACTGTCTTATAAAGCTGGTTCTTTCAAGGAACCGTTCAGCTTGGAAGAAGCTGCCAGCAACCGCTACCTCACGTTCATTGAACGTCATATGTCGGTCAATTCGTTCGTCGATAATCCCAATACTTACAAAACCGGTATTGGTGCCAATTATGCGGTTAAACGGTGGCAGACTGGACTGGCTTTCCAAACAGAGCCTATTGGGGGTTGGTCATCAGCGTCCACTTCGGTTAACGCCAACGGCAATCAAAACCGCAATAACGGCTCTGGTGATACCGGTTGGCAGGGCATTGGCCGTATCAGTGGCAGACCGTGGATGATCGACGACACTAAGTTCATGCATGTTGGTATTTCTGCAGGACACACCGCGGTAAACACACAATATCGCGCTGACGGCACGATGGTAGGTGAAGGTCAAATTGGTGGCGGTGGCGGCATGTCGTTCTTCGCATTCCCTGGAACTAACGTAGACAGAACCAATATCCTCAATACCGGCAATTTGAGTAATGGTGCGTTAGGTGATCCGAATCGCCGGGAAATTACCAGTTACGATCGCTATGGTGCAGAGTCTTGGTTTGTTTATGGCCCGCTATCATTACAGGGTGAATATTTGCGCACTAATATCAACGGCGTGGGCTACGATGGCGAGCATTTAACCGGTTATTATGGTTTTGCAAGCTACTTCCTGACCGGTGAATCTAAGGCTTACCATGTCAGGAATGGTGCTGCCAATCGGATTAAACCTCATCGTCCATTCCAATGGAATGGCACAGGTTGGGGTGCTTGGGAAGTCGCATTCGGCTATGATTATATTGATATGAATTCCGGTGTCATTAAAGGCGGACGGGCTGACATGATAAGGTTTGGCTTAAATTGGTACCCGCATTCAAATGTTAAATTTCAAGCCAATGTCGTTCATATGCTCGATATCAACACGGCAAGAACACCTATCACGAATACCGAGGGATATTCTGGAGGTGCCGGTGCACGTACTAATGGTTGGAATAATGGAGATCTGAGCGCATTCTTAACACAGTGGACAATCGACTTTTAAGACAACGCCTACAAAAATAAATTAACCAAAATCAGTTGGGACGTTCAGATTTTCCTTGAACTCCCAATTGAATTGTCGATTTTATTGAGTTTTATAGCGTTAATTTGTATGACCCAACATACTGAGTCTTCATGCATTAAGAAAACACGAATATGTTGTTCATAGAATCGAAAATCAGATACATTTATACCGTTCTGTCAAAAGACAAGAGAGAATAATATGCCTAAATCAGAAAATTCTACCAAGCATTTAAAAGCATTACTATTTTTTAGTATATTCATCAGCGCTTCTAACATAAGTGCGCAGCCTACGATTAAAATTGATGGTTCTAGTACTGTTTACCCCATTACTAAAGCTGTTGCAGAAAAATTTCAACTTGAACAAAAAAATAGCGTTAATGTAACGGTTGATATATCCGGCAGTGGGGGCGGTTTCAAGAAATTCTGCCGTGGCGGAATCGATATCGTGAATGCATCTCGCCCTATTTTGAAAAGTGAAATCAAAGATTGCAAAAATTCCCGTGTGCAATACGTAGAAATTCCAGTAGCATTCGATGCCTTGACAGTAGCAGTCAATTCTCAGAATCATTGGAGTACATCAATGACCGTCGCGCAATTGAAGAAACTCTGGGAGCCTGCCGCGCAAGGAAAAATTACGCGATGGAATCAAATCAATCCAGCATGGCCGGATGAAACAATTAAGCTCTTCGGTGCCGATACAGACTCCGGTACTTATGATTACTTTACCGAAGCTATTGTCGGCAAAACCAAAACCAGCCGTAATGATTTCACCGAATCAGTGCACGATAACGTATTGGTTGATGGCGTCATCAATAATAAAAACGGATTAGGATTCTTTGGTTTTGCCTATTACATCGAAAATGCAAACAAAGTCACCGCAGTTGCGATAGATAACGGCGAAGGTGCAATTCTCCCTTCTGTTGAAACTGTAGAAAATGGCAGTTATCAACCGCTATCACGCCCTATTTTTATCTATGTCAATATTAAGGCAGCCGACAAACCTGAAATCAAAAGGTTTGTTGAATTTTATATGAAGAATGCACTTCTCATCGTAAAAGAGGCCAAGTTCTTCCCTTTACCGCCCAGGGCCTACACCACTATGCTAGAGCACTTTAATAAAAAACGAGTAGGAACTGTATTTGATGGCGTCTCTGCCGTCGGACTTACTATCGATGAGTTAATCAGACGTGAAGGCCGTCTCGAATTTGAGCATCACTAGAATTTCAACTGGTAATGGAACACGTCGAATGGAAAAACCCGCTAATCGTGCAATGGTGTCAATACCTATTGAATAGCTATGCCCATTGGATCAAGCAGGAACTCATTGAGCGTAAAGGCACACCATTAGAGCAAGCGGAACGGTTATTCAACAGCACTTTTGTAGTAGCATCACATGGCGTGGAAAACGATCCTATCCTAAATTATGGTAATCAGATAGCACTCGATTTATGGATGATGGATTGGCTACAATTTACCCAAACCCCCTCTCGCCTAACTGCCGAAATACCCAATCGCGCTGAACGTGCGCACATGCTAAAGCAGGCCAAAACACAGGGTTACATTGCTGACTATCGGGGCATAAGAATTTCCAGCACGGGTCAACGTTTTATGATTGATCAGGCCATCATTTGGAATATCCATAAGCCTGATGGCACAACCATTGGGCAAGGTGCAACTTTCTCAACGTGGAAATTTTTAAACTGATCCCGTTTTTTTTGATTACATCATTACAAAAACAAATTTGCCCCAAACTAAGAACTGGTTTATTCTTTGCCCCCTGCTTATTATCAAGCCGGAGAAATGACCGAGTGGTTGAAGGTGCACGCCTGGAAAGCGTGTGTATGGCTCAAACCGTACCGCGGGTTCGAATCCCGCTTTCTCCGCCAGTTATTTCATTAATTCAATAACTTATAATAAAGTTATTGTTAAAACCTACAGCTACTTACATTCATGCTCTTCATATTAAGCCATTGAAAAATTAATGATAGAAACTCTTTATCATCAAACTTTGCGTAATAGGGGAAAAACATTATCTCATTAGAAAAGCGGTGTTCCTTCGCCGCAGTCAGTTTTTATAAAAAATAGCTATGTGTTTCGATATATTGTGAGCAAAATATCCATCAAGTGCTGATTCAGAAACTTGTTCGAGTTGTTAGTGGCCTGAATGCTACCTGCATATTACTCAAAGAAGGATTTGTGCAGGAACAAGAGTAATCCTCCTATTTTAATGGGAACATGCAGTAGCGAGTTTTTTAGTTTAAAAACTTCTGTCAGCTTCTTAGCCTGGCATAATGCCTTGACGTATAAACCATGTAGAGTAGCTGTGTGCACCCTGCTGGGGCGTTTTCAGGTGGTACTCATCCATTTTCCGTAATAAGTCAGTTGCGCATCGTCGGCAGGTTGCGGCTGATAGAAATAGGTCGAACGCGCCAGATTCAGAAATTGGCACTGCCGGGCAAAACTCAATTTCACGTTAGGTTCAGTCATCCTCTGGCACTTTGCAAGACTCGGTGATTGAGCTTTCTAGCTAAAAAATCGCGTTCTACCGTCAATTGTTCGGTAACTCGGCGCGAATCATCCGTGCTGCGTGTTTTAGCCTTTCCGGTGCCTTGATTCTTGAAAAATACTTCGGCCGCTTGTGCAGTGAATTGATGCTTTCAACTGTTGATCTGCGTTGAGTGAATTCCTTAACGCAACGCCAGTTGCGATACGGTGTCTTTCCCTTGGATTGTTGCTACTGCCACCTTGGCTTTAAATTCGCCGAAATATTGCTTGTTGCGTTTCTCATACTCGTCTCATTGCTCCTTCTATTATGCAATAGCAGAGCTTAACAACCTGTCCAATTTTACGGTATCACTTCACCAGAAAACTATTATCCAAATTTGGACAATAATCTTCTGGTTAAACTGCTTCTAATAGTTAGATCACCACGATATCCGCATTCGTCATAGCCAGTCCAATACCAACACCAGCAATTTCTATTGCAGCACCGACGCCATTAGCATCTGCATCGTATAACAATGAACCCGTTACATTGTTGTAAATTATAAAATCATTCCCATCCACCGCTTTCGTGCCAATCACAAATTGATCGGCCGCTAATGTACCGGTTGCAGCTAATGCCCTAAATACACCATTGTCCAACTGAAGTGTGTCATTGGCCACGTTATAGTCAGTAACTTTGTCTGTATGACCTTTTGTTGTAAATCTAAAAATATCATTACCTGTGCCACCGGTCAGTATATTTTTACCCGTACCGCCATCGAGCGTATCATTACCCGCTTTTCCGTTTAATTGGTTGGCAGCAGAATTTCCAATGATGATATTGGCCTTGCCATTACCTGTACCATTAATCACTGATGCGCCCGTCAACGTGAGATTTTCTACTTCAGCTGATAAAGCATATGTTACGCTGCTGCTAATTTTATCAAGGCCTCCAGAAGGCTCTTCTGTAACGACATCATCCACATTATCAACAACATAGTTATCATTACCCCAACCGCCATTCATACTATCTGCACCAGCCCCCCCAGTAAGTGCATCATCACCATCATTTCCCCAAAGAGTATCATCACCAGCACCGCCCGCAAGCTTATCATTGCTAACTCCCCCTATAAGCTCATTTGAGCCGGCATTGCCTGTTAGCGTATTACTCGCGCTAAAACTACCTAAGACGTTCTCGATGCTTAGCACAATATCGTTTCCGGAACCACCAGTGGCAATGCCGGTTAGAAGATTTACATTAACGCTGCTGGTCGCACTCGAATAATCAGCAGTATCAGAACCACCTGCACCGCCATTGAGCGTATCATCGCCACCCCCCCCATTCAGCAAGTCATCGCCATCCCCGCCATTGAGACTATCATCACCGGCATCGCCAAATAGCGTATCACTACCTCCACCGCCACTGAGTGAATCGTTGCCTGCACCCCCATTAAGCTGATTCCCGTCCCCGATTAACGTATCTGCGTATGAGCTACCAAAAATAATTTCAATGTCATTCAAAGTATCTTTCCCGGCATTGCCTGTCGCCAATCCAGATACAAGATTTACAGTCACAGCTCCTGCTGCATCCGAATAGCTGGCAATATCACCACCGCCTTTACCGCCATCCAAAAAGTCATTACCAAGCCCGCCCGTCAATATGTCATCACCATCACCACCCAACAAGGTATCGTCACCTTTACCGCCATACAACTCGTTTGCGTTAAAATCATCGCCTATTAAAGTATCCGAAAATGCGCTGCCGATGATATTTTCAATATTGATTAAGGTATCATCGCCAGCTCCGCCGGTTGCAGTACCCGCAAAAAGATCTACTATGACCGCATTTGTTGCTTTTGAATAGTCAGCAGTATCACCACCAAATTTACCGCCATTATTACTGCCACCATCGAGAGCATCATTGCCTTCACCGCCATCTAATAAATCATTACCATCACCTCCATGAAGCGCATCATCCCCTAATAGACCATAGATAGAATCATCTCTGGAAGTACCGACCAATTTATCATTACCTGATGTACCGTTAATTATCATAGGATAATCCTTTTAATTTTTAAAAATTAAGCTTGTGAAAAAGACTCGACTGATTGTGATGCGATTCATATCCCAACAGCCGTTTGGAGAAGTTCACAAGCTGGGCATTTTCTCCAAATTCTTCAATTAACATCGAATTTTGATAAATACTTATCCAGCGATTTAATTTACGATCAAAGAGATGATTTTTTAAAAAGCCTTCCTGTTTGAAACCAAGCGCTAGCGTAGATCTCTGCGCATACGCATTATCTGCATAAACTCTACTGATCAGTTTATTAAATCCGATCCTATTAAATGCATAATCCAATATCATGAGCATTGCCGTTAAGGGAATGCGAGTGCCGTTGAATCTTGCCGCATTGGGAAAACCGATTAAAATTTCTGCGTGACGGTGCACCAAATGGATTTCTGCCAATGAAGCAAGGCCTATCGGTGTATATTGGATTTTTTCTTGGCTTGATGAGTCAATTGTTTCAATAATCCATTGAATACTTTTGTTTTTATATATACTCCAACGATTGGAGTGATGAATATTTTTTTGCGATTTAGACTGCTGTAATGAACTTGCCACATAGCGATTATAGTTATTCATGAAAGATTCATTAGCATAACAATCTGCCGTAAACTGATGATCGATCGGCGTGCGAGTTCTTATACGAAGTTTTTTATTCTCAATGGGTTGCATCCATAGAGGATGTAACTGAATATAAAGATATTTGATTTCAGCATCCTCCGGATTAGCTTTTAGGCCATGATCCAATACATCAAATGCTAAATCGATTTCATTGTGCAGCAAATGAATGTTGACAAGATTAATAATACTGTTGATATTTTTTGGATTTTGTTTTCCTGCTTTCTGGAAAAGAACTTTTGCATGATTTAAATCACCCAGACCGGCATGCGCTACACCCAAGCAATCCAGCAGATAGGAATTTTCTCCAACATAGTGTTGACCTCGCGTCGCAACGTCTATTGCCGTTTTAAAATTTCCAAGCTGGCAATGTGCAGTTGCTGCAATAATCCAACCCCAGGGCGACTCGGTATTCTTTAGATGAGCTTTATTGAGGTGATCAATGCATGATTTAGCCTCTCCTAATGCTAGAAAATTCCCCGCTTCCTGGATATACCCAGGAATTCGCTCATTAGTATTACTCTGATAAAGAGTGGCAGGATCCGGTAATTTGCAATTAAGGTTTTTCATATTAATCAAACAAATTATTGCGTCCTGCTATGTTTTTTGCACATTGGTCGATAATCAGTTCTAAATTCTATGAATTTAATCCAAGAACAGCCTTACTACATTGATTTACAATCAAAAAGAACTTTATTACGATATTCCAACTCATTGTTATTGTATCCCTAACCAGTTGAACAAGATAGTGTAATTCCTTGGAAATTAGCGATACAAGCGGTCTCTAAAAATTATGAACTTATTTTTCATCCGTCATCTGGTGAAGCCGCTCTTAATGGAAATCCTGCCGGAAAATTCAAATATTTCCGTACGAATTGGAAATCCGGATAGCGATAGAACGTATCGCGAAAAACCCCCTCACCTTGCAGGCTCGGGACACGTCATTACTAAGCTCGGCTGCCAAATAGAGTCAAGCCAATCTTGTATTCGATGACGTTCTGTTGAAAATTACTCATGGGATTCCGTCTTTGCACTTGTGTGCTTGGTTGATAAAGATTCACACCTCTATCAAACCGGGCAATCCCGCCCCTTCGCTAGACCCTGCTGTCAGGTCAAGTCTGAACGACTACAGACTAAAGAGGAACAAAATATGCCAGTCCATCCTGGGACAATCCTACAAGATCGATGTTTGCTTGATTAAGTGCATTCTCCGCAGCCACGATTCCAATTGACGCAGCTGTATAAGCACCTGAGTCGAGCAATTCTACAAAATAAGTCTCTTCAGCAGCAGATGGTTTAAAACCAACAACATTCTCATATAGCAGATCGACAACGGCAGTATGGTTTGTTGCATTTGCACCCAGTGCCACATTGATCGCCAATTGCATCAATGCTTCATAGCTCATTCCGTCATCAAGCAAACTCAATCCGATCCCGGCATAAACTTTATTTGACACAGATTCCCGACCGAATACGGCGCCCAGTATCTTGGCAGTTATGCCGGCGTTACCAGCAAGGTCAAGGGCCAGTGAAATATCAGGGAATTTAATACGTTCAATATCGACAAGGATATCCGTTCCGTCCAATCCACTATTCTTTTGTTTTATTGTCCATATCCCATCACTATTCTTCTCAACATCGTATTCAGCCGAATTATTAAGATAGATAGCCGCGTCAGTATTTTCTTTTCCGATTAAAGTGTCATCTCCTCCAAAACCAGTCAAAACATCCGCTCCTTTTCCACCCGGAATGATTTCGGCTTTGCTATGATCAACAACGAAAGGCGTTTGAAAACCTTCAAATAAGGTCATATATTGGTTTGCAGTGGTTCCATTCGCATCTTCCGGACTGAATACTGCTCCTGATAACAAATAACCTCTTAAACCTGTAGTATCGGATGATTGGCTTCCTGCTCCTAGAAGATGTGAAGCTGCTAACATTCCTGAGATTGTTATTAGATGGCCATTGAGAATCTGCCCTTCATATGCATCAAGTCCCAGAAACTTTATTCTTGCCCATAAAATGTCATGCCAGTCATAAATGATCGTTTCTTGAACTGATCCCTGATTGAAATAATCTTTCTTGCTATTTATTCCATTTTTTCCCGACCAATTGCCAATCCAATCATTTTTAAATAAATTACCGTCACTCTTATCTATACCATAGTATCCCAAGTCAAAAAGTGCAGCCTCGCCAAATTGGTATTTTCCTATAAAACCAAATGCATTTTCAGTATCATAATTTTGAACTCCGCCAGGAATACTGGATGATTCATTAAAACCCAGTACGTCAAAATAATCTTGATATGTTTTTTTAGTCACCATTAGCTTTCGATTATTGAAAGAGTAGGGTTTCGTGAGTTTGCTCTAGATCACCATTTTTCCATCGATATAAGGTATATGCAGCTGTTTTGGATCTAGTTACGCCGTTCGTTAAACGGATCGCAAGGTTATGATAGCCATTGTTTGTCGAGTTGTTGAGTATCAATATGTCGTCGGAACTACTACGTGCGGTTTTATATTCAAGCTTCTCATTGTCTTTATTGAATTGAAAAATGATGAGATGGCAGCCGCCATTGCCACACATACCATGACCCGATAGATATAGAAAAACTTCTTCTATAGCGTCGTCGTTAAGATCATATCGGGCAATTTTACCCGTAGGTGGTTCTGATAAGAATTTCTCATGCGCTGTTTTCCAGCTCGACACAATTATTTCTGGCACATTTTGACTGCTTAGTAACGCATCAACTTCGTGTATACGTACTTGCTCAAATTTTAGCTTGACCGGATAGTTTGTTTCCGCAAAGATACTAGCTGCTATTAAAGCTGTGACAATCAACAAAAATACACTGAACGGCTTAAATATATTGTAAGAATATATGGGCATGTTGAAGCAATCTCCTATAACAGCCTGCAAATTTGTTTACACAACAAAACTTGGATTTATTCAAATACCGCTTTCTTGATTGGCCCCGTCAGTAATTCCGGCAGTTTAATGTGTCCAGCAAGTACAAATTGATGTGCCTGAACAGACATTTTTTGCCAAATTCTTCCAATGATCTCTATCCATTTCTGTTCATCGTATTCAGGGTGTTTATCAGCAAAATCGAGCAGGTAATATTCAAGGAAGACCAGCCCTGCAACATCTTCCAATAACTGAGTATCCGCATTAGTCCTCAGCGATTTTTTGCCAACCGCTTGGACTACACGTGCGATGAATTCATTTTCATATCCTACCTTAGCCAGCAAATCTGCAATAGTGTCGGCATGAAATTTGTTTAACTCAGCACGCCATCGATGATAGCCCTGACGATTCATTGGATAATTACTCCGTGGTGATTTCCAGCGCTGGATGTGTTGCGCGCTCACTGCCAGTTTCATCGCGTCATCGGCTTGGGGCGCAAAACGTTCCAGCATCTCTGACATGCGCCGTGAGTAAAGCAGCTCTTTAGGCCAGTCTTTTCCATCACTTGTTTCACGGTTTGGATCTTCACTATTCGCCGCATCGATTAGCACTTTTGCTTTGTCGAAACATAGATTGGTCATATTGAAAATGAATTGGTTTAGCCATTAGCGCCAAAGCGCATTGGAGGAAATTATAATCGAAACAATCGCTTTCATATCCCACTTTTCAGAGCGTATTTGTCAGTTACTATTACGCTATTCAGTCATGTCAAACAAGCTGAGGGCAATCATGCCTGCATGACTTAACGATAATCGGGAGAAAATTTTATGAAACGACGCACCTTGTTACAAACACTCGCGATAGCCAGCGTGTTGCCGCTGCTCTCCGCTTGTTGGCGCACTCCTGCGGTTGGTGAACCTGCCAGTCCTATTAGTCCGCTCAAAAAATCCAATAAAGAATGGCGCGAACTGCTATCACCCAGGGCCTACCAAATACTATTTGAAGAAGCAACCGAGCGCCCGGAATCCAGTAATCTGGTTTATGAGGATCGTGAAGGCACTTTTATATGCGCCGCTTGTTATTTGCCACTGTTTGACAGCGCGCATAAATACGAGAGCTGGACCGGCTGGCCAAGTTTTACCCAGCCGATTGCCGGGCATGTAGGTACCAAAATCGATTTCAAGATGATCAAGCCGCGCGTGGAATATCACTGCGCGCGCTGTGGCGGCCATCAAGGCCATGTATTCAACGATGGCCCGCCGCCACGCGGGGAACGCTGGTGCAATAATGGCATTGCGCTAAAATTTGTGCCCAAAAACGAACCGCTGCCAGCGCTCAGAAGCTAAGAATTCCCAAGTAATACTCACCTGTCATTCTGTATGTATTAAGAAAGCGCGGGGGCAATTGATTCCATAAAAACGCCCGCCAGATCCATGCATGACACACCTATTGCCATTCAGCCATTATTCAGCCTAAAGCTTGCATAGTAAATGCCATAGACCTGACAAGAATTAAATCTTGCATCAGACATAAGGTGAAAGCCGCAAGAAATCACTTTATTAACCCATTTACTCATTGATGCAGGAGAGTGATCATGAATGCAAAAAAAGTTTTTATACTTGTTGGTATCCTGGCAAGCTTGCTACTTGGCGGATGCGTTGCCACGCCTTACTATGGCAATGCCGGATATTACCGGAGCGGCATTTACGGTTACGGGTATCAGCCTCCTTATTACGGCAGCCAAAGTTATATTGGCACTTATACCAGACAACCTTATATTGGTGGATATATCCGCTTCAATGGAGGGCACAGGCACTTTCTTGGCGGACATCGGCACGGCGGTCATAGTCATGGGCATTTTGGTTGGCGAGGCGGCCACAGAGGGCATCGGTGGTAATCGGCATCGAATAAGCTATTGATGGGTAATCCGATAAGATAACATTTTCTTGATTCTGATATGAAAGATGACTACTGGATAAATCGCTGGGAGCAAGGTGAAATTGGTTTTCATCAGACCGACATCAATCCCTATTTGCGTCAATTCTGGCAAGAATTAAAGCTGGCGGCAGATGCTTCAGTACTGGTGCCACTGTGCGGTAAAAGCAGCGATATGCTGTGGTTACGGGAACAAAGCCATCGTGTGCTGGGGGTGGAGCTCAGTGCTCTTGCAGTGCGGGCGTTTTTTGTTGAACACATGCTTACTCCCGTTCATTCTCAGTATGAAAGGTTCCAGTGCTATACGGCGGATGGCCTTAGCATAATGCAAGGCAATTTATTTGATTTGCGCAAAGAAGAACTTGCGAGCGTTAATGCCGTATACGATCGCGCTGCATTGGTAGCATTGCCACCGGAAATGCGCATACGCTATGTTTCGCACTTATTGCGTACCCTGCCAGCCCAAACACAAATTTTACTGATTACGCTAGATTACCCCCACACTGAGATGGCGGGACCGCCGTTTTCTGTGTCTCCGGATGAAGTGGAAGCGCTGTATCGGGATTGCACTGAAATAAGAGTGCTGGTTCAAGTGGATGTCCTGGAAGAAAATCCCCGTTTTAAACAACGGGGATTAAGCCGATTGCGGGAAAGTGTGTTTCTGATAACACTGTAATCCGCACGTTAGAATATTGCACTGCTTGGAATATTGGATATTATACTTGTGATAAAAGTAGAGCCGTTCATTATGTTATTTACCGCTCTTTTTTATACCGTAATATTCCGCAATCAGGGCAAGCAAATTGGCAACAGCATGAATATTCCTGGCGCCTGTAAAATATCGGCCATTTTCGATCATATCACCCCACAGAAATGCGCCAAATCCGCCGATCTTGTCGGATAATTGCAATGCCCATGCGTAAAATTCCATTTGCTTCAAAACGGTATCGACATCGTCAAAGTGTCCGTCCGCAAGAAATGTTCCCGGCACTAAGAATAATTTACGATTGATTGCATGACGGGATTCCATTGTCTGCATGACTTCCCATACCCAGGTTGCATAATCCGCTTGATGACGGTAGCCATCGTCTTGCGATCCGCAGAATTCGATGTCGCCGTAACAATCAAAACCAAGGTATTCGGTATCGTCCAGCATGATCACGTTGTCATTCGGATGCGTTCTCTTTTGGATGGCTAATTCAGCCCATGCTTCGATATGCATGACTCCCGACCCTGGAAACCGTTTGCGCAATTTTTGACCTGCCTTACGCAATGCGTCTAATGTCTGGATATATTGATTGGAAATGTCAGTACAGGCGGCAACTTTGTTTCTTTGCTGACATTCTCCCCGTATCGTCCATAAGGGTTCATCCATCAGAAATAAAATTTCTTGATTATTGGCATTAGATTTTTCTATTGCACGAATAATTTTTTTAACGCTATGATGATATAAGCCTTTTTCCTTGTTAAGTAACAAGTGATTAATTCTGATAACCGGAAGCAGGCCATTTTTATTGGCATCAAGGTATTCCGTAATTTCTTCGGCGCTTTGCGGTGAAAACCCAAAGGCGTTGCTATGGGAATGGATTTCATCGATTTGTGAACTGTCAGTCAAATAAATCCCGAAAATTTTTTGACTTCGGTTGGTATCAAAATAATCAGCAACTGACATTTCTGCAACCAACAAGAGTATCACGCTCATGATAACTCGTTTGCCCATCATAGCTCCTTCATCGGTTAATAACAAAGTTTGTGATGGCGCAAATAGTATAGTCCAAGCAAAAAACAGTCTGTGAGTTATCTCACAGTAAAAGCTATTTAAAAATCACAGCTTAGACTAGCGACTCGCGCGAAAATTGAAATGTGATGATTTTGGTTAATCAGGCCATGACAGACTTTTCTTTAAATATGGCGATATTAACGATCATTGAAAATTTAAGAGGAAGAAATATAAGCTCATAATTTTTGTAATTCGATTGCTGCTTTCCTACTTCCGATCACTCTGGACAAGCAAACTTGAACTACAAGCTTTTAGGTTCAATGCTTATACTATATATAGCTTCGCATTTGACATAGACACAAAGGGTGTGTTCGAATAGTGCAGATAGGTCAAATGGCGTTACGTGCACGATAACGAATTGTAGCAAAGAGCATATAAAATAATACAAATCAAATGGATAGTTACAATTCAACGGTAATGGCACATCTTCCGCAAAAGCAAAAATCGGCAACGCGTAATCTTCTCGATGATTGATGCAGGCATTTTCGAAAAAGATATACTGGTGGTTGATCGATCGCGTATTGCACAAATGGGAGATATTGTCCTTGCTGTTTTGGATGGAGAATTCACAGTCAAGACTTTAAATCAATCCGCAGCGGGAATACGTTTGATTTCGGCTAACAAAAACTATGCAGTTATTCAAATTAAAGAAAACCAAGTATTTGAGATCTGGGGTGTAGTTACAAACTCTACGCGTAAATTCAAATGACACGTTCTATTGCACTTATCGATTGCAACAATTTTTATGTCAGTTGTGAACGCGTATTCAATCCGCAATTAGAAGGCAAAGCAGTTGTGGTTTTGTCCAATAATGACGGGTGTGTCGTGGCTAGAAGCAATGAGGTAAAAACACAGGGTGTTAGAATGGGGCAACCGTGGTTTCAATTAAAGAATGTGGCGAAACAACACGGAATAGTGGCATATTCATCGAACTATGCACTATATGCTGATATGAGCAATCGTGTCATGAGCATGCTGGCGGCGTTTAGTCCAGATATAGAAGTATATTCTATTGATGAATGTTTTCTTGATTTTTCTGGATTCAAAACACAAGATCTAACGCTCTACAGCCAGCACCTCCGCCAGAAAATAAAGCAATGGATTGGCCTGCCAGTTTGCGTCGGAATCGGGGCAACCAAAACATTGGCAAAACTTGCCAATTATCTTGCCAAGAATAATCCAGAATTCAATGGAGTATGTGATTTTAATGTCATGATGCCGCAACAACAAAACAATTGGTTCAGCCGGATTGCAGTTAGTGAAATATGGGGAATTGGTAGAAATCTTGCGCCAAAACTTCATCAACAAGGAATTTATACTGTCTTGGATCTCAAGCAAGCTAACCCCGCTTCGATGCGCTCCAGATTTTCTGTCATCATGGAAAAAACCATACGTGAAATAAATGGTATTGTTTGTATTGAACTTGAAGAAATGGCAACTGCCAAGAAACAGATTGTCAGCTCGCGCTCCTTTGGTGCGCCTGTTTCTGATCTAGCAAGTCTGGAACAGGCTGTTTCTCTCTATGTTAACCGCGCCGTAGAAAAATTGCGGCGTCAGCAATCTTATGCAAGCACCTTATTTGTTTCAATTCGCACCAGCCCGTTTAATAAAAAAGCAGCATATTATAAAAATGGCTTGACTATTCCTCTGCCAATGCAGACTGACGATATCAGGCTGCTGACCAAAGCCGCTTTGTGGGGGCTACGCAAAATCTATCGCAGTGGTTACAAATACCAGAAAGCTGGCGTAGTACTATCTGAATTGGTTTCTGCTAATAATCGACAATCTGATCTCTTTGACTCAAAATTAAGCAGTTGCCAATCTGACAAATTGATGAATATCATCGGTCAAATCAACGCCGTCATGGGCAAAGGTACACTAAAGCTTGCATCTGAAGGTTACAAGCAGCCATGGAAGTTAAGACAGGGTAATAAAAGTCCTAGCTATACTACGAATTGGAATGAGTTGATTCATGTTACAAAATAACTTCGAATACAAGTTATTCTTACAATCGGATAATTACAAATCGCACTTTTTATATGAATATGGCAACTTAGATTCCAAGAATGGTTACTATCCGATATTAATCCACTAATAAACCTATCCACGTAATTAACTTTGTTTAAAATGACTCCCTTTAAAAACATAATAAAAAAAATAACGCTCGCTTTAGCGTTAGTTCTCACAAGTACTGACATAATCGCTGAATGGACTCCACTGGGTGAAAGTGATAAGAAGGGGGGATATACAGTTTATGCAGACTTAGCCTCCATCCGCAAAGCCAGTAATAGGGTTAAGATGTGGATTCTGCTTGATTATAAAAATGAGCAAAAAGCTGCTGGTGTGAATTTTCTGTCT
>WBZQ01001463.1_pt1 | contig 16356 bp, 14 predicted proteins | sample 5204251 | NCBI WGS metagenome assembly WBZQ01 (sample SAMN12412402, study PRJNA552823) | activated sludge metagenome | isolation source: activated sludge from nitrification reactor of wastewater treatment plant... | place: USA: Virginia | collected 2017-09 | reverse complement strand
AACCGGAAAGCTCGCCAAGCAGGCGGATGGCTCCGCCGTCATCAAGCTCGGAGACACCTGGGTCCTCGTAACCGCGTGTTACGGCAAGGAGCCGCGGGATGTCGATTTCCTTCCGCTCACGGTCGAGTACAAGGAATCGCAGTACGCCGCCGGCCGCATCCCGGGCGGTTTTTTCAAGCGCGAAGGAAGACCGACCGAGAAGGAGATCCTGACCTGCCGCATGATCGACCGGCCCTTCCGGCCGCTCTTTCCCGAGGGCTTCAACTTCGAGACCCAGATCGTCGCGATGGTCCTGTCCGCGGACGGCGAGAACGACCCGGACATCCTCGCGATCAACGGCGCCGCTGCGGCGCTCGCCCTCAACACGATCCCGTTCCAGCACACGCTCGGAGCCGTCCGGGTCGGCCGGATCGGGGATCGCTTCGTCTTCAACCCCACGGCCAAGGAGCGCGCCGAGTCCTCGCTCGACCTCGTCGTGGTCGGAACGAAAGATGCGATCTCGATGGTCGAGGCCGGCGCCCACGAGGTCCCGGAGTCCGTCCTCCTCGACGCGATCCTCGAAGGCCACGAGGTCATCAAAAAGATCGTCGCCGGAATCGAAGCGCTTGCCGCGAGACTCGCGATCGCGAAGGCGGGCTTCACGTCGCCTCCGCCCTTGCCGCCCGAATTCGTGGCCTGGGTCCGCGAAAAATGGGAGGCGCCTCTTCTTGAGGCCATGACGTTCCCAGGCAAGATCGAGTCGTATGCGCGGATCCGGGGTGTCAAGAAGGCCGCCGTGGACTCGATCCCGGAGACCGAGGCCGAGACGAGAAAGGGCGTCAAGCGCGCCGTCTCCGAGCTCGTTGAGGCCCTCACGCGAGAGACCATCCTCAAGGCGAGAAAGCGGCTGGACGGACGGGCCTTCGACCAGGTGCGGCCGATCACGATCGAGGTCGGAACCCTTCCACGCACGCACGGCTCCGCCCTGTTTACACGAGGGGAGACTCAGGCCCTCGTCACGCTCACGCTCGGGACCACCGAGGACACCCAGCTCATCGAAGACCTCGAGGGCGAAAGCGAGAGGAATTTTCTCCTCCATTACAACTTCCCGCCGTTTTCGGTCGGTGAGGTCAAGCGCATGGGCTCGCCCGGCCGCCGCGAGATCGGACACGGACGGCTCGCCTGGCGGGCGTTGAAGAGCGTGCTCCCGAAGGACGCGGATTTCGGCTACACGATCCGCCTGGTTTCGGAGATTCTCGAGTCAAACGGGTCCTCGTCCATGGCAACGATCTGTGGAAGCTCTCTCGCTTTGATGGACGCCGGCGTACCCATCAAGTCTCCGGTGGCCGGGGTCGCGATGGGACTTGTGAAAGAGGGCGACAACTGGGCGGTCCTCACCGACATCGCGGGGCAGGAGGATCACTACGGCGACATGGACTTCAAGGTCGCCGGAACCAAGAACGGTGTGACCGCGCTGCAGATGGACATCAAGATCTCCGGGATCTCGAAGGAGATCTTCGAGAAGGCGCTCGAGCAAGCGCGACACGGGCGGCTCTTCATCCTCGACGCGATGAACCGTACGCTTCAGTCCTCTCGGGGCGAGCTCTCCTCTTTCGCTCCGCGACTCCTGACGATCACCGTTCCCGAGGACAAGATCCGGGACGTGATCGGCTCGGGTGGCAAGACGATTCGGGCTCTGCAGAAGGAGTACTCCTGCAAGATCGATGTCCAGGATGACGGCACGGTCACGGTCGCCTCGAACGATCTTGCGACGGCCGAGAAGTGCCTGGCCGCGATCCGCCAGCTCACCACGGTCCCGGAGATCGGAACCGAGTACTTAGGAACCGTGAAGCGCGTGGAGCCCTACGGCTGCTTCGTCGAGATCCTCCCGGGTCTCGATGGTCTCGTCCACATCTCCGAGCTCGCGTACGGGCGGGTCCGGGAAACGACCGACGTCGTCAAGCTGGGTGACAAGGTCAAGTTCCGAATCATCGCGATCGACCCTGTCAACGGGAAGGTCAAGCTCTCGCGTCGCCAGGCGCTGACGCCCGAGGAAGGCGCGGCCGAGGCCGAGAGACTGGGCCTCGGCGCCGCACGCCCCGCTTCGCGCCCGGACGAAGAGGGTCCCGACGCGGACCGGTTCGAGCGGCGGGATCGGCCGGACGGTGGGCGGCGTCCCGGCCCCTTTGGCCCCGGAGATCGGCCACCCCGGCGTGAGGGCGGCTTTCGCGGTCCCGCCCGGCGAGACGGCGGCGGCGGTTTTCGGGGCCCTCGCTAAGTCCTGACCGGCCGCGAGCTAATACGGCATCTCGTCGTCTTCCAAGCCGAAGAGATGCCCAAGCTCGTGGCGGACGGTGTCTTTGATCTCACGAATGGCCTCCGCTCGGGTGGCCGTAGCGCGGAGGATCGGGCCGCGAAAGATCACGATCTGCGGCGGCAATTCCGGGATCGGATCCTCAAACGAGAGCTCCGTTCTCATAAGACCGCGAAAGACACCGAAAAGCTCGCCGTCGCTCTGACCGTCGTCCAAAACGTCGTCGTCATCTTCCGAGGGTTCTTCCTCGACGGTCACGACGATGTTCTCAAGCAGCGCTTGAAACCGCTTCGGCAGCTCGTCGAGAGCCTCGCCCACGAGCCTCTCGAACTCATGCGCCGAAAGGCGTCGAGACCTCACGACGTCTTGAAGAGACGCTGGTAGGCCTTTGTGGTCGCCGTCGCAACCTCCTCTAAGGTCACGCCCTTTACCTCGGCCAGCTTCTCGGCGGTCCTTCGCAAATAGGATGGCTCGTTCGGCCGCCCGCGGTGCGGGACAGGAGCCAAAAAAGGAGCGTCCGTTTCGATGAGAAAGCTCTCCAAGGGAAGCTCTCGAGCGGCCCGCCGTACGTTCTCCGCGGTTCCGAACGTCAGCATTCCCGAAAAGCTCACCAGGTAGCCCAGCTCAAGGGCGCGGCGACCGGTCTCGACGTCGGCACAGAAGGAGTGAAACACGCCGCGAAGATCCTCCTTCGAACCCATCGATTCCTTCGCGAGAATCGGAAGAAGGTCCGCCTCCGACTCCCGGTTGTGGAGGAGAACCGGAAGCCCCTTCTCAACCGCGAAGCGAAGCTGCGCGATGAGCGCTCGTTGCTGCTTCTCGCGGGGCGAGCGGTCGTAGAAGTAGTCGAGGCCGATCTCCCCCACCGCCACGACAGAACGTGACTTCGAAAGCTCGTCAAGGAGCTTCAGATCCCGATCCTCGTCGAAATCGGAGACCTCGTGGGGATGGAATCCGACCGCCGCGTGGACGCCGTCGTTGGCCTCTGCGATCTCGACCGCGAAACGGGCATCCTCGCGGGAGGTCGCGGGAACCAAAACGCGGGTCACGCCCGCCTCCCGTGCCCGCTCCAGCATCGCTCTCAGCTCGTTCGGGTTCGGCCTTCGCGACGGCCCTCGGGCCGTACCGGGCTCGAAGACCATCGTCAGATGGCCGTGCGAGTCCGCGAGCTCCAGCGACATCCTTACTTGACGCGAGTGCCCGATGGAACCGACGGATCGACACCCAGAAGCGAGGGCGATCCCGTCTCGGGCAAAGACGCCGCCAAGACCATTCCGTTCGACTCGATTCCCATCAACTTGGCGGGCGCGAGATTGGCCACGATGACAACCTTCCGCCCGACGAGATCTTCGGGCGAGTATGCGGTGGCAATGCCGCCCACGATCGTCCGGATCTCTTCGCCGACTCGAATGGACATCTTCATGAGCTTCTTCGATTTTTCGACCTTCTCGGCCGCCACGATCTCCGCGACCCGAAGATCGATCTTCTGGAAGTCGTCGATCGAGATCCGCGCGGACGCGGCTTCGGCTGACGTTACGGGAACCGGCGATCCGTTCTTTTCAGGGATGGAATTGAGCGGCGTTTCAGGGTTCACGGTCTTCTCCTCGCGCTCGGGCATTTGAGAGGGCGGACCCGGAAGAAGCGCCCTTGGGAAGAGGGGCGGTCCGGGTGTGAGCTTGGACCTCAACGGAAGGCCGCCCCACGAAAGATCGCCAAACGTCAGATCCGAGACGCGCTTGGAAATCCCCAGCCTCGCGAGAATCGCCTCGGCTGTGTCGGGCAGGATCGGCGCCAGGAGCACGGCGGCCAGCCTCAGCCCTTCGAGGCAGTTGTAGTGAATCCGCGAAAGAGCGGATGTCACCCCTTCGACTTTGACCTTCTTCCACGGCTGGCGACTCGCGATGTAGCCATCGATCACCGATAGAAACGATCGGATCGCATCCGCAGCCTCGTTCGGACGGAAGTTCTCGAAGGCCGTCCGCCAGTTGACCACGGCCTCCTGAGCGGCCGCCTTCACTTCGTTCTCGTCGCACGCCTCGGCCGGGCCCAAGCCCGAGAACGCGTCGGCCGCCATTCGAAGAGCACGCGCCAACGTGTTGCCGAGACCGTTCGCGAGATCGGCGTTGTAGCGCGTCAGAAAGCCCGTGCCGACAAAGGACGCGTCCTGTCCAAACGCCATCTCGGCAATCAGATGCCACCGAAACGCGTCGATGCCGTACCGATCCGCGAAGTCCTCAGGCTCGACAACGTTTCCGAGGGACTTCGAGATCTTCCGGTCGTGAAGAAGCCACCAACCGTGGCTGACGACCCGCGTGGGGACCGGGACGTCCGCCGCGATCAGGAAGGCGGGCCAATACACCGCGTGAAACCTCAGGATGTCCTTGCCGACGAAGTGGAGCGCTTCGCTTGTCGAGCCCTCGCCAGGCCAGAAAACGCGGAAGAGCCCCCCCGCATCCTTCTCGAAAGAGCCGCTTCCAAAGCCGAGCGCGCTGAGGTAATTCGTCAGGGCATCCAGCCACACGTAGACAACATGTCCGGGGTGGTTCTTGAGCGAGACCGTGGAATGGCGCGCCCGCGTCTCGTCGGAGAACTCGAACGGCAGGCCCCAGCTGATGTTGGTCCTCGATACCGAGAGCGGTTTCAGCCCGGATCTCACGAACGAAAGGACCTCGTTCATGCGCTCTTGTGGAAACACGAAATCGGGGCGTTTTGTGTAGAGGTCCAAGAGCCGGTCCTGGTAGCGATCGCGCCGAAAGAACACGTTCTCCTGGCTTTGCCATTCGGGAGTGGTCTCGTGGGTCGGGCATCTCCCGTCTTTGAGGTCTTTCTCCGGATAGAAGGTCTCGCACCCGACGCAATACCACCCCTCGTGATGCGAGAGAAAAAAGGCGTCGTTCTCGATCATGCGGGCCATCAGCTCTTCGACGGCCGGTCGATGTCGGGGCTCGGTCGTGCGTATGAAATCGTCGTTTGAGATGCGGAATTTCTTCCACAGCGCCTGAAAGGCCGCGGCATTGCGGTCGGCGATCTCGATCGGCGGACGCCCCTCGACGTTGGCGAGCTTCTCGATCTTCTGCCCGTGTTCGTCCGTGCCCGTCAGGAAGAGGACACGGTCGCCACGGAGTCGCATGAAGCGCGCGAAGACGTCCGTGACAACCGTCGTGTACAGGTGGCCGATATGAGGCCGCCCGTTCACGTAGTAAATAGGGGTCGTCAGATATCGGTTCGCCATCGGGGGGAGGCGGATCCTAAAGACCCAGGAGGCCGAGCTTGTGGAACGAGGTCCAGTCGGACCGACCCACGATGATGTGATCCTTGATCTCGATGCCGATCTGCCGGCCCGCCACGATGAAGCGATCGGTGGTGGCCTTGTCGTTGGGCGATGGCGTCGCATCCCCGGAAGGGTGATTGTGATAGAGAATGACACCAGCAGCGCCCACGACAATCGCTTCACGGAAGACGGGCGACGGTGCGACCGCCGCGAAGGTCCCCGTTCCCTGAAAGACCAGCGCGTTTCGGAGCAGGCGGTTTTTCGAATCCAAAAGCAGCGCCCCCATGACCTCACGCGTCTCGGTTCCGATGAGCGTCCTTAAGAAACGTGCCGCGACCTCCGGCTCCTCGAAAAGGTCGCGTCCGGACATACCGGCCACGCTGAGCCTTCGTGCGATCTCCTGAGCCGCCGCCAGACGCGCGGCCTTCGCGGTGCCGATTCCCGAGACGAGACTCCTCACGGCCTCAGCGCCGCGAGCGAAAAAATCCACGAGTCCCCCGCCCGCGAGGAGCTCGTTTGAGATCTCCATGACGGGTTTGCCCTGGCCTCCGGTCCCCAGGAGGATCGCCACGAGCTCGGCATCCGAAAGGGCATCCGCCCCCTTTGAGAAGAGCTTTTCACGCGGCCTCTCGTGGTGAGGCAGACCCGCGAGGTGTCCGACGACGGGTCCGCGGGGCCTGATCGGCCGCGGAACCAGGGCCAGTGGATTCGGCCGCGCGGGCGAACGCACTTCGCTCGGAAGGGCCTCGGACACAAACGAAACGGGCATCGCGGACGCTTGGGGCTCCGCTTCCTGCGCCGCGCCCTCTCCAAAGCCGATATCAGAAAGGCCGTTCCCGATCCGCGAATGTTATCCCGAGGCGGAACTAAGATTCCTCGCATGTCGCTTCTGATCCCAGGGCTCGACGACTATTTGCTGAGAGGCCTGCCTGCCCGAGACGCCGTCCTTGCCGAGATGGAGGAGGTCGCCGCGCGGCGCCAGATTCCTATCGTTGGACCCGCCGTCGGAAGGCTCCTTGCGCAGCTCACGAGACTCATGTCGGCCCGCCGCGTCTTCGAGCTCGGAAGCGCCGTCGGGTACTCGACAATCTGGTTCGCGAGAGCCGTCGGTCCGGACGGGCATGTGTACTTCACCGACGGGAGCGCGGAGAACGCTGAAGAGGCCACCGAGTGGTTTCAAAGAGCAGGCGTTCGTGACCGGGTCACGGTTCTCGTCGGGGACGCCCTGGAATCCCTCGCCAAGATCGACGGCGATTTCGACATCGTTTTCAACGACGTCGACAAGGAAGGCTACCCAGCTGTTTTCGAGAACGCGTTTCCGCGGCTGTGCGTCGGCGGACTTCTCATCAGCGACAACGTGCTCTGGTCGGGGCGCCTCAGGCTCCCGGCTGCGGAAGACGACGCCGAAACCAGGGCGATCCGCAAGTTCAATCGGCTGATGTATGACTCAGACGATGCCGAGACCACGATCCTTCCGCTTCGCGACGGAGTGGCCCTGGCCCGCAAGATCCGCTGAAGAAGGGCCTCAAGGCGCGATCGACAGCACGATCTTTCCAAGGTTGAGGCCCTTTTCCAGCCGCTCATAGCCGAAGACCGCGTCACGAAGCGGGAGGACCGCGTCGATTACCGGCCTGACAAGACCTCTCCCCACGGCGGAAAGAAGTGCAGCGAATTCCGCGTCCGTTCCCATCGTCGAACCAAGGATGGAGAGCTGCTTCCAGAAGATGGTCCGGATCTCCTCCACCGGGTTCGGCCCCGACGTCGCCCCGCACGTCACGATTCGGCCCCGCTTGGCCGCGGCCACCAAGGAATGCGACCAAGTGGCCTGCCCTACGCAATCGATGACGACATCCACGCCTCGTTTGGCGGTGATTTCCCGGACCTTGCGGCCGACGTCGACAGACGTGTAGTCGAGTCCGACATCGGCGCCAAGCGAGGCGGCCTGCCTTAGTTTCTCCGAGCTTCCCGAGGTGACGATGACCAGCGCGGCCCCAGCAAGCCGCGCGATCTGGAGAGCGAACGTCGCGACGCCGCTTCCAATGCCATGAATGAGGACGCTCTCTCCGGGCCGCAATGCCGCGCGCGTGACAACCATCCGCCAGGCTGTCAATCCGGCCAGTGGGAAGGCCGCCGCTTCCTCGAAGGAGAGCGTGGCGGGAGCCGGAAACACGTTGGTGACAGGCACGGCGATCGCCTCCGCGAACGTGCCGGAAAGATGCTCCCCGAGAATCCGATAACTCACACAGAGGCTGTTCTCGCCGGCGCGACAGAACTCACAGGAGCCGCACGCAAGACCGGGCTGGAGAACAACGCGGTCCCCCAGCTTGGGCGCTCCCTCGCCACCGACTCCCTCCCCTATTCCTTCGACGATGCCCGCGCCGTCCGCACCCGGAACATGCGGAAACGAAACCGGCACGCCTGGGATCCCGTTTCGAACGAAGAGGTCCAGCCGATTGAACGCGGCGGCGTGAAGCCGGACGACGACTTCGCCCAGCCCAGCCGAGGGAGCCGTTCGGTTTCCAAAGCTCAGACACTCGTTCCCGCCATGCCGTTGAAGTAGAACCGCTTTCATTTTTCCTTCATCCCCCCGACAATTTCGAGCCAAACCATGAAATCGACTCTTCCCGTTCTTCCGGAGGGGCCGTCCGCGCTCGACCCTTCGGTCGTCTGCCCGCCGTGTGGAAAGTGCTGCCGCTACGTGGCGGTTGGAATTGACGAACCTTCAAGCGTGAAGAGGGTCTCGACGGCCCTTTGGATGGTCTACCACAAGGGGGTCTCGATCTTCGAATCGCACGATGGGGACTGGTTCATGGTCGTAGCCGCGGATTGTGAGAACCTCCAGCCAAACGGCTTTTGCGGGGTCTATCAGAACCGGCCCCTGATCTGCCGCGAATACGACGTCGATGGCTGCGAGGGCACGAGCTCCGAGCCCGCCGAGAAGCTGAAGTTCGAGGACGCGGCAAGCTTCGTCCGTTGGCTCGCGACCCAGCGCACCGCGCTGTATCTCAAGTGCGTCGAACGCGGAGTCATCCCTGAGACGCTGAGGCCAACTCTGACACGGCGAAAACCCAGGAGCGTCGCGAGCTAGAGCCTCTTTAGGACCGCATCGGCCGCTTCTCTTGTCGAGAGCGTTCCTCCGATATCCCGGGTTCCCAGCCCGGCGGCGACGCATTCGCTCACCGCGCTTTCGATCTTTGCCGCGGTCTCCTTCTCGCCGAGGTGCGCGAGCATCATCTGAACGGTGAGGATTGAACCAAATGGGTTTGCGACCCCCTTCCCCGCGAGCGGCGGCGCCGAGCCGTGGATGGGCTCGAAGACCGAGATGCGCCCCGGGTGGATGTTCCCAGAGGCCGCCATGCCCAGCCCGCCCTGAAGCGCCGCCCCCAGATCCGTCACGATGTCGCCGAACATGTTGTTCGTCACGATCACATCGAAAGACCCTGGATCCCTCACGATCTGCATCGTGAGGGCGTCCACGAACATGTGGGAGGCCTCGCAGTCCGGGTAACCCTCTGCCACCTCGAAAAAGACCCGGTTCCAAAGATCGCCGCCGAAGCGATGGACGTTGTGCTTGTCGGCCATGAGGACACGCGGTGGACGTGAGAGGCGTTTCGGCTTCTCGAAGGTGCGGGCAAACTCGAACGCCTCGCGCGAGATCCTCTCGACGCCCTTTCTGGTCGTGACGTCTTCCTCCAGCGCGATCTCGTCCGGGGTATCTCTCTTGAAGAGCCCCCCCAGCCCGACATAAGAGCCTTCGGTATTTTCGCGGAAGACCACAAAGTCAATATCCGAGGCACCCCGGTCCTTGAGCGGCGAGAGGCGATCGGCCAGACACTTGACAGGCCGGAAGTTCACAAAGAGGTCCAGCTTGAACCTCATGCCGAGGAGGATCTCGCGGGCATGCCGGTTGTCTTTGACCCTGGGATCGCCGAAGGCCCCGACCAGAACCGCGTCGAAGTCAGCCCCGAGCCTTTCGAAGGCGCCCGCTGGGACTGTCTCACCGGTCGCGAGGTAGTGCTCCGCCGACCAAGGGAGACGCGTTAAAGACGCGTCGAGTCGGCCGCTCTCGACAAGCGCTTCAAGAACGCGAACGGCCTCCCGGGTCGTCTCGACACCGATGCCATCGCCGGGCACGATCGCGATTCGGAGGGTCTTTTCGCTCATGAACTTCCGCGCTCAACCCTCAAGGGAAAGGAGAGCGCCTAGGAGGTCGCCTGCGGTCTGGTAGCGCTCCGGACGGAATCTCGCGAGGCTCTTCAAGAGAATTCTCACCTCGTCTTCGGAAAGGAAAGGCGCGAAGGGCCTCGGATCATCCGGGTCTCTCTCCAAACGCGCGACGAGAACATCGTCTCCAACGTAGGGCCAGCGTCCGGTCGCGAGCGTGTAGAAGGACGCTCCGAGAGAGTACACATCGGAGGCGGGCGTCGGGGTCTCACCCCTCAAAACATCCGGCGGAAAGAACGCGGGTGTCCCGATGAGCTGGGATGTCAGGACCGAATCGGAGGTCGGGCGAGCGAGCCCAAAGTCGAGGATCCTGATGTTGTCGTGCGCATCGACCATGAGGTTCGCGGGCTTCAGGTCGCGATGGAGGATGCCCTTAGCGTGAGCGGCGGCCACACCGCGGGCAGCCTGCACGAACCATGGGCGCCAGTTTCGCTTCACCCGTTCCGGATCCGACTTCATCATCAGATGCAGGTTCTGCCCTTCCACGCACTCCATCGCGAGATAAGCGCTGCCGAAGCCCTGACCGTAGTCGTAGATCGCGACAACATTGGGATGCTGGAGGGCTGCGATCGCCTTGGCCTCCCGTTCGAAATATCGCTTCGCGTTGTCGTCACTCGGCGGCAGGATCTTCAGCGCCACAAAACGATCGAGACGCGTGTCCAGCGCCCGGTACACGGCCCCCATTCCGCCTCTGCCAAGCTCCTCGCCGATCCGATACCGCTCTTCGGAGGGCTCGGGAAAGGCCCCGCTTGAACCGGCGACGCGGGGCGTCACCCCGAGCGCCGTCTCCTCACGCCGCGGGATCTGCAGACCGAGGGGCGCCTCGATCGGGGCATCGCGGGGTCCCGGGCTTCTCGGAAACGCACCAGATCGTGGAGGCGTCTGTGGCGAGGGCGAGACGAGACTCACCTGGGCGTGCGCTCCGCTCGTGCCCCGAGGGGGTGGCGGGGAGGAAGCGGGCGAGACCTGAGCCTGGGACACGGGCGTGGCACCGAGATGCTGCGTCGAGCGTTCGTGTACTCCGGGCATGGTCGGGTCGAAGTCCTCGACGCGACGGAGTCTCGAAGCCGCTTCCGCCGTGTCCCCGGCAGCTTCGAGGGCGCGCACGAGCGCCAGGTGAAGCTCCACGTTCTCCTTGGTGACGGGAGAAGGTCCGAGCGCGGCGCGGAACACGTGGACCGCGTCCCGCGCCTCGCCTGCCGCCAGGTGGGCTTCTCCAAGCTCACGGAAGAACTCCGATACCCCAGGAGAGCTGCGGGGAACAGACATCAGCTTCTCCCACGCCTGCTCTCTTCGGCCGGATTTCAACGCGCACCGGGCGGCCTCGAGCGGAAGACTCGCTCGCTCGTAAAACGGAACCGCTTCCTGGAAACGGCCCGCGAGGTCCAGCATGCGGGCCACGTCCGCGACCTTTCCAGCGGTCCTGAAGAGCTCGGCCGCCTTGAGGGGGTCGCCGAGATCCCGGTAAAGCCCCGCGGCCTTCTCGGCTTGGCCAGCCGCCTCGAAGAGCGCCGCCGCCGAAGGGTTATCTCCGGCCTTCAAGAAAAGCGGCGCCGCGCGCTCCGGACGCCCCGCCGCCCGCCACGCTTCAGCCGCTCTGGAGACGAGACCCTTTCTCTCGAAGAGCGACGCCGCGCGATCGTGAAGACCCAGCCGGCTCCACGCCTCGGCGGCCGAGAGAAGATCGCCTTTGCCTTCAGCATCGCGGGCGCGGAACTCGTCGGCGGCCTTCTCGTTGCCGGCCTTCTGTAACGCCTCCGCGGCTCCCGCTAGATCTCCTGCCCTCTCAAACTCCTTGGCCGCCTCCGCGAAGCGCCCCGCCTTGACGAAACTCTCCGCGGCAAGCCCGGTGTCGCCCGCCGCCCGGTAGCTCTCGCCCGCCGATTCCCAGCGCGAGAGGGCCCTCGCGGCCTCGGCAGCGCGTCGAAAGAGGCCCGTCCTCGCCGGTCCTGGCGGCTTGGCTTCGGCAAGCCGTCGCGAGGCTTCCTCGATTCCGGCGTAGTCCGTCAGGGCCTCGGCGATCTCCAAGAGCCGGTCCCACCTTGCGGAGCCCCTGGCCTCGGCGATCGCCGCCGCCTGACACCGCCCCGCCCGGGCGAGGTCACCCGCCGAGAGCCAGGCCCGGGAAGCCTCCCACGAGAACGCGGCTCCGGCTTCCTCATAGAGCTCGGCAGCGGCTTTTCCGTTGCCTTCCCTTAGCTCCAGTGCCGCAACGCGAGCCGGTGCTTTGGCCTTCGTGAACGCCTTCTTGGCCTTTCCGACGTCCCCGAGCTTGAGATAAGCCTCGCCGGCTCGCGTGAAGTCCCCGGACCGGAAGGCCTCGCGCGCCAAAGAGAGGTCGGCATCCACTGGAACCGCGCGCCGAATTGGGAGCAAACAGACGAGAAGCCCGATGAAATCGAGCGCCCAGCGCAGGTTGTCGTGTCTTTGGAGAAACGCATAGAGTGGAACGTCGGCAAGGGGCCTCGCGGAGGATGCGCCGGCGGCCGGCGGACCCAACAGCTTGCCGCTCAGAGCCAGAAGACTGTCGAAATGGGCGACGACCGGAAAGCAGAGGCCCAGGACGATCAGGACGGCGGAGGAGCGGAACCACTCGAGGAGGCTAATGCCACGCCTCCTGAGCACGTTTCGAATCAGGCGAATCGTGACGACCGCGATGAGGACCGCGAGAATCTGCCGCACATACAGCAGATAGCTCGCGTTCTCCCCGGAATCCGCAGAGCTGCGGGCGGAATCCTGCAGTGAGACGACCACGACCTGCGCCATGCAGAGAACCGACAGCGGCAGGAAGTCGTCGACCCAGGTCTTTTTCCTCACGGTCGGCCGATTATCCGGGAAGTCGGCTCGGTTAGATTGCCGGTCGTGCTCCCGAAGTGCCATCCAGCGCCCCTGACGGTTCTGGCGCTGAGCGCCTTTGCCGCGGCTTTCACGTCACGGGTCGCGACCGGCCAGTCGTTTTCCGACCCCGGGCTCGGTCTGGGGCTCCACGCAACCCTGGGGTTCGTGAAGGACGCCGCGGGCGCGGCCAAGCTGGGAGGAGCCCAGTTGCGCCTGCGGTTGACAGGAGGCCTTGGCGCCGAGGTTTCGATCGATTACCGCCAGGACGTCTTCGTTCTGGCAGGTGAAGAGCGGCTTCGAATCACACGCCTTCCGATCCAGGGTTCGGCGCTTGTGTACCTGTTTTCCGACCATCGGGTGCAGCCGTACGTCCTCGGCGGAGCGGCGTTCTACTACGTCCGCTCGACAGGCCTCGGCTCCGATCGCGCGAACGGGACCACCGCGACGTCGGGTCTGAGCTTCCACGCCGGGTTGGGAGTCGAGGTAAGGACGGGGCAACGAAGCTCTCTTTACTTGGATCTACGCCGCGACTTCGTCTCTCTCGATTCGGTCTCGAACCTCGGTCTTTCGGCGGACTCGTGGAACGCCTCGGGGGGCTTCAATGTGTACTTCTAGGCCGTTCTTCACTCTCTAACCGAAGAATTCAGCGAACCGCGCGAGATCCACGTTTCCGCCCGAGAGGATGATTCCAACCCGCGCGTTCTTCTCGACCGGCAGGCGCCCCGCAAGAACCGCCGCGAAGCCGGCGACGCCCCCAGGTTCGACAACGATCTTCATGCGCGAAAAGAGAAGCGCCATCGCCTTTCGAAGTTCTTCGTCGCTAACGGTCAGAACTCCGTTCGCCAGCGTTCGCACGATCGGCAGCGTCAGCTCCCCCGGCCGCGTCGTCTGGAGGGCATCGGCGATGGTCGCCGGCACCGGAATCGTGACGGGGACTCCGGCGAGGAGCGACTGCCGCATGTCGTCCCCGGTCTCGGGTTCCACGCCGAAGGCACGGGTCCTAGGTGAGAGCGCCGAGATCGCCAAAGCCGAGCCCGACAGGAGTCCACCCCCGCCGCAGGGACAGACGAAGGCATCGAGGTCTCGCACCTCGTCGAGAAGCTCCATGGCCGCCGTCCCCTGACCCGCGATGATCGCCGGGTCGTCGAAAGGGGGGACAAGAAGAGCGCCCTCGTTGGCGGCGAGGTCGACGGCGATGTCTTCGCGGCGTTCGGTTTGCCGGTCGTAAAGGACGATGCGTGCGCCATAGCTTCTCGTTGCCTCGACCTTCGCGGACGGGGCGTCGCGGGGCATCACGATCAAGGCAGTCATGCCGAGCTCTTTGGCCGCGAGCGCCACCGCCTGAGCGTGGTTTCCGGATGAGTACGCCACGACGCCGCAACGTCTCTCCTCCGCGGAAAGAAGCGTCAGTCGCGAGAACGCGCCTCGGGCCTTGAACGCGCCGATCCTCTGGAAGATCTCGGCCTTGAAAAAGCAGCGCGCGCCCACGATCTCGTCGATCGATCGGGATGTGAGGACCGGGGTCCGGTGGACAAGGCCACGAACTCGAAGCCTTGCGACCTCGACGTCCGCAAAGGAAACGGCCAGCTCATTCCGTGGGTTCACGTTTGACGCCTCCCGTGGATTTCTGCGTCGCCAATCGCTCTCTCGGCGCGCCTTGAACGCGACACAGCGAATCCGCGAGATCCGCGACGCGATCGAGCTCCGCGTCCAGCCTGGCGAGGAACTCGTCTTCGCTTTCTCCGGGTTTCGGATCGAAGGCCGGTTCGAAGACCACGACGCAGCGCGAGAACGGCAAAGGCACTAGAAAACGATCCCACGAACGCAAAAAGCAAGGGCGGGTCGAGGAGGTGCCGGTCGGCAGGATCGAGCCCCCGACCTCTCGCGCCAACCACGCGATGCCAGGCTTGGAACGCCGGGCCGGCCCTCGCGGGCCATCGGGCGTGAGAGCGGCCCAGCGCGTGGTTCCCCTAAGCATGTCGACCATGGCCCTCATCGCCGCTCCCCCGCCGCGCGACGACGACCCGCGCACGGACACAAAGCCCCACAAGTTGAGGAAGCCCGCAATTACGCCCCCATCCCGGCTTCGGGACGCCATCGTGACCGTGTGGCTTCGCGGGTGCCTCAGGATGCCGAGCACCATCCGCTGATGCCAGAGAGCGTGAAGCACCGGCCCGCCACGAGCCTCGGCCGCGACTCGGTTCTCCGCGCCCACGATGCGGATGCGCAGCGTGAGGCGGTACGCCAGGACGCACACGAACAAGAGAAATGAGAGGAGACGGTCTCGCACCGGCCGATTCTCGCCCGGTACACTCCTCCCGATGCTGCTTTGGGCGGACCGGGTCTCGCGCGCCTTCGGCGCCCGTCCGATCTACGGCCCTTTGAGCTTCGAGCTGGAAGACGGCCGCGTCCTTGGAATCGCCGGGGCAAATGGGGCGGGCAAGACGACGCTCCTCAAGACACTCGCGGGTTTCCTGCGGCCATCCTCGGGCCAGGTCCTCTATGCGGCCTCACGGGCCGACGCCTCTCCGTCGCTCTCGCCGCGAGCCGCCCGGCGCCTCATCGGGTGGGCGGCGCCGGACCTGACGCTTTACGGCGAGCTCACCGCCGCCGAGAACCTGACCTTCTTTGCCAAGGTCGGAGGCTTGGATTCGTCGCCCTCCAGCATCGACGCGGCGCTTGAGGACGTTGGCCTCGATCCGACCCGCATCGCACGCAAGGAGTCGCGCCTCTTGTCCACTGGGCAGCGCCAGCGCCTCAAGCTCGCGTTCGCGACGCTCTCCTCGCCCCTCGTCCTCCTCCTCGACGAACCGGGCTCCAACCTCGACGAGGCGGGCCGCGCCATCGTCGCCAAGGTCGTCGCGAGACAGAGGCGGCAAGGCGCCGCCGTTCTGGCCTCGAACGACCCACGCGACCTCGGGCTCGCGGACACCACCCTCCCGATCTCGTGAGCCCGACGCCGCCTGTGAACCCGATTCGCGCGGGGCTCGCGATCTTCGCAAAGGAGCTTCGGTGCGAGTGGCGAACCAGGGTCTCTCTGAACGCGCTCCTTCTTTTCTCTTTCGCGGTCCTCATCCTGGTCGGTTACGCCGTCGGCCCCGCGCGCATCTCGCCCGAGGATCGACCCACCGTCCATGCGGTCCTGCTATGGCTGATTCTCTTTTTCACGGCCATGACCGGCCTCTCGCGGACCTTCGTGCGCGAAGAAGAGAGCGGGTCGGCGCTCGCGTTGAGGCTTACAGCAGAGCCCGGTGCCGTGCTCCTCGGCAAGCTCCTCTTCAACACGGCGCTCCAATTCGCGGTGACGTGCCTCGTAGTGCCCCTCTTCCTGGGCCTCATGTCGTTTTCTATCGAGGACTGGGGGCTCTTTCTGGGCTGCATCCTGCTGGGCACGTTTGGGATCGCGATCGCATCGACTTTCACGGCCGCGATCGTCGCCAAGGCCACCACGAAGGGCGCGCTCTTTGCGGTCCTTGCGATCCCGCTTCTTCTTCCGCCGCTCATTGCCGCAGTCGTCGGAACTCAGCTGGCCGCGACCCAGGACGCCGCCGCGGCCGGCCGCAACGCCCTGCGCGTTCTCCTGTCCTATGACGGTGTCCTCACCACGGCCTCCTTCTTTCTTTTCCCGGCCGTGTTCGACGAATGACCATGATGCAAGTTAATGAGAGCGGGATGGCGGTTTCGGCGAATATGATCGGTTTCGTGAATCGCACCGGTCTTCTTGCCAAGG
>WBZQ01001462.1_pt1 | contig 16357 bp, 10 predicted proteins | sample 5204251 | NCBI WGS metagenome assembly WBZQ01 (sample SAMN12412402, study PRJNA552823) | activated sludge metagenome | isolation source: activated sludge from nitrification reactor of wastewater treatment plant... | place: USA: Virginia | collected 2017-09 | reverse complement strand
CGCCTGCGCGGCATAGCCGCCCGCGAACAGCAAGGCGTGATTGAGCAGGTGATAGAGCTGGTACACGCCATTGCGCTCGCGCCAGCCCGGCGCCAGCGGCAGCGCTTCCTCGTACGCGCGCCAGAAGTGCTCCGAGAAGCCGCCGAACAGCGTCACCAGGCCGAATTCCAGCTCACGATCGGCGTAGACGCAGGCCGGGTCGACGAGCGCCGGGCCGTGAGCGCCCCACAAGACGTTGCCCGACCACAGGTCGCCGTGGATCAGGGCAGGACGCGCGTCGTGGCTCACGAGGTCCGGCAGGCGCGCGCCGACACGCTCGAGCAGGCGCCGCTCCGCGCCGCCCCAGCCGCGCTCGCGTGCCAGCGCCGCGACCAGCGGGTCCAGACGTCGCCGGGCATAGAAGACCGCCCACGAGTCTTCCCAGGCGTTGTCCTGCGGCGTCGCGCCACAGTAGCTCGGCCCGTCGAAGCCGAAACGCGCGGCGGTCGTGGCGTGCAGCTCCGCGAGCCCGCGGCCGAGGGTCTCGTGATCGTGCGCGCGCGGCGTGCGCGCAGCGACGTGCTCGATCAGCAGCAGGTCCGGCGTGTCTGGCTCCGTGGCACCGGCCCACAGCACGTCCGGGACGTGCAGACGCGTACCCGCGCGGGCCAGCGCGCGCAGGCCCGCGGCCTCGCGTTCGAACTGCCGTGCCGCGCCCGGGCTCCACTTGGCGAAGAAACAGCCGGCGCTCGTCTCCACGCGCGCGGCGTGCGCCCACGCCCCTGTCGCCAGCGCGTGCAGCGCCAGCACGCGCGCGTCGGGCTGCTCCAGCGCGCGCCGCAGCGCGCCTTCGATGGCGGACACGAGCGCCGCCTGCGCCACGTGCGGGGCGCTCAGGCCGAGGGCGCGGCCGGCTGCTCGTGGAGCAACTCGTCGAGCAGTCGGCTGGCGCAGGTCGAGACGACGTCGAAGACCTCCTCGAAGTCGCGCAGCTCGCCGTAGTACGGGTCGGGCACGTCCAGGGGCGCGCCGGGCCAGTCGTAGGAGCGCATCAGCCGGATGCGCTCGCGGCGCTCGGGCGGGCAACGTCGGCGCAGTTCTTCCAGATGCCCGCGATCCATGGCCAAGATCAGGTCGAACTCGCGGAAGTCCGACGGGCGCACCGCGCGCGCGATGCTCGTGACCGGCACGCCGCGCTGTCGGCCCACCTCGATGGCGCGCGGATCGGCGCGTTCGCCGGCGTGCCAGCCGTGCGTGCCGGCCGAGTCCACCTCGAAGCGCTCGCCATGGCCCGCGGCGCGGGCCAACGCGGCGAAGGCCGCTTCGGCCAACGGCGAGCGGCAGATGTTGCCCGAACAGACGAAGAGCAGACGCATGCGCGGAAGTCTAGCCCGGGCGAGCGCGCGGACGCACGGCCGGGATCGACGTCGCCCGGACCGCGCGCTTGGCGCCGGCGACGGTTTGCGCCCAGAATGGCGCTTGTTCGGGAGGGAGCGCGCCGCATGTTCCGCCACTGGCCCCGTCTCACGTTCTTCGCGTTCTGCCTGCTCGGCCTGAGCGCCCGCAGCCAGGCCGCGCCGCGCGACGCGCGCGCCGTGTACAACGGCAAGTGCGCGCTGTGCCACGGCCGCGACGGGCGCACGAACCCCGCGCTGGCGCACACCAAGGTGCGCGACTTCCGCGACGCCGACTGGCAGAAGCAGCGCAGCGACGCGCAGCTCGCCACGTCCATCGCCGAGGGGCGCGCGGGCACGCTCATGCGCGCGTTCAAGGAAGAGTTGAGCGCGGACGAGATCGCGGGCCTGGTCGAGCTGATCCGGACGTTCGCGCCGCCCGCCGCCGACCCGCCGCGCTGAGCCTCAGCTCCCGCTGACGGTCAGGCGGCGGATGCGCAGCGTCGGTGCCGCGCAGGCGGTCCGGAACTCGAGATCGTTGCCCAGCGCGTCGACGTCGAGCAGCATGTCGCGCAGGTTGCCGGCGATGGTGATCTCGTTGACGGCGTGCGTCAGGCGTCCGTGCTCGATCCAGTGACCGACGGCCCCGCGCGAGTAGTTGCCCGACACCAGGTCGACGCCGAAGCCGACCAGGTCGGTCAGGTACAGGCCGCGCTCGACGGAGGCCACGATCTCTTCGGGCGGCGTCGAGCCTGCTTCGATCCAGAGGTTGCTCGAACCCACGCTCGGGGCGCCGCCCACGGCACGCCGCGCCACGCCGCACGGGCGCAGGCCCAACTTGCGCGCCGCGTAGCTGTCGCACAGGAAAGCGCGCAGGTGACCGCCTTCGAGCGGCACGTTGCGGCGCGTGCGCAGCCCCTCGCCGTCGAAGGGTCGAGAGCCCAGACCGCCCGGACGCCGGCCATCGTCGATCACGGTCACGAGCGGCGAGGCCACGCGCTCGCCCAGGCGGTCCTTGAGAAAGGTCGCGTTGCGGAACACGGCGTAGCCCGACAGGGCGTCGAAGACGTCGCCCAGCAGGTCGGAGGCGCACTCCTGGTCGAAGACGACGGGCACCTCGCAGGTCGGCACGCGTCGCGCGCCGAGGCGTCGCAGCGTGCGCTCGGCGGCGATGCGGCCGACTTCCTCCGGGGCCAACAGGTCGCCCAGACCGCGCCCGCGCGTGTACCACGAATCGCGCTGCTTGACGCCGTCGCGTTCGGCCACCGGGATCACGGACAGGGACGCCGAGCTGCGCCGGTACGTGCCCATGAAACCCAACGTGTTGGCGAGCAGCAGTTCCGCGTCGGAGCAGTCGAAGCTCGCGCCCTGGGAGTTCGTGATCTCGGGCGCGTGCCGCAGCGCCGCGGCCTCGGCCCGGCGGGCGAGCTCGATGCGCGCGTCGGGCGTCAGCGCCAGGGCCGAAGGATCGTGCAGGCCGAGGTCGACCTGGTCAGGCGGCGGCGTCTCGTCCGGCAGTCCGGCGGCCGCGTCCTCCCCGCTCACGCGGGCCAGTGCCACCGCGTCCTGGGCGAGCTGGCCGAGCGCCTCGAACGAGAAATCCGAAGAGGCCACCAGCGCCGTGCGCCGGCCGACGAACACGCGCAGGCCGAGTTCCTTGCCGAGCGCCTGTTCCAGGGTCTCGAGTTCGCCCAGGCGCACGCCGGCGCTGAAGCTGGTCTGCGAGGTGACGATCACGTCGGCCGCGTCGGCCCCCGCCGCGCGCGCACGGCGCAGCAGGTCTTCGGCCAGCTCGCGCAAGTCCATCGTGGGTTTCCTCTCGAACGCGTCTCTCGGGCGAGCGCGCGGGCAAGATACCACGCCCCCGCGTGCTAAGGTCCCGCGCGTGAGACCAGGTGCGCTGCGCCGACGTCTGCTCGCCCTTACGCTGGCGTGCGCCGGCGCGGCGTCGGGCGCCGCCGACCCGCTCCCGGCCGAGATCGCCTGGCAGAGCGGCGACGCGGCTCTCGACCGACTGGCGACGTTGCTGCGCCCGACGCTCGCGGCCAACCACAAACGCCTGCGCGGGCGCGCGGGCGACGTGGAAGGCTTCGGCGCGGGCCAGGCCTATCCCCAGATCTGGCTGCGCGACAGCGCCACGCTGCTGCCGCTCACGCGCTGGCTCTATCCGCGCGCGGCGCTCGAGAGTTGGCTCGAGGAACACCTGCTGGCCCAGCAGCCCGACGGGGCGCTCTTCGACTGGATCGCCGCGGGCCCGGCCGCGCATTTCAGCGCCTGGGCCCCGCGCGCGCGTGACGTGCATCGCCAGGGCGCGCTCGTGCTGTCGGCCGACGTCAACACCTGCGAAGCCGACCAGGAAGCCAGCGCCGTGCGCGCCGCATACCAGGCCTTCCTGGCCAGCGGCGACGTGGCCTGGCTGTCGAAGCCGCTGCAGGGCCTGCCGCTGTTGCGGCGTCTCGAACGCGCGCTCGCTCACGTCTACGACGCGCGCCGCGACGCGCGCAGCGGCCTGATCGTCAACGCGCTCACGGCCGACTGGGGCGACGTCAGCCCGACCTACGCGGACCAGCGCGCCATCTACCTCGACGAGGCCACGCCGCGCGCGCTGGGGCTCTACACCAACGCGCTGTTCGTGCAGGCCGCGCGCGAGCTGGCGCAACTCGAAGCGCATGGAGGAGATCCGGCCGGCGCGGCGCTCTGGCAGGGGCGTGCCGACGCCGTCGCCGCGGCCGTGAAGGGTCTGCTGTGGCAGGAGCCGCGCGGCTTCTTCCGCATGCATCTGCTGCTGACGCCGCGTCTGGCGCCGGGCTTTCCCGAGACCGGCGACGTGTTCGCGCTGGGCGGCAATGCGCACGCGCTGCTGGCCGGTCTGGCCACGCCCGCGCAGGCCGCGCGCGTGCTCGACGCGGCCGACGCCCGGCGTCGCGCGCACGGTTTCGATGCCATAGGCGCCGTGCTGCTGCCGCCGTTGCCGGACGGCGCGTTCCGTCATCCAGCCCTGGCGCGCGCCTTCCAGTACCAGAACGGTGGCCAGTGGGACTGGATCGCCGGCCGCTTTCTGCTGGCTGCCTACGAGGCCGGCGACTCGGAGCGCGCCACGGCCTGGTTCACGGCCATCGCCCGGCGCGTGGTGCGCGCCGGCGGGCTCTACGAGTGGTTCGCGCGCGACGGGCGCGGCCAGGGCAGCGCGACCTATGCCGGTGCCGCGGGCGCCCTCGGTCAGGCCGCCATCGAGGGTCTGTTCGGCGTCAGCCTGCGTCTCGAGCGACTCGACCTGCGCGTGCGGCTCGGCGCGCGCGACGGCGGGGTGCGTCTGGTGCAGCCGACGAGTGGGACGCGCGTGGCCTACCACCAGACGTACCACCGCGCGGCAGGTCGCCTGACGCTGGCGGTGCAGAGCGATGCGTCCACGCCCGGTACGTTGGCGCTGCGTCTGCCGCCGGGCACGCGCGCCCGAAAGGTGCTGCTCGACGGAGCTGCCGTGCCGCTGCGCACGGAGCAGACCGGCCACGACGTGTTCGTGGTGCTCGACGACGTGCGCTGGGGCGACAGGCGACTCGAGGTCACTCTGGCGCGCTGAGCGTCCGGCGGCGCCTCAGCGCGCGCGCACGCGCAACAGGAAAGTGCCGGCGTCCTCGTCGGGCGCTCCGGGGGTGCGCAACGTCAGTCGCACCAGCAGGTCGCCCGGCCGCAGCACCGTTGCCGGCACGCGTACGCGCACGCGCGCGGGCGCTGGGACGAGGCGCGCGCGCAGCCCGTCGCGGACGAAGAGCTGCGCGCCGGCCACCGTCTCGAGGGACGCGCGGAAGCCGGCCCGCCCGTCGACGTCGAAGTCGAGCGGCGCTTCGAGCACGACGTCCGTTTCGTCCGGGAGGAGACGCAGCAGGGGCGCGTCGGCCGCGCCGTGCACGCCGCGCAGAGCCGCCGCCACCAGCAGCACGACCCGCGTCGACCGAGCCATAGGCGCCGACTCCGGACGCGGCGCGGCCAGGGGCGAGATTGGCGACGGGGACGGGCTGCGCGCGAGCGCGACGCTCGTCGGGCGCTCGGGTTCAGCGCGCGGCCAGACGGCCGCGAGCACGAGCGCCGCCGCCGCCAGCGCCGCCCAGGTCGCTGGTCCCAGCCGCGGTCGCGCTGCGGTGCCGCGCGCGCGGGCCGCGCGCTGCAGGGCGCGCGCGAACGCCGCCCGCGCGCGGCGCTCCTCCGTGACCAGGTAGCCGCGTTCGAAGCGCGCGCGCTCGGTCGCGCGCAGCTCGCCGCGCGCGTGCCGATCGAGCCAGTCGTTCTCGTGGTGCTCGACGGCCTCCAGGAAGGCCGCGTCTTCGAAGAGCCGCAACTCGACGCGCGCGCGCGTCTCGTCGTCGAGCTCGTCGCACAGATAGCGCTCGATCAGCTCGTCGTCCGGGGTCGCGCTCATGCCTCTGTCCTCAAGCCGTGACGCGCGTCGTGTCGGCCGCGAGACAGGCGCGCACACAGGTCTCGAGCGCGGCCCGGATGCGGTGCGCGCGCGTGCGCAGGCCGGTCAGCGCCACGCCGAGCGCGCGCGCCAACTGCGCGCGGTGGTCGATCTTCGCGCGTTTGTCGAAGGCGTAGTAGGCCAGGATCAACTCCCTGTCGACGGCCGGCAGACGTGCCAGGCAGCGCGCCAGGCACTCGTCCTCGGGTCCGTCGTTGGCCGAGGCCGACGCGCTCGGCAAGTGCGCTTCGTGCAGCGGCCGGGCCGGCCTGCGACGCCAGGTCTCCTGCCACACGCGCAGCGCCACGCCGTGTGCGAAACGCGCGGGATCGTCGATCTGGCCGCCCTCGCCCAACCGTCGCGCGACGCGGTCGAGGGTCTCGTCGCACAGTTCCTCGCACTGTTCGCAGCCGCGCCCGCGGAAGAAGACCAGCAGCGCGCGTCGCAGGCGCTCGTATTCCTCGCCCGCGCGCTGCGGGTCGGGGTCGAGCCGCGCGAGCAGGCAGGCGAAGGCGTCGGGCGTGAGGCGCCAGCGCGTGCGACGGGCGGAAGAGGGCGGCTCGTCGCCGCGCGCGGCCGAGGTCATGGCGAACGTGCGCGAGGGTAGCATCGTCGGGTCCGCCCTTGGACTCGTCGGCCCAGCGCCGGCTCCATGCACGAGCCGCGTGTCTGCCGCCCGGCCGACGTCGGGCGGCAGACCACGACGGCCCGGCCCGCCTACGGACGTGGCTCGCGTGGCGAGAAGCGCTTGCCGAGTGAAGCGTCGCAGCCGGCCAGGATCATGCGACTGCCGTTGACGTTGCTGTTGCCCGTGACGGCGATGCACAGGCCGTTGACGCCCTGCAGGTTGCCGCTCGGCGTCAGATCCCATTTCTGATTCGCTCCGCCGTGACAGTCCCAGACCTTGACGGGGTTGCCGGCCTGGCCCGCGTCGGCGTCGACGCACTTGCCGAACACGCGCAGCTCGCGGTTGGCGTTGTGGACGAAACGCTGGTTGGGATGTGCCCCGCTGCCGCAGTCCCACAGGTGGAGCTGGGTGCCCGTCGCGCTCCCCGGCGCGTCGAGACACTTGTGCGCGCGCGGAGCCGTGTCGACGCCGGCCGGCACGATCTCGCTCACGTACTGCACCGAGCCGCCGCCCACGCCGTTGGCGTCGCGCCGCCAGAGCTGGTTGTCGCCCCAGTGGCAGTATTGCAACAGCAACTGCGCGCCGTTGGCGCGGTTCAGGTTGGCGATGTCGGCGCACAGCGGCCGGCCGGCTTCGTCCTTGATGCCACGCAGCACGATCTCGCCGTGGCTGCCCAGGTCCCACTTCTGGTTGCCGCCGCCGTGGCAGTCGTGCACGACCACGGGGTCGAGGCGCCGAGCGGTCCAGCCGTCCAGGCACTTGGTGCCGTGCACGCGCAGCTCGCCCGCAGCGGCGTTGTAGGTGAAGCGCTGGTTCGGATTCGTCAGACCGCCGCAGTCCCACATCTGCACGCGCGTGCCGTTGACGTTGCTGGGCGCGTCCAGGCACTTGCCGTGCATCAGGCTGACGTAGGAGCCCGTGGTGTTGATGCCGTAGAGCGCGGCGATGCTGCGGATGTCGCTGGGCACGAGCCCTGGATGCTGACTCTTGGCGGGCGCGAACACGCCCGGTTTGAGCGCGGCGCCGCCCAGGCCGGACAGCTCGCCCGCGGAGTAGTGCATGACCGACAGCGGGTTGTAGGGTTCCACGGCCGGCGAGCCGCAGTCCTTGGTCATCACGCCCGTGTTGGTGGCGGTCACGTACGCGTCGCGCTCGCAACGCTGGTGTTCGTGCCACAGCCCGATGGTGTGGCCCAACTCGTGCACGGCCACCTGCCAGATGCCGCTGCTCAGGAACAGGTTCTGGGCGCGGCCTTTGTAGCCCACCTCGGCGTTGGCGACGCCGGTCGTGGACTGGATCAGCACGTAGGCCGACTGCGTGGTGCGCGCCACGAAGAACACGCCGGTGAGCGTGTTGAACGAGTTCAGGTGCGCGATGGCGTTCTGCGCCGCGGTCAGGCGCACGCCGGTGAGGCCGGCGTCGAAGGCGTAGTAGACCGTCCCGTTCGGCCAGCGCGTCGACTGCCCCGCGCCGCCGGCATCGGGCGTGGGGGCCGCGCCGTCGGCCTCACTCCGGGCCAGCGCCTCTTCCGGCGTGGCCGCCATCTCCTCGACGCGGCCGAGCAGCATGTCGCCGCCGTACACCGCCCAGCCGTCGTGCTCGACGTAGACGATCTCGCGCGGCTGCCCATCCCGCCCCACGACGTAGCCCACATGCTCACGCCCTGGCAAAGCCGAGAGGCCGCCCTCCTCGGCTTGGAGCGCCACGTCGTCGCGCCTCGTGTCCGCGGCGCGCGCTTCGCCTTGCGCGCCCAATAGCGCCACGAGCGCGCAGGCGCCCGCAGCTCGACGTCCCGACCGTCTCATCGTGCTGGTCATGGCCAATGTCCTCCGCCGGGTCTCGCCGCGCGGCCTCACGCCCGCGGCGGCATGCTGGGCCGACCCGCAGGTGCGGGCCGAGCCACGCGTCTTCGGGTTCCGGCGGCTGTGGCGGAAAGCGGAAAAACGTTGCAGAGGGGGCGCGCGAACGCTACCACTCGCCCTGTAGCGTGAAGGCCGCCCAGTAGTAGGGGGCCCGCCAACGCCGGCTGCGCAGCAACGTCAGTTGGGCCTCGCGCAGGGCCGCGGCAGGGGACATGTGGCGGCGTAGCAGGGCGTCGTAGAAGGCCGTCATCAAGGCGGCCGTGGCTTCGTCGTGCACCTGCCACAGGCTGGCCAGCACGCGCGAGGCGCCGGCGTGCATGAAGCCGCGCGCCAGGCTCATCACGCCTTCACCGCGCAGGTCGCGGCCCAGGGCCGTCTGGCAGGCGCTGAGCACCACCAGGTCGGCGGACAGGCGCAGGTCGTAGAGGTCGTGCAGGCGCAGGAAGCCGTCGAGCGGCGCGCCGCGTTCGTCGACCAGCGAGAGAGCCACGCCCGAGAGGGCGGGCTGCGCCGCGTGCACCAGACCGTGGGTGGCGAGGTGCACGATGCGGTAGCTCTCGAGCGCCGAGCCTATGAGCGCCTCTCGCCGGGCCGCGAAACCGAGCAGCAGCCGCGTCTCGGGCACCGCTCGCCGCAGCGCCTCGGCCTCGCGCCGCGTGAGCGGCAGACGCGGCAGGTGCTGGACGCCCAGGGCCGACGTCAGGGCGTCGCGCGTGGCGTCGCTCGTCGCGGCCGGCGCTGCGCCCGGCAGCGCGCCGCGCACGCGCTCGTCCTGGGCGTCGAACACGGGATCGGCCACGACCAGCACCTCGCGCCGGGCCGGCGCGCGCGCGGCCGCCAGGTTGCGCAGCAGCGCCAGAGTGCCCGCCGAGGGCAGGCTGACGAGCTCGTGGTGCACGACGAGCGCCTCGGCCGGTTGCGTGCCTGGCCACGGCAGGAGCGCGAAGGGCAGGGCCTGCAACAGGCCGTCCGGAACCACGAGCAGGCGCCTGGTCGGGCGCTCGCCGAGCGGACCGAGGAGCATGCCCGCAAGCCGCGCGGCCAGCGCCTCGGAGCTTGCGCGGGTCGCCTCGCCCGGCGGCGTGGCGCGACCTCGCGGCGCCCGCAGGCGTTCCAGGAGCTCGCCCGTCAAGGCCTCGATCTCGTCGCGCGGCGGCAGCACGAAGCTGCGCAGCCCGTCGCGCGTCACGGCCCACAGGAAGCTGCGCGGCGTGCCGAGCGCGTATTCGAGCAAGGTCGTGTCGGCATCCAGCAGCCCGGCGCGCAGCTCGGCGACGCCGACCGGCGCGGGGCGCGTGAGGGCGGCATAGCGCGGGCTCGATTCGCGCAGCCGCGCCTGCACGTCCTCGTAGCGCGCCAACAGGACTTCGAGGGACTGGCCGCCGGCCACGTCGTCTTCGCCCGCCGCCAGGGCCCGGGTCTGGGCCGCGGAGCGCGTATTGATCTCGTCGAGCAGCGCGCGCTCCTGGGCTACGAGCTCCGGGGCGGCATCGCTACGCAGGTCGGCCTGCGTCTCGGCCAGCAGTTCGACCAGCCCGCGCGCGCGGGCGCGTTCCGCGGTCTCCAGGGCGCGTGCGTCGAAGCCCGCGTCCGGACGCGCCGCGTGCAGCCGCATCTGCAGCTCGACGGCGAGATCGTAGTGCTCGCGCAGCAGCGCGGAGTACGAGCTGCGCAGGTCGCGTCGCGCGACCTGGCCACGCAGCCCCTCGAGCAGCAGGATGGCCTCGGACACGCGCGCCTGCGCCTCGACGGTGCGACCACGGGCCGCTTCGGCCCGCGCCAGGCCGCCCAGGGCCAGGGCTTCGCAGGGGCGATAGCCATGGGCGCGACACAACCCCAGGGCCTCCTCGAAAGCCGCGCCGGCGCGTGAAGCGTCGCCCGCGGCCACGTGCGTGGCGCCCAGCTCGCGCAGGGCGCGTGCCTCACGCTGCCGGTCGCGTTTGGCGCGCACGGCCGCGAGTGCCGTCTCGAGCTGCGCGACCGCCGCCGCAGGTCGGCCCAGGCCGCGCTCGGCCAGCGCCAACGCGATGCGCGCGTTGATCGCGCTGCCGGCATCGCCGATCTCGTCCTGCAAGGCGAGGGCTTCCATCAGGCGCGGGATGGCCTGCGCGGGCCGGCCGAGCGTGGCCAGGGCTTCGCCCAGGCTCGTGAGCGCCGCAGCCTCCGAGCGGCGCACGCCGTGGGCGCGAAAGGCCGCCAGGGCCTGTTCGAACAGCGGCAGAGCGTCGTCGGCGCGCTGCAGCGACAGCAGCAGGCGACCGAGCTCGACGCGCGTGTCGGCCTCCTGGATGACGTTGCCCACCTCGGCCCAGGCCGCGCGCGCCTGCTCGAGACCGCGCAGGGCGGCCTGGGTGTCGCCCAGGCGGTCTTCCAGGCGCGCGAGCTGCGTGAGCACCGACGCCTCGCGCGTGCGATCGCCCAGCTCGCGGAACAACTCGAGCGCGCGCCGGAACGAGGCGGCCGCGGTCGCGCTCTGGCCCAGATCACGGTCGCTCATGGCCAGCACGTACGAGGCCGCGGCTTCGCCGTAGCGGTTGCCCACGGTTCGGAGGGTTGCAAGCGCGCTCTGCAGCGCCTCGCGCGCCGCGCTCGTGTCGCCGCGCCAGCCTTCGACCAGGCCGAGATTGAAGCGCACCGTGGCCGCGGCCTCGTCGTCGCCGGCGGTCTGGGCGTCGGCCAGGGCGCGCAGCAGGCGCTCGCGGCCGGCCGCGACGTCGCCGAGTTGGGCCAGCGCCAGCCCCAACCCGTTGCCCAGCAGGCTGCGGCCGCGCGCGTCCTGGACGTCGCCGAGCTGGGCCAGCGCCTGCTCGTAGAGCGCGCGCCCTTCCTTCACCTCACCGCGCGTCAGGCGCGCGCCCGCCTGACGTTCCATCGCCAGCGCCTGCTCGCGCGCGTCGCCGGCCGCGCGCCACAACGCCAGCGCGGCCTGGGAGGCTTCCCCGGCCTCGTCGAGCGCATCGAGCAGCATGCAGGCGTCGCCCAGGCCGCCCAACGCCAGTGCCAGGAGGCGCGCGTCGGCGTCCTGCGCGCGCAGGCGCAGCTCGCGGTACAGGCGCCGCGCGGCGGCCGGGTCGAGCCGCAGCAGCGTGGCGCCCTGCTCGAGACGCGCGGCCAGCTCGAACTGCCCCTCGCCAGCCTCTCGGGCCAGCTCCGCCGCGCGCGCGAATGCGTCGCGGGCCGACTCCAACGTGGCCGCGCGCAACGGCGTGACGGCAGCGCGCCCGCGGGCGACGAGCCGCTGCGCCTCGATGCGCAGATCGTCCGCAGCCGTCCGCGCGCGACGTGCGTGCAGTCGGAGCGCGTAGCGTCCAGGGCCGGCGCCGCGCTCGGCCGGCCGCAGCGCGACGCGGTACGTGCCGCCCTGCAGGGCGTCGATCCAGACGGTCTCGGGCGCGTTGCGCGCGCGCACCACGTCGGTCTCGAGCCAGGGCGTGCCATCCGGCGAGGTGACGGTGAGCGCGACGTCGAGCGACTGCTGATCGACGCGCAGCTCCGCGAAATCGCCCGCCGTCAGCGCGAGCTCGAACTCGTGACGTTGGCCGGGGGCGAGCGTGTCCTGAAGCGTCACGCCCAGTTCGAGCACGCGCGTCTGGCCCGCGGCCCGCGTGGCCGGCGCACACACGAGGAGCAGGCCGACCAACGCCAGCCGCCGCGCCGTGCACAGACGTGGAGGGCGAGTTGCGAGCCCGCGGCCAGGCATGATCGCTCACGCTACGCTCGCTTCGACACACGGTCAACGCGCGGCGCATCGGCGCTGCGAGGTTGCCGAAGCGAGTGGCTTTGTGTTGTGCATGTGGCGAGCTAGAATCGCCACATCATGGCCAGTACGCGGCTCCCGGCCTCGGAGTTCGTGCTGTGCGAGCCGTTCCTTTACGGGACTCACACGCTGAACCAGTGATGCCAGCCGCGACGCGCCCCGGCCGTCTGAGCGTCGCCACAGCCTGCGCCGCGGGCTGCCTCCTGACAGCGCTTTCGAGCGCGGCCCTCGACCCGCGTCGCGCGCTCACTCAGTACGGCCACGACGTCTTCACGCAAGGTCTGCCGCAGGTCTCGGTGCAGGCCCTGGCGCAAACCTCCGACGGCTATCTGTGGGCCGGCACGCAACAGGGCCTGGCGCGCTTCAACGGCACCCGTTTCGCGAGTTTCGACACGCGCAGCACGCCCGAGCTGGTCGGCAACGTGGTCTGGGCGCTGTTGGCCGATCGTGCCGGCGCGCTGTGGATCGGCAGCGTGCCGGGCGGCCTCACGCGTCTGCAGGACGGCCGCTTCACGCACTTCGGCCCTGCCCAAGGGCTCGCCAGCGACCAGGTCTGGGCGCTGCACGAGGACGCCCGCGGCGTGCTCTGGATTGGTACGGCGGAAGGACTGAGCCGGGCGGTCGCGGGGCGCATCGAGACGGCGCCCGAGTTCCCGCGCAAGCGCGTGCGCTGTCTGGCCTCCGACGCCACGGGCCTGTGGGTCGGCACGGAGAGCGAAGGTCTGTGGCGCCTGGTGCCCGGGACGCCGCCCGTGCGCGTGTCCCCGGAGCGGCTGCCGTTGACGCGCATCCGGGCGCTGCGCGTCGACCGCGCGGGACGGCTGTGGGTCGGGGCCGAAGGCGGTCTGGCGCGTGTCACGCCGGACGGCGTGCGCCTGTTCGGCGCCGCGGACGGGCTGCCGAAGGACGTCGTCCGCGCGCTGGCCGAGGACCGCCACGGCACGCTCTGGGTGGGCACCTTCGGCGGCGGTCTGTGTCGCGTGCAGAGCGACGACCGGCTGAGCTGCCTCGACAGCCGCGAACGCCTGTCGAGCGATCTGCTGCTGGCGTTGCTCGAGGACCGCGAGGGCAGCCTGTGGATGGGCACCATCGGCGGCGGCCTGAACCGCCTGCGCGACAGCCCGCTGATCACCTACACCAAGCGCCAGGGGCTGCCCAGCGACCTGGCGCGCGGCGTCCTGCAGGCGCGCGACGGCGCGCTCTGGATCGCCACCAACGCCGGGCTGGTGCGCCGTGAGGGCGCGGCCTGGCGCGTGCTCACGCGCGCCGACGGACTGCCCGACGACGACGCCTTCGCGCTGGCCGAGGATCAGGCCGGCACGCTGTGGGTCGGCACGCGGCGCGGCCTGGCGCGCTTCGACGGGCGCGCGTTCCAGGCCTACGGCGCGCGCGAGGGCCTGGCCGACGACTTGGTGCGCGCCATTCACGCCGATCGGGCCGGCACTCTCTGGATCGGCACCGATCACGGCCTGTCGCGCCGTCAGGGCGCGGGCTTCGCCACGTTGGCCGACGTGCCGGCGTTGCAGGCCCGGCCGGTGCTGTCGATCAGCAGCGATCGGGCCGGCACGTTGTGGGTGGGCACGAACGGGGGCGGCCTGCTCGGCCTGCGCGATGGACGGCTGGGCACGCACCTGACCGAACGCGACGGGCTGCCGAGCGGCATCGTGCGCTGCGCCTACGAAGACGGCGACGGCGTGTTGTGGATCTGCACCGACGGCGGCCTGGCGCTGCGCCGGGACGGCCGTGTCGTCGCGCTGCGCGAACGCGACGGGCTGCTCACCGACGTGGTCTTCGCGCTCGTCGACTCAGGCGACGGCGACCTGTGGCTGTCGTCGCCGCGCGGCCTGCAACGCGCGCGCCGCGCCGACCTGTTGGCGCGCGCCGCGGGAGCCTCCGCGCCGCTGCGCGCGCGCGTCTTCGGCACCGCCGACGGCATGCAGAGCAGCGAGTGCAACGGCGACTTCCAACCGGCCGCGTGGCGCGCCACGGACGGCCGTCTGTGGTTTCCCACCGTGCGCGGGCTCGTCACGGTCGAGCCGGCCCAGGTGCGCGGTCAGGAGCCGGCGCCGCCGCTGGTGATCGAAGAGGCGCGCGCCGACAACGAGCGCCTGCCGCTGGTCGGCGGCGGGCGTCTGCGCCCGGGCACGCGCCGCGTGGCCTTCTCGTTTGCCGCGCTCACGTTCCTGGACCCTGACCGCGCGCGTCTGCGCTACAGGCTCGAGGGCTTCGACGACGACGCCTGGATCGAAGCGGGTGAGGGACGCGAAGCCTCCTACACCAACCTGCCGCCGGGCGCGTACGTGTTCCGCGTGCAGGCCGCCGGCGGCCCGCGCGAGTGGGACGAGCCGGGCGCCGCGCTGGCGTTCGAGATGCCGCGCCAGGTGCACCAGACCTGGTGGTTCTACGTGCTCGTGGCCACGGGCCTCGTCGGCGCCGGAGCGGGCGCCCATCGCCTGCGCGTGCGGCGGCTCGAACAGCGCGAGGTCGAACTGCAACGTCTGGTCGCGGAGCGCACGGCCGAGCTGGCGGAACGCAACGACGACCTGCGCCGCCTGGCGACCCAGGACGGCCTGACCGAGATCGCCAACCACCGGCGCTTCAAGGAGGTGCTGGGACAGGAGTGGCGGCGCGCGCGGCGCTACGGCGAGCCCCTCTCGCTGCTGCTCGTCGACGTCGATCGCTTCAAGCAGTACAACGACACCTACGGCCATCCCGCGGGCGACGAATGCCTGCGCCGCGTGGCTGCGGCGCTGCGCGAGACGGTGCGCCGGCCCTTCGACTTCGTGGCGCGCTACGGCGGCGAGGAGTTCGCCGTGCTGCTGCCGGAGACCGACCTGCTGGGCGCGCGCGCCGTGGCCGAACGCCTGCGCGGCGACGTGCAGGCGTTGGGCATCGAGCACGGCGCCTCGGACGTCGGTCCGTCGGTCACGATCAGCGCCGGCGTGGCCATGGCGCGCGGCGGCGTCGGGGCCTCGCCCGAGGAGCTTCTGGGCGCGGCCGACGCGGCTTTGTACCGCGCCAAGCACGCCGGCCGCAATCGCGTGGAGTGCGCCGATGGCCTTTGACGTCCACGTCACGACGCCCGCGTTCGGCCTGCACGACGCGCTCGGTCACGCCTGCGCCGACGAAGCCTGCCACGAAGCCGCTCCACGGCGCGCGGCGCGCGCGCGGGACGTGCGTCTGGCCCTGCGCCTCGAGCTGCTGACGGTTGCCTGGAACCTGGCCGAGGGCGTGATCGCGGTCTGGGCGGCGCGCGCATCCGGCAGCGTCGCGCTGCTGGGCTTCGGCATCGACAGCTTCGTCGAGCTGCTCTCGGGCCTGGTGCTGACCTGGCGGCTGCAGGCCGAACGCCGGGCCACCGACGCGCTGCGCGTGGCAAGCCTCGACCGCCGTGCCCAAGCTCTGGTCGGCCTCTCCCTGTTCGCGCTCGCGGCCTATGTCGCGGCCTGCGCAGCGTGGGCGCTGGCCATGGGCGAGCGACCCGAGGCCAGCCGCGCAGGCATCGCGCTCACCTGCGTTTCGATCGGCGTGATGCTGGGGTTGGGTCGCGCCAAGCGGCGCCTGGCCGCGCGTCTCGGCAGCCGTGCGTTGGAGGTCGACGCCTTCCAGACCACGGCCTGCTGGTGGCTGTCGCTCATCACCCTGGCGGGCATCGGCCTGAACGCGCTCTGGGGCCTGTGGTGGGCCGATCCCGTCGCCGCCCTCCTGATGGCGCTGCTGCTCGTGCGCGAGGGTCGCTCGGCCTGGCAGGGCGAGCACTGCCACTGCTGACGCCCGTGGACTTGGCTCCAGGGGCGGTCTACAATCCCACTCTTCGCTGCCTGTCGCCGCTCAGGAGCCATGGACAAGACCCCCGCCACGATCGGCAAGTACCGCATTCTCAGGGTGCTGGGCCGCGGAGGCATGGGCACTGTCTACGAGGCGCTCGACCCGCTGATCAACCGCAAGGTGGCCGTCAAGACCATGATCGCGGGGCTGGCCGACAACGCCGAGCTGCGCGAGCGCTTCATGCGCGAGGCGCAGGCCGCCGGCGGCCTGCGGCATCGCAACATCGTCACCGTCTACGACCTGTGGGTCGACGCCGACCAGCCCTACATCGCCATGGAGTTCATCGAGGGCAGCGACCTCGAGAAACTCATGCAGCAACCGCAGGGTGGCCTGGGCCTGGAACGCAAGCTCGACATCATCCGCCAGGTGTGCGAAGGCCTGAGCTACGCCCACAAGGCCGGCATCGTGCACCGCGACGTGAAGCCCGCCAACATCCGGGTCACGCCCGAAGGC
>WBZQ01001458.1_pt1 | contig 16379 bp, 14 predicted proteins | sample 5204251 | NCBI WGS metagenome assembly WBZQ01 (sample SAMN12412402, study PRJNA552823) | activated sludge metagenome | isolation source: activated sludge from nitrification reactor of wastewater treatment plant... | place: USA: Virginia | collected 2017-09 | reverse complement strand
AACGCCTCACGGGCCTCGTCGAGCACGGCTTTCTCTTGCAGCACCGTCGGCGCTTTCTCGCGGTTGAGTTGTGTGTCGGGCTGACCGGGCTTCAAACCGACCTTGGCTCGTTGCTGCTCAAGCTGCGCCTCGGCTTGTACCACGCGGAGATCGAACTCTTCGCTATCGAGCTGGGCGACGACATCGCCCGACTGCACAACGGTGCCGAGATCGACTTTCACTTGCTTGATACGGCCCGCGACCTTGGCGCCGATCACCGTGGTCTCATCGGCCATCAGGCTCCCTTGCAGCCGGACGATCGCCGGCGCTTTGCGCGCGGCCTGATCCTTCACCGTCTGCTGCAATACCTGCCCGATCTGCCGTCGGCGGACCGTGAGGCCGCGGCCGAACGCTATCTGCGGCGGGGTGAGTTGAACCTGGGGGATGCCGAGGTCGGGCGCGTGGTCGCCGAGGTGATCAGTATCCTGGCGCATCCCAACCTGGCCCCGGTGTTTGGGCCGCAAGGGCGGGCCGAGGTGCCGCTGACCGGAGTGGTGCGCAACCGCGTGGTCGGCGGGCTGGTCGATCGGTTGGCGGTGCTGGACGACCGCGTGATCGTCGCGGATTTCAAGACCAACCGCCGCCCATCGACGCGGATGGAGGACACGCCGATCCTGTATGTGCGGCAGATGGCGAGCTATCGCGCCGTGCTACGGGACATCTTCCCCGGCCGGTCGGTGGTATGCGCGCTGATCTGGACGCGGGAGGCGCGCGTGTCCGTCCTGCCGGACGCCCTGCTAGACTCGGTGGAGGCGGCGATGGTGCCGGCCACCGACGCGTCGTGATTACGCCAGGAGGTCGGCAAGCTCCGCCATCGTGCTGGCGATGATGTCCGGCTGGTGCGGCCCCATCCCGAACGGGCGCTTGCGGCGGTCGATGAAGGCGGTGCGCATGCCCGCCGACTTCGCGCCGACGCAGTCGAAGGCGTGGTTGGCGACGAACAGGACCTGGTCCAGCGGCACGTCGATCAGTTGAGCGGCCTTGGTATAGGTCGCGACATGGGGCTTGAAGCTGTTCGCCTCGGCCACCGAGATCACGCGGTCGAATGGGACCTGGTGATACTGCTTGGCGGTTTCCAGCATGTCGGGATCGCCGTTTGACAGCACCACAAGCTTGTAGCGGGTTTGCAGCTTCGCCAGCGCCGCCGGAACCTCGGGGAAGCAGCGCAGGCGTTCGATGGCGGCGACGAGGTCGTGGACCTCATCCATCGTGTAGACGATGCCGGCGCGATCCATGACATGCGCGACCGAGCGATGGCCGATTTCGCGATACGGCGTGTGATCACGATGCAGCAGCGCGTCGATCATGCTGTTTTCGAAATGGGTCCGTCGCCACCAGGTGACGAAGGAATTGGGGTTGCCGGTCCAACCCTTCGCCTTCAGGAACGGGGTCGCGTATTCCACCAGCCCGCCCTGCATGTCGACAACGGTGCCGTACTGGTCGAACATGCAGACCTTGATGGTAGCTTTCAGTTCGTTCGGGGTCATCCGGCGGTTCCGTTCATCGTATAGAGCAGCCTGTAATTGGGGTATGGACGAATGTCGGACGCGCCATGCGCCTTGGGATCGGCCTGTATCACGGCGTCGCGCGCCTGGTCGAGATAGACAGGGTCCGATGCCTCGACCATCAGCACCCATTCGACCGGGCGATCGGGACCGGCGCGCAGCGCGAGTTCCGAGGTCTGGCTTTTCGGTTCCTTGTCCGAACCGATCCAGGCATGCGCGCCGAGGATCTGTTTCATGGACGGAAGGATGGCGACCTGGCGTTGCAGGAAATCCTTGAACCGCGCTTCGGCCGTGAAATGGATGACCGTGGCGACGCCGCCGATCCCGTCGCCCGCGCTGGCGATCACGTCGCAGATACCACGCTGGGCGATACGAAATCCCCGCATCACATAGCCGGTCCAGGGTGTCGGGTTGTCCAACTGCCAGCGGTAATGGCCGGTGGTCAGCACCTCGATCGTCGCGGCCTCATACAGCGCCATATAGCGTGGGGAGCCATGGAAGGCCCGGTAGCGGCGACCGCGGCGCATGCCGGGGACCGAGACGCGCTCGGGGATGTGTTCGCGCACATACCAGTCGTTGAAACTGTCCTCCCGCGCGGGATCGACTTCGTTCCAGACGCCGAGGACGGCGTTTCCGAGCAGGGCCATCAGGGCAGCACCTTCAGTTGGCGGTAGCGATCGAGGTGGCGGATGAACTGGTCCTCCGTATCCTCGTAATGGGTGAACCCGGCCTCGCGGGCACGGGACATGGAGGAAACGATGTCCCAGTCGATGCCCCAGACGAAATCGCCATAGGGCCACAGCGCGACATCGTTCAGGTCGGGATAGCGCAGGCCGTGGCGTTCGGCGATGCGGCGCCAGACATCGCCCTTGTCGGCCATCCAGCGTTCCAGCTTCACCGTGCGCACGATGCCCGGTTTGACTCCGAAATAATCGGCGAGCCTGGGCCACAGGCGCGACCAGCGGAACGTGTCGCCATTGGTGATGTTGAAGGCCTGGTCGGCGGCTTTCGGATCCGTCATGGCCCAGAAGATGAACCGGCCCAGCACCGTGCAGTCGGTGACCTCGGTCAGCGCGTGGTAGCTGCCGATCTTGCCGGGGAAGTCGAAGGCGGCGTTCATCTCGCGGCAGATCGCGGCATAGGCGCCAACGACGGTGATCAGGTTGCGCGGCCGGCCAGGCTCGACATCGACCAGGTATTGCGGCCGGCTCGCCGACCACGTCCAGGCCTTGCCCGCTCGTCTGGACGTCAGCAGGTCCTGCTGGTCGTAGTAGAAATTGGGCGGCATGTGGCGCGGATCATCCTCCCGCGTTGGCGACAGCATCGGGCCGAGATGCAGGCCGTACCACTTCCCGCCCTCCAGCAGGTGCACATGGCGCAGCGCCGGCGTCTCCGCCGCGTCGATCAGGTTGCGCAGCATGGCGACGTTCAGCGGCACGTCCTCCACCCCGCCTTCACCGAACGGCGCGCGGGAGGCATAGACAACATGCGTGACCGCGCCGGCCTGCGCGACGGCAGCCTTGCAGGAGTCGAGGTTCATGAGGTCGGTGCGGAGGTAGCGCACATTGCCCGGCGGCGGACTGGCGGGCGGGTTGCGGCACAGGCCAACGACCTGCCAGCCTTGCGAGGTGGCGATCAACTCGGTCAGGCGGGAGGCGGCGGCCCCGGTGGCGCCGGCGATCAGCGCGATGTTCTCGGACATGGGGTGGGTGGAGTCCCTGGACGTTTGGCGGGCGGGAAGATGGAGCGGGAATGGGCACTGGGGAAGAGGGGCGGCGCGGCAGCCCGAGCGTCGATGTCCTCTCAGTTGTTGTTCAAGCCAATGTCACGACTGAGAAGCTTGCTTTTCCAAATCTCCTCGAGGCGGATCGAATCTTCCGATGTCATCGACGACCCGACCACCTCCAGAATGCTGACCAGATAGTCGCTCGGGTCGCGTAGCCGCGGAGCGACGTTTCCTCCATGAAGGTTGTCAACATAGCCTCGCCAACGGCTCAGGAACCCACCTTCACCGTACGCGGCTCCAACATAGTGCTCGCGGGTTCGCGGGCAGGCCAGAAGATGGATGCCCCGACTGGATCGCAGGACCTCCTTCCAACTGGCAGGCATGCTCTCGATCTCGGACAGCCGATGTGTAAACCTCGTGAAACCCAGAAACGCCTCTTCGCGAAATTCCCGCGTGATATCGGTAATCTCCTTGTCCTGATTATCCGCTCGTTGTACCCACGCTCGGCTAGCACTGCTGGAGAAATTTTATTAATATTTCATAATTATTACGGTCAGCGTGATACTCTGAATGGTTGACGCGAATGGACCGAATATGTGCATTCAGGCGTGTTCCACAACCCACTATTGCCGGCCGCCGATAAGCCCACGGTCAGCTTCGGCACGACCTCCCCGCCGCGCCCCTTCACCCCTCCGCATCCCGGACGTAGGCTTCCACTCGGCGCGTTGGACATCGCGTCCGGAACGCGCCTCGCGCCAGTCCCCCCGGGGACGCGGTGTCAGGTAGAGGGAGAAAACCAATGTCCGATCATCAGATGCCCGCCATCCAATCCGGGCTTCCCTTCGCGGATAAGGTCCAACAGGTCGCCACGGACGAGCCGTTCCGCTGGCTCACCGCCGGCTGGCGTGATTTCCGCGCCGCGGGGATTGTCAGCCTGGCGCAGGGCCTTGTCTTCGTCGCCGCCGGGTTCCTGCTGACCGTGGCGCTGGTCCTGGCCGAACTGGAGTATCTGATCGCGCCGCTGATCGCGGGTTTTATGCTGGTCGGCCCCGCCTTGACGGTCGGCTTTCACGGCGTCAGCCGCGACCTGGAAGCCGGCCGCAAACCGGGCCTTGCCTCTGCCTTCCTGGCGTGGCGGGCCAATCCGGGGCCGCTTCTGGGCCTGGGCCTGATGCTGGTGCTGTTCCTGATCGTGTGGATGCGACTGGCCGCCATGATCTTCGCGGTCTCCTTTCCCTACTCCAGCCTCAGCATCCAGGCCCTGCTGAACGCCACGCTGTTCACGCCCGAAGGGATCACGTTCCTGAGCGTTGGCACCGTGGTCGGTGGCGTGATGGCGACGCTTGCCTTCGCCGCCGGCGCGTTCTCCCTGCCGATGCTGCTGGACCGTAAGGTCGGCATCCTGGAGGCGATCGCGACCAGCGTCGTTGCGGTCGTGCTGAACGCCCGCACCATGGTGATCTGGGCCGGGCTGATCGTGCTGTTCACCGCGGCGGGCCTGGCCGCCGGCTATGTCGGGCTGGCAGTGACGCTGCCGCTGATCGGCCATGCGAGTTGGCACGCCTACCGGGCGGTGATCCGGGACTGATCCGGCACGCCGACCGATAAGAAAAGCCGCGGCCGGTCGTCCAATCGCGATCAGCATGGGGCGGCCGACGACCAGGGTCCGTGTCGACTGGTCGTCGTCGGCCGCGCCCACCCTATAACCCACGATCCGCGATGCTCGTGGTCGTGCCGCCATTCCTGGTCGATCACGGCGCCGATGGTGCGGGCTGCCATCCTGGTGGCTTCGGGGTGCCCATTGATCGCACGCCAACGGCGCAGGCCAACAAGCGCGACATGATACGCCCTAATCGTGATAATCCGCGGCCAACTGCCGATTGGTGATGATTCCGACGATCTCCTCCTTGCGGTTCCATAAAAACCGCAAGCCAGATACTGAAAACAACATACCGACCAATGACATCGCATCGAGCTTGTTGTCGATCAGCAAGCCAAACACGATATGCCACTTCAAAGGCACCTTGTCGTTGGCGCAGATCGTGAAGTGGGCCCCGACAACGAAACTGTCGGTTCCATAGGTCTTGTTGAACCAGTTGTACAAGGCATGACTATTGGCCTGGATATGAGGTGCGCCGACGTTGTTCGCCAGCTCGATCCCCCTGGCCGTCAACCTTACGGTCACTGCAAGATCGGTAATCCGGATCACAAGGTCCGGAAGCAGGCGCCACAGCAGGCGGAAACGCTTGCGCAGAACGCCGCAATATTCCGTTCCGGCGTGACGCAGGCGCTCAAGCTCCACATGTTCCGAGCGGCTAATCGTTGAACGCACCGCCAGCGGGCGCGGGTTCTTGTCAATGCTGATGGTCCGGGCCGCCTTGTCGAACATGACGGTGTCACCAACATCCACATCCAGGATCCGAGCATCAATGTCCAATAATTCCGACGTTCGCAGCATGGAATCGTTCTGCTCGGCACTCTCCGGGGCACGATAGTAATGGTGGGATGCAAACGGGAAAATATATTTGGTGTCAAAATACTGGTAGTTGTTGACGAAGCTGCTCTTGACGCGCGCCTTGATTTCCGCTCCCGAGCGTGGCGGGTAGACCAGCAACTTGCCCGCATGGTTGAAATTGGTCATGAAAATATCGACCGGACCCATCTTGCGGCCAACCAGTTTACGGGCAAGCGGGGGCAAATTGCAGTCGTTGTAGTTCAGGATACGTCCTTCATCGGTTTCGATCAGGAGCATGTTGTCGATCCCGGTCGTGGGATACCGCGTCACGGTTACGGCCGTCCCCAGCGCCAGCGCCTTGCGTTCGTAAACTGGAACAATATTGGAAAAGCCCAGTCTCTCGGCCGCCGTGTCGAGTTGAAAATTGTTCGAGTGGTTGCCAAGCACGACCATGTCGGGCCTCATCGCGGCGATCCGTCGCAGTGTCGGAACGTGAAAATGATCGCCGTGAAAATGGGAAATCCACAGATGCGTCGCTGTGGCCGCCTTGTCATAGGCGCCGTCGTTATCGAACCTGAGGCCCCATCCATCTTCGAAGCAGGTTCCTTCGAACCACGGGTCGATGAGCAATTTCGTCTGACCCAGGTCGATCAGGACGCTCGCGTGGTTCAGTAAGGAAATGGCGATCATCCGCTTGCGCCACCAGGCTGGTCTTGGCGCCACGACCGGGTGTGCTTCGCGCCAATGGATGCCTCCGGCCACTGTAGAGCGTTCAGACCGGACATAGCAGCCATTTTGACACAACGCTTTTTGTGACCGACGGATTGATCCGCTTGTACAGTCTTCATTCCGAGTATTCCGACACTTCGATGACCTGCCCCCTGCACTGGAACAATAATTCCAATCTGATCCGTCTTTCAACGGTCCGCCCGGTTGTTTTTTAACACGGCGGTCGCTCAACCCATGGCTGCATGCCAGGGGGCGGAAGCCCAGGCCCGAGCCGGATCGCACCGACCGCCCCGACCCACCCGGAAACCTTTGCGGCTCGCCCCTATGATTGCGCCTCCCCGTATCGCCACGGGTCGCGATCGCTCCCCCGGGTTGTGGCGATGTTCGGCTGGATTTAACCACCGTGAAGGATTTCCCCGCGTAGTTCGGACTGGTGAAGCCGGGCGTCCGGTGCTACCCAGCCGCCGCCCTATCCTGTGCGGAGTCCACCCGAATGGCCGTCATCGCCGACATCACCGCCCGCGAAATTCTGGACAGTCGCGGCAACCCGACCATTGAGGTCGACGTGACCCTCGACACTGGCGCGATGGGCCGAGCGGCGGTGCCCTCGGGGGCGTCTACGGGGGCACATGAGGCGGTGGAGCTGCGCGATGGCGACAAGGCCCGCTATGGCGGCAAGGGCGTGTTGCAGGCCGTGGCCAATGTCGAAGGCGAGATCTTCGACGCGATTGGCGGCATGGACCCGACGCAGCAGGTCAAGATCGATGAGATTCTGATCGATCTGGACGGCACGCCGAACAAGGCGCGCCTCGGTGCCAACGCGATCCTGGGCGTGTCGCTGGCGGTGGCCAAGGCGGCGGCGGAAGATCTGGGGATGCCGCTGTATCGCTATGTTGGTGGGGTCTATGCCCGCACCCTGCCGGTGCCGATGATGAACATCGTCAATGGCGGCAAGCATGCCGACAATCCGATCGATATCCAGGAATTCATGATCCAGCCGATCGCCGCCGGCACCGTGGCCGATGCGATCCGCATGGGGTCGGAGGTTTTCGCCCAGTTGAAAAAGGGCCTGCACGACGCGGGCCACAACACCAATGTGGGCGACGAGGGCGGGTTCGCACCGAACCTGTCGAGCGCGGATGAGGCGTTGGGCTTCATCGCCAAGGCGTGTGAGAAAGCGGGCTACCGGCCGGGGGAAGACATCACCTTCGCCCTGGATTGCGCGGCGACGGAGTTCTTCAAGGACGGGAAATACCACCTGGACGGCGAAGGCAAGGTGCTGGATGGCGCCGGGATGGTTCGCTACCTGGAAGACCTGTGCAAGCGATACCCGATCGTGTCGATCGAGGACGGGTGCTCCGAGGATGACTGGGACACGTGGAAGGCTCTGACCGACGCGATCGGCGCCCGCGTGCAGCTGGTCGGTGACGACCTGTTCGTGACCAACCCGGAACGGCTGCGCCGGGGCATCGAATCCGGATCGGCCAACGCCATCCTGATCAAGGTGAACCAGATCGGCACGCTGTCGGAAACGCTGGAAGCGGTGTCGCTGGCGCGCGCCGCGAGTTGGGGCGCGGTCATGAGCCACCGGTCCGGCGAAACCGAGGACGCAACGATCGCCGACCTCGCGGTGGCGACGAATTGCGGACAGATCAAGACGGGCAGCCTGTCGCGGTCGGACCGGACCGCGAAATACAACCAGTTGATCCGGATCGAGGCCGATCTGGGCCCCGCCGCCCGTTACGCCGGCCGATCGATCCTGCGGCGATAGGGGATGTATCTACACATCGTCATTCTCGGGCTTGACCCGAGGATCGCCAAGGACAAGAAACCGCTGCGGCGGCGATCGTCGGGTCAAGCCCGACGATGACGGGGGGACAGCGGCGGCCACGGTAGCGTAGCGACGTCAGCCACCCCAACACACATCAATACGGCCGATCACCCGCGATCTGCACGCGCCGGACGTGACGGAAGAACGGACCCGCGTCGTGCACCGCCATGTGATGCACCGCGCGGTTGTCCCAGAACGCGACCGATCCGTTGGCCCAGCGGAAGCGGCAGGTGAACTCCGGCCGTTCCATGTGGCGGAACAGGAAGTCCAGGATCGGCTTGCTTTCCGCGATCGTCATATCCTCGAACTGATCGACATGGGACCGGTTCACGAACAGGCCCTTGCGGCCGGTTTCAGGATGGGTGCGCACCACGGGATGAATGTTCACCGTCGGCTGCCAGGTATCGTCCTGGCGCATCTTGGTGGTGCGGGTCGCATTCATGTTCACGCGCGGGCCGGCGATGCGATAGTCGGAATGGATGGCGCGCAGACCGTTCAGGATGTCCTTCATGCCGTCCGACAGTGCGTCATACGCGGCGGCCAGGCTGGAAAACAGCGTGTCACCGCCATAGGGCGGAAGCTCGACACCATAAAGGATCGCGCCCATCGGCGGTTCCGCGGTCATCGTCGTGTCGGCGTGCCAGTTTTCCCCCACGATGCGCTTGTCGGTGGGCGCGCGCTTGATCTCCAGCACCTCGTCATCCTCACCGGTGCCGCGGTAGTTGGGCTGGACGAACAGGTCCCCGAAGCGACGGGCAAAACGCTTGTGCTGGGCGCGGTCCAGCACCTGGTCGCGAAAGAAGATCACCCCGTGGTGGTTCAGGGCACCGCGGATTTCGCCGATCGTGTCGTCGGACAGGTCTTCCGAGATATCGACGCCATGGACCTCGGCGCCGCAATTTCCGGCGATGGGTTCGACGCGCAGGTGGTTGGTCCGCATCCTGGTTTCCTTTGCCCTTGATACCAAAACGGGCCGGCGGTTGGTTCCGCCAGCCCGTTTCCGTCACCGCACCGCGTCGGCGAGCTTTTGCAGATAGAAGGCCGGGTCACCCCAGAGCCGTTCGATGACCATGCAGCGGCGGAAGTAATGACCGACCGCGTATTCCTCGGTCATGCCAATACCGCCATGCATCTGAACCGCGCTTTGGGAGACATAGCGCGCGTTCTGGCCGATCCCGACCTTGGCCAGCGCCATGTCGGTGGCGCGCTTGCCAGGATCGGTTTCATCCAGAGTCATCGTCGCCAGCACCGCCATCGACTTGCCCTGTTCGGCCGCCATGAACATGTCGACCATGCGGTGCTGCACGACCTGGAACGTGCCGATCGCCTGGCCGAACTGGACGCGGGTCTTGGAATATTCCAGCGTCATTTCGTTCATGGCTTCCATCGCGCCGACGGCTTCCGCCCCCGTCGCCGCGATGCCGGCATCCACCACCGCCTGCACGACATCCAGACCCTTGCCCACCGTGCCGATCACATCGGCATCGGTGACCCGTACGCCATCCAGCGCGATATCGGCCGCGCGGGTTTCATCGCGCGTCGGGTAACCCCGACGCGCCACGCCGGCCGCCTTGGCATCGATCAGGAACACGGTGATGCCGTCGGCGTCATAGCGATCGCCGGATGTGCGGGCGCTGACCACCAGCTTGTCGGCGACATCGCCGTGCTGCACGACGGTCTTTGATCCGTCGATCACCCAGCCTGCACCGTCGCGGCGCGCCGATGTCATGACATCCGTCAGGTCATAGCGGGCCTGGCGTTCGCCATGCGCGAAGGCCATTTTCAGGCTGCCCTCGCAGATCGCCGGCAGGATCGCCTTCTTCTGTGCATCCGTGCCGAACATGCGCACCGCGCCGCCGGCCAGCACGACGGTCTGCAGATAGGGTTCGAGCACCAGGTGCTTGCCGAAGGTCTGCATGACCAGCATGATTTCCTCGGGTCCGCCGCCATAGCCGCCGTACTCCTCGGCGAACGGCACGCCAAGCAGGCCCTGTTCGGCATAGCGTGACCACATCGCGGTGGAAAAGCCTTCCGGGGCCGTCACGAAGGCCTTGCGCTGCTGGAACGAATACGTATCGGCCAGCATGCGCGAGATGCTTTCGACCAGAAGTCTCTGGTCGTCGGAGGGATCGAAGTCCATTACAGCCCCAATACCGCTTTCGTGAGGATATTCTTCTGGATTTCGTTCGTGCCGCCATAAATCGTGGAGGCGCGCAGGAACAGATAGGAACCGACACCGGCGCTGGACGCTTCCAGCAGGTCGTCGGGCTGGTTCATCGCCTCCAGCTCCTGCGCCCAGATCGGCGTGGCCATCGGGCCGGACACGTCGATCGCGAGTTCCGTTGTCGCCTGCAGCAACTCGGTGCCCTTGACCTTCAGGACCGACGACAGCGGATCGGGCTTGCCCACGCCCTTGGCCTTGTCATAGGCCGCCAGCACGCGGTACTGGGTCATTTCCAGCGCCTTCATGTCGACCTGAATCTGGGCGACGCGGCGGCGGAAATCGGCATCCTCGATCAGCGGACGGCCGTTCTGGGTGACCGTGCGCGCCATGTCCAGGGACGCTTCCATCCGTTCCCGCGACTTGCCGATGCGCGCGATGCCGGTGCGTTCGTTGCCAAGCAGGAACTTGGCGACATCCCAGCCGCGGTTTTCGGCGTGAACGCGCATGGCGACCGGCACCTTCACGTTGTCGAAAAACACCTCGTTCAGATGGTGGCTGCCATCGATCGAGATGATCGGCCGCACGGTGATGCCGGGCGTCTTCATGTCGACCAGCAGGAAGGAAATGCCTTCCTGCCGCTTGCGCGCATTGGGATCGGTGCGCACCAGCAGGAAGCACCAGTCCGCCATATGCGCGGTGGAGGTCCAGATCTTCTGCCCGTTGACGACGTAATGATCGCCTTCCAGCTTCGCCGCCGTCTTCAGCGAGGCCAGGTCGGATCCCGCGCCGGGTTCCGAAAAGCCCTGGCACCACCAGTCTTCCAGCGTCAGCGCGCGGGGCAGGAAACGCTTCTTCTGCTCATCATTGCCGAACTGGATCAGCACCGGGCCGATCATGGTGATGTTGAAGGACGACAGTTCCGGCGCGGGCGCGGCCTGGTTTTCTTCCAGGAAGATCGTCTTCTGGATCGCGGTCCAGCCGGTGCCGCCATACTCCTTGGGCCAGGACAGCCCGGCCCACCCCTTGGCGGCCAGGATGCGCTGCCAGCGCACCGTGTCTTCCTTGCGTGGGCTGTGCCCCAGCTTCATCCGATGATGGATGTCAGCGGGGAGGTTTTCCTTGATGAATGTGCGGACTTCCTGCCGGAAGGCGATCTCTTCCGGGGTAAAGCGAAGCTCCATGGCTGGTCCCTCCTACTGACGGGTAGATTACGCGGCGCCCCTGTGCCGCGCAATCCGTCGAGAGACCATTTTGCCTCAACCGCTCAGCGCCTTGACGATCGCGCGCGTGTTCGAGCGCATCATGTCGACATAGGTCGCCGCCGGCCCGTCTGGCGGCGACAGCGTATCGGCATGCAGCGTGCCGCCGATCCTGACCCCCGTCTCCCGCGTCAGCTGCTCCATCAGCCTCGGCGACATCCCGTGTTCCAGGAACAGCGCGCGGATGCCTTCGCTCTTGATCTGCGCGATCAGGGCGGCGAACGCCCGCGCGCTGGGTTCGGCATCCGACGAAATCCCGGACGCGGCCAGGAAGTCGACGTCATAGGCATCGGCGTAATAGTTGAACGCCTCGTGCGTCGTGACGACCCGCCGTTGCGCGCGCGGAATGGGCGCCAGCATCGCCTTGATCTCGGCGTCCAGGGCATCGAGGCGCTTCAGATAGGCATCCGCCCGTTGCGCGTATCCTGACGCCCCTGCCGGATCGGCCATGGTCAGCCCGTCACGGATATTCGTTACGTAGACACGCACATTCGCGACGTCCTGCCAGCAATGTGGGTCGGCCGCATCGCCCTTGCCATGGGAATGCCCGTGATGCGCGTGGCCATGCGATTCCTTCAGGGCCTTCACACCCTTGCTCGCCACCACCCCGGTTCCCTTGAACCCCGCCGAACCCGCCAGCCGCTCTGCCCAGCCTTCCAGTCCCAGGCCGTTGATCACGAACACCCGCGCCTGGCCGACGTCACGCGCCTCGGACGGCCGCGGCTGGAAATGATGCAGGTCCGTGCCGATCGGTGCCAGGGACGTGACGGCCACGCGCGGCCCGCCGATTTCCCGGGTGATGTCGGCCAGGATCGAGAAGCTGGCGACGACCGGCATCGCCGCCTGGGCGCCCGCTGGCAGCGCCCAGGATGCAAGGCTGGCACCCAGGATAGAACGGCGACGGATCATGATCAAAACTCCCACCCCAGCTTGATACGGAAGACGTTGCGGCTGAAATTGGTCAGATCCAGCCGGCGCGGCTCGTTGTTCTCATGCCCCGCGACCTGGATGTTCCAGGCCAGCGACAGCCAGGCGTCCTCGGAAATGCGCCAATAGGCGGTCGGCCCGACATAGACGGCGCGACCGACCTGCTTGCCGAAGGTCAGACCGTCGAACGCGGTCAGGTAGCGGATTTCGCCGCCCACGAAGACGCTGTCGGCGACCCGCGCCGTCAGCGCACCGGTGAAGCCGCCAACCGACCCTTCCTCGGCCACCGCACCCTGTGCCCAGGGACGGAACCGCTCCATGTCCCAGACCAGGTTGACCGCGCCCCACAGCCGGTCCTTCACCAGTTCCGCGTCCATGATCAGCTTGTTTTCCGAGGCGAAACCAAACCCGGCTTCGCCCGTCACCTCATCGGCGATGGCGATCGAGGGTTCCAGGTGCAAGGTCAGGCCGACCCCGCGCTCGGACCGGTCAAGCCAGCGCCAGCGCACCTCACCGCCCAGACCGCGAAACCGCATCGCGTTGGTGTCGGGCAAGGCAGGATTGTTGGCGATGTTCCAGTAACCGCCCAGAAGACTGCCGGAGACGGACAGGTTCTTCGCCGCGGCCCAGGACAGTTCCAGCTTGGTATTGGCCGCGGTGTAGCGGCCGTCCCGCCGGCCGGTGCCGATCACGGTTTCCACCGCGATGCCGATCGCGCCTTCGTGGTCGATGTCCGAACCCAGGGTGAAACCGAACAGCGATTCGGATTCCAGCGGATGGTCATGCGCCGTCGCCAGCGTGGGGTTCCGGGGCGCCCGTGTTTCCACCCGCCCCTGGTCGAATGTCTGCGCATACCCCACGCCCGGCACGCAGAGCGCCACGGCCAGAAGCCCCGCGCGAAACCCTGTCAACATTCCTGTCCCCCCAAACCATCGAGAATTTGAACGTTATAACATATCGAAAATATGTGACAACCGGCCCCAGCCAGGATGTTTTCGTTGACGAATCACAGCGCGGCCCCATCCATGCACGCATGGATGAGCCACCCCCGGAAGTCCTGAGCCTGCCCTCCGGCCCCGCCCTGATCACCTGGCGGCGCAACCGGCGCGCGCGTCGGATCAGTCTGCGGGTCGATCCAGCGGCCGGCGGCGTCGTGGTCACGCTGCCGACGCGGGCCAACCGGCAGGCGGGGTTGTCCCTGCTCCACTCCCACGCCGACTGGGTGGCGGATCGGCTGGCCGCCCTGCCGCGCGCCATCCCCTTTGCCGACGGCGCCACGATCCCGATCGCCGGCATCCCGCATGTCATCCGCCATCGCCCGGACGCGCGCGGTGGCGCCTGGCTGGAACCGGGAATCCTGAACGTCACCGGCGCGCCGGAATTCCTGGCCCGCCGCGTGACCGACTTCCTGCGCACCGAGGCTCGGCGCCGGCTGCACGCCCTGGCCATGGTGAAGGCCGCGGCGATCGAGGCGCGGGTGGCGCGGGTGAGCATCAAGGACACCGTGTCGCGCTGGGGAAGCTGCGCGCCGGACGGGGCGCTGGCGTTCAGTTGGCGACTGATCCTGGCGCCGGATTTCGTCCAGGACTATGTCGCGGCGCATGAGGTCGCGCATCTGCGGCACATGAACCACGGACCCCGTTTCTGGGACCTGGTCGCGCATCTGACGCCGCATCGGAAGCCGGCGGTGGCCTGGCTGAACCGAGAGGGTCCGGCGCTGCTGCGGATCGGGCAGGATGGTGCGTAGCGGATCGGGCGGGTTGGCGCGCAGCGGGTCGGGCGGGTTGGCGCGGAGCGGATCGAGCAGGTTTGCGCGCAGCGGATCGTGACCCCCCGTCATGGCGGGCGCAGGCGCGCCATCCACGATTTGCGAGGCTGGTACAGCGAAAGTCGTGGATGGCGGGCCTGCGCCCGCCATGACGGGGGGGTGTGCTCGCCATGACGCGGGGGGTGTCCCCGCGCCCGCCATGACGAGGGGAGCGTGCCCGCGTCCACCATGACGGGTGGAAGCGGATGCCGCCCGATAACACGATGCTGGTTCGTACCCCCGCGAACCCACCATCGCGGAACGCGGAAAATGCGATCGTCAGGAAAAATATCCTTGACATCAGACGAACGATGTGTTCTCTATACGTTCATGCCTATCCAACCCCAAGATGCTGAGCCTGATGCCGGCCCTGGTCCCCACGACCAAGGACAAAGCCGGCATGGACGCCTGCTGGGGCTGGTGCGCCGCATTCTCGACTACGGCCGCGACCTTGTTGCTTCACTGCAACGGCAGAATACGCCGACCCCCGCCATGGAAGTCTCCCGGCGCTTCGGCACGCTTAACCTCGCGCTGATCATCGCGCGCATCACCCGCGGCCTGCGCCTCGCCGCCGCGTTGGAATCCCGGCTTGTCCGCTACCCACCCGTGCGGGAAGCAGCGCGGACCGCCGCCGAACGGCCGGACCAGCCCGCGCGGGTTCGGCCCGTCCGGAAACGGGCCAAACACCCGACCGCGCCGTTGGAGCCTGAGGACGACGCCACGCTGCTGCGCCGGCTGCCATCGGCCGAGGACATCGCCGCCCGTATCCGCCGCCGTTCCGCCGGCGCGGTGATCGTGGAAATCTGCCGCGACCTGGGCATCGACACGAGCCATTCGCTCTGGTGCGATATCCGGGACGCCATCATCCAGTATGACGGCAGCCTGGCGAAGATGCTGAAGATCTGGGTCTACCGGTCCGTGGGTCTCCCCCCGGAGCTACTGGACGACGTGCCGGACCCGCGGCCTTCGGCCTGGCACGGACCGCTTCCCGCGAGTACCGGTCCGCCCTGAGCCGCGCCCCTTTCCCCTTCATCGCATAGGCAACGGGCCCATCGTTGGGTGGTCCCGCTGTTCGGATTCGTGCCGGTCACGTGGCGGGTGTCTGACCCGCTGGCCGAACGGAACGCCGCCTGCGCCGAGCTTGCTCGTCTTTGGCCACGCGCATACCGTGCCGGCGGACCCGCGCCGTGACAGACAACAAACCACCGCATTACCGGGCTTTCCTGTCCTATAGCCACGCCGACCAGGCGGCGGCGGAGTGGTTGTTCCATGGCCTGGAAGGGTTCCGCATCGGCAAGGACCTGGTGGGCACCGTCACCGAACGCGGCCCGATCCCGGACAAGCTGTATCCCGTCTTCAAGGACCGGAACGAGTTCTCCCCCGGCGGCGACCTGGCCGAGGAGACGCTGAAGGCCCTGCGTGAGTCCGCCGCGCTGATCGTCCTGTGTTCCCCGCGATCCGCCGCCAGCACGAACGTGCAACGTGAGATCGTGATGTTCCGCGACCTGTATGGTGCCTCGCGGCCGATCATCCCGCTGATCCTGGGCGGCGAACCCGGCCAGACCGTCGCCGACTGGTTCCCGCCGCCGCTGACGCCCGACCGCCTGGCGGCGGATTGGCGGGAGGATGTGGGCGACGGGCAGGACCTCGCGCTGGTCAAGGTGATCGCGGCGCTGCTGGGCCTGCCGCCCGAGCAGGTCTATCGCCGCCTGGAACGTGAGCGGCGGCGGGTGATCTGGCGCTGGGTGAAGGTGGCGGCGCTGATCGTGCTGCTTGCGATGGGCGGGGTCTATGCCACCTATATCGCGTTCCAGAAGCACGACGAGGTCCAGGTTCAGACCCGTTCCCTGGAGGAGTTGCAGAAACTCACGCTGAACTACATCCGCCTGACCAACCCCGCCGCGGCGGCGGATGCGCGCTCGGTGGAAGACCTGGTG
>WBZQ01001454.1_pt1 | contig 16409 bp, 12 predicted proteins | sample 5204251 | NCBI WGS metagenome assembly WBZQ01 (sample SAMN12412402, study PRJNA552823) | activated sludge metagenome | isolation source: activated sludge from nitrification reactor of wastewater treatment plant... | place: USA: Virginia | collected 2017-09 | reverse complement strand
GTATCACGAAGCACTCCATACACATGCCAATGAACCCGGGAGGACGACCTTGCGTAGCCCATCAACGTCATCAGCAAAATCACCATGACTGCATTGAGCACCAGCGCATAGCCAGCGCGAGGGGGCATGCTGCCCCAGACCATCTCCGTCGTCGTCTTGGCACTCTTGAGCAATAGTGCTGTCAACGGCGTAATCGTCAGAATAACAAAACCCACGATCGCCACCTGGGACGTTGAGAAATAGTTGATACGGACGATCGCCGGTACAAAATAGCCCCATATGCCAAGAACGATGACAGCAAGGCTGGCGACCACGAGGACGGCACCCATGACCGCCTTTCCCAGCTTCGCCCATCCTGCCGTATCTTGTTTTCCTGCCCGCCAATACATAACAAAACTCATGAACGTAATGAGAATCATGAGGTTGGAGACCGTCATCTTGGCCGACATAACCCCCAGTACGCCGAGCAGAGGATGGTGCGCACCACCCATCTTTTGAGCTTCCTCGATGCTGGCGACGAGTGAGTGCGGCGTCATCCACACCGCAAGACAGAGCAGCAAGCTGACGAGCATCATCAACATCGCTCGTCGATACTTCGCCTCCGATCCTGGAATCCGGTAGGTAATTCCCAGCCAGAAATAATAGTTGGAGCCAAGAAACAGCACACCGATCAGCATGGCCTGGATGATAAACAACCAGGAGAGGAAACCTCCCATCAGGGTGATGCCCATCTGCTGGTTATATTGGTAAATTTCTCGCATAAGCCAATAGCCCGCGAACGGCAAGGCAAGCAGACCGAATACCCCGATAAAGTTACCGACGTACCCCATCCAATCGTAATGTTCCCGATCTTCAGGGCTCTTCACCGAAAGATACCGGACCCCCGCATACGCTCCGCAGATGTATCCGCCTAGCACGACGTTGGCGATTAACCGATGGATATTGATCGGCCACCAAGTCGGATTCCACGTCGCGGCCCAGGCACGCTCGAACGCCGTCCCGTCAGCTATCACGACCGGGCTTGACTGGAATGTCGCCCACGCATTGGGCACGATCATGATGAATAAGGCGAAGAAATTAAGCAGGAAACCGAGAAACACGTGCAGGGTCTTCTTCTTGCCGTCCTGCATCGCATCCCACCCGTACCAATACAGATACAGTGTCGCCGTTTCGAGCAAGAACAGGAGACAGTAGACCAAAAAGGATGGGAAGAACACATCCGTCAAATAGTTCATGAGCTTGGGATAAAAAGCCACCAAGAGAAACAACAGAATGCCGCCGAACAGCGCCGTGGTGGCATAGGCGGAAGTCAGAAGCTTGGTAAACTCCTTCGCAAGCTTGTCGTAACGCTTTTCTCCGCCTCTCCATGCAATGACTTCGCATAGCCAGGCAAAGATCGGTACACCCAGAACGAAACCAGCCAGCAAGAGGTGGAGCTGGGCTACGATCCACACCAGGTTCCGACTACCGATATAGGGAATGTCCCGATACTCGGTCGGTCCGGCAGTAGTTCCCTCAGCCGCTAGGCCCATTGAAGGGAGAAGGAGGAACCAACCAACCGTCAACAAGAGACCGACAAGCCATCGCTCTTGACCACGCATGGCCCGGAGAGCCCGTTGAATTGTTTCGACCTCCTGTATGGCACTCACCACATCACCTCGCAAGTTACGGTTTCGAATTGTCAGATGGGGCCGCCCCTGCCGGCTTCCCCTTGCTCTTCTCTTTTTGCCCTTTGGTTTCAGATTTCTGCTTCTCCATCGCCTCAACTTGTGCAGCCACCGCAGCAAGCCGTTGGGTGTTCTTATTCAAGGCATCGACAGGCTTATAAACCGGCTCTGCCTGAACCGCCGGTTTCGCACAACACTCATGAGGATGAGGGGTTGTCACAGGAAGAATGGTCCAGAACACAAGTGAGAAAACCACCCCGGCTCCGGCCAGCGAGGCCAACAGCAACCCTTGGTCGTTCGGCACTCGCATCAGATCCCACCGTGTCACAAGTCCCTGATAGTTTTCCGGAGCCGAACGGCAATCCTCCGCGAGACGCCGAATGGCTTGCCCAAGAACCGACACTCCGATCGCTGCCAGTATGAAGAGCGCCGCCGAGGAAATGGAACCCCACACTGTCAGCTCCAGACCGATGCGTTCCGCAACCGGCAACCCCGTGTCATAGATGTGTCGTAAGGCTTCCGTGTCCGCGAGTGTGTGCGAGGCACTGATGGCCGTCTCCGTCACTCGACTGACCACCCCCCACAAAATCGGCATGATCACTGTGCCGATCAAAGCGGTTCTCCACCAAATGGCAAAACCAAGCCCGTCGTGAGGTGGCTCCTTCTTAAGGCGTTCCAGAAAGAAGGTTCGACCGACGAGACCGAGCGCCCAAATATCAATAGGGATTGAGGCGCCGAAGATGAGTGGAAGACCAATCCCCTCACCGAAATGCGTGTCATAGATGGCCATGATCGCCGGAGCCGAGAAAACAGTCACCGGACTGGCGAGCAACATGAGAAAGGCAAGCCCAAATCTGCCCTCAAAATGGACGAGCCCCATGGTCATGGCCATCACGGCAAACACTGCTTTGATCGGGATACCGGTCCAGCAGGCCGACCAGAGGATGCCAAATCCGATCTTCGTGGGGGACATTGATTCGCGTTCTTCAGCCATATGCTCAGTTCGTATGAAATGTCGTTAGTCTAGGAACTCTCGATTGATAACGGCCGCCACTGTAAAGAGTGCGATCACGACCATAATCGCGATCCAGATAATCAGCGCAATCGGTCGCTTAAAAATATTCCGTTCAGGATCCTTATCGAAAAATGGAAGGGCGACCATCAGCCCCATAAATAGGACCGGCAGTGCAACCGCTCCCATAAACTGACCGAACTGCCCAGCGAAGAGCTTCAGCCGCAGCAGCTGGAAGTAGAATAAAAAGTACCATTCCGGCTCTGGATGGTACTCCCCAGGATCAGGAGTCGCCTTGTCAAGCAACACAACGGGTTCCCAAAGAGCCAAGGCACAAAGGCCGACAAAGACGAAAGCCATCCCAACGATGTCTTTCCAAATTTGACGGGGAAAGAAATAGTCGGTTTTTGCCTGAATTTCTTCCTTTGTCCCTTTAAAGGGACCAGCTGGAGCCGCCACACGAAACAAGAAGATGTGTAGCCCTGCCAAAGCCATCAACGCCGCAGGGAGAATCATGACGTGAAGAACAAAAAAGCGGCTCAACGTCATCTGCCCGGGACTCGCACCACCCTTTAAAAATCTTGCGATAAAATCGCCGACGATCGGTGTTTTATCCAGAATCTCAACACCCACAAGTGTCGCCCAGAATGCCCGTTGGTCCCAGGGCAAGAGATACCCGGTAAACCCAAAAGTAATCACGATTCCAAAGAGAGCGAGTCCAACCAGCCAGAGAAGCTCTCGCGGTTTTTTGTAGGCCCCCCAGAGGAAGACCTGAGACATATGTGCAAACACACAGACAACCATCGCGCTGGATCCCCAGAAATGATAGCTGAGCAAGAACCAGCCGTAATCGACATCGTGGATAATATACTGCGTGCTATCGTATGCGTGATCCGCGGTCGGCACATAGTAAAACATGAGCATGGTACCAGTGACCGCTTGCATGGCAAAGATAAACAATAAGATCGAACCAAACACGTAGGCCCAACGCGAACCTCCGGGAATTGGCTCATTAAGCATCTTTGCCTGCATTTCCTTGAGCCCAAGCCGCTCATCAAGAAAGGCAAGAACCTTTTCACTGGTGCTGGGCTGATGGTCTGGGATCACAGCAGGCGATGAGTGTTTCATATCCATGATGCTACGCGCTCACACAATCCGAATTGGTGACTTCGTGCCGGCTTTAAATTCCATATCGATTACCTCAACCTCGCCGGAAGGCGAAACCTTCACCGGCAATGCATCCAAGCCACGGGGAGCCGGCCCATCAAGAACTTTCCCGCCCGCATCATAGATACTCAAATGGCAGGGGCAGAGAAATACCTGGCCCAGGGTCTTATGTTGGCGCCACTTGAAGCCACACCCAAGATGGGGGCACTTACCGGAAAATGCGATATAGGGAATATCTTTTTTATTCGTCCAGATTACCTTCCCCTTGGCGTCATGAAAGTCGACATCTTTACCCTGATATACCTTCTCCAGTAAGTCGGGAGTCGCCCGGAGTACCCAGACGTTCTTCTCAACTTCGTATTCAGGCATGTACACTTCTTTGACCTGTTTCTTGTATTTAAATTGAGTTCCGACATCCTCTTGCTTGATCTTGCTCACATTCCCGACCTTAAGCCAGGCGTTGTCAAAATCAGCATACATCGGCTTCATCAGGAACCGGAGGATGGGATACGCGAGAGGCAGTCCGATCAAAAACCCAATGACATGGGTAAAATTCATGAAAAATGTTCGACGCTTGACGCTCTTCTCTAGATCAGGAAGAGGGACCAACACCTCACCAGGCGTGACATGGATATTATCTTCAAGATGCGAGATCTCTACCTCGTGCGTCGTGACATAGTCTTCTCGCTTGAAGGGAGGCAACGCCAAGATATCCGCAGAAGGAGCCCGGAGCTGAACCGCCTCTTCCGTGACATCCTGCACCTGTGCCATCAAAACCTGTCGCTCCCCACTGCCGTTCATGGAGACGACGATATGACTGATTTCATGGGAAAGGGGATCAAGGACTACCCGGCTAACTTCCCCGATCTCGTGATCCGTACACCGGACCTTAGATTTCAATTTTGGTTGCAGCATTACTTTTTCTTGATTGGCTTGGGAGTATTGATTGCGGTGTTCTTGAAGGAACCTAGCCATGTGGCAAGCGCCAACATTTCTTTAGGATCCATGAGATCCTTAAACTTGTCGGGCATAATGCCTTTTTGCCATTCCTTGTCATACCCCTCGGCCATAAAGCTCTTGGGGTCAGCTATTTTTTGCTGAATCTCCTCGACAGTCAACAGAGTGCCGATGTTATCCAACTCCGGACCACGCTTCTTACCGCCCTCTCCCCTCAGCTTGTGGCAGTTGTAGCATTCCTGCAATTGCCACTGCTCTTCACCAATTTTCATGATGTCGCCGGAGGCTGCGCCACCACCTGCAGCAGCGGCCTTTTCTCCAGCAGGAGGAGTTTGTGGTGCGGCTACCGCCTGCCCTCCACCTACCCCCTTGAGGCGATCCTCAAGCGCTTTCACTTGTTGATCGAGAGCCTTAGCGCGAGCAATCAGCTCTTCCGTCTTCCCTTGGGCGGACTGTTTTCGCTCTTTATCCAGGAGCTTTCCGATCTTAGCCTTTTCATCCTCAGGATCGAATTGTGGCAAGAATGACGCACCCGCGACGCACACCGAGATCAGAAAGACCCAGAACGCGGTCACGGTGAGGAAAGACATCCCTCCGCTCATCACGTCCATGGTCTTTGCGTCAAGAAGCGCAAAGATCCCTGCCCCAATCACCGAGATGGCAAAGAATAAGAGCTGGAAGCTAACAGGCACTTCTTGCGAATTCGCAATGGCGACCAGCCCGCCACCGACAATTAATCCAACCGCTAACTTCTTAAATAAGTTCCACATGTGATTTCTCGCTGCCTCGGTAGACACTCCACAAAGTGATTACTTGACCGGAACAGGAACAGGACTCGCCTCAGGCTCTTTGGCCGGCGCCACAGACGGCCGAATGGCAATCAGAGCTGCAACTGTCACAACAGCGATAAAAAATACCGTGATCGCAGTAATCCATCCAGCAGAATATGAAAGCGTTGGAGTAAACGACTCCGCACTAAGATCCGATACCAGACTGTAGGTATGAAAGTACTTCTTCAAGAGCGAGCGTACCGCTCCCATTAATCCCATAATCCAGGTGGATGTGAACGCCAGGAAGATCAAGACGAATTGAGCTGCGAAATCAATCTTCCCCCATATAATGGTGCCCTGCTTGATCGCACGGTTGTACAAGACGAAATTGACGATGGTCACAAACACTAACGTCAAAATGGCGGACAGCTTAGCCGGCATAGACGATAAATAGTCCCAGCCTTCCGGCAATTTCATCTCATCTGGCATGTCGGTCCCTGTAGCCACAAAACCAGCAGGAGTGAGCCAGACCGCGTCACTGATGAGCATAACGATAAACCCAATCTTGATGACCGTCCGTGCAGAAACCGTCATTGGCACAAAGCGGCCAAGGAGGAACGGCGACAGCGTCAGAGGCAGGAGGAAGGCCAGCGACATGGGGTCCGGAATCCACCAACTGTTCATGACCCACATGGTGACCGGAAGCAGGACAATTAACACAATGGGGGCCAGGATGCTTATCCGAACATTGTCGGCCCCTTCAATACGCTTGACACTCAACCAACTGTAATAGTTGATCCCCAGAAACAAGAGCCCGATCATGATCCCCTGCATCTCAAAAAACATCGAGAGCTGATCGGCCATCATGTAGGGGCAAAAAGAGAAGTCGTAGTCGCACATCTCGTAGGCCAACAACAGTCCCGTAAAGGGCTGTAACAACGATCCCCCGACCGCAATCCAAATCGCGACGAATCCCATCCAATCGTAATAGGCCCGTTCTTCCTTTGTTTTGGCCGCCATGTACATATAGGCAGCAATCAGCCCGGCGATGAAACCACCAAATGCGACGTTCCCGTCGATTCGATGCAAGCTGAGCGGAAACCAACTTTGGTTCGCAATTTTATCCCACAAGGTCGCCGCAGCAAGAAAGTCCTGCGGTGAAACACCCTCGGCCTTCGGTGGGGTATTCATGAACGATGTGGGACCGTTGATCACAAACAGGATGAGCAGGCATACCAGGTTCAGCAGCACACCTAATGCAATATGACGCCCCTTCTTCTCACCCTTCCAAATATCCCAGGTATAAAGATAGGCATACATGAGAATGGTCTCAGCGATAAATAAGGCGGGATAGAGAATCGCAAAGACAACATAGAATTGATTGATAAAAGACGTGGTGAACTGTGGGTAGGCGGCAAGAAGAACAAAGATGAACAACCCACCGGTCACTGCCGTCATACTGAAAAGAATCACCGTCACCTTGGTTACTTCTTTGGCAAGACGATCGTATCGTGGATCTTGCTTCCGATAGCCCAACCATTCCGAGATCACGACGAAGATCGGAGCTCCAAGAATGAAGGCTGCGAACAAGATGTGTAGCTGGGCGACGATCCATACAGCCGTTCGATTTCCGGTGTACGGGAAGTCTACAGGAGAAGTTCCAGCCTCCTGCGCAAATACGTCTGAAATACCCAAACCGCACAGCAACGCCAGAAGAGCGAGAGCCAGGAGACTGCTCGAATGTGTTTTCACGGTGCCTCGTTGCCCCCTATCCTTTGTATACAGAAGAATCTAACGCTGGGGAGCCTATGACTCACAACCACCTCTACCACTTGCAAGCATCCACATCCCTACAACGTCAGAGAACCACCAGACCAGCACTTACATCTTGACGAACTAGGCCGCCTAGAAGCCATGAGAACTGACTCGCACAGCCTCCCCCAAATTGCCAAAATCCGGGCGGGAGTATCTCAGATCCGCAGTCAATGAACGAGTAAGTGAATCCCTGAGTACCCCGCGAAAAACCCCTGAGACCTCCTAACTCGCCCATAGCTCAGCCAGAAGACCACCCACAGCATGACATCGCGACACATTGAATTGCTTGATATGGTGGCATCTCGTATTCGTCGCACATCACTTACCGCCCGCATCAACCCACTGAGATTTTTCCACACTCCAAAACTTTCCAGGCAGACCAAAATTTCGCTCATACAACACAAGCTTCCACCGGTCATCATCCGAGAGCTTACTTTTCCAACCCTTCATCTTCGTATTCGGCACACCCTCGGAAATCCGCCAATACCATACCGCATCGGAATAGAGCTTCATTCGTTCAGGGTTTCGAAAATCGGTAGCCCCAGCCTTAACCGGCTTCCCATCTTTTCCATGGCAGCTGGCACAATTGACGTCTGGATTTGCTTCGCCCACGAACAGCTTGCGTCCCTCTTCCAGCTTCTGTGCATCCCGCCACCAATTCTCGGGCATGTGCTTATCCGCATACTCAGCGGGAGCCGGGGGTGGAGGCACTATCGGCCCCTCACTCTCCTGGCCGCCACTACAGGCGACCAGCAATCCCAGACTCAGAGCGACCAGGACATGGAAAAATCGAAATTTCATAAATTTAGAACCACGACTCCACAGGAACGAAACGGGTATAGTTGCAGACCAACAGGAAGAACTACGCCTTTTTCTTACCCTGCCGCCCTCCCTTACCCCTTGCCTTATCACTAGGAGATCCGAGGAGCCGAACGCCAATTGCCGCGCCGGCCACCAGGACAGCCGCACCACTTCCCCACCAAATCCAAGACGGTGAGCTCCCTGCACTACATCCAGCCCCAAAATCAACCCGGACCTTCCGATCACTTTCGAGATCTTTAACGTCGAATTCAACTTTCAGATTCTTCTGCTCTCCCCGCGCTTCAATCAGCAACGGATCACCGAGATTGTCGTTATGGAGATGAAACATGGCTTTATAGTACCCATCCCCATTAGTCTTTACGACCTGACCATACGAAATCCTCGTGTCCTTCACAAGCACATCGGTATTCGAGACACCAATTCCGCCCTCCCCACAGACATAGCCTTCAACCATGAAGCGGTGATCTGCTTCGTGCGTCGCCGAAGTTATGGAAGGGAAACCGGCACTCAGAACGATATAACCTGCAACTACGAGTAGCCGTCCTGACGCTCTCTTACCAAACTTCACGCTCAATTGCGTACTCGTCGCTCCTCAAAAAATGCACACCGCCGGAGCCCGAGCGCGCCGCATCGGGGCACGGGTTTCTAGCATAGCAACTGGTCTTTGTCAATGAACAGGCAGGCCTTCCGAGAGGAACATGGATGGCAAGAGCATCGTTTGTTAGGATCTAGAATACCCGTATAGAAGATGATATTGGCAAGGGCCAGGAAACTGGTCGGCCTCGACTGGCTTTCCTGTGGAACCCAACAATAGGAGACCGCACCCCTTACGCAACCAGAGAGCAATCCTCGGCGCTCTGCCATGCCTCCCGCCCCAGAAAGGTTCTACTTGTTCGATCCACCCTCTGCGGGTTCGGATGATGCGGGCAAAAACGCGATGCCGACGGATATTGTCCCGCTAGTGAGAGAAAAGAAGCTCCACCTAATCAGGGAGCCCGCCGCCAAGACGAAGCTTCACGTTTCAGAGCTGACTAGAGGTAGCCCCGTGTGCGTGCATCCGCTTCTATCTTTTCGGCTTCGGCTCGACGCTCAGATTCCTTCTTGGATACCCACGTCTCCCACGATTTTCCGTTTGCCGTATCCTCCCCAGTGAACGCAATCGAGGCAATCTCGTGGTAGGGAATCCGTCGGGGATCCGGCTGATTAGCTGGAAATAGCTCAAGATAGGAATCATCGGCTGAAATGTGACGGTTGTAGATATAGCCGGCGACAGACTCACCGGAACGCAGCACGACGGTGACATCTCCGCGATAGTCGAAGGCCAGCTCTACAGCTTCCGCTGTTTCAGCAGCAGAATGCGGGGCAAATACCCGCCCCTCAAGGGAACAGGCGCTCACAGCAATATGATTCTTCGTGTCGGTCATAACCTGACATCTCCCCCACTAGTTACCCTCACGATGGATCTACTCGTGAGTGACACGTGAGAAAATTCACCGGGAGGTTGGCAAGAGGATCAATTTGGCAGTCCGCGTGAATCCCGACATCGTACTAAAGGTGTCTTCAACAGCCGAGGCTTCGTATCCGCAATGCACCATACAATCTGCACACTTTTCATTGCGACCCGTTCCATACTGTTCCCACGCAGTTGATTCCATCAACTCATGGAAGGTCTTGGCATACCCCTCTTGCAGCAAATAGCAAGGCTTCTGCCAGCCGAAAACATTATAGGTCGGATTGCCCCATGGCGTACATTGATACTCCCGCTGGCCCATCAAGAAATCCAAGAATAATGGCGACTGATTGAACCGCCACCCGGACTTTGGGCGCGCCAGCACCTTTGCGAATAATTCCATGGTTCGTGTTCGCTTCAAGAAGTGCTGTTGATCCGGAGCCTTTTGATAGCTATAACCCGGCGAGATCGTCATCCCTTCAACGCCCAACGCCATCATCTCATCAAAGAATGCCCTTACTCGTTCAGGATTGGCATCGTCAAAGAGAGTGGTATTCGTCGTCACCCGATGGCCGCGTTTCACCGCCGCTTTGATAGCCTTTACCGCCACCTCATAGACGCCATCGCGGCAAACCGCCAGGTCATGCTCGTCTTTGAGCCCATCCATGTGGACGCTAAAGGTCAGATACTTGGACGGCGTGAATTCGTCCAACTTTCGCTCAAGTAGAATCGCATTGGTGCAGAGATAGATATATTTCTTCCGATCAACCAATCCCTGTATGATTTGCCCGATTTCAGGATGAATGAGCGGCTCGCCACCCGGGATACTCACCATGGGCGCCCCACATTCCTCTGCCGCAGCCCAGCATTGCTCAGGAGTCAATCGCTTGTCGAGCACGTGGTCAGGATATTGAATCTTCCCACAGCCGGCACAGGCGAGGTTACAGCGAAAGAGTGGTTCGAGCATAAGGACCAAAGGATATCGCTTCACTCTCCTGAACTTCTGGGAAAGCACGTACTTCGCCACTGTGTATTGCTGAGAAATCGGAACAGCCATTCCGCTCTCCTTAACTTCTAGACCGACTCGCTATGTACTTATTCAGCCCTGTATATATGAACAGCCGCAACTCGCAGCTGTATCTGGAGGCACGAGAATGTTCGGGATTGTAACATCTCGTCTATAAGTCGTCAATTTTCTTATCGAGCAGACCGAGAGGAGTCGCAGCAAAGGATCGCCCACGGTCATCTCGACAGGCATGGGACCAACACCTATGTGACCCAATAATCTCTCCTTAGTAGTTTTCTGAGCCGCAATAAAGATAGTTCCCGCTCAGGGGAATACATTGACAGGAACAAGCCTCATCCGTACCTTACGCAGCCATGCCTCAGAGAAGAGAACAAGTATTGGAAGGGCTCATCCCATTGACAACCAGTCACCCTGGCTCAATGTCGAATGAGAAAATCTGACGAACTATTGTTCGTCCGCGACAGAGCAGAAAGCGGTTGCTAAAAGATTAGCCACTACACACAAAATTTACGAAGACATGGCTCAGACGTCAATCAAAGTCAATCCCAGCTCTGACCCCGATGTTTATCCAGCTGGCTGTCGTGAAGAGCTGATCTATCTTTGACGGGTTACCGATGCCTGAGGCAAAGTATGGAGGCGCCGAGCGGGTTCGAACCGCTGCATCGCAGTTTTGCAGACTGCTCCCTTACCACTTGGGTACGGCGCCCCGGAACCGGCATTATAATCGCTTCATTTTCCAGAACTCAAGACAAGAACGACGCCAGCACATTAGATCTCACTTGCAATTCGAGAAGAGGAAGGAAGTATAGGTTCTGACCGAAGCTTAGAGGAAATCGCTCGATCCTTAGTACCGAGAAGCAAGCCATACAAAATGAACATGGCAATACCGAGGTGATGATAACTTTTTAAGGCTTCCCATCTGACTCTCCCCACCACTTCATAATTCAGTACCATCGTCAGGACCACATACACCGCCAGCATCGTGTATCCGGTACGGCTCAACGCTCCGCTCATCTTTGTTGCGGCAGCTACGACGATACAGGCCGCCGGTATCATCCAGACAAGATGCTGGTCCCACGTGATGGGCGAAAGAAACAGTGCCAAGAGAAGGACTCCCGCGCACTCTCGCCCCCATTCTGAATCTCCAGGCCCTTGAAATGTTCGCCGACTAGACCAGGCGAATAATCCAACGATACCGATGACAGCCACCCCAACAATGGCGTTCGCCAGCGGTCCAGGAAGATCCAACACCGGCTTGTAACTCTCATCTACTAATCGCAATCGATGAGTTGGAGGATAGGTCACAAGGTACCGCAGCATGGTATGGCGGAGCGAAAGGTTGGCCTTCTGTAGCTCATTTTCCTGCCGCCCCTCCACCTGTCGATCAAGTACCGATAACACCGCATTCCTCGTCCATTCCATGTGATGGTCCCACCAACTCGTCGGCCCCATATAGAGAATGGGCAGCAGAATCCAAAGAACGGTCGCGAGGACCGTGTACGAGGCAAGCCGCCACTGCCGCTTCCAGAGAAACAGCAGCACGAAGAGTGCAGGCGTAATCTTCAGAACGATGCTGAACCCCATCAAGGCAGCTCCTAGCCATTCTCTCCCGACCCATATCGCATAGATTGCCCCGGCGATAATCCCTAAGAGCATGAGATGTGGACCGCCGTCATCAAGATCGTTCAAGATGAACTGGAGTGTTAATGCACCTGCGCCGACTCCTATCAGCAATCGACTCCATGGTGGCGTGACGGATGAACCACACACCATCCGGTGAAAGAATATCACCGTCATGACTAAACATCCGATAGCTACGGCATACCGCAGGGCCAGACTTGGATTTCTTTCCAGCATGAGCAGTGGAGCAAAATAAATCCCGGTGGTGGGCAAATACATGTAGCAGTAGTCATTGGCGTAGAGATATTCGCCGGTGAGAAAGCGCCGTCCGATCTCGCGATGGATATCGATGTCGCGGAAGTGATACGACCGCCCGAAGGAAATAATGTAGCCGTGTACGACCGCAGCAATGGTAAGGCCGAGTCTTGCTAGTCGGATAAAGAACGGAGTTTGGGCGAGATCACAAATCCAATGGATGATCGATTGCAATTGCATGCTGCCACGCACAGTGACATGCGCCAGAACGACACGTCAATTGTTTCTTTGATGAGCCATGTCCAGAAAGAAACTGAATAGGTGCGAAATGCCGTAGTGCGAGAGCTGAACTACCTGTGAGGCAGGACTGGAATTTCTTTACCGAGCGTTGAGGGCTGATTGCCCTGATGAATAAGAGGTTCCCATCCGCTACCAGCAACGGAAACAGCGGGCTCACCACTGCCTTCCGCTTCTTTCTCCTTCGCGAGCTGCTCCACTTCCATAATCAACGTGTCCATCAATTCTTCCATCGGAACTTTTCTCACAAGCTTCCCCTTCTTGAACAAAATACCTTTCCCCTCGCCGCCGGCAATCCCGATATCGGCTTCTTTCCCTTCTCCGATCCCATTCACCACACAGCCGAGCACGGATACGTTCAACGGCGTCTTGATATGGCCAAGTTTTTTCTCCAATTCATTCGCCATCCGGACAACATCGATCTCGACCCGTCCACACGTCGGACAAGCGATGACATTGATTCCGCGGTGGCGCAGTTCGAGCGACTTTAGAATTTCATAGCCGACCTTCACTTCTTCTACAGGATCGGCAGCAAGCGACACCCGCAGCGTATCTCCGATGCCCTGAGAGAGAAGATATCCGAGGCCCATGGCTGACTTCACTGCTCCGGTCATCGCCGTACCGGCTTCGGTGATACCGATGTGCAACGGATAGTTCGACTGCATCGCAAAGAGATAATAGGCATCGATCGCATGATGCACATCGGATGCCTTGAGTGACACCTTCATATTGGTGAAGCCGACATCCTCGAGCGACCGAACAGCGTTCAACGCTGACTCGGCCAAGGCCTCAGGGGAGGGCCACCCGTACTTTTCCAGCAGGGGCCGTTCAAGCGACCCCCCGTTCACTCCAACGCGAAGTGGAATGCCTCGGTCATTCACGGCCCTAATGACCTCTTCCACCTTCCACCAAGCCCCGATATTGCCTGGATTGATACGCACACAATCGACGATCTTCGCGGCTTTCAAGGCAAGACGATGATCAAAATGGATATCGGCGATCAGTGGTACCGTCATCGCCGATTTGATTTGCGGAAGGACTTGGGCGGCCTCTTCGTCGGGAACCGCGACACGAATAAGTTCACAACCGGCGGCCTCAAGCTGACGAATTTGAGCAACGGTTGCCGTCACATCGCGGGTGTCTGTCGAGCACATCGATTGCACGGACACCGAGGCATCGCCACCAATTTTCACCGAACCAACCTGAATCTGTCGAGTTTTTCGCCTTGAAATATGCATCCAGCTACTCGCCTTGCCCCGTATCCTTCACTCCTTATGTCACTCTTAACTGCCCTGTTCATCTCCATGTGGAAGATGACCAGCATGTGCTGTCCCGACAAATTGTGTTTTTTCTGCCGGCACCTTCCCGATCAGCTCCTTGACACTTTGATAAATTCCTTCCGCCGTCAACCCATATCGCTCCCGCAGCAAATCTTGCGGCCCCTGCTCGATGTACCAATCAGGCAAACCAAGCACCTTGGTCCTCACACCGGAGACGCCCGCCTCGGCCAGCGTCTCAAGCACTGCGGAACCGAACCCACCCATCTTACAGCCCTCTTCAACCGTCACGACATACCGAACCCGCTTCGCGACATCCACGACCAGTTCCTGATCGATAGGTTTCACAAACCGCCCATTGACGACCGCTGTAGAGACGCCTTCTTCGCTGAGGCGCTTCGCGGCTTCCATCGCTTGCCACACGGATACGCCAATCGCCATGATCGCCACATCCGTCCCATCCTTCAGCAACTCACCTTTCCCGATAGGAAGTGTCTGCGGAGTCGCATCCATTTTCACGCCCAGGCTCACTCCGCGCGGATAGCGCACCGAAATCGGACCATTATGTTCCAGGGATGTCTTCATCATATGCTGAAGCTCATTCTCATCTTTTGGTGCCATCACAACCATGTTGGGAACATGGCGCAAGAAGGCGTAGTCGAAGGCACCATGATGAGTGGTTCCATCCTCAGCCACGAGGCCGCCACGATCGATACAGAATGCCACGGGAAGATTCTGCGTCGCCACGTCGTGCACGACTTGATCATAAGCCCGCTGGAGAAACGTCGCGTACATCGCCACGACCGGCTTCAGCCCTTGGGCTGCAAGCCCTGCCGCAAATGTCACGGCATGCTGTTCGGCAATACCGACATCGTAGAGACGATCGGGGAATTCTTTTTCGAACGCCGTCAAACCTGTGCCTTCGCACATGGCTGCCGTGATGGCAACAATGCGTTTATCCTCACGGGCCAATTTGACCAGCGTCTCCATTGCGAACGCCGTATAGGATGGTCGCGCGGCTTTTTTCGCGGGGACACCCGTCTCGCGAACGAACGGTGGGCAGGCATGGAACCACACGGGATTCTTCATCGCCGGCTCATACCCGAGTCCCTTCTTCGTAATGATATGGAGAAGGACCGGTCCCCTCATTTTCAGGACATTCTCAAGCGTTGGAAGAAGATGTTCGAAGTTGTGTCCATCGATAGGACCACTGTACTGAAACCCAAGCTCCTCGAACAGCAATCCGGGGAGAATCACGCCTTTTGCTAGCTCTTCAGCACGACGGGCGAGTTTTTGCATATCACTGCCGATATGAGGAATCTTACCCAGCAGCTGCCCCGTTTCTTCACGCATCTTCCCGTAAAACTCACCGGTAATCGTTCGGCTCAAGTACGCGGAGATCGCCCCGACATTTTTCGAGATCGACATCTGATTGTCGTTGAGGATCACGAGGAAATCTTTTCCGAGCCCTCCGGCATGATGCAGACCTTCGAGCGTCATACCGGCCGTCATCGCCCCGTCACCGACGACACACACGACTTTATGCTTTTGCTTCAACTGTTCACGGGCTTCCACCATACCGAAGGCAGCCGACACCCCAGTCCCGGCATGCCCGGCATTGAATGTGTCGTATTCACTTTCCTCCCGCTTACAGAACCCGCTCAGTCCTCCATATTGGCGAAGCGTATGGAACTGTTCTCGGCGACCGGTCAGCAGTTTATGTGTATAAGACTGGTTACTCGTGTCCCATACAATCTTGTCGGTCGGCGTATCGAGGAGATACTGCAGAGCGACTGTGAGCTCAACGACTCCCAGATTTGAAGCCAGGTGTCCACCGACATTGGAGACCGCGCCGATGATCTGTTCACGAATCTCTTGGCACAACGCTGGAAAGCGGTCGGGAGATAGTCGTTTCAGATCAGCCGGACTATGGATCTTCTTCAAGATGGACATGGATACTCTCCTTCGTTTGTCTACCATTGACGCTGACCGCCTTTGGCATGAATACGCTATCTCTGGCATGATCCAGGAGCGAATTTTCGTGAAGTTTCACACAGAAACTACATGAAGTCAAGTACTTACGAAAGACACACGGAGCTCAGAAACCACTCAAGTCGCCAGTGGCACGAACCCTGATTGAGTCGTCGATCACTTCCAGCTCATAGCGGACCGGGTGCCCAAAGATCCTCGATCTTCGTGCTTCCGCCGTTCAGAAGAGGCTTCACGCACAATACAGTCGTGGCACTACATCTCAACCGGCAGAAACCTTGCCA
>WBZQ01001452.1_pt1 | contig 16416 bp, 14 predicted proteins | sample 5204251 | NCBI WGS metagenome assembly WBZQ01 (sample SAMN12412402, study PRJNA552823) | activated sludge metagenome | isolation source: activated sludge from nitrification reactor of wastewater treatment plant... | place: USA: Virginia | collected 2017-09 | reverse complement strand
CCCGAGACCCACGCACCTTTCGCAGCCCGCCTTTGACTCCCCTCCAGGAACGCCTCGCAGGGCCGCACGGTCGAGAGCCCGCCCGTTCGGTTCGGGGCCCTTCCCCGTCCCGGTCTCAACGCTGGATTGGCTGCTGTCCCGGGAATGCCCCGCGGCTCGGTATGTCGCGCTTCGCGACATCCTCGGTCGGCCCGCGAAGGACCTGGAGCTCCGAAAGGCGCACCAAGCCGTCTCGGGCGATCCCTATGTCCGCGACGTCCTGCTCCTCTTGAGGCGCCGGCTCGCCCCCGATTGGCCGGCCGAAGAAATGGAGTCGCGTTTCGAAGGGGGGCTCTGGCAGGTTCTGTTCCTCTTGGAGATGGGCTGCGATTCCTCGACGCCCGAGTTTCGACGCGCCGCCGATCGGCTGTTTGTCAGGTGGCAGAAGATCTTCGTCGCGGTGGAACGCGAAGAACGCGACGGGTTTTCGGCCGGCGAGACTTATGACGACACCGTCTTCGCAGGCGTCTTGAGAGCTCTCGCTCTTCTGGGCTTCTCCGCCGACGCGCGGGTCCTCGCGGGTGCGGACCACCTCGCGAGGCGGCGTCTGACGTCCCCGTCTTCCGAAGCCCTCGGTTCCACGGCGGTCATCGCGATCACGAAAGAGCTGCTCCTCTGGGGAGAGATCCCGGTGGAGAGGCGCTCCACGCTGGTCTTGCGGGCGATCGAGCTCGGAATCGCGCGCGCCTTCGCGGCGACTTCTCAGGGGATGCCGTCCGCCTGGACCGCCTTCGGGTTTCCCACCGGAGACAGCGCCGACCTGCTGGAGCTCCTGGATGCGTTGGCGAGGCTCAAAATGGCTCGCAGCGCGGAACTCGCGCCATGGCTCGGGCTCACGGCGTCGAAGGCCGATCATCGAATGCGTTGGAAGCTGGAACGTGGTCTTTCGCACCCGACCCTCATCGAACTGGAACGCGTCGGGGAACTTTCGCGTTGGGTGACGATCCGAGCGCTTCGCGTGTTTCAGCACTTTCAGGGGCTGACACTCTCGGGGACATCGTGAAGAGAGCCGCGATCTTCGCCGTTCTGGCAATCGCCCTTCAGGGTTGTGGGGTGGATCTCTTCGGCAAGCCGAAACGCGTGGAAACCGATGGATTTCGGGCGGTGATGACCGTCCGGGACGCGTCGGCACCCGCGCCGATTGCCTTCCGCATCGCGTCGCGGGGCGAGAACATTCGGCGCGAGCCCCTCGCCGGGACGGCGGGCCCGATCGTGCTTGTCCTTGGCCCAGGCCAGACCCGACGCGCGTTGGAGCTCGATCCAGTCGCCCGAACATACCGGGAGATCGATGCCGCGGCGGCTCTCCAACCACTTCGAGAGCACCCGCTGGGACCCCGCTTCTCCGAGATCCGCGAGGCCGCCCGCCGGGGCATCCACGAATACAGCCGTGAGAGCGACTCGGTGTTTGCCGGCAATGCCTGCCAGCTGTGGAGGTTCGCGGACAACCCCGCGGAACCACGTTCGTCGACGACCACCTATTGGTCCGCCTCGGCATTGGACGGCCTGGTCGTACGGGTCGACCGGACAGCGCCTCAGCCGGATGGCACCGAGAGGCGGCTCACAACGGAACTGACGTCCGTTCTCGCCAACGCTTCGCCGTCTCTTTTCGAGATCCCGGCGGGGTTTCAAGCCGCACCTCGCTAAGCGCAAAGCCGGGGTCGCTCTCGGGGCCGCTGATACCATGCCGCGATGGCTTTGGTGTATGACGGCGGCCCCGGGGCCAGGCCCTGTCTTGTCGATCCACCGTTGATTCTGGCTCCGATGGCCGGCATCACGGACATGACCTACAGGCTCCTCCTTCGTCAGATCGGAGGCGTCGGTCTTGTCACCATGGAGTTTGTCTCCTCCGAAGGGCTGTCCCGCGGCAACCGGCGCACGGAGAGGCTCCTGAGGTTCGACCCCCAAGAGAGGCCGCTCTCGATCCAGATCTATGGCGCCGACGCCGAGCGCATGTCCATCGCCGCCGAGATGGTCGAAGACCTGGGCGTGGACGTGTGCGACGTCAACATGGGCTGTCCCGCGAACAAGGTCCTCAAGGGCTGCGCGGGGGCGGGCCTGATGCGCGATCTCAAGCGGGCGAGAGAGATCATCGCCGCGTGCCGCAGGGCTCTTCGCACGACCCCGCTGACGGTCAAGTTCCGCTTGGGCGTGACCGAAGAGGCCATCAACTTCCTCGAGCTCGGACGCATCTGCGAGGGCGAGGGCGTCGCCGCCGTAGCGCTTCACGCCCGAACCGCCCGTCAGATGTACACCGGCCGAGCCGACTGGGACCGCATCGCGAGGCTCAAGGAGACGGTAAAAATCCCGGTGGTTGGAAACGGCGATGTTCAGACGCCCGAAGACGTCCTCGCGATGTTTCAGAAGACCGGCTGCGACGCGGTCATGTGCGGCCGGGCGACTATGAAGAATCCCTGGATCTTCAGACAGGCTCAAGAGCTCCTCGCGGGGCGCCCTTACCGGCTTGCCACCCGGGAGGAACGTCGGGACCTTATCCTCAGGCACTTCCGCCTGATCCGCGAGAACGAAGGAGACCAGCCCAGGCTCATGATGGGAAAGCTCCGGACCTTCACGGGGTGGTACACGCATGGCCTCACAAACGGAACCGAGCTCAGGCGCCGCATTCAGTCGCTGGCGACGTCGGAGGACTTCCTGAGCGCCGTCGAGGAGTTCTTCGAAGCACAGGAGGCCTCCAAGACGAGCCTCGCGGCCTGAGTCACCGAGGCTGGAGCCGACGGCGACGTCCCGTTCGCTCGCGATGACGGCTCCCGCGGCACGGATCGCGCTTCCGCTCGCCCGCGCGCCAGGGGCGCCCACGAGGACAAGATGCCAAGACTGACGTTGGTGAAACCGGCCGCCTTCGCTGTGGCTGCCATCGTTTTCGCGTCGCTTCAAGCTCACGCTCAGCCGCGGGGACCGTCGCGGCGAACCACCGCGGAGGCTGGTCCGGTGCGCGTTCCCATAGACATCGGGACCGAGTTTCTCGGCAAGAGCGGCGACAAGACCGTGGTGCGGTTTCTGTTCAGCGCCTCGCGTGCCGACCTTCACGGAGGCGCCGTAGAGGGTGCGCGAACCCTGTCGTTCTTTCTGTCCGCAGTCGTCCGCGACCGGTCCGGCAAGGAGATTGAGACCTTTCGCGTGCCCGTCGACGTGGAGCTTTCCGAAGCGACTTCGGGCAAGCCGGTCACGGCATCCTTCTTGAGGTCCCTTCGGCCCGGCGACATCGAGATTCAGTTCTCTTTGGAGGGCGCCCTCGGCAATGCAATTGGTCTGAGGGCCATCTCGCTCTCGATCCCGACCATGACGACCGAGTTCCGAGCCGAGGACGCCGGAACCGACTCGAAGGGAATGCCCTCCGCGGCCGCGGTGGTCCTGGAGGCCGAGAACCGCGATCTGCCCTCGGCCGACGGCGGGGCACTGGTGAAGATCCTGGCGCCCAAGAGAGAGGTCCCGATCGGCATGCTTCGGGTGGAGGCCGAGGTGAAGCCGCCGGTCGAGCGCGTGGAGTTCTATCTCGAAGACCGAAAGCTCGTGGCGCGGAACCGAGCCCCGTACACGGTCGAGCTGGATCTCGGAAAGATCCCGAGGCGGCAAACCCTTAAGGCTCTCGGTTTCGATCGGCAAGGCAACTTCCTCGACGCGGACGCGTGGGCCATCAACGAGAAGGACGCGCGCCTCGCGGTCCGGATCCTGGAGATCCCTCGCAAGGCGCTTTCGGGCGACATCGAAGTGAAGGTCGCGATTCAGTCGATCGCAGGCGGCACCCTGCGATCGCTGGCTCTCTACGTGGACAACGACAAGGTCACGGAATGGTCGAAGCCTCCGTACAGCGCGACCGTACCCGCGGCCAAGCTCAAGAAGGCCACCCTGATCCGCGCCACCGCGGTCGATGAGGAAGGCAAGGAGTTCTCAGACTTCAAGTTTCTCCAGGGCGATTCCCGGTTCATGTCAAAGGTTGAAGTCAACCTCGTCGAGCTCAACGTCACGGTGGTCGATGGCCAAGGGCGCTTCGTCAGAGACCTCGCAAAGAGCGACTTCACCGTGCGCGAGGACGGGCTTGTTCAGAACATCGGCGGCTTCGAGTTCGCCGAGACTCTTCCGATCTCCCTGGGCGTCGTCATCGACGGCTCGGGTTCGATGAAAGACTCGATGCCGATCGTCCACGAGGCCGCGACGTCCTTTCTTGAGAAGCTCATCGGGTCGAAGGATCAGGGCTTCGTGATGGAGTTTCGCGAGACCCCGACCCTTCTCGCCGCGATGACCCCGCGCGCCGCGGACCTCATTCGGGCCGTCAAGGAGACCCGCGCCGTGGGCGGGACCGCGTTGTACGACTCGGTCGTGATGGCGCTCTACCAGTTCCGGGCCGTGCCGGGCAAGAAGGCCGTGGTTGTCCTCACCGACGGGCAGGACAACCGCTCGTGGTCCGACTACTCGACGCTTCTTCGCTACGTTCGGTCGGCTGGCGTCCCGATCTACTTCATCGGGCTCGGCATCTCGTTTCTGGAGGTCGGCCTCAAGGCCAAGATGAACGAACTCGCCCGCGACACGGGCGGCGAGGCGTTCTTTGTCGGCAACGCGAAGGGCCTCGCGGAGATCTACAAGAAGATCGAGACCGAGCTTCGATCGCAGTACTTCCTGAGCTACCTCACCGACTCCAAGAAGCCAGACGAGGAATATCGAACCATCGAGGTCAAGCTCTCAAGGAGCGACCTCAAGGCGAAGACCATCCGTGGCTACTTCCCCTGAATCACGGGCCTACGGCAAGCACTCAAGGCGTCCCGCGAGCGCTCGCGTGAACGACGGATCGGTCCCACAGCAGCCGCCCACGATGCGGGCCCCCAGCTCGATCCAGGAGCCCGCGAGCGCCACATAATCCTCGGGCGAGATGGGCTCCTCCGTGAGTCCGGCCTCCCCCTCGATCGGACGCCCCGTGCTGGCATAGGCCACAAGGGGAAGTTCTCCGCAGACTCTGTTCAGTCGAATCAGCTCACCTGCGACGAAGCGCGCCGGGACGCAGTTCACACCGAGGGCCGAGGGCTTCGGTTCGAGGCGCAGCAGTGCTTCGGCGGCTTCCTCCAGCGCTTCCCCGCTCAACAGAAAGCCCCGGCCGTTCGTGACCACGCTCGCGACGACCGGAAATCCGGTCTCGAGCGCCGCGACGACGGCCCCCGTGAGCTCCCGAACCGTGTTCATGGTCTCCACAAACACCACGTCGACTCCCGAGGCCGCAAGATCCCGCGCCTTTTCGCCGTGCTCACGTCGAAGGCTCTCGATGTCTGGCACCAAATCCGGTCGATAGCAGTCTTCCAGCGGGGCCAATGAGCCCGCGACCAGCGCGTCTTTCCCGGCGACCTCGCGGGCGAGTTGCACCGCGAGCCGTGTCAGCCGGAGCGGGGCGTCCGGTTGCCGAATCCCGCCTGAGAGCAGGTTCCGTCGATGAGTTCGAAACGTATTGGCCGTCAGGATCTCGGCACCGGCCGCCCGTTCGCGCCTATGGAGCTCCTTGACGAGATCAGGAGCGGACAACAGCGCGCGGGCGCTCCAGAGCGGCGGCGTCGAGTCGACTCCGGTCTTTTCGAGCTCGGTCCCGAGCGCCGCGTCCAGAAGAAGCGGGCGAGCGTCGAGCCGCCTCGCGAGGTCGGACCGCGACAGAGCTACAGCCGCGAGCCCGGCAACCTCAGAAGCCATTCGTCGGGGACGCGGCCCATAAGCGCCGCTCGCTGCACCGCAAAGAGCTCGGAGAGGCCTCTCTTTCCGGCCGCGAGCATCGCGGTCAGCTCGGACTCGCCAAACGGCTCTCGCTCCGCGGTCCCCTGGATTTCCACGAATCGACCGGTCGCTGTCGCGACGAGGTTCAGGTCGACCAAGGCCGCCGAATCCTCCACGTAGTCGAGATCGAGGAGCACCTCTTTTGCTCCGGCCTCTCCCGACCCGATTCCCACCGAGACGGCCGCCACCGCGTCCGTGAAAGGGCCCTCGCGAGGGGCTCCAGCCCTGATGCGGCTGGCGCACGCGATAGAGAGCGCGACGTAGGCCCCTGTGATCGAGGCGCAGCGCGTTCCGGCGTCCGCGACCAGGACATCGCAGTCGAGCGTGAACGTCAGGTCGGGGATCCGGCGGAGGTCCACGACGCCGCGGAGCGCGCGTCCGATCAGCCTTTGGATCTCCAGCGTTCGGCCCGATTGTCTGCCGCGCGTCGCCTCCCGCGGCGTCCTCTCATGCGTCGCGCGAGGAAGCATCCCGTACTCCGCGGTAATCCAGCCTTGCCCTTTCTCGACGAACGGAGGCGTCTTGTCCTCGACGCTGGCCGTGACGAGGACACGGGTGCGCCCCTGCGTGATCAGGCACGAGCCCTCCGCGTGAGACACCGCGTCGCAATCGATCCGGACGGGCCTCATCTCCAGGGGTCCCCGTCCATTCAGGCGGCTCAAGAGACCACCTCTCGGGTGTTCGGGGGATATCGGCTTCGCAACATCTGCGTTGGCGCCTCGATTCTAGGAAGCGCCGCGTCCGTCAAGGGAGATCCACCCATTCGAGATCGACCGCTTCCCGCCCCAGGAAACGCCCGGCGACTCGGCCCACGCGCTCCGACGCATCGGTCACGAGGAGCCGCGTCTCGCCGGCGCCGCCTTGCCGTCGGGCGGACAAGGGAAGCCTCTCTTCCAAGGCTCTGGCCACCACGTCGGCCGAATCGATCAACGCGGTGCCCGGCGCGAGAACGGACGCGATGGTCTCCTTCAAGAGCGGATAGTGGGTGCAGCCCAGAACCACCACGCGAGCCCCGGACGCGACGACCCTCTCCAGGTAGAGCCGCGCGCAAGCCCGGGCTACGTCGTTATCAGTCCAGCCTTCTTCGGCCAGCGGCACGAAGAGCGGGCAGGGCACGTTCAAGAGATCGCGTGTTGGGTCGAGCGCGCCGATCGCGCGACCGTAGGCGTCCGACGCGAGCGTGGACTCCGTGGCCAGAATCGCGATCGGCGCCCGTGTCGCGTCCCTTCCGGCCTCGCGATCCATGGCGTCCGCCCGCGCAACCGCGGCCGCGGATCCAGGCTCCACGACGCCGATCACGGGGATTTTCGCGTGCTCCATGACCGCATCGAGCGCCAGCGCGGTCGCGGTGTTGCACGCCACCACGAGGGCCTTGATGTCCCGGGCGAGCAGCAGGGAGGCTGCCCGGACCGCGTAGCGTCGGACCGTTTCCCGCGATTTTGTTCCATAGGGGAGTCGCGCGGTGTCTCCCAAGTAGAGAAGGTTCTCACCAGGAAGCCTCCGCGAGACCGCGTCGAGCACCGTGAGGCCTCCCACTCCCGAATCGAAGAGGCCGATGGGCCGGTTGTCACTCAAGCTTCACGCGCGGGCGGTAGGGGGCCGAGGCCTTTTCTCAAGACGAGGAGATGGGATAGAGGTCGGTGCGGGTGAGGGCGACGGGCTAGGCGACGGGGTCGCGGGAACGGCCGTCGGAGTCGCGGGCGGGTCACCGGGGTTCTCTTCCGCGAGGCGCGCAGAGTCTGGCGCGAGGGGATGCGATATATCCAGATGTCCGCCGAGCGTTTCCGCAGGCTCGCCACCGACCAGGAGCACCAGCCTTCTCACCTCCGGGATGTTTCGGGCGATCGAGAGAATCAGCGCCTGTATCGCCGCCTCCTCTTCGTGCGTTCCCGTTCGCCACTTCGGATCCACGGAGGACGCGCTGGCTGGGTCATCCGGCTGGGCCGGCTGCGGTTCGAGATCGAGGACCGCGAGATCGCGGAGCCGGAACGCCGCACGCAGCGTCCAGCGATCCGGCAGGGGTTTGAGGAGGTCCTGTCGCCGAGGGCCTTCGAGAACCGCGCTCACGATCGCCCGCAGAAAGGCCACCTCGTCCGGGGCAGCCGGGAGGTCCCGGGTCTCCGGATGCAGGAGCTCATCTACGGGTGACTCGAAGTAGAGGACCACGCGCTTCGGCGGGATTGGGGTCGGCGGAATCGGTGAAGTTGGCCTTGCGATCACGACCCGCTCGCCCTTCCCGCCATTGCCCTGCGCGAGGAGAAACGCCAGGAAACCCGACAGAACCGCGAGCAACACAACGAACAGCGCAACGGCGAAGCGGCGCGGCATCAGAAGGCGTTCAGCGCCCGCGAGACGGAGGCGGCGCCGGAGCGGCCGCATCCGCCGAACGGAAGTACGACTCGAGGCTGCCGGCGAGCGTCTCGGCAACCTGTGTGCGGAACTCGTCCGCCGCGAGCTTCTTCTCTTCGTCGGGGTTCGTGATGAACGCGACCTCCACCAAAACGGCCGGGGCGTTGACCCCGATGAGCACCTTGAAGGGAGCCTGCTTGACGCCGCGCGTGGTCACGCCGAGCAGCCGGTTGAAGTCGGCCTGGATGATCTCCGCGAGGCGCGAGGAGGCGGCCAGATGTTGGTTCTGGGCCAGGTCCCAGAGAATCAGCTCGAGATCGCGAAGCGCGGCGTTGCTCTCCGAAGAGGGCGTCGGCGTTGGATTGCCGCCGAGCCTGTTTTCGACTTCCGCGACGGCCGCGGCCAAGCGATCCGAAGCGTCCAGCGAAAGGTAGTAGACCTCGGTGCCGTGGGCCGCGGGCGAGCGCGAGGCGTTCGCGTGTAGGGAGAGGAAGAGATCCGCCTTCGCCGCGTTGGCGATCGCGGCACGCTCTTCGAGGGAGACCGACACGTCCGAATCTCTCGTGGTCACGACCCGATACCCGCGGCGTTGAAGCGTGTCGCGCACGGCCCGCGCCAGCGCCAGGGTCGCGTCCTTTTCGAGGAGGCTTCCGGGACCCTGGGCCCCAAGCTCCGTCCCGCCGTGCCCAGGGTCCAACACGATCACCTTGCTCCCGGCCCGGGACGTCACCGCCGGCAGGGACTTGAGCCCTGGCGAGGCTGGCGGCACGGGCGGGACACCGTTCACGGGAGCGGGGCTCGGCCGCGACACGTCCACGACGAGACGGGGAGGGGAGGCCAGCGCGTAGACGTTTGTCGCCAGGTCTTTCTCCTTCAGAAAGACGGCGATCTCGCTGGGCCTTATCGAAATCCTCGAGACCAAGGGGTCCCCGGGCGAGACCTCGGGGGTCGTGGCGACGAGCCTCACCGAGGGGATCCGAAACACCACCTGCCCCTCGCCCTTCTCGACCTTGTAGCTTGGCGATTCGGAGAAGCGGAGGACTACCTTCGACGTAGTTCCGAGATCCGCCACGCTGGCTTCGACACGGATTTCCGGGGTTTCGACCTTCCGGGCCGAGAGCGTGTGCGTGGTTCGATCCCACGAGAACGTACCGCCAAAAAGGAGGCCCAGAACCTTTTGGAAGAACTCGAGGTCGGCGAAGACCGTGGCTCCCTCTCCCCGTACCGGCACCGTGAGGCTCACGAGACGCGAGTCCACAACCACCATGGAAGACTCGATGCCGAAGACCGCGGTCCGACCGCCGAGCTTGACTTCGTACGAGACCGTCGCGGCGTCGAAGGTCACGGTCCCTCCCAGAATCGAGACCGTGTCGTTCACCGAGAAGAGCGGCCGCGCCTCCTTCTCGTGCACTCGGATGACGACCGTGGAACCTCCTGGGGGCAGGAAGCTGGCGGTAGCTCCGCCCGACGGGGTGGGGCGTGTGCCGAGGAACGCTGCCGGGGGCGTGTTCACAGTGGGCGGCGTCGCGGCTTGGCAGGGCCATCGCCCCACGAGGCCACCGAGGATCCCGACGGCCAAGCTCAACGCAGTAGACGTCTGCCGAAAGGCCAGGCGGAGTTCCTCCCGGGTGCGTTCTCGGCGTCGCTCTTTTCCGGTCATGGCTTCACTTTGCGGAAATGGCGGAAATGACGGAAATGGTGGAGGCGGGGGGAGTCGAACCCCCGTCCGAAGCGCTCGCACGTCGAGATTCTCCACGCTCAGTCTGGACTTTTGTTTAGCCTAGGTCGCCTTCAGGTCCAAACGGCCGAGCGTCCCGGCGAGCCCGAACATCTCAAATCGCCTCCTCAGGCGGCAGAGGCGACTCCAGCCCGATTTTCGCGTCAAGTTCCGCGGCGCCTCGGGCAGGCTCCGCGGTTCCTGTCACGGCACTAAATTAGGCCGCGAGAGCGAGTTCGCTGTCGTTGGCAGCTTTTGTTTGCCGTCGTTTTTACGAGTCGAACGGCATGCTCGGCGTGCTCCTCGATCGCGGAATGCCCCGTCGAAACCGGTACGCCCCCTTTCCGCGGCGGAGGGTAGCACACGCCCGGCGACGCGAGCGTGCTCGTATGCTCGAACCCGCCTTGCTTCCTCGTCCGGCCGCTTCGATCCTAGCCCTTGTTCTGATCGTCTCCGGGCTCCCTTACGCGCTGCGCTTTCTCGTCACGATGGCCACGTCGTCGCTCTGGACCGACGAGCTCTACACGATCCAGAACTTCAGCGGGAGAGGCCCCTTCATAACCGTAACGGATTACCACGCTCCCAATAACCACATCCTCTTCAACCTGCTCAATTCGGTCCTACCGCGCGCAACTTCGGTCGAACCGCTCCGGGCCCGCCTCCTTTCGCTGATAGCGGTCTCCTTCATCCTTGCGGCGGCCGTTTACGTCTTCTGGAGGCGCGGCGCGGCCCTGGCCGGGGGCGTCTTCTTCGTTCTCTTCGCGGTCAATCCCAATTACCTCGACCTGATGCTTCAGGCTCGTGGCTATGGACTCGCATCGGCCTTCGCCTTCGCTCTTGTCTACTTCCTGTTGCGCTTCGCCGAGAGCCCATCCCCGGGATACCTCACCGCCATGGCCATGGCGACCGTGCTCGGCGGCTGGACCGTCCCAACGTTCGCGTTCTTTGCGGCCCCGCTTTGGTTGGTGTTCGGTCTTTGGCAACGCCAGGCTCGGGTCGTCTTGGCCGCGAGCTTGGCCGGCTGGGGTCTTGCGCTGGTCTACAGTCCCGTGCTGTTTCAGCTTCTCTCCCACGCGCGCGGTTACGGAGCCCAATGGGGCCGCGACTTTGCGACCCTGGAGGGGGTGGCCGAGTCGATCAAGATCTATGTAGCCAACTCGGGCACGTTGGGCATCGCGGTTGTCGATCGGGACCTTGTGCTCTTCGGCGCTCTTCTCGCGCTCGGCAGCCTCGTCGGACTGCGGCGTGAGGATTCGCTCGCCGCTACGGCTCGCGTGACCCTGCTCGCGGTCGTGTGCTTCTTCGCGATTTGTCTGGTCCTACGGACTCCCCTCATTCGGAGCACCTCGTTCATCGTTGTCCCTTTGGTCTTTGGTTCTCTCCTCCTTGCCACGTCTCTCGTAAGGACTCTCCCGAAGCGCCAGCCAGCGCTCATCGTCGGGGCCTCTTTGCTTGCCCTTGTCGCCGTCCTCGCGGCCTCGCGCCACGCGATTCACATGGCGAGGAGCTTCTCTTTTCTGCCGGAGGAGGACTGGAAGACCATGGCGCAGATCTTGGCCGACACGCTTCCCGAGGGAACGAGCTTTGGCGCGAAAGGCGAGATTGGGTTCCTCAAGGGCTATCTGCGCCCCGGCTACACGCCAGTTCCGATCGATGGCTCGCCCGGCGCAACCAGCGAGCTCTTCCTGGAATGTCCCGTCACCGAGCCGAGGGTCCGGTTTGACGGTCGCGTCTTCGCGCCCGCGAAGGTCGAGTTCCGGCTGCCGCAACGTCGAGCGCGCTATCAGTCACTCTGGCTCACCCCTCCCCAGAACTGCTCCCTGAGCGGGGCACACGCCGCTGACGGGAGGGACGTTCGGCGGCTTCTCTGTGATCGCGATCCAGAGACCTCTTTCGCGAACGTCGTACGCGTGAAGCTGGATGTTCGGCGGCGCTATCGCTCTCTCGTGCTCCTGGAGAAGAGGTCGGATCGGGCTTTCCCCGCGAGCGCTCTAGCGGTTGTGTCTCTCGCCGAGAATTCCAAGATCCTCCCAATCGGCGCCGTTCACCATGAGGGAGACGTCACGCTCGCGAACCTTGGGGATCAGCGGATCCGCGCCCTCGTGATCTCACCATCGCCCGGCGTCGGGATCTCGGAGGCCTGGGTCTACCCTGTCCCAGACCAGTGAGGACCAAAGGCGCTGTGACCGATTCCGAGCACCCCGATCGCATTGTTCTCGTCGTGACGACCGCAGGATCCGCCGAGGAGGCCGAGCGCCTTGCTCACTCCCTCGTCGAGGCCCGGCTCGCGGCCTGCGTGAACATCGTCCCAGAAGCGCGGTCCGTCTACCGCTGGCAGGAACGCCTCGAGAGGTCCGAGGAGTGGCTTCTCTTGATCAAGACGACGGCTTCGCGGTTCGACGATCTCAAAGACGCCATGAAGCGCCTCCACTCGTATGAGCTCCCGGAGCTCGTCGCCTGGCCCGCGGCCCTCGTGGAGAGCCGCTATGCCGAATGGGTTGCGGGCTGTGTTCGGAGAGCGCCGCCCTCCTGATCACACGCCGGCCAGGGCGTTTTCCAGATCCGCGAGGATGTCTTCGAGGTCTTCGATCCCAACCGAAACGCGAACCAGGCCGTCCGTGATGCCCCTTCGTTCGCGCTCCGCTGGCTCGACGCTGGCGTGAGTCATCGAGGCCGGATGGGAGATGAGGCTCTCGACGCCACCGAGCGACTCGGCCAGCGCGCAGATCACGACGCGATCGAGCATCCGTTTCGCGGCCTGAAGAGAGCCGAGGTCGAACGAGATCATCCCGCCAAACCCGCTCATCTGCCTCTTCGCGACCTCGTGCCCGGGATGGTCTGGAAGGCCCGGGTAAACGACCCTCCCCACCTTGGGATGAGCCGCAAGCCAGGCCGCCACCGCGCGACCGTTGGCATCGTGAGCGCGCATTCGGACGGCCAGCGTCTTGATCCCGCGCGTGACGAGAAACGCGTCGAACGGAGAGAGGATTCCGCCCGCGGCGTTCTGCGAGAAGCCGACTCGCAGCCCGTCTTCCGGGTCGGCGCAGACGATCGCGCCACCCACAGAATCCGAGTGGCCGTTCAGATATTTCGTCGTGGAATGGACCACGATGTCGGCCCCGAGCGTCAGGGGCCTTTGAAAGAACGGCGTCGCAAACGTGTTGTCGACGACGAGCCTCAACCGGTCCCGGGAATCGCCGCCGGTCCGATATCTCGCACCGGCAACCAAAGCCGCCAGCGCCGAAAGGTCCGAGATCTCCATCGCCGGGTTCGTCGGGGTCTCGACGAACAGCATTCGCGTCTCGGCGCGTATTCCCCCCGCCACGGCGTCGAGGTCGGACGTGTCGACATAGTCGAAGCGAACGCCGAAGTTCTCCACGATCTTCGAGAAGAGCCGGTAGGTTCCGCCATAGGTATTCCGGCTGACGAGAACATGGTCGCCCTGTCTGAGGAATGTCAGGACAAGCGTCGTTGTCGCCGCCATCCCGGATGCGAAGGCATGCCCGGCCTTGCCCTCTTCGAGCGAGGCCAGAAGCTCTTCAAGCGCCAGCCTCGTGGGGTTCTTCGTGCGCGCGTACTCGTAGCCCTGGCGAGGCCTTCCGAAGGCCTCCTGCACATAGGTCGAGGTCTGAAAGATCGGCACGGTGACCGAGCCGGTCACGCCTTCGGGCTCCTGGCCCGCGTGAATGCAACGCGTCGCGAAGCCCGATCGGGCGGGTCTGGACATTTTTACTCCTCGGCTCAGTCGAGAATTCCCTGGCTCAGGTAACGCTCGGCACCGTCCGGCAAGATGGTCACAACCCTCTTGCCCCGCCCGAGTCGCCGGCCTACCCGACGCGCCGCCGCCGCGTTGGCACCACCCGAGCCGCCGACGAGGAGGCCTTCCGTCCGGGCAAGCTCCTTGACGGTCGCGAATGCTTCGGCGTCGTCGATCATGATCACTTCGTCGATCAGGCTCTTGTCGAGGATCTCGGGCCAGAACGACTGGCCAATGCCCTCGACACGATGGGGACCCGGTTGTGCGCCGCCGAAGATGGATCCCTGAGGTTCCACCACCACGCGAAGAAGCCCGGGCAGGCGCTCTCTCAGATACTGCGCGACACCGACAAACGTGCCGGTTGAACCGCATCCAATCACGATCGCGTCGATGCGTCCTTCCAGCTGTTCGTAGATCTCCGGACCCGTTGTCTCGTAATGGGATCTCGGGTTCGAAGGGTTCGCGAACTGCTGTGGAACATACGAATTGGGAATCTCGGCCGCGAGCTCGTGGGCCTTCGTGATCGCGCCTTTCATGCCCGTGTCGTTGGGCGTCACGACGACGGTTCCGCCCAGGGCCGCCATGATCTTCTGCTTTTCGATCGAGTACTTCTCGGGGACGCAAAGAACCACGCGGTAGCCACGGGCCACCCCAACAAGCGCGAGGCCGATGCCCGTGTTGCCCGCGGTTGGCTCGATGATCGTCGCCCCGGGCTTGAGCATTCCCCGCCGTTCGGCATCGAGGATCATTCCCAACCCAATCCGGTCCTTCACCGAGCCTCCGGGGCTCAAGAACTCGCACTTGGCGTACAGCTCAGACTCGGTATCGGCCCCGAACGTTCTGAGGCGAACCATCGGCGTGTTGCCGATCAGCTCCAACGACGAGTCCACGACAACGAGGGGGCGCGTGCTGCTAGTGGTGTTCATAGGTTTCCCGGCGGGTCGGCTGTACGAGCGAAATGTGGCAAGAAACGCCCGGGGCTTCAGGACCCCGGGCTCTTGTCAACGAGAAGAAGGGCAAGCCGGCCGGTAGGGGCCGGAAGACTCGCCTGTTTAGCGACCCGCGCCGGCGCGGCGATCGCGGTAGCAGTCGCGGCAGTAAACGGGCTTGCCGTTCGTGGGGTTGAACGGGACCTGGGTCGCCTTTCCGCAAGCGTCGCACGTAACGTTGTAGAGCGAGCGGGCGCCGCCGTCGCCGAAGCCGGAGGTCTTTCGCTTGTCGCGGCAGTTCTTGCAGCGCTTGGGCTCGTTGGAGAAGCCCTTCTGGGCGTAGAACTCCTGCTCATTGGCTGTGAACGTGAAGGGGCTACCACAATCGACACAGGCGATGGTCTTATCCGTATACATGAAAACTCCGTGGTCGTGCATTCGACCGGTTCTTTGGGCAGAGCGGCGCTCTCGCGACCGGCAGGCTCGCGGCAAGACGCCGCTTCCGTCTGCGGTGAAACGGGAAACCTTTACCGGCTCCGGGACTTCGGGAGGCTTCGGTGGGGTTGTTTCCCCGATGGGACCCCGTGGACTGGGAGATAGGCTCGAAACCTCCTGAGCAATATTCCGTGAGCCGTAACGAGGGTTCCGGGGATGGGACCACGGAATGCCACGGGCGTTAGGTTGTCATCAAAACGGACTCTGGAGCATTTTGCAAGAGAAAAATGAGAGCCCATGCGAAAAAAGTGTTTCGCTCTCTCACGCCAATCGGCCTTCGCTGGGCGACGAGGCCGACGCGTAGGGCTTTCTGGGAATCCGTCCCGCCATGAAGGCCTCCCGGCCGGCGCGGACCGCGTCGCGCATCGCGCGCGCCATCCGCACGGGCTGGCGTGCGCCTGCGACCGCCGTATTCAAGAGAACGCCGTCGGCGCCCAGTTCCATCGCAATCGCGGCGTCGGAAGCGGTGCCCACGCCGGCATCCACGATGACCGGGACCCGAGCGGCCTCGATGATCAGAGAGATGTTCCCTGGGTTTCGGATGCCTAGCCCCGAGCCGATCGGCGCGCCGAGAGGCATGACCGCGGCGCAACCGACCTCCTCCAGCTGCCGGCAGATCACGGGGTCGTCGGAGGTGTACGGCAGCACGGTGAACCCCTCCCGAACCAGGATCTCCGCGGCTTTCAGGAGACCACGGTTGTCGGGCCACAGCGTTCGCTCGTCGCCGATGACCTCCAGCTTGACCCAATCGGAGAGCCCGACCTCGCGTCCCAACCTCGCATAGCGAACGGCCTCCTCGGCCGTGTAACAGCCTGCCGTGTTCGGCAGCAGAAAGAGCGATGCGGGGTCGAGATAGTCGAGAAGCGAAGGCTTGGTGCGGTCGAGCTCCACCCGCCGGGTGGCCACGGTCACCATCTCGCACTCGGCGGCCTGATGACAGGCGCGCATCGTCTCAAAGGACGGGTACTTCCCGGTTCCGAGGACCAACCTCGATCGAAACGAGCGGCCCGCGATCGCGAGCGGCGCATCCAGTACCGCGGTGTCGGGATTTATCTCAGCCATGATCTCCGTTGCCTCCTCCAAACGTGACATTGTCGATCAGCCGCGTCCTCCCAACGAAGACCGCACCGGCCAGCATCACCTCTCGATCGACGACTCCTGTCACGGGCGCCATCGTGGCCGCGTCGACAAGGTCGAGAGCCTCCAAGCGGACGCCGGGCTCCGCGTCCACTCGGGCTCGAGCGATCGCGAGCAGCCTCTCGCCCGTTCGTTCGCCAAGCTCGTAGGCCTTCCGGGCTTCTTGAAGAGCGCGAGAGAGCACGCTCGCGCGACCTCTCTCTTCGCCGTTCAGGTACTCGTTCCGC
>WBZQ01001451.1_pt1 | contig 16419 bp, 14 predicted proteins | sample 5204251 | NCBI WGS metagenome assembly WBZQ01 (sample SAMN12412402, study PRJNA552823) | activated sludge metagenome | isolation source: activated sludge from nitrification reactor of wastewater treatment plant... | place: USA: Virginia | collected 2017-09 | reverse complement strand
AGCGCCTCGTTCAGGCCTTCGGCGCGCCCGCCGAGATCTACGTGGACCGGCTTCCGATGCGGCTTTCGGGGCTCTGGGAGTTCGCCCTCGGCGATCCGGCTGGGGGCCCGCAGACGCTCGAGACGCTGGTCTTCACCACGCTCTCGGTCCCAGGTTCGTGGCAGGCCGAGCTTGGCGGGATTCCCCGGCACGGCACTGCGTGGTATCGCCTGAAGCTGACCCTGGACCCTTCCATCACGCCGCTTCCGATGGCGTTCTCCTGCACCTGGATCGGGGATGTCGACGAGGTGTACTTCGACGGGGAACGGGTCGGCGGAACCGGTCGCTTTCCGCCCGACTACGACAAGGGAACCCGCATCACCCGCGTCTACCCGCTGCCCGCGACCAAGACGTCCCGGGCGGGAACCCACACGCTCACCGTGCGCATCTACAACGCGGGCCCGGGAGCCGGCGGGCTCCTTGCGCCGCCCGTTCTCGACACGGTCTCGGGCGCGCTCGAAAGGCGGGCGTGGCGCGCGCTCCCCGAGGCCTTTCTCGCGGTCGCGCTCTCGTCGCTCGGGCTCTTCTCTCTCTTCCTCTTCGTGAGGGTCCCACAGCGCCGCGACTTTCTCTATTTCTTCCTCTGCACGCTTGCGGCGGCGTTGACGCTCTCGGCGTTCCTGTCGATCTGGACGTACGGCCCTGGGATCCTGTCTTTCGTCCATCGCGTGCAGTTCGCGGGGAGCATCGTGGTGGCGGCCCTCTATCTGCTCTTTTTCCGCGCGTTCTTCGAGCGCGGGCTGTACTGGCATCAGCGCGTGCTCGTGGGCCTCCTCGCGGCGCTCGCGGTCGTCTGCATGGCCTGGCCGCGGGTCGACGATCTCCACCATCTGAGGCATCTCCGGGCGGTTCTGGTCGCGGCGGTCGCCGTCGACACGCTGGCCGTGCTCGCTCTCGACGCGCGGAGACGTCAGGCGTACGCCCGGGCGGTTCTCCTTGTGTCCGTGGTCGTGGTGCTGGCCATCGTCGTCGATGAGGCGCGCCGCACGGGCCTCCTCGGGAACGCGGGCTCGGCCTCTGCGTTCCGCTATTTCGGGCCCGCGTTCTTCGCCCTGATGCTCACGTACCTCGCGGTGATGGCCGACCGCTTCGCGCAGCTCAGGCGCGCCGCCTCGACGGACTCCCTGACCGGCCTCGCCAACCGGGTCACGCTCTTCGATCGGATGGCGCTGGAGATGGCGCGCGCCCGGAGGTTGGGCCATCCGGTCATCCTCGCGCTCCTCGATCTCGACCACTTCAAGCGCTTCAACGACGCCTATGGCCATGTGATCGGCGACCGCCTGCTCTCCGCCGCGGCGAGGGCCATCGAGGCGTCGATCCGCGAGACCGACCTTGCGGCTCGCTACGGCGGCGAGGAGTTCGCGATCCTGTTGCCGGGGGTCGCGGTCGAGCAGGGGGTCGTGTGCCTGGAGAGGATTCGCGCGGCGATCTCGGAGTTGAGGGTTCCCGGCGTGCCGGACGGAACCACGATCTCCGCGGGCGTGGCGGCCTTCGATCCGGTCCAAAAGCCCGCGATCTCGCCGACCGCCTGGCTTCGGCAGGCGGACCGCGCCCTCTACGGGGCGAAGGGCGCCGGCCGGAACCGGGTGATCGTGGCGGAACGGAGCTCGGGGCGCACGTCGAGCTCGGCGGCGCTCGCGCTCGAATCGATCAGGTCCCGGGTGGCTCGGCTGACGAAGCACTAGAGAACATCGCGGGCGATCGAGCAGCTTGACAAAGCCACGTTTCCCAAGCAGCGTCCGCGCGATGAAAAGACAGCGTGTGGACTCGGGAAGCCCTTGGGAAAAGCACTTCGGCTATGCGCGGCTCGTGCGGGCCGGCTCCTATGTCGCGATCTCCGGAACCGTCGCCGCGGATGCACTGGGGCGGGCCTCGGCGACCGGTTCCTACGCCCAGACGCTTCAGATCTTCCGCGGATTCGAGAAGGCGCTCGCGGAGGTCGGCGGAACCCTCCGGGACATCGTTCGGCTGCGGGTTCACTTCGTCGAGCCCGACATCGCACCGGGTTTTCTCGATGCGTTGAAGGAGACGTTCCCCGAAGGCTCGCCGGCCCTGACGACCGTCCGGGTTGTGGCCCTGGTTTCCAAGGACTTCCTTCTGGAGATCGAAGCGGACGCCATTTGCGAAGAGCCCAAGGAGGACCGCCCCGCGCGGCGCGCCCAAGACTGGACCGAGCCCGTCGATTGAGCGGTTGAACGGTTGAATGGTTGAGCGGCCGAATCAGAATGCGAGCGGGAGAAGGATGAACAGGACCGCGCGGTTCGTATGTGCGGCGGTGGCGTTTCTCGCCGCTGTCAGCGTGCTTCATGCCCAGCTCAACCTGGGCGGCCTTCCGAAGGTCGTCGCCCGAATGCGTCCAGGCAAGGTCGTGGAGCGCGGAGAGCTTCTGGTCGGCTTTCTGCCGGTCACGTGACACCTGACGTGCCCGGTCACCAGTTGGGTGACGAGAAGCTCCTCGACGGGTTCGACGTTTCGGTCGAAGAAGTACTCAAACTTCTCCGCCATCGTCGAGGACATCACGGCCGGAAACCTCAAGGCCTCCTTCATCCTCGCGCCGCTCGCGATGGCGATGCGGCGCAACGGGACGCCGATCAAGATCGTGCATCTTGGGCATCGCGACGGCACCACGATTGTTGTAAGGAAGGACTCGCCGTACCACACGTTCGCGGACCTCAAGGGCAAGCGCATCGCGATCCCGCATCGCTATTCGAACCAGCGGATCCTCATCGAGAGGCTCAAGGACCAGTTTGGCTTTGGGCCAAACGACGTCACCCTGATCGACTATCCGCCGCCGGAAATGCCCTCGGGACTGAAGACGGGGCAGTTCGAGGCGTTCCTCTGCGGCGAGCCCTTTCCGGCCAAGACCGAAATGGATGGCTTTGGGCGGGTCCTCTACTACACCAAGGACATCTGGAAAGACTTCATCTCGTGCGTGCTCGTCGTCCACGAGGACCTGATCCAAGCCAACCGCCCGCTGGTGCAGGAGCTGGTGACCGGAATCGCGAGGTCCGGCCAGTGGATCGACGCGCCGGGCGAGGATCTGACTCCGGGCGTCGTGACCGAGACCGAGGCGCCTCCGCCGGGCACGCCCGAGCGCGACCGCCTGACAATTCTGAAGGACGGCTTCGGCAAAACGCACCGCATGCAGGCGGCGGCCATCGCGGCCCGGCGCGATTACTACGCCCAGGATCCCGAGCTGATGAAGTTTGTTCTGTCCCAGCCTCCCGACCGGGTCAAGTACACAAGCCTCATCCCGGCGCGCAAGGACTTCGAGGAGATCCAGCGCTACGCCGAGCGGCTTGGGTACTTCGCGACCCGCCCGGTGACGCCACAGGACCCGTTCGGGTTCGAAGACTATTGCGACCCGTCTTTCGCGGCGGAACCGGCCTTGCCGACGGTCGACAGGGCGGGAGCTCGTTGAGGGGGTGGGACCGGTCGGACCGGCATTCCGCCGCGCCGCTGCGCGGGGGCGCGGATTCAAGATGAGCCATAGGGTCGAGGCCGCTCCGAAGGCCACAAAGCCTCGTTTGTACCGACTGCGCCGCCTGGCCCGGCCGCTCCTGGGCATCGCTCTGTTCGTTCTGTTCTGGCAGCTCGCGACGCTTGGCAACAAGCGCACGGACATCCCCGGGCCTCTCCTGACGGCCGAGGGCCTCGTCGAGATCTTCCGGCACGGGATTCTGCTGCGAAACGTGGTCGCGTCGGTGTTTCGCGTGGCCTGGGGCTTCGCGTTCGCGATGGCGATCGGGATTCCTCTGGGCATCGCTCTAGGGAGGTTTCCGCACCTCAACCAGCTCTTCAACCCGCCGGTTCAGCTTCTCCGCCCCATTTCTCCAATCGCCTGGCTGCCCATTGCCACGCTGCTGTTTGGGCGCGTGAAGTGGTTCGACCCTTCTGACCTTGCGGCCGTCTTTTTGATCTTCCTGTCATCCTTCTTCTCGATCACGACCGCGACCGCGGCGGCGGTGGCTTCGATCGACCAGAAGTATCTGCGCTCGGCACGCAACTTCGGGGTCACCGGCCTCCTGCTTGTCAAGAAGGTGCTCTTCCCCGCGGCGCTGCCGCAGATCCTGACCGGCCTGCGCCTCACGTTGGGAATCGCGTGGGTCGTCGTGGTCGCGGCGGAGATGCTCGGCGTGCAGTCCGGGCTCGGTTACCAAGTCAACGACGCGCGCAACAACCTGAGGTACGACCTTGTGGTCGCGGCGATGGTGCTCATTGGCCTGATCGGACTCGGCCTCGACGCCATGATGCGGGCGCTGGAGCGGGCCGAGATGGCCCGGCGGGGCCTCACGGCGCGCCCATGACGCAGACATGACGGAAACGCCGATGCCGGGCCCCGCTGGGAAACCCAAGATCGCGATCTCTCGCGTCTTCAAGGGCTTCAAGACCAAGAAAGGCATTGTGGAGGTGCTTTCCGGGGTCGATCTCGAGGTCCGGGACGGGGAGTTTCTCGCCATTGTGGGCCCCTCGGGCTGTGGCAAATCCACCTTGCTCAACTGCATCGCGGGCTTTGAGGACATTACCCAAGGCTCCATTTGCATCGACGGCGAGGAGGTCACGAGGCCATCGCCCAAGAGGGTCTTTGTCTTTCAGGAAACCGGCATTTTCCCGTGGCTTACGGTGAAGGACAACATCGGCTTCGGCCTGGATGGCGCGAGGATTCGCGGGCCCGCGCGCGACGCGATTGTCGCCCGCTACGTCAAGCTCGTGGGTTTGGAGGGTTTCGAGAAGGCCCTTCCGAGCGAGCTCTCCGGAGGCATGAAGCAGAGGGTGGAGTTCGCGAGGGCGCTCGCGGTGGACTCGGACGTTCTCTACCTCGACGAGCCCTTCGGCGCGCTCGACGCGTTCACGCGTCTTGAAATGCGGCGTGAGATCTCGCGGATCTGGCAGACGACGGGAAAGACGTGCCTTCTCGTTACGCACGACGTCGAGGAGGCCATCGAGCTGGCCGACCGCATTGCCGTGATGACCAAGCGCCCGGCCACGATCCAGGAGGTCCTGGAGAACCCGCAATCGCGCCCCAGAGACCCGGACGCCGCGGCCTTTCGCGCGCTCAAGGAACGGATCTTCGAGATCCTGGGCGTCGATCGTCGGGTCTAGGACCGGTCAGGCGAGAAACGGCGCGATCGTTTCGCAAGGCGCGCTCGAAAGGTGCCGGACCGAGCAGGTGGTTTTCAATCTCCATGCGCTCCCAGGCATGCCACTCCTGGCGGGAGAATCCGGATGACGCGACCCTGGCCCTCTCTTTTTCGAGCTCTGTTTCCAATTGGTAATCGCGATCGGCGAGGACGATCGCACGCAGCTGAAGGCGGCGGTCCTCGGAGAAAGCGTCATGAAGCGCGTTCAACATCACATTGACGGAGTCGGGCGAGGACGCCGTGCATCCGATTCTGCAACCGGCTGAAGAGGTGTCCGTCCGGCTCGTCCAACGGAACGGTTGTCGGCTTCTCCGAGAACAGCGCGGCAAACACCTGTACAAACTGGTGAAAACCGTTACCGGCGGAGAACAAATCGAGAGGAGCGGCCTCCGTCTCGTAGGACGATCGAATGTACCGATCGACTTGCTGGTCGAAGGCCGAAGTTGGTGACTTCAATTCGACGAAGCCGGCCGTCGGGCATCGCGGAAGGCTAAAGGCGGCTCCGTCTGTCTGTCAAAGCCCCTAGCTTGCCAGCACGATTGCTGGGCGCGCCGCCTCCCTCAGCAGGTCGATCACCTCTTCGTCGGTGGTTTGTGCGAAATCCTCGTACCAGGCGCCTACGCTTGAGAACATCCCGTCTGGAATGGTCGAGAGGCAAACGACCTCGTCCGCCGGGCCTTTCAAAGAGGCGCACGTGCTGGCGGGGGCGACCGGGACCGCGACGATGATCCGGGCCGGCCCGAGTTTCCGCAGAGCCGCCACGGCGGCCCTCATGGTCGAGCCGGTCGCGAGCCCGTCGTCTACGAGAATCGCGCTGCCACCCCGGACCGCGGGCGGCGGGCGGTTCCCGCGGTAGAGCCGGCTGCGGCCCTCAAGGACCCGTTCCTCAGCGGCCGCGACCGCGTCGATCGTGGACGGCGCGATCCCGAGCTTTTCGATGACCTCGTCGTTCAGGACGCGGACGCCGGTGGCGATGGCCCCCATGGCGAGCTCGGGGTGCCAGGGAACGCCGAGCTTGCGGACGAGAAACACGTCGAGCGGCAGGTTCAGCGCGTGGGCGATCTCTTTGGCCACGGGGACGCCCCCCCGGGGAAGCGCCAGAACGATGCCCTCGCCGCGGCGAAGGAACCCTCCCAACCGGGACGCGAGCTTGCGACCGGCGTCGGATCGGTCTCGAAATCGCATGGCAAACCTCCTTGACGGGCCCCGTCGTCATCATTGGTACCGAAGAGGCCAATTTTCAAGAGGGAGATCCTTGCTTGGGATCCTGCGGATGCATCACATCGGGAGGCGTCCGCCGCCCGCCACAGCCGCCTGTTAGACTGCGAAGTCTCGCCGCATGAAGGGCTTCGATGTCAAGAGACTTCCGGAACCTTACCGGATGTACCGGGGAGGCGAGGCTCTCGATATCGAGCTTGCCTACGAGACCTGGGGGACGCTTTCCCCGGACAAGGACAACGCGATCCTCCTGACGACCGGGCTCTCGCCGGGCAGCCACGCGCGCTCTTCCGAGAAGGACCCAACCCCCGGCTGGTGGGAGCGCATGATCGGCCCGGGTAAGGCGCTCGACACGAACCGGTTCTTCGTGATCTGCAATAACTCGTTTGGCTCGTGCCATGGCTCGACCGGGCCGGCATCGCCGAACCCTCTGACGGGCGAGCCCTTCCGGATGTCGTTTCCAATGCTGTCCGTCGAGGATATCGCGCGCACCAGCCACGAGCTCGTCAGAACGTTCGGCATCTCGCGCCTGCGGGCGGTCGTGGGCTCCTCGCTCGGTGGCATGACCGCGCTGGCCTACGCGGCCCTCTTTCCCGACGAGGTCGACCTTCTGGTCTCGATCTCGGCGGCCGCGCATGCCTCGCCTTTGGCTATCGCGCTCCGCTCGCTGCAGCGGGAGGCGATCCGGTCGGATCCGGATTGGCAAGGCGGCAACTACCCAATGGGCAAGGGACCGTACAAGGGGATGGCTCTCGCCAGGAAGCTCGGCGTCCTGTCCTACCGGTCGGCGGACGAGTGGGCGCACCGCTTCCAGCGCAAGCGGATGCCCCATCCGGATCCGGGTTTCGGCATCGAGTTCGAGGTCGAGGCCTATCTCCAGCACCACGCGGACCATTTCGTCAAGGCGTTCGATGCCAATTGCTACCTTTATCTCTCCAAGGCCATGGACCGGTTTGACCTGGCCGACCACGGGACCTCTCTCGACGACGCGTTCCGCCGCATCGCGGCGAGGCGGATCCTGATCGTCGGGGTCGAAACCGATCTTCTGTTCCCGGTGGGCCAGCAGGAGGCCTTGGCGCGCGGGCTTCGAAAGGCCGGCCGCGACGTGCGCTTCGTCCGCCTGCCGTCGCTTCAGGGGCACGATTCGTTTCTGATTGACATCGCCCGCTTTTCGCCCGCCGTGGGGTCGTTTCTCAAGGAAGGAGACTGAGCCATGTCCGCACACCACGCGCACATCCTCCCCAAGGACCTCCTGGACGTCACGATGCCCAAGCCAGGGCCGGACGGGCTCCCGGAAGACGGCCTCAAGCGCCTGGTGGCGGGCCTTCGCAAGGCCGCGGTGAACTGGCCGCTCCTGTCCCCGCACCTGGCGTTCGATCGCGATGCGTATTTGCGCAAGCGGCTCTTCCGCGACCAGGAATGGGAAATGCTGCTCCTCTCGTGGCTTCCGGGACACAAGACCGTGATCCACGATCACGGCGGTTCGTGGGCTTGCTCACTCGTGATCGCGGGCCGCATCCACGAGTCGCTCTATCGCTGGAACGGGCGCGGAAAGGCCATGGACGTGCTCCTCGAAAGGACCGTCGCCTCGCCGCGCATGACGGTCGAGACCCGGGAGACGATTCACAAGGTTGAGAACGCCTCGTCAGCGCCCGCAGTCAGCATCCACTTCTATTCCCCGCCGCTCAACCACCTGAATTCCTACGACATGGCAAACGGCCAAAGGCACCTGGTGGAGTTGGAGACCGGACCCGCGGTCGCCACCGGAGGGCGGCCGCGACGGCTCCCGCGAAAGGCCACGCCGAAGCGCTGAGCGGGCCCGGTGGGCAAGAGCAGGGACGGATTTTACCAATAGAAGGACAAAAGGCGCCCATTTCGGGCCGGAATGCAAGCCGGGATTTTGTCTCATTTTTCTTGATTTCGGCGCGACCCAATTGCAAGATGGCCGGCATGAAACCGAGCCGAAGCGCGCTGTTGCCAATGGTCTTGGGATTTGCGGTCCTTGCCAATGTGGACGCCGACGCGGTGGATCCGCCGACGCCGCCATCCACGGCGAACGTCGCGGCGACGGCGGAATCGACGCTTGTCGAAGTCCCGGTCCACGTCACCGGAAAGGACGGCCTCCCAGTGCGCGGTCTCGGCAGGGACGACTTCGAGCTCTTCGACGAGGGCAGGCGCGTGCCGATTCAGGAGCTCGAGATCATCGACCTGGATCAGCCGGCGGGTCCTGCGAAGCCTGTGCCGCCGCCCGCTCGACGGCACTTTCTGCTGCTCTTTGACCTCTCGTTCTCCTCGCCCATCAATCTGACCAAGGCGCGCGGCGCCGCGCGCGACTTTGTACAAAAGAGCATGAGGCGGGGCGACCTTGGCTCGGTGGCGACCTTCGATGCGGAACGAGGCCTGAAGCTTGTGCTTTCCTTTACGCCCGACACCGGGGAGCTCGCACGAGCCGTTGAGGCGACCAGCCTCCAAGGCGCGCCGCCGCGCCCCGCGGATTCTCTGGGTCTGGCCCTCGCCAATCCGGCGGTCACGGCCCCGGCAGATGCCCTTCAAAGCAGCGGCGCACCAGCGAGCGAGGAGCGCATCGGCGCAACCGAGGCGGCCGAACGCCAGCGCGACCTTTCACGGGCCTCGGGCCGCAACAACGAGGACCTGGAGCGGGCCCGGGTCAGCCAGATGATCAAGGCGCTCTCCGACCTTGCCAGGACGCTGAACAGCGTGCGCGGTCGAAAGCACGTGATCTTCTTTTCCGAGGGATTCGACAGCAAGCTCCTGACCGGTGCGACCGGGGCCGAGGCAGGCCGGACCGACGCCGATCAGGTTGTCACGGGTCAGATCCGGAATGTGCGCAACGAGGAGCGCTTCGGAAGCAACGCGCTCCGAACCAGCTATCAGGACCTTCTGAAGCTGTTTCTGCGCTCGGACTGTGCCGTGCATCCGGTCGACATCGCCGGCCTGACGGGCCGTTTTGCAGAGGCGGAGATCACGGCGCCTCACGGCGAGGCCGTGCGCGCGCTGGGCCGTGGTCAGGATTCGCTCTTCACAATGGCCGAAGGGACCGGGGGAACGCTTCTGAAGAACTCCAACGACTTCAGCGAGCAGCTTGACCGGTTGCAGCGGCAGACGTCACTTGTCTATGTCCTTTCGTTCCTCCCGCAAGGATTCAAGGAGCCGGGACGGTTCCGTTCGCTGAAGGTGAAGACCCGTGCCGCGAACGTGCGCGTGTCTTTTCGGACCGGCTATTACGAGCCGCGTCCGTTCGCCGCGCTCTCACCGGTAGAGCGCCGCCTGTCGACTGCGGAGTTCATCGCGTACGGCCTGCCGCGAGCCGAGATTGCGGCGATGAGCCGTTCGTGAAGCCGCCCCTCTTCGTCGACGCTACGCCGGGCTGGGCGCTCGTGAAGGCACCCCAAAGACCCAACACCCCGGATCCTGGGCCGTATCCGTTCGCGTTCGGAGCCCAGACCTTCATCCCAACGGCCGGTTCGCGGATCGGCGCGCAAACGGACGTCCCAGTCTACGTGATGGTCGATAACGTCGAGGCGGACGCGGTGCTGAGAGGAGAGGTTCGTTCGAGCGACGGACGGTCCATCCCAAGCGCGGCGTTTCAGGTTCTCAAGAGCGAGCCGGCCGGAAAGGGAACGCGTGTGTTCCTTTGCAGCCTCCGTCCCGAGGGCTTGGCCAGGGGCCGTTATTCGCTCATGGTTATGGCCAGGAAGGGTGAGAAAGAAGCGCAAGGCGTTTCGAGCTTCGAAGTGCCCTGATCGGGCTTTGGGCCTCACATCCTTTCGGCAAGCAGGCGCAGCGCGTCGATTGTGGTGAAGATGCCAACCACGGCGCCCTTGTCGACCACGATCGCGGAGCCAAGCTTCTTTCTCGCCATCGCCGCGGCGACCTGGGTCAACGGCTCGTCCGGACCTACCCGGTAAGGCCGCCGGGTCATCGCGTCCTCGATCGGAACCGTCTCCGGATCGATGTCCTTGAGCGTCTCCAGAAGGTGCAGGTCACCCATCGAGACGATCCCGACCAGGCGACGGCCCTTGAGCACCGGGAGGTGCCGGATGCGTTTTTGACGCATGAGCCGATGCGCGGCGGCCAGCGAGTTTGCGGCGTCGATGGTGATGGGTCCCTTCGCCATGAAGTCGGAGACCTTCGCGGTCTTGGCCTTGGTTCCTCTTTCCGCCTTGGGCACTCCGCTGGGAGAGGCTGATTTGGCCATTTTCGCCTCGCTTTCTCTTTCTCCGGCGAGCTTATGGAACGCGCGCCAGGGCGTCAAACCGTGGGCCATCCTCAGTGGGCTCTCCGCGCGGTCGGAGTCTTCTCCGATAATCGCAGGGTCTTGACGCTCACGCCAGGCACCGTTCTCGGCTCGTATGAGGTCCTCGATCCCCTGGGGGCGGGTGGGATGGGCGAGGTCTATAGGGCGCGGGACACGCGGCTGCATCGCGAGGTCGCGATCAAGGTTCTTCCCGAACGCTTCGCCAAAGACCCGGACGCGCTGCGCCGCTTCGAGACCGAGGCCCGGGCCGTCGCGGCGATCTCGCATCCCAATATCCTGTCGATCTTCGATATCGGAAACGAGGGAGGTGTCTCCTACGCGGTCACCGAGCTCCTTGTCGGCGACACGCTGCGGGCCAGGCTCGTCGAACGCGGCGCGGTCTCCGCCCGAAAGGCGTTGGAGTTTGCGCGGCAGCTTGCGGAGGGCCTTGCGGCCGCTCACGACAAGGGCATCGTCCACCGCGACCTTAAGCCCGAGAACCTGTTCCTCGACCGCGACGAACGCCTCAAGATCCTCGACTTCGGGCTTGCCATGAAGGCCTCCTTTCCGGCCCGTCCCGGGGGGTCCGATCAGGATCTCCCGACGATCCGAAGGGACACGGAGCCCGGGGCGCTCCTTGGGACCGTGGGGTACATGTCGCCCGAGCAGGTCCGCGGCGAGACCGTGGACTCCCGTTCCGACATCTTTTCGTTCGGCGCGGTCCTCTTCGAGATGCTCTCCGGGCGGCGGGCGTTCTCGCGCGACACCTCGGCCGAAACGCTCACTGCGATCCTTAGAGAAGAGCCCCCCGAGCTCTCGCACAGTGAGTCCGGGCTTTTCACGGCTCTTGAGAGGCTGGCGAGGCGATGCCTCGACAAGGATCCCAATCGGCGTTTCCAATCGGCCCGCGACCTGGCCTTCGCGCTCGAGACGCTTCACCAGACCGGCGGGCCCATTTCGGAATTGGCCGGCTCGGTGGCCGACCCAAGACCGGCGTCGCGACGCGTTGGGTCCCGGCCTGGGAACTTGCTGGGTTCCCGTCTCCTTCTCCCCCTGGCTCTCGCGATCGGCGGCGCGCTTGGGTACGGCGCGGCCCTCTACCGAGCCGGTTCTTCGGTCGAGAGGGTCTCGTACACGCGGCTCACGTTTCGGAAGGGCTGGGTCTCGTCGGCCCGATTTGGCCCGGACGGCAGCACGGTGGTCTACGGAGCGGCGTGGGACAACGAGCCCATGCGGCTGTTCTCGACGCGGGTCGATTCGATCGACTCGACGCCGCTTGAGGCGCCCTCGGCGGGTCTCCTCGCGATCTCGCGGACGGGGGAGCTCGCGATCAAGCTTGGAACCTTCTCAAGGTCTGGCGGGGGGCCCGGAACCCTCGCCCGGACATCCCTGACCGGCGGTGCCCCGCGCGAGCTTCTCGGCAGCGTTCTTCACGCCGACTGGGCACCCGACGGAGGCCTCGCCGTGAGCCGGCGCGACGAAAAGGGCGACTTTGTCGAGTTCCCAATCGGGACCACCATCTACCGCGCTCCGCAGGGCCACCGGCTGACCGGGCTCCGGGTCTCGAAGGCCGGAGACCGCCTCGCGGCTGTTGTGACGCGCGCTTTTCTCGGCAACCTGGTCGGACGGGTTTGTATGCTGGATCGGAAAGGGCAGGTGCTGGCGCAGTCCGCGGAATTTGTCGGGCTCGTCGGGGCGGCGTTTAGCGAGGGCGATCGGGAGATCTGGTTCATGGGCACGGACTCAGGTCGCGAGGCCCCGTCGATCCGGGCGCTCCGGAAAGACGGACAGACCCGAATCGTGGCGGCCTCTCTCTCGGACCTGCTGCTTTACGACATTGGAAAGGGCCGCGTTCTGGCCTCAAGCTACGAGCACCGCGGGCTCATTCACATGGGTTCCAGATCCTCAAAGGAGGAACGGGATCTCGCATGGCTCGATTTTTCACAACCCGCGGATCTTTCGGACGATGGTCAAATGCTGCTGCTTGGCGAAAGCCGCGCGGGAGGTGGCGTCGACGGATCGGTCTTCCTGCGCAGGACCGACGGCTCGCCTGCGGTGAGGCTGGGCGAAGGCGAGCCTCAATCGCTCTCGCGCGACGGGCGTTGGGCGCTCTCCCTGACGCGCAAGACCCCCGCCGAGCTGGTGCTGATTCCGACCGGGGCGGGAAGCTCACAAACGATCCGGAGTGCCACCATCGCGTTCCAAAGGGCCCGGTTCTTTCCAAACGGGCGACGGCTTCTGATCCTCGGAAGGGAAGAGCGGAAGGAACCCATCTTCTATGTGCTCAACCTCGCGGAGAACGGCGCGCCTGCTGGGAACCCGCGACCGGTCACACCGGAAGGCGTCGGCGGATCCGGGACGCTCACGCCGGACGGGCGCCAGCTGCTGGCGGCGGTCCACGGCGTATGGACCTTCTTTTCGATCGACGGCGGCCTGGCGCTCCCGGCCCCGGCGCTTGAGAAGACCGACTTTCCGATCCGCTTCACGGCCGACGGCACCGAGCTCTTTGTTGGAAGATCGAACCCCGCGCCGACGCAGATCTTCCGGGTCAATCTCCAGAACGGCTTCCGCACCCCGTGGCTGACCCTCAGCGCGGAGGAGATCTCGCGCATATTCCTCAGCGAGGACGGCGGAATCCACGTGTATGGCTATCAGACCCGGCAGAGCAGCCTCTACCTGATCGACGGCCTGAAGTAGGCAACGTGACCTACTGCGGAAACACAACTGTGATCGGTTGGCATGCGCTGTCGAAGGGAGTGGCCTCATACCCAACGCTGAAGCGCCCGGAGGCCGACATCAAGGTCCCAACCCAGGCCTGCGGCCTGGGGCCGGGTCCCGACTTGAGGTCGAGGAACATCCAGCCGAACGAGAACGGCGTGCTGAGATCCGAGCCGGCCGCTCCAACCGCCACGCGGTTCGTGGCCAATGGAAACGGCGGCGGGTAGACCAACGGCGGACAGGTCGTCACGTAGCAGGGTGGGAACGGGTCGGAGGGGTTTTCCTGTTCGTCGAACGCCCAAATCCGAGCCTGAGACATCGGATACCAGAGGCCCGGCGTTCCACCGCACGGGAAGGGGGCCGTCACGGTTTGGGTATCGCGCCAGACGATCAACTCGGTTCCACCCGTAAACGGACCGCCGTTCAGGAACCGGGTCCCCCACACGGTCGCAAGGGGCTCGCGGCGGTCGATCCCAGTCCCCGCGACATAGCGCGAATAGAACGTTGGCTTGCCGGCCCCGAAGGTCTGGGGATCGGCCTCTATGCGCACAAGCGACTCTCCCTGAGCGGAGTTTTGCGCGCGGTCGACGAGGAAGAAGTCCCCCCACAGCACATTCTGGTTTGTGAGGACGTCGTAATACGCCGGGTTCGCGGGCAATGAAGCCTGGCAGGAGTTCACGGTGTCGACCGTGACGTAGCCGCGTGCCTTGCGATCGTTCCTGTTCTGACCGGCGCAACCGCCCAAGACCGCGGAAGCGCGCCCGGTGTGAGCGTTCTGAATGTGCGTGACCATCGACGGGAGAAGGTCGACCGGCGGAAGGGCGCCCGTGCAGCTCGCGTGGTCGATGTCCTGGGAGAAGACCCCCTTGGGACTGTAGAGATCGCCGGGATCCTGAAGCCGGCTTGCGGTCTTCGGAATTCGGCCTTCGAAGATGTCCCTCACGTTGATGGTCTGGATGTCATAGCCGGTCAGATAGACCGGGAAATTGAGAGTCGGGATACCGAGGTCCGTCCACAGAACCACATTGACGAGGACGGCGTCCGAGCCGCCATTGTTAATGGAGAAGAGCGTCGTGATGCCGTCCGCGTTGTCGAGATCGACCTCGAAATAAGGCAGCAGAAGCGTGGCGGAAAGCGCGTTGTCGATCGAGCAGCTGACCGCTTGGCACGGGCGGGGCGCGGCGAGCGCGAGAAAGCCACAAAGCGGAAGAGTCATGAGCGGACGGGCGTTCACTGGGCACCTCCGTTGCATGGGTAGAGGGCAAGTCCCTCACCGGTATTGGTCAGGCACTTGGGCTGGCAGCCGGAATCCAGGGCCTGAGCGGCGAGCCCGACGCTGAACCTGCCCGATGCCGACATCACCGTTCCCATCCACGCCTGCGCCTTGGCCGTGGGTTGGTCTTTGAAGTCGACCATGAGCCAACCGAAGGAACTGGATGTCGGCAGGCCCGTGGTTCCGACTCGTATGCGGTTGGCGGCGGCCGGAAAGAACGTGGGCGTGAATGGGTTGCAGGTTCCGACGCACGGAGCGGGTTGCTCGGCCCTCTCCTGTTCGTCAAACACGGCGAGTGTGCCGTTGGGGAGCAACCCGGGTCCCTGGGGGTTCGAGCACGAGAAGACCTGCCCCGGAGAAGGCGTCTCCCGCCAGACGATCAGGTTCGTGCCCGCGGTGAAGCCGCCGCCCGACATGAATCGTGAGGCCCAAACGGTGGGCAAGGGCTCGCGGGCGTCCAGCGCCGAGCCCGCGACATACCGCGAATAGAACGTGGGCTTGCCGGCCTGAAATGCTGAGGGATCCGCCTCGATTCTCACGAGGTTCTCGCCTTGCGCATAGTCGTTGGTGGGATCGATGAGGAAGAAGTCCCCCCAAAGGACATTCTGGGTCGTTGTGGTGGCGAAGTAGCCGGGCGCACCAGGACTCAGGAGCGCACAGGAGTTAACGGTGTCGACGGTTACGTAGCCGCGGGCGATGTTGTCCAACGTTCGTATGGCGGCGCAGCCGCCGAGGATCGCGGAGAACCCGCCGGTGTGCGCGCCGCGAAGGTGATCCTTATAGGTGGCCGGAAGAGGCGGGAGCGGTAGCTTGCCGTTGCAGGTTGAGTAGTCGAGGTCTTGGGAGAATATTCCTCGCGGGCTGATCGTATCGGTGGGATCCTGCCCCTTGCTCGCCGTGTTGGGAAGGATGCCGTTGAAGAGGTCGCGCAGGTTGATCGTCTGGACGTCGTAGCCGGTCAGATAGACGGGAAAGTTGAGCGTTGGGACCGCGAGGTCGGTCCACAGCACGACATTGACGAGCACGGCACCTGAGTTTGCGTTGTTAATCGAGAAGAGAGTGGTCGCGCCGGCTGGATTCGCGAGGTCGACCTCGAAATAAGGCAAGAGAAGCGTCGCGGATGGAGTGTTGTCGAGAGCGCATATTGTCGCGCGGACCGTCTGGGTCGCCATCGTGATCCCGAGAAGAGCCGCTCCGGCGGTTAGTCGTGCGTGTCTTCGCATCGCCCCTCCTGTCTCCGAGTCATCGCCGCTTGCGCGGACGCAGCTTCTTCTAGCTGCGTATGGTAAGATAGCATATCGACGAATCGGTCAGCAAGAGGTTTGGGCGAACGGGCTTCTTGACGCCAAGACGTGGCGTTCGGAGCCGCCGCCTGGCGAGACCGGGCGGTGTTGCCGTTACCGCGGAATCACGATCGTCGCCGGTTGGCACGCGCTGTCGAAGGGGGTGGCCTCAAACCCAACGCTGAAGCGCCCGGAGGCCGACATCAAGGTCCCCACCCAGGCCTGCGGCCTTGGGCCGGGTCTCGACTTGAGATCGAGGAACATCCAGCCAAACGAGAACGGCGTGCTGACGGCGGAGCCAGGGGCTCCAATGGTCATGCGGTTCGTAGCTGCCGGAAACGCCGGCGGGATGACCACAGGCGGGCAAGGCCCCACGCAGATGGGGAACGGGTCGTAGGGGTTCTCCTGTTCGTCGAACGCCCAAATCCGAGCTAGAGACATCGGATACCAGGGTCCCGGCGTTTCACCGCATGGGAAGGAGGCCGTCAC
>WBZQ01001449.1_pt1 | contig 16431 bp, 14 predicted proteins | sample 5204251 | NCBI WGS metagenome assembly WBZQ01 (sample SAMN12412402, study PRJNA552823) | activated sludge metagenome | isolation source: activated sludge from nitrification reactor of wastewater treatment plant... | place: USA: Virginia | collected 2017-09 | reverse complement strand
GGAAATCATCACGGTGGCTATCCGGCGCACCAATATCGGGCAAAATGCCGGTGAGCCGAATTTACTGGATGTTCTGCCGCCTTCACAATACACGTTATTACCCAATACCGCCGGTTGTTATACCGTTGACGATGCGGTGCGCACCTTGCGCCTGGCGCGTGAATTACTGGATGGTCACAGCCTGGTTAAATTGGAAGTGCTGGGCGATCCGAAAACGCTGTATCCAAATATGGTGGAAACCCTGAAGGCAGCGGAAATCCTGATCAAGGAAGATTTTCAAGTGATGGTGTACACCTCGGATGACCCGATCATCGCCAAGCAACTGGAAGACATGGGCTGCGTGGCCGTGATGCCGCTCGCTTCATTGATCGGCTCCGGCATGGGTATTCTGAATCCCTGGAACCTGCAAATCATCATCGACAATGCCAAAATTCCTGTGCTGGTCGATGCCGGTGTCGGCACTGCATCGGATGCGACCATCGCAATGGAATTGGGTTGTGATGGCGTGCTGATGAATACTGCCATTGCCGCAGCAAACAATCCGGTGTTGATGGCATCGGCGATGCGCAAAGCGGTTGAGGCCGGGCGCGAAGCTTATTTGGCGGGACGCATGGCGAAAAAACTATACAGTGCCAGCCCGAGCTCTCCGAAAGATGGCGTAATCGGCCGCTCAAATACCGCCAAATAAACCAACCCCGATGCAGCAGCCCATACGCAGCTTCGTCCTTCGTCAAGGACGCCTGTCCAATGCGCAACGCCGGGCCTGGGAGACTTTGCTGCCCAGATATGGTATTCCATTTAATGAGAATCTGCTGGATCTGAATCAGGTGTTTTCCCGCGAAGCGCCTAAAATTTTGGAAATCGGCTTCGGCATGGGAGAAAGCACCGCCGCAATCGCGCAAAACAACCCGGAAAATGACTATCTGGGCATTGAAGTGCATACGCCGGGAGTGGGTAGTTTACTTAATCAGATCGAAAATCTCGGCTTGACCAATTTGCGCGTTATCCAACATGATGCTGCTGAAGTATTGCAACACATGCTGCCTGCGCAGTGTCTGAACGGTATTCACATCTTTTTCCCCGATCCCTGGCCCAAAGCCAGGCACCACAAGCGCCGCTTGCTTCAACCCGCTTTGGTTAATCGTTTATGTCATCACTTAAAATCGGGAGGCTATATTCATGTTGCCACCGACTGGGAGGACTACGCCATGCAAATTCTACAAATTCTGACTCAGGAACCGCAATTATCCAATACTGCTTGTGATTTTGCGCCACGGCCGCAATACCGGCCATTCACCAAATTTGAACAAAGAGGGCTCAAACTCGGACATAATGTCTGGGATTTAATTTTTACAAAAAACTAAACCTGTACAAACTCTGCCGCCCTGATGCACAATTTGTTGTTTAATGACAGGAAATCTGATGCATAAGATTCTCGTTGCCACCCTAACCGGTTTGATACTGGCAGCTCCCAGCTTCGCGCATGAACACATCCGCCCCGGTTTATGGGAAATTACGACCAAATCCGACCTGCTGGCGTTAATTCCGCACATTCCTTCCGAGCACATGCAGCAACTGAATGATCTCGCTAACCGATATGGTTTGAAATTACCCAATATTGAAGGCAATACCGCAGTTTCAAAAATTTGTATTACAGCGGAGATGGCAAAGCAGGAAATTCCCGCTTATTTTTATGAAAATCACTCCGGCTGCACCATTCAAAATGCAACCCGCACCGGCAACAGTTACAAGTTGGATCTCGTCTGCGATCACCAGCATTTCCAGGGCAATGGCGTTGCACAAGGCACATTCACCAGTCCGGAAAACTTTTCAGGAAGCACGGAATTCGACAGTAGCGTAGGAGGCAATCCCGTCTTTGCCTCGGCTCAAACTACCGGCCGTTGGATCGGCGAGCGTTGTACCGCCGTTAATCCCTTGCGATAACAAGCTGTTTGCTTTAATCCTGACTACTATATAATTTGCTACGTTTTTATTCGCCAGGCGGTGTCGCGTATTAACGTGCAGACGAAGCATGAACAGTACTACAAAATTTTGCAGCATCATGATACTGACAAACATGATCAGTGCTTCCTGTTATGCCTTTAATGTGACTTACAAAGGCGGGCCCAGAATCAAAAGTGATGATGGCAATTTTGAGATAGGGCTCAACGGCCGCGGACATTTCGATGTGCATTCCCTGTATCCGGATCAAGCCAATCCCGATTATCCAGCATTTGGCAGCCAGCTTTTAACCAGTCATGACCGCGATGGATTTAACTGGCGCAGAACTTACGCGACTTTGACGGGAAAATTTCATAGCCTCAACTTTAAGTTCGAAAATGATTTTGCGGTAAATGCCACCAGCCCTTTTCCTCACAGCCTTCGTGAGGCCTGGCTGGCTACTAAGCTCGGGCCGGGTCAGTTGACAATCGGTCAATTCAAACCCTATCGCGGCCTGGAAGAAATAACCAGCTCCAATGAAATTACTTTGATGGAACGTCCATCGACCTCATCCACCGGCATATACAGCGGACGACAATTTTTAACCGGTATTGGCTACCGCTCCCTGATCAAGGATAATCTGGGTGTCGGCATTCATGTCATGAGTCTTTCTCATTTTGGCTTGCCCATTGAGGGAATTACGTATGGCGGACGGATGGTATGGTTACCCATCGATACCGATAGCAGCATTCTTCATCTTGGTTTTTCTGTCAGCAGGGATACCGCCAATAACGCTTCACTGCCTGCCGGAACAGTCGATGTCTATGGCGGACGTCAGGGCATCAGTCAATCTTTGGGAATTGCAGGCGCAGCCTTCGGTGCGCCGCACAGCAATAGCCAATCCACTTTTTCTGCAGAAGCTGCTTATTCGATTGGCCCGGTGACCCTGCAAGGAGAATACGCGATCTCGCGTTTGGATAATACCCATCGAACCCAGGGCAACTTAAGAGGCTCCATTGTTCAGGCCTACTATGTACAAGCGAGTTGGTTCGTAACAGGAGAACGCGTAGTCTATAAAAAAGACCGCGGTGCATTTGCAAAACCTCAGCCAAACGGCAAATGGGGCGCATTGGAATTGGCCGGGCGATACGATGTTGCAGAAAACCTCACTCAAAATACTATGGCTGATCCCTGCAAAACAGGCACGTCACAATGCCAAGTTGAGGTCATTACGCTGGGTGTGAATTGGTATCCTTATCGCAATATCCGCTTCATGTTCAATTATTATTTGACCGAAGCTATGCTTGGTAATTTGGGTGCCGGTACAGCAGCACAAAAAGATAATTTTTCGGTATTTTCTTTCCGCACTCAAGTAAGCTTTTAATAAAGAATCAAAAGCTTCTGTAATGCTCCATCTGACCTGATGAAATACTTGTCATCATTACATCCCCATAAAAAAACGGCTACCGTTTTTTACCTGGTAGCCGCATTTTTTGCAACTGCTAAGCCAAATTAAAGAAACCCTTAACAAGTGTCATTTCGAGCAAGAGAGAGAAATCTATTGCACTGATGATTAAAGATTCCTCTCTACGCCCGGAATGACAAACGCGAGTTATTCAGAGTCTCCTTAATTATTTTGGCCGATTGGATTTTGCTGCGCCGTTGTCAGCGCATCTTTCCAATGTGCCGGAAGGTTTTGCACCCAGCCGTTATAAACATTGGGTACAGCCAAAACACCTTGTCCGCCAAATCCAGGCAGGCTGCTGACGGTATCGTCCTTAGCAGTGCTAGGCGTGTCTACCAATGAGACGTAGCCGGCAATTTTAGCTTCGCTAAGCTTGCCATTACCGTTCGGATCAAGATCCACTACCGTCAATCTATTACCAAATTTGGTCGTGACATAGGCATAGTATCCGCCACCTTCTTTCGCGCCAAAATTTGCACCGTGGCAACCCGGATCGCAAGGTAGCGATTTGACAATTTTGTCAGTAGCCGTATCGACGATGACGATCTGTCCACCCGTTGAGGCAATCACTACGGCTTTACCGTCCGGAGAAACAGGCGATTGAATCGGTAGTATGCCGTAAGCCTCCGGATCGTTATTTCCATCACCATCTGTAAACGCTCCAGTAATCGGATTATAGTCAGCAATCAAATCAATGGTTGTCAGTAGTGTTCCGGTATTACCATCCAGAACACTTAAAGAATGGTGCAATAAATTAGCCGCATAAATTTTGCTGGAATCCGGCATCATCCCAATGGCAATCGGATGTGCGCCCGGTGCATTATTTCCGGTCGGTGTGCGGGCGTGTATGCCGCCACTGCTTCCATAGATACCGATATCATTGGTGTTGATATTCGGCGTTACAATTTTGGAACCGTCTGCGCTAATCCAATGACCGTGAGGATTTGCAGAGATGTGACCTTGATCCTGAGTTGGCAACATTTTGGTTACATTGGTCGTTCCGGCCGGAATCATCGAAATGCCGTTTTCGCCATTGATCGCAATCGTAATATCATCAGTAGTGGGTATGGTCACCACATGAGAAGGTGAATAGCCTACTGTAATATTTTTGATGAGTTCGCCGGTCTCACGATTAATCATCGAGAATTTGTTATCAAACCACTGCGTTTGATAAATCACCGACTGATCGCGATTTGACCACATGTTATGCGGATTATTGTTGTTGATTTGCGGCAATGCAACTTTACGCTTAACTTTCCAGGTGGAAGTATCAATTACGGTAGAGGTTCCCGATTTATACTTACCGGCTGTTTTCTCAAATTGCGTATTGATCCACACTTCTCCTACACCGGGTGTTTTCGGCTTCGATCCTACAGAAAGTCCTTGTCCATTTATGTTAAACAGAGTGGACAAGTTGACAACTCCTCCTGAAGTAATCAGCGGTAAGTTAGGATATTTTACGTTCCATTGACCGGATGAATAATCTTGCCAATTGTCAGGTGCGGTTGCAATGAAAAATGTCTTGAGTAATCGCACCGCCAAGTCACTGCTGCTAGGCAAGTTTTTAATGCCTGTGACCAAATCAATGGTGTAGTTGCTTTGAGAATCGCCTAAATCAAATCCATTAGCAGTACTTGGATCGTCCACTATGACTGCACCAAACATGTACGGATGCACTTTACAGGTAAATACGTACAATCCGGGCGTATGCAATGTCACGAACCCGCCGCCGCGATAAGCGCTGGATTGATCGAAAGGCATATGTTGCGCGCCGGTCGGCCATAACAGCGAGCTGATGGTATGTACGCCATTGGTATCAGACATGATGAAATTGACACTACTACCCGGATAAATCACTTCCAGGGATTTGGTTTTAATGTCAAACGGCAGTCCAACAATGGCATCACCACGCGCACTTCTGAACCAGCTCGCCGGCTCATCGCTAACTTCGAAAGTAACCACACCCGGTTCATTCGGCTTTGTTCCCAACAATATGTTGCCATACGGCGATGCGCCGATAATACCGGCGCCATCCCCACCCACCGGATCAACGATGAAGCTGCCATGCATGCCTGCTTCCATGTGTGCAATCAAGTGGCAGTGATATTGCCAATTTCCCGCACCAACACCGGTTCCGGCTTTAACGGTAAACGAGTGCGTATCATTGCCTTCTGCTAACAATTTGGTATCGATCACTTCATTTGTACCGGTTTTAAACCAGCGGTGCGCATGTAAATGGAACGTATGTCCTGGACCTACTGACAAAATATGAAAACGTACAATATCGTTCTCAACAGCGCCTGGATGCGGATTAGCCCATAGTGGTTTTTGCGTGCCATCACTCGCTATTTCGGTTCCCCAAAAGGTTGATCCCACCATGAATAAAACAAATTGCTTGGTGATATCAGATTGAGTAACGGGAATGGTGTTGCCATTCGCTTCTACATAGCGATCGACCGGTCCATTTGCTTTGTCAACTACTAGCGCGCCAAACAAGCCCAGTAATTCCTTACCGTCCATATTGCCATGGTACGCGTAAGTACCCGCTTTTTTGGCTTTAACGTTATATTTTTTGGTTTCGCCCGGTTTAACTTTGGCGGAGCTTTGTTGCAGGCCCGGAATTTTAAATCCTACTCTTATATTGGTATCGTTATTCAGCGTTACGTTAACGGTGTCACCTTCTTTTACAAATAAAGTAGGTCCTGGAATCACTGCTTCATTACCGCCCAGTGCATATGCCAATTGACCATTCGGTAATGTTTTAGCCGTCAATGTAAAATTGTGAACAGCAGCCAATACCGCTGATGAGGTCAGTAATGCCGCTGCAACCACCATACATTTTATTAATTGCATAATTGGTCTCTTAAGGCCGTAAGTTTCTTTGTTATTCATATCATTATCCTTATCATCTATGAGCAGGTTTTCACAATTACTGAACATTAAACCTACCTCTCATACCCAGCAGCTTGTTTGAAAGATTTTTGTCCTCATAGTGAGCGCTGTGCTTTGCCTCTACACTGAACACATGCTTTTCAAGCGGACCAATCGCTACTTCATTGATACGGTTATTGGTTCCCGGATCAAACCATTTATAACCATTTAATCTGAAAGTATGCAGGTCGGTACCTAAAGCAATTAAATGAAAGCGCACATGAGTGTCTTCTTTAGCAGTTAGTGTTGGGTTGGGCCCATGCTTCGATTGTTTTTTTGTAGCACCATTGATTTCCATGCCCCAAAATGCATCATCGCCAAGATATAAAATATATTCTTTGGCGTACTGAGGTGCACCGATCGGATTGACGATAATGGCCCCAAACAAGCCTTTATGTTCCGCACCGTTATGTGTTTCAAAGTTATGATCATGGTATGCCCAGGTACCCGCAGTACCGAGTGCCACATCCCAGAAATACTCATATACCGAATAAGTTTGTTCCAATCCGGCGCCCGCACCTTCATCATCAACCTTATTGATTACTTTAAGCGTGCCATCGCTGAGAATATTGTAATGCACGCCGTGCACATGAATACTGACTTGCCTGCTGATTCCTGGTGCTGGTATTTGATTGTTATCAATCGCATTTTGAATTGATATCTTGACGGTATCACCTTCAGTCAATTCTATGGTTGGTCCAGGAATTGTAGCTTCCAGACTATACCGACTTGTAATGTCCTGACCATTCACCTTATGGCTTAACATCTTATACGCGAGCAATTTATTTCCAAAACCGTCGTCGCGCGTTTCATCGGCGGTTAATTGGATAATATGCTCTGCTGCACTGCTCTTACCGACAAAAGCCAGTAATAACGCCAATAAAAACGATACCATCAGTAATTGCTTTAACAACGTTTGATGGGGTGAAGATTGCGTGGCATTGGAATTTTCTGACAATTCCATGGCACAGCAAGGTTGATTCATTTGAAACGACATTTTTTACATCCCTCCTTAAATGTGAAAAATTACCCCTCCGGTAGATCGCTCATAAAAAAAACTATATTGATTGATCAATCAATATAGTTTTGTTTAAAACTCACGATTTGTTTGGAGTTCCCGATTGGATAAATAGCCAGAAGAGATTAGAAAATTACTGTCTATTTAATTTATCGGGGGAAGGATTGTAGCAGAGTTAATTTCGGACAAATAGATGTCATTTGTCCCGAAAATGTAGTCAAAATGCGTTATTTTTCCGAATCTCCAGGATAATATATCCCGAGCATGGAGGAATCTTTGAAATAATTGTAGAGAGGTGCTTTTAGGCATAATTCAATCTGTTTCTTTACGCCTATTTTTTTATAAACAACAGATAATTGGTTGCGTATAGTTTTTTCAGTGACCAATAATAAAGCGCTTATTTCTTTTGCAGACAAACCCTTGCATGCAAGATAGGCAACTTGACGCTCGCTGTCTCGCAACTTCAATTGCTGCATCAGCTTAATCTCAGGCTGCATTTCTTCCGGTACTTGATTTGCATCAAATTGCGCTTGCCAGAGTAATTTGGTGATGTGACGATCAAACCAGACGTGGCCTGCATGGATCACTCGGATCGCTTTCAACAACAATTCAGAAGATTGATGCTTGCCAATAATGCCCACTGCTCCTGAACGAAAAGCTTCCAGGCAGGTATATTCATTATTTTGATCCGAAAAAGCGAGCACTTTGCTTTGAGGACAAGCGCTCAGTAACTTTGCAATATATTCTGCACAATTACCATTATTCAAATGCAAATCGACAAGAATTACATCTGGCTTGTACTGCATGGTCATATTGAGCAAATTCTTAATACAATCAGTTTCCGCAACTAACTGAATATGCGAATTATTTTCAAAAAGTGCACGCAAGCCTATACGCACAAGTTCAAAGCTTTCTGCCGCGATTACGCGAATCTTTACGTAAGATTGCTCAGCCACGTCTCAAATTACCTGACGATAGCCATACAACAAAGACTGAGTTTTTTGGGAGCCTTTATCAAAATCATTCCGGTATTATTATTTTTTGAGACTCACGATGATCAATTAGAATCTTACAATGTATTGCTTAATAGCTATCTATCCATATAATTTAAATGCATATTTTATCAAATCAATTTTTTGACGAATAGATGTCATTTATCCCCGAAAAATGATTTTTAAATGATTTTTTCGGGATATATATCCCAATGACGTAGGATTATTGGAAGTAATTATAGAGCGGCGCCTTCAAGCAAAGCTCGATTTGTTTTTTGACACCCGTTTTTTTATAAATTGCCGAAAGAAGATTACGCACAGTTCCTTCTGTAATTAAATATTGTTTACTGATCTCTTTTGCAGAAAACCCCTTACAAGCAAGACTAGCAATGCGTCGCTCGCTATTACTTAGTTTGGAGTTAAGTGAGTCCGCCATGCAAGTTTGCATCGCTAACGATAAGTCTGGAATTAATTGCTCTTGTTGGGTTAATTGCGCTATATAATGAAGATCAAACCAGATCTGACCTGCATGAACGGCATGAATAGCTTTTAGCAACAATTGACAGGAATGTCCCTTATTAATGATTCCTGATACACCCGAGCGATATGCCTGTAAATATAGATTGTTGTCACAATCATAAGCTGAAGCTAATATTTTAGTGCGTGGAGATACACTGAGTAATTTACAAATATATTCGGCACAATTACTGCCATCCATTTGCAGATCAACCAGAATCACATCTGGTTTATGCAGTGCCGTCAAGTTTAATAAATCTTCTAAGCAATTGGTCTCTGCAACCGGAGTAATTACAGCATAATTTCTAAACAATGAGCGTAAACCAATACGAACAAGATCGGAATTCTCAGCTACGATGATACGAATATTTATTGGATCAACCATTTGAATACTTGAGCACTTGTAATCTATGAATGGGGATATTTATTAACCACTGTTATTAAGAAAATATAACTACAACCAATTATCGCTGTTAATAAACATTAATTACGTGATTTTTATCACTTAAAAATTAATGATTAATGAACAACTGGGACTGTTAACACTATTTTCATAATATAGCTGGCAAAAATCACTGAAACCCAATATTCTATTACCATTGAACAGTGCATGTTGCGCCAGCGTGGCAATATTAGTCATCTCCATCGACAATTCTCAATGCTATCCTCGTTATCCTCGAACATAGTTGCAAGTGACAGCAACTGCTCATGCACTTCGATTTTTAACATCACATCACCATCGGAATAAATGGATGGCCGAAAATCGATTCTGCTCTTATCGTCAGATGATGCAAATAGTATTAACAAGCCCTGGTAAATTTTAGTTCAATATAGCCTATTACCAGGAACACACTTTGATCTTGAACAAGAACTCGCAATTTAGTGCCATTGAAAAGAAAACCTGCAATACAGATGGAGCAGTGGAAAGGAAGCAGAATTACCTAATTTCAGTTAAAAGATACCACCCGCTATACTACATTCGGGAAGTTGTGTAAAAGGAAAAAATTGAGCAAACGCAACAGCTACTAGACTTAAAGACTTAAAATTTTCTTCTATCCATGCGCAATCCCATTATCTCTTTAAGGTAAAAATAACCGATGATTAAACCACAAAATATTCTTCAAAATATCCCTCAAAGCCTGGATCAAGAATTATTCCAAACTTTGCTGGAGCACGATACGGTAACTATTCAAAGAATTGTTTCAAAAGGTCACAAATCTCCTGAATCTGATTGGTATGATCAAGAAAAGAATGAATGGGTAATGGTAATAAGAGGGAGAGCTGTGCTCACTTTTGAAGATCAATCAGCAATAGAACTCAGTGAGGGCGATTATATTTATATTCCCTCACATAAAAAACATAAAGTCACATGGACTGACCCTAATAGTGAAACTGTCTGGCTTGCAGTGCATTATTGAATAATTTCTGCAATCGATTGTGAACGAAATTAATTTTTAAAAGCAAATATACTGAAAATAGAAGCTATTTTCTTAACATTTACCCTGCGTTAAAAAATCAACAGTAAATGATGGTAGTAGCATTTCCTTTAGTTTAGTATTGCAAGGTTATTTCGCTGCATTCTTGCTATATTTCTGGCGGAATTTTTCAACTCTACCCGCAGTATCAACAATCTTTTGCTTACCGGTAAAAAATGGATGACAAAGTGAACAAACTTCAATGCTCAAAGCCTTGTTCATAGTTGAGCGAGTTTTAAAAACATTTCCACAACTGCAAGTTACTGTTATTTCTTGGTAGTCTGGATGAATACCTTCTTTCATCGTTAATATCCTCAATTATTCCGTTATCTTCTTAAAAGAAAAATTAAGAAGTTATTAAAAAGCTTGGCATTATCCTTTAATGCGCCTATCGGTGCAAGCATAAAAAACCATACTTAGACTCGTCTCATAGAATCAAAAAAATCAGAATTACTCTTGGTTGCCTTTATTTTATCCAGCAAGAACGCCATAGCATCCATATCATCCATGGGATGTAGTAATTTACGTAATACCCAGATTTTTTGTAAAACATCTGGCGCAATTAACAATTCTTCGCGGCGTGTACCTGATCGATTGACATTAATAGCCGGATAAATACGTTTCTCAGCCATTTTCCGATCAAGATGAATTTCCATATTGCCGGTACCCTTAAATTCTTCATAAATAACATCATCCATGCGCGATCCTGTATCGATCAATGCTGTGGCAATTATCGTCAGCGATCCTCCTTCTTCAACATTTCGCGCAGCACCAAAGAATCGTTTAGGCCTCTGCAATGCACTTGCATCAACCCCGCCTGTCAGCACCTTTCCTGAAGCCGGCACTACTGTATTATATGCGCGAGCCAACCGCGTAATCGAATCTAACAAAATAACAACATCTTTTTTATGCTCAACAAGCCGTTTAGCTTTTTCAATCACCATATCGGCTACTTGCACATGTCGCATAGCCGATTCATCAAATGTAGAGGAAATTACTTCTCCTCTCACAGATCGAATCATATCCGTTACTTCTTCAGGACGTTCATCAATCAACAGCACCATCAGAATCACATCCGGATAATTCGCTGCAATCGCATGTGCAATATGTTGCAACATGACTGTTTTACCTGATTTTGGGCTGGCAACAAGCAATCCACGCTGGCCTTTGCCAATGGGCGCAATCAGATCAATAATACGGCCCGTAATGTTCTCTTCTGCTTTGATATCTCGCTCAAGAACCAATCGTTCATCGGGAAATAACGGTGTCAGGTTTTCAAACAGAATTTTTTGTTTGGAATTTTCCGGCGGTTCATTATTAACCTTATCAACCTTTACCAGCGCAAAGTAACGTTCACCGTCTTTTGGAGGACGAATTTCACCATCGATAGAATCACCGGTATGAAGATTGAACCGTCTAATTTGACTAGGAGAAATATAAATGTCATCTGGACCGGCTAAATACGAAGTATCCGGAGAGCGCAGAAAACCAAAGCCATCTTGCAATACCTCCAAAGTTCCATGACCATAGATATTTTCACCCTTACGTGCTTGATTTTTAAGTAAAGCAAAAATTAAATCCTGCTTTCGCATTCGGTTGGCGCCATCGATTTCGTTTTCGACGGCCATTTTTACTAGTTCAGTAACATGTAAGTTTTTCAGATCAGATAAGCGCATGAAAAAGCTCGTGAAAAAATAATACTCGGTGAAAAATCAGGATACTGGAAGGAAAATTATTACAGATGGGATAATCAAATAGACAGTGCGATCTTTGCAATAATTATTGATCCGACACATTTATTTATTGGACTAGCGAGTTTAAATATGACTGTCAATAAATGCTGTCAATTGTGATTTTGATAATGCCCCCACTTTAGTTGCCTCGATGGTCCCATTCTTAAAAATCATTAATGTTGGAATACCACGAATACCGTATTTTGGAGGTGTTATTTGATTTTCATCAATATTCAATTTAGCTACCTTTAGACGATCACCATATTCACTTGCAATCTCATCCAGTATTGGCGCTATCATTTTGCATGGTCCACACCATTCCGCCCAGTAATCAACAAGCACTGGTGTTGTTGATTGTAAGACTTCTGCTTCAAAATTAGCATCAGTAACGTAATGAATATGCTGACTCATAGGATCCTCATTTAAATAATTCAGGTTTAAGCGTAATAAACCCCAACATTATTTCTGAAATACTAATTAACAACGGGGGGCATTGGAAGTTATAGAAAGGTATAAATACTAACGGCTCGTTATGCTATAGAAAAAAGGGTTAAAAGGGAAGTGTCATTTTTAAAAGTAATCGAAAAATCTATAAAAATTTCATTTATTTTTTGTTTTAATCACTCTTCGCACAATTATAGCGCTTGTTTAAAGGCTACGATATGATCAATTTCTAAACGGATACCGATTTCTTGACCAATCATGTGATTATGATGACTAGGAATCAATGATAACACTTTAGCACCACTATTAAGGCATAGTGTATATAAAATTTCTGCGCCAAGGAATGCTTTATAAACCACTGTTGCTCGCATCAAGCTACTGTCATCATAGACGATATCATCTGGTCGTAATAATACATCAACCACACAGTCCTTAGCATTTTTATCATAACCTGATTCCCATTGCTGCGAGACTACATTTTTTAGTATCCCTAACTCGATCTCAACATGCTGATCATCAATAATCTTACCCGGTAAAAATACACCTTGACCAATAAAATCTGCAACAAAACGATTGATAGGACGATGATAGAGATTAAAAGCAGTATCCCATTGTTGAATTTCACCCTGAAACATAACACCAATCTCATCTGCAATAGCAAACGCTTCAGCTTGGTCGTGCGTTACCAAAATAGCAGTAATTCCCTGATCCTTTAGAATATTGCGCACTTCCATGCTTAACTGCTGACGTAAACTTACATCCAAATTAGAGAAAGGTTCATCCAACAGCATCAATGCGGGCCTTGGCGCCAATGCGCGTGCAAGTGCTACGCGTTGTTGCTGTCCACCTGATAATTGATGCGGGTATTGCTTAGATAAGCCGGTTAAATGCACAATCCGTAGCAATTCATCAACTCGCCACTCGCGCTCTGCTTTGGTTAATCGATGCAAACCAAAACCAATATTGTCAGCCACATTGAGGTGTGGAAACAAAGCGTAATCCTGAAAAACCATACCGATACGCCTTTGTTCCGGCGGCATACAAAAATTTGCATTGCTCACACAAGCGCCATTGAGCAATATTTTACCTGCTGAGATTCGTTCAAAACCAGCAATGCACCGTAACGCAGTAGTCTTACCGCAACCACTCGGACCCAGTAAACAACCAATCTGACCCTTTCGTAAAATCAAGGATATATCGTGAATCACGACTTGCTCGCCATAAGCTTGTCTGACATTCTTTAACTGTAGCAATATTTGATCCATCAATCTATTTTTCAGTTTGGCGCATAAACAAGAAAATGGGTATTAACCCGGCCAGCACGAGTGTCACAGCAGGTACAGCCGCTTGCTCCCATTGTCCTTCTGAAGTCATTTCAAAAATCCGCACCGCTAGGGTGTCCCAGCCGAATGGACGTGTCATCAGCGTAATCGGCATTTCCTTCATGACATCGACAAATACCAAGGTAGCTGCCGTGAAAATACCCGGTCGCAATATTGGCACATGTATTTTTCGAATCATTTCCCAGCCATGTATTCCCAAGCTCATCGCCGCCTCGTCGATGTTCGAGGTGATACGGTGCATCGCACTATCAATGGGATAATGGCTGACTGCCATAAACCGTATTAAATACGCTATCAACATGGTAAACAATGTACCTTGAATCAATTGCCCGGTTTCAATCTGAAGCCAATTCCAAGCCCATTCACTCATTTGCCCATCCAGCCAGGCAAACGGCACATATACGCCAATCGCCAGAACCGTACCAGGCAATGCATAACCAATCGTTGCGGTACGTACAGCAAAACGTGTGACAGAATTTGGATTACGCCGAGCCGCATACACCACAGCGACAACAACCAGACAAATCAGCAAAGCCGCCAAGCCGGATAGCATTAATGAATGCCAAAGAAATTCCAGGTAACGTATCACATCAAAATCTTGTGTAAATGACTGGATACCCCACCAGCATAATTGCGTAACCGGCAGCAAAAAAGCCCAGAACAATACACTCAACACAAAACTGGTGACTAACCATTTTTTCCACCCTGACAATTGAATGCGCTGCAGTCGTTCAGTTCTTTTATGCTCGGCATAACGCATACGCGATCTGAATTGCTGTTCCACAACAATTACTGCAAAAACAATTATAATCAGCAGAGAAGCTAGTTGGGAAGCCGCAGGCAAGGAAAACATGCTAAACCATGCCTTATAAATGGCTGTCGTAAAGGTATTGTAATTAAACACTGCCACCGTGCCAAAATCCGCCAATGTTTCCATAAGCACCAGCATGATACCGCCAGCAATCCACGGGCGCGCCATAGGTAAAACCACCTTAAAAAAACCTTGCCTACGATTAAAACCCAGCGATTGCGCCACTTCCAGCGAACGCTTTCCTTGGCTTAAAAAAGCATTGCGTGCCAATAAATAGACATAAGGATAAAAAGCCAGCGTCATGACAATGATGATGCCTGCCCTGCCGCGGATATCGGGGAACCAGGATAAGTCCGAACTCAACCATGCGCGTAATGTAGTTTGTATGGGACCGGTAAAATCAAATAAACCTAAAGCAACGAATGCAGTGACATATGCAGGTACCGCCATCGGCAATAACAACGCCCAGGAGAAAAATCGTCTTCCGGGAAACTCATAAATCGTAGTAACCCAGGCCAGACTAATCCCCAATAATGCAGTACCTGCCATAACTCCCAGTACAAGCCAGAAAGTATTGACAAGCAACGAAGACAAAGTAGTTTGCACTAAATGCTGCCAAACATCATTTGCAGGTGAAAATAGTGATGAAACAATAACGCCAACCGGTAGCAATACCAATGCAGCAGCAATCAGAGGAACCAAACGCCAAATGATCATTACACAAAGAGCAGAAAAAATAGTGCAGAAAAACGCTTTCTTTAATTGTTAATGCATTTTTATGGCATTACGTTTTATCTACATTCAGTATTTAACGATAACCCACACGATCCATCAATTTCACAGCCGTCGTTTGTAATTCGCCAGCTTTAGCCAAATTCATCGCACTTTGCTTAAAATCACCCCAGGCTGCAACGAATGTATCGGGTCTGATATTAGGATTAACAGGATATTCCATGTTTACATCGGCAAAAAGATTTTGCGCCTTGTCAGACGACAAAAATTCCAGCAATTTGATGGCGGCTTGTTCATGACGGCTATGACGCGTGATACCGGCGCCAGAAATATTGACATGCACACCGCCATTATTTTGATTAGGCCAGAAAATTGCCAAAGGTAAATTAGGATCTTTCTTCATCAATCGCCCAAAGTAATAAGTATTAACCAAAGTCACATCACACTTGCCAGCAGCAACAAATTCCAACGCACGGGTATCATCTGACAACGGATCAGTTGCCAGATTGGCAACCCACCCTTTAACGATTTTTTCTGCCTCGGCTTCGCCGTATTGGGCAATCATCATTGCCACTAAAGATTGGTTATAAACTTTTTTTGATGTACGCAAACATAAGCGATTACGCCATTTTGGATCAGCCAGGTTTTCATAGGTTGAAAGCTCGACAGGCTTTACTTTCTTAGTGTTATAAATCAGCGTACGTGCACGTATCGATAAACCGAACCACTCGTTTTGGGGATCGCGCAAGTGTGCTGGAATATTGCGTTCAAGCACTTCGGATTGCACCGGTTTTAATAAGCCTGCTTGTGCAGCCGCCCACAAATTTCCGGCATCTGCAGTAATCAACATATCCGCCGGTGTATTCTTTCCTTCCGCCTCGAGCCGGGCAAGTAATGCACCTTCATTATCCGTGGTGTATTTGACTTTGATACCGGTTTCTTTGGTAAACGCATCGAACATTGGTTTGATCAATTGTTCGATACGCGCGGAATAAACCACAACTTCTTCGGCATGCACAGAATGTGTAAC
>WBZQ01001448.1_pt1 | contig 16439 bp, 15 predicted proteins | sample 5204251 | NCBI WGS metagenome assembly WBZQ01 (sample SAMN12412402, study PRJNA552823) | activated sludge metagenome | isolation source: activated sludge from nitrification reactor of wastewater treatment plant... | place: USA: Virginia | collected 2017-09 | reverse complement strand
CGCCGCACCACATAGAGCGACCCTTCGCGGTGATAGGCAGGCGGCAGATCCTGGCGGCGTGGCAGCGGAGCTTCTTCTCCGGTGCTCAGATGCAGAAACCCGTCCGCGCCAGGAAAGTAAACCCAATGAGGATTGAACTTGGGTGGCACCGGCAGCATGGAGATCACGCTATCGGCCTGAGCACTGGTCAACAACGCGATCGCTTCATCAATCTGTTCGGTGCGGCGCAGCGGATTGGTGGGCTGCAACAGGCAGATGGCGTCGAACCGGTCACCCGCTTGTTCGAGCGCGGCCACGGCATGGAGCAGCACCGGCAGTGTCGGAGTCGTATCAGTGGCTAATTCCGCCGGGCGGAGGAACGGAACGTCCACCCCGCAAGCGCGGCCCGCTTCGGCAATTTCGGCATCGTCGGTCGACAGGATCACGCGCGACAAGCTCCGCGAAGCCAGTGCGGCTTCCGCTGTCCAGGCCAGCAACGGCTTGCCCGCCAGCAGGCGGATGTTCTTGCGCGGGACTCCCTTGGAGCCGCCCCGGGCTGGGATGATGCCGAGAACTCGCATTGTTAGTGAGCCGCCACCGTTTCCGGCATCACCTGACGCCGGGCTGGCTCTTCGACGATGTAGTGTAGGCGCTTTTGTACGTAGAGATCGGCCGTGGCCAACTGATCGGCGATGCGTTGCGACACGTAGCCGTCGCCATAAAGACTGCTGGGCGCGTAGCGGCCGTGACGCAACTGCTCACTGATCGCTGCGTAAATTTCCGGGGTCTCTGGTCTGGCAAACAGGACATGCTCATCGGTTTCCCGGCCATCCTGGCGGTTGCCCACCAGAACCACCGGCGTGCCGAAGTAGCCGGCATCGCGCACAAAGCTCGACGAGTTGCCGACGGCGCAGGCTGTCGAAGCGAGCACCTTCAAGTAATCTTCGGGCGTCAGGTTGATCAGCGTTCGGAGCCACGATGGCTGCTTCTGTGCCCGGAAACTGCGGATCACTTTGCTGATGTGATCGGAGCCGGCGTCGATGTTGGGCCACAGCAGAACGGTCGGCGTAGCCAGCCGGTCCAATGCCGCCACCATCTGCTCCATTTGGCGGCGCTCCCCACCGTATTCGGTAGTGGTGGGGTGGAATACCACCAGCAGGAATGGCTTCTCGACATCAATGATCGCCCCGCCGCCATGGCCGTTGATTACATCGGAGTGAAGCGTCCGGTCTAACGTGCGTGCGATGTCGCTGCCAGGGCAGCCAACCGACAGAATGGTGTCGGGCCGTTCGCCCATGCGGATCAGGTAGTCGGCCGAGCGCCGCGTGCTCGGGAAATGGAAGTGGGCGTATTTCGATATCGCATGTCGCGTGCTTTCATCGATCGAGCCCGACACTTCCCCGCCCTGGACGTGAGCGATCGGGATGTTCATGAACGCGGCCGCGAGCGCTGCGGAGAGAGCTTCATAGCGGTCGCCGATGAGCAGCATCAAATCAGGCCGGAGCCGCTGGAATTCACTGGCGAACTCCACCAGGCCGAAGCCCACGGATTTGGCCATGGTGGTGGGCGTCGAACCTTCGAGCTCGATATACACCTCGCCATCCACGCGGAACCCGTCGTTGCGCACGACCCGCACCGGCAGATCGAACCGCTCGAGCACCATCGTGCCGGCGCAGACAATCTGGAGTTCGATGCCGGGATGATCCGCCAATGCGTGCATCACTGGTTTCATCCGCCCGTAATTGGCGCGGTCCACCAGCACGACGCAAACCTTCCTCCTCGTGCCGTTATTCAAAGTCGTCCTCCGAAAACCGTTGGTTCGCCGTGACGGGCCGCTTCAGCGTCCGTCCGATGAACTCTTCAAATCTCGAGACCAGGATTCCTGATCCCGGTTTTTTTGCCGTAATGTCCGATTCGGTCAGCTGTGTTCCGGCCGGCAGGTCGCGCGTAGCCACCAGGCTCTTGCCGAAGATGGCCCGCAGGTTCTCGAGTTCCCCGGCCATCTTGTCTTTCTCGATCGGGTTCGCCAGCGCCTTCTCAATGAATCGAATGCCTTGCACCAACTGGGCAAGCTCCGCCGTTGTGAGCGAGGCCGCCACGTCGGGCCCAAAGCATTCCTTGGAAAGCGTGACGTGCACTTCCAGAACTTCAATGCCGAGCGCCGCCGCAGCCAGGCCCGCATAGATCTTGGCCGAGTGATCAGAAAGCCCGATGGCGCATTGATACCGCTCGCGCAACTGGCCGAGCATGTTCAGGCCCAGCTTTTCCGGCGGACACGGATACATGGTGGTGCACTGCAGAACGGCCACCGGCGCGCCCAGCGACTTCACGCAATCCACCGCGGCATCGAGCTGCGGCCAGCCAGCCAATCCACTCGACAGCATCACTGGGAGCCCCGTCCGCGCCATGCGGCGGAGCATCGGCAGGTTGGTGATCTCGCCGGCCCCGACTTTCCAGGCAGGCACGCCCACGCGTTCGAGCAAATCGACCGCTTCGAGCGAAAATGGCGACGAAAGGAACGCGATGTCGCGGTCCGCGGCGTGCTTGGCCAAGCCATGCCACTGCGGTTCGGTAAACTCCATGCGCTTCCAATAATCGAAGCGCGTTTCATCCTGGCGGCTGAAGCGGACGCGCCAGGGTTCGTCAGGCGAGCTTTCGGCCTGGGCGATATGGGTTTGAAACTTCACCGCATCGGCGCCCGCGCGGGCAATCGCGTCGATATAGGCGTGCGCGGCGCCCAAGCTGCCGTCGTGGTTCTGGCCCACCTCAGCCACTACCCGGCAGTAACCGCGGGTGAACTCAAACGACGTCGGCAAACGTTTTCTCCATGCGGCGGAAGTACAGCGCGCCGGTCACCAGAATCACAACGGCCGCTATGGCGGACACGATCACCATCGGCCCGGGTTGTGTCTTCGCGCCCACCAGCACCCAGCGGAACCCCTCCACCACGCCCACCATCGGATTCAGTCCATAGAACGTGCGCCACGGGTACGGCACAAGGCTGGCGGGATAGGCGATTGGCGTCCCGTACATCCAGAACTGAATCAGGAACGGAACTACATAGCGAACATCGCGGTACTCGACGTTCAAGGCCGATAGCCACAAACCAACGCCCAGGGATGTCACAAAGGCCAGCAGCAAAAACGGCGGCAGGTAGATCAGGTTGGCCGTCAACGGCACGCCGCGATACACCACCATGATCAGCACGAGCCCGATGGCGATCACAAAGTCGATCAAGCCGCTGCAAACAGCGGCCAGCGGAATGATAAGCCGCGGGAAGTAGACCTTCTTGATCATGTTCGCGCTGGTCACCAAACTATTGGCGGACTGGTTCAAGCCGTTAGCAAAGAATGACCAGGGCGCAAGGCCGGCGAGCGCGAACAGATGATATGGAATGCCATCGGACGGAATCTTGGCGAGGCGGCCAAAGAAGATGGTGAACACCAGCATCGTCAGCATCGGCTGCAGCACAGCCCATGCCACGCCCAACGCCGTCTGCTTGTAGCGGATCTTGATATCGCGCCACGTCAGGAAGTACATCAGTTCGCGGTACTCCCACAGTTCGCGCAGGCGCAACGAAACCCATCCTTGCGAAGGTTCGATGCGGACGATAAACGGTGCGGCGGGTGCGCTCATGCGTGGCAGGGATCCTTAAAAAGGCAGTTCGAGATCCGGTTACGAAGTTCGCTGGTATTGATAGTAGTAACCATAAGCGCCGGCATTGGCCTTGGTCGCCCAGTCGTTCAAAACAGCTCCGAGCACCGGGACGCCGTCATCGGCCAGCCGCTGGCGAGCGGCAACCGCATTGGTCTGATAGGTAGAGCCTGCCCGCAGCACGAGCAGGACGCCATCGGAGAAGCGGCCGAGCACGCGGGCGTCGCTGAACAGCAACAGCGGCGGCGTATCGATCACGACATGGTCAAAATCGGCGCGGAGCCGTTCGAGCAAGTGCACCAGGCGCGACGAGTAGAACATGCCGCCCAGGTTGGTGAGCTCGGCTGAACCGGCGGTGAGCACCGATAATCCGGGCACCTCGGTTGCTTGGATCACCGGGGCCAGCGGATAAGTCTCGAGCGGCACATCTTCGTTGAGGATATTGCTGAAGCCGCGATCGTTGGCGAGCTTGAAAACCGAGTGCATGCGCGGCGACCGCAGGTCCGCGTCGATCAACAAAACGCGCCGGTGCGCTTCGGCAAGCGAGATGGCAAGGTTACTCGCCACCGTCGACTTTCCTTCCCGAGGGCCGGGACTGGTAACCACGATGGTTTTGGGTCCGCGCAGGTCGGTATGCGGGCCAAACAGCGACGCGCGCATGCCGCGGAACGATTCCGCCAACAACGAAGGCTTCTGATTCCAGGTTGCCAACTCGACCGCCGAGCCGGGGGATTCGGGTTCCGGCGTCGCCGGGCGCGGCAGGAATGGCAGGCGGCGGCGCGCGGTCTGCGAGGGGATTACGCCCAACTCAGGCAGCCGGAGCAACGCGGTGGCTTCGCCCGGTTGGCGCATCTGTCCACTGGCTTTGGCCGAGAAGACGCTCCAGCCGACGGCGAGCAGCAGTCCGGTAAAGGTGCCGATGCCGAGGTTGATTACCCAGGTTCGGGTGTCGTCGGACCGTAGGCTCGCTTCCGCCGGGTCGATCACGCGAAGGTTGTTGCTCGGAACAGCGGCGGCCACACCGGCCTGATTCACGTTCTGGAGCATCGATTGGTACAACTGCCGGTCAGTGTCCACCTGGCGCTTCAGCAGGTTGTACTCCATCAGCTTGTCGGTGCGAACGGTGCGCGAGCCGGTTTCCCGGTCATAGGCGCGGGCGGCCAGCTTTTCGCGCTGTTGCGCATCATTCACTTCACGCTTCAACCGCGTGATCACCACTTGACGCTCACGTTCGATGGCGGCTTCGGTAGCGGCGATGTCGGCGTTGAGCTGCTGCATTTTCTGGTGAGCGGGTGTGTACTTCTCGCCCAAGATGTCGTGCGTCTTCTTCTGTTCGGCAAGCCGCGCCTGCAGCGGCCTGAGGCTTGCCCCTTCCGGCGTCAGGACGAACTCGTCGAGCGGAGCCTTGTTGGCCGCCTCGAGCATGGCTTCGCGGCTGGTCCGCTCGGTCCGGGTCATAGCAAGCCCTTGCTCGGCTTGCAACAGCCGGAATTGTGACTGACTGTCGGCTTCCACAACCGGCGGTGCGCCGCCCATTCCGCGAACAAAATCCTGCAACCGCTGCTCGGAAGCCTCCAAACGTACGCGGAGTTCTTCTACCTGGGAGCGCATCCACTGGCTGGTCCGCTGCATGCTGCGCAACCGGGCCGACATGTTTTGATCGATGAACTCGTTAATCAGCGTGTTGACGTAATCGGCTACCAGAACCGGGTGTGTCGACGAGGCGGAAATTTCAATGATGCGTGTGCCGAGCGCGTTCTTGGCGTCCACCGAGGAACTAGCCATGTTCAGGCCGTTCTTCATGGCTACGACCGGATCGGTGACCGATGCCGGATCCAGCCTCCGCTGCACCGCATAGCGAAGCTGGCTCAGCCAGTCAGCCTCCTGCGGCGGCAACGACGGGATCGTTTCGCGCTGAACGCGGGCAGCGGCCTCCTTGCGCAACGAACTGCTGCGGAGCACCTGCAGATAAGTGCGAATATTGGTATCGCTCGGTGAGTAGCTGCCGGCCTGCGGATCGACGTGCCCAAGGCCCATGAAGTTTTCATTGAAAACCTGGATTTCGAGCGTCGCCTTGGCGCGGTAGGTCGGCGGTTGCGGTAGCGTGAACGCAAAGCTAATGAGCAGGCCCGTCAGCGACATCCCCAAAATCAGCCATTTGTGCTGGGCGAAAATCCGCCACATGTCCAACAGCCCGTCCATCTCGTTACCGGATGACGAGGATTGAGCGGTGACATCGACAGTGATGGGTTGTGGGGGAATGACGGCCGGGACGCCGTTGTAGCGGCTTCCATTTCCATAATCGTTCCGGTAATCGGGACTCGGCATTTGTTTCTCCGGCGTTTACTTGCGCAGCGAAATGAAAATCAAGCTGGTAACCAGCGACGTCGCCAGCGCCGGCAGAAGAATGACAACGTAACGTCTGGCGGCCCCCGTGACCGACTTCGATTGCGGGACCAGCAAAACGTCGTTGGGCAGCAAGGGGAAGTCAGTCTCCTTGCCGTTCATGATGGCGTCGATATTGACGGGTATCTCCGCCCGGCGCGTCGTGTCGAGAATGGGGCGGAGCACTTTTGCTTTACTGCCATCGGCGGCTGAATTCAGTCCGCCGGAGAGCGACAGTGCCTGCAACAACGAGATTGAGTCTTTTTCTACGAGTGGAATGGCTCCCACGCGGGTCACCGCTCCCGAGATGTAAACAGCCTCTTCGGGCGAAGCGCGCACCACGTCATACGGCTGCAAAACGATGTCTTCTTCCGGGTTGACGGTCTCCAGAAGTTTCGTGATGCTGATTTCCACTACACTTTCCTTGCGATCAACATCCGTCGTAGCTGAAGGAAGCGGGATCTTGCCCATATCCAGGCGGCGCGTTATCCGCAGCCGGCGGCTGGCATTGGACGCCAAACCTCCTACAACAGTCAGCATTTCGACCAGCGTGCGGCTCCCTTGCAACGGATAAATGCCCGGCGAGCGAAAAGAACCTACAAAGAAGGCCGGGTCGCTCCGGTATTGACTCACCGAGATGGTGACGCGCGGATTACGGAAGTAAACAGAAAGCTGTTTGACCAGCTCGGCTTCCAGTTGCTGAATGGTCGAACCCGCCGCGCGGACAACCCCCACCATCGGGAGTTTGATCGTGCCTTCCGCTTCGATGCGGAACGCTTTTTCGTTCAATTCTTCAACATCGGGAGCGCGAACCAGGATTTGGTCGTTCACGCCCAGCGTGTAATTGAGCCGCAGCTTGTCGGTATCCATAGCTCCGCCGGTTTGCCCGGGGATCTCTTGCGGAGTGCTCGAGTTCTGCGGAGTCTGGGCAGGCGGCGCCGTAGACATCTGTGGGCGGATCACCTGAGGCGACTGCGGCGGCAGCTGTTGCTGCTGCTGCGTTCCCTGGCGGACCTGTCCCAAAAGGCCCGACTGCACCGTCGCAAGGGCCAGCAACAACGCCCAGTACTGTTTAGCTGACACGAATCCAGTCTCCCATCGTCTTGTTTTTATTCGGTTTCTACTACGTCACTAGTGGAGTTGGCGGCGGAAGGCGTTTCTCTCCCCGCCTGTTGGGCTCCCACCGCTTGCACCAGCCATTCCACTTTGCGGTTGAGTTCCTCGAGACGGTTCAAGATGGCCGGCAGGTCCGGGGCTTCGCCGTTCTGGCTTTGAATCAATTTCTGTACAGCCGCGCGCGACAACTCCGAGACACTTCGGGGGCCATCGGCCTGACCGCATAATTCAAACAGCCGGCCGAACTCCTCTTGCGAGAGGCGGAAGTAAATAGTGCGATTACGGGGACGCAGAACAGACATGAATGCCCACCTTCAAAATCTTTGACTCGGTTGGGCGCCTCGGCAGGCGCATGTCCCAGCCCAATGGCAAAGCCGATCAACTCTAGCGGAAAGCTAGACTACCGTCCTATGAGTCCCACGTTGGCTAAGGGCCCCCGGGAAGCTTTGCTCCTTTCCATAGTCCCAATGATGTTGACATTCGTCAATTAGGTAATTTGGCCTGTTTTGGCGATTCTTCGTACTAGAACTTCTGGTTCGTTTTGTACAACATCCCGAACTCTGCGTCGAAATTCGATATGGCGGCGCCGATGAGCGGGTTGGATGTCTACCAATGTCATGACAGGGGCTAGCGGAGTTGTGGAAATGGTCCAGCTGCATGATTCCATCGGCCGAACCTTGGAAATCTCGGCGCCGTTGTGGAGGTTGTGCCTGGGGCTCGCCGCCGAGCACGGATGGCGTCCACAAGGGACGTTGCCGCCGCCGGTGCGTTGGGATGGACAGCGCAATCCGGCCGAGGGGCGCAGTTACCTGAGCGCCTGCGGCCAGAAGGTGCATGCCTCCGACGCCGCGGCTTTTGCTCAAGCCTTGGGAGTCGCCATCCAGCGGGGGCACGCCGGAGCCGAACAGGAGCGCATGGAGCAGTTGCAACGTTTCGCCTCGCGCGCATTCCTTGTTTGTGAAGGCGGCGTGCGCGCTTCGGCCGAGCCGGCGGTGGTGGCGGGCCAACTCGCTAACCTCGCGGGCGCGTTGGGATTAAGCCAAGAGATTCGTACGGAAGTACCGGCGGATATGGCTGAGCGTTCCAGAACTTCTAGATATTGACTTAGCTTTCTTCCGCCCAGGAGAATACAGAAGGTGCAAAACGTGCGGGGGATCTCAATTGTTATCCCGGCCTATAACTGTGTCGATTACTTAACCCGCTGTTTGCAACATATACAGCGCTCCACGATGGCTCCACTGGAAGTCATTGTGGTCGATGACAGCTCCTCGGACGAAACTCCGGAAGTCGGTAAACAGTTTGGCGCGATCGTGTTGAGCAGCGGCGGCCGGTGCGGACCGGCGCGGGCGCGTAACGTGGGAGCGCAGGCTGCCAAGGGCGACGTTGTCTTCTTTATCGATAGCGACGTTTGCGTTCACGCCGACACCATCGAGCGTGTAGCGGCGCACTTCCAACACGATCCGGAACTAGCGGCGCTGATTGGGTCTTACGACGACACCCCCAAGGTCAAAGATTTCCTGTCGCAGTATCGGAACCTGATGCATTGCTATGTGCACCAGACCGCGCAGCAGGAAGCGAGCACCTTCTGGAGCGGTTGCGGCGCCATCCGGCGCGACATATTCCTTGAAAACAGCGGCTTTGACGAAAGCTACGGCCGGCCCGCGATCGAAGATATCGAACTGGGCTACCGGCTGCGTCACCAAGGCCGGAAGATGATTCTGGATCCAGACCTGCAGGTGAAGCACCTCAAGGCCTGGAGCTTTTTCAACCTGGTCAAGACCGACATTATGGACCGGGGCATCCCCTGGACGGAGTTGATTCTCCGTGACCGGTTCCTGCCCAATGATCTGAATATCCAATTGAGCCAGCGCGTGAGTGTCGCGCTTGTCTTCATCCTGGTGGCGCTGACTGGCGTTTGCACCGTGATGCTCGGCGCCACGATGCTGTTGCCGCTGCTGGCGTTGCTATTCCTGTTGCTGAGCCGGTATGAGGCCGGGGCTCCGCTCAACCTGCGCTCGAAGGCCGTGCAGGTCACCATCCTGTTGGTCGCCACCATTGTGGGTCTGGCCTGGTGGAACGGCCACCTCGAATTGATCCCGCCAGTGCTGTCCGCCTATGCTCTGGTATTTCTGCGGCATCGATACTCCTACACCGTCAAAAATGAGCGGCGGCACCGGATCACACGACAGGTGATCGGCTGGTATGTGCTGTTCACCATTCTGTTTGTCCTCACCTACCTGCCCACGCATCCGCTGGTGTTGGTGCTGTTCCTGGTGTTGGGCGCACTCATCCTGCTCAACAGCCAGTTCTACGTATTCCTGGCTGCCAAGCGCGGCGGCCTCTTCACGCTGGCGGCGCTGCCGTTCCACCTGTTGTTCCATTTCTATAACGGCGTGTCGTTCATGATCGGGTTTGGCCGGCATTTGCTTTCGCATTCGCTCGAGCCCGAAAAGAACACCGATCCCGCGCCCTCCAAGCGATGAGCCGTTCGCTCATCCTGACCTATCACTCCATTGATCACACCGGTTCGGTGATCTCGGTATCGCCGGAACAGTTTCAAGCGCATACGCGCAAGCTGGCGCAGGGTCCTTTGCGCGTCGTCCCTTTGGAGGAAGTGCGCCAAGCAGGCGATGGAGCAGCCGCCATCACGTTCGACGACGGCTTCCGGAACTTTCGCGAACATGCCCTGCCCGCACTGGCCCAAGCGAACTTGCCCTCGACGGTCTTTGTCATCTCCGGATATTGCGGCGGCCGGAACAACTGGCCCACGCAACCTGCGGGGCCGATCCCGACGCTCGACTTGATGAGCTGGAGCGAGCTCGAAGAACTCGCCAAGGCGCGGGTTACCCTGGGCGCGCACACGGTCAACCACCCATTTCTTACCAGGCTTTCGGATGCGGACATCGCTGAAGAGTTCCGCGTCTGCCAGGACGCGATCGAGCAGCGGACCGGCCGCCCGGCCACCTCGCTCGCCTATCCCTATGGCGACTGGAACCCACGCGTTCGCCAGGCAGCAGCGCCCTTCTTTCGACTTGCTTGCACCACGGACATGCGGTTTCTCAACGCCAGCGACGACCCGCTCGCTCTACCGCGCATGGATGCCTATTACGTGAGGAATCCGCTGTGGTTTGAAAAGCTAGGCGAATGGACCGGAGAGCTCTACCTGGCCGCGCGGGCATGGGTCCGTTCTTTGCGATAATCCGAAATAGTGGCGGTGTCAACGCACCTGATGACTGTGGAGGAGTTCGCAAGGCTCCCGGAAGATCAAGGTGGCGTGTATCATGAGCTGCGCGGTGGGGAGGTCGTAGCTGTGACGCGGCCCAAGCTGAAACATATTTTTATTCAACGGCAGCTCCAGCGTCTCCTGGAACAGCATGCGCCGCTTCAAAGCATGGTGGGAACAGAAGTTCCTTATCGGCCTTTACCCGAACACGAACTGCGCGTGGCCGACGTGGCCTATCTGTCAGCTGAGCAGATGCGTGATATCGATCCGGATGACTACGTACAAGGCGTGCCGGAGCTTGTCATTGAGGTCTTGTCCCCCTCAAACTCGGTGACGGAAATGTTTGATAAAGAGAAGATCTGCCTTGAAAATGGCGCCCGCGAGTTCTGGCTAATCGATCCCGAGCGTCGGCAGATCAAGGTGTCGACGCCCGACGGGCATACCGTCACGTATCGTTCAGGGCAAGAAATCCCGTTGGCTCTGTTCGCCAACGCGCGGTTAGCCGTCGACGCGATTTTCTAGACCAAGAACGGAACGAACCGCTTGGTCCGGCGGCAGTACTCGCCATAGCCGGGCAGGCTTTGCGCGAGCATCTGCTCTTCTCCCACAGCCTTCTTGAAGACGACCGGGGCCAGCAGAATCACACCGAGCACCAGCCAGGAGTTGAGCGCCAGTTCCAGCCCTGTCAGCAGCAGCAGGTCACCGGTATAGATCGGGTGGCGGATGTAGCGGTACAACCCATGGTCTACCACCGCCTGATGGCGTAAAACACCAGCGGTCTCGATATCGAGCCAGTTGTTGCCAAGCTGCAGACGTCCGAAGATGGCGGTCACCAAGCCTGCGGTGTAGAGCGCCGCGCCAATCAAGCGCAACGAATCGGGCTCGGGGCTGATCGGGAGAATTTCCGGCAAGAGCGTTTGCGCGGCGATCCCCAACAGAATCGCGATCTTGACCGCCTTGACGAGCGTCACTCCCAAGGAAGTGGGCGCTGGGGGAGGCGGCGAAACGGGTTTCCGCTTCAATAACTCCCAGAGCGCTTTATGGGCAACCAAACCCAACAACAGATAAATACGGAGCGGCCACTCCATTACGACCACCTCATCCTTGGATACTCCGGTGCTTGTCCAATTCATGCGCAGGGTGTTGCGCCTGCACGACCTCCCAGGTCTGGACCCCAGTCACGGTATTGATATTGAGGCGCGCCAACCGCGTCACCACCGCATCGGCCAGCATGCCGATCAACAGAATGATCAGCGCGCTCATGAAGGCCAGCATCGCCGACGCCGAAATGTTCGGGTCGCGAATCATATCAACGGTAGTCTTGACGAAGCCATAGGTCAGACATAGGAACACTACGGGCAGAAACACCCGCAACGGCCGGAACAACATGGCGATCCGCAAAATCAGCATGGCGAAGTTGCCGGCATCCCAGGGCACGATCTTCGAACGGCCCTTGCGCGGCAAGTAATCGATCGGCAAATAGCTGACGGCGTACTTGTCGCAAAGCATTGCCAGCGTAATCGTGGTGGTGAAGCTGAACTGGTCGGGCAGAATCGGGAAATACTGCATCGCCATCGCGCGGCGGAACGCGCGAAGGCCGCTGTTCAAATCGGGGATATCGGTGCGCGCCACGTAATTGGCGAGTTTGTTCAGAACCCACTTGGCCGGGCGGCGCACCATGGGGATGCTCACCCGTTTGCCGATCCGCGCGCCAACCGCCATATCAGCGTGCTCCAACTGTCGCAGCAATTCCGGAATGTAGCGGCTGGGGTAAGTGCCGTCGGCATCGGTGATCACGATCACTTCGTGCAACGCCGCGACAATGCCAGTCTTGAGCGCCGCGCCATAGCCGCGATTGCTGCGATGCCGTAAAACACGGGCTCCGGCATCGGCGGCCGCTTGGCCGGTTTTGTCGGTCGACCCGTCATCAATAACAACGACTTCGCCGACGATGCCCTCGCGGCGAAACATGTCATACAGTTCGGTGATCACTCCGGCGACGCCGAGTTCCTCGTTATACGCCGGGATGACAACGCTCACCGGATGGAGTGCGGTAACAGCCGGAGTCCGACTGGAACTCACAGACAAACTCCCGAGGCGATCAACGATCCCCCCGTTCGGCGGAGGCATTGGCTAGGTGCGCCGCCTTGGCGCACTTGGCGGAAAGTTGGCGGCGGAGACGGAAGACGCCCTTGATGTCTTCCCAGCCGGTCTTGAAAATCTTCACCCGGCTGTCATCATCTTCAATCCAGAGCACAGGGATGTCCTTGATGCGGAGGCCTTGTTTTTCGGCAAGCACAAGCAGTTCAGTATCGAAGAACCACGACTGATCTTCCACTTGCGGGATGATGCGCTCGACGGCGCGGCGGCTCACGGCCTTGAAGCCGCACTGGGCGTCGCTAAAGCGGGTATTCAAGATGGCCTTAACGAAGAGGTTGTAAAAACGCGAGATCATCTCACGTTTGAATGACCGCGTGACGCGCGATTCGTGCATCAAACGCGAGCCGGTAGAAACGTCATAGCCGCCAGTGGCGATGCAGGTGATCAGATCTGGCAGATGTTCGAGGCTGGTCGACAAGTCGACATCCGTATAGCAAACGATATCGGCCTTGCTCTGCAGCCACGACGCCCGCAGCGCCCGTCCACGGCCACGCTGCAACAGGTGCATGAAATCGACATCGGCGAACCGTCGCTTCAAATCGAGCGCAACCCGGTCGGTGCCGTCGGTGGAACCGTTGTCGACAACCAGAACTTTCCAGCGATACGGAAACCGGTGAGCGTTCTCCTGCAGAAATGTTCGAATGGTGCTGACGCTCTTTTCGAGCACGTGTGCTTCGTTCAGCACCGGAATCACGATATCCACCTGGATGGCGTGCGGCGCTCCTGACTGCGTTTCCATATCCTCCGCTTCTCCTCGTCTGCCGTCGATCCCGCCGGCTAATTCTTATTTTTTATCTCCGGTCAGCCGCGGGGTTAGCCGGACGCCATAACAGAAACAGGATGACGCCAACCAACGTAAACAACGGCAGCGGAGATGCGCCGGTGCGGAAATAGTCGCCAAACTGACTGCCCATACGCTGCAGGGTCGTCAGCAACGGCAACTGAAATCCTCCAAGCAGGATCCGCATGGGTGGCTCCAACAACCCCAAGCCGACCTCCACATCGCGATACATGGCCATTGACCAAGCCTGCGTCACAGAGACCAGCACAAAGCTCCATTTCAACCAGCCCGGCGCTCTCGCGAGAACGATTGCGGCCGGTACGAATACAAATGGAAACAGGGGAGCCAGATAACGAATCCCCGTGTTGTATTGTAGCCGCGTATAACTGATGCCGCCACAAAACAACCACAGACCGACAGCTAAAGCCAGCATGGCGCCGAGTTCGAGATCAGGCATGAACCGGTGGTACCGGTTCACCACCCAAGCCAGTACAGCCAATAAGAATAGGGGGCAGCTCAAGAATAGCCCGTAACGGTAATCAAACAGCAGGCTCCAGAGCAATTCAAATTGCGGGGGACCGAAACCCTGATAGCCCACATCGATCCACGCAACCGGCGGCATCCAGTGTTGGCCGGGGTAAAACGGATGTCCGAAACTCCGCCACTGGTAAAACCACAACATGCCGACCGGCGGAAGCGTCCCGGCGACATACCAAGCTCCACGGCGGACCGTTTCCGCCATTGAGCTTGACAGGAACGCTTTCAGAATGGCGTAGCCGAACAAACCCAACAGCATCATGACGCCCGAATAATCGAGCAGAAGGCTCATGCCGCCGCAAATGCCCGCCAGGAAATAGCGCCCCGTTAAGGAAGGCCAGTCGCGAGCGGAGGGATTCCACAGCATCAAAAATCCAAACAAAGCGAAATGGGCAATCATCAGGTTGTGGTTGAGATAGCCGGTTCGGAAGAAAACCGGTGTTCCAAAGGCGTACAGCAGAGCCATCCACAAAGCTGTGCGGTCTGACGCGAAAACGTGGCGTAGCAGGTAAAACATAATCACCACGCCGAGCGCCGAGATCGGAGCCATCGCGCCAGCCTGCATGATGATGGCGGCCAACCCGAACTTCACGTCGAGCCCGCGCCGCCATGACTCTTCGAAGAATTTACGCGCGAGCGGGTACGGGGAGTTGTATGCGGGTGGGTTTGTTTGTCCGGCACGCTGTTGATTCACCCTCTTCAGAATGGGGTCTACTACTGGCTTGGCGAGGGCATAGGGGATTGCCCCGATCAGAGACCCGCCGGGGTTGGCTCCAATATGCCAGCCATACCCCGGTTTTTCAAACAGGTCAGGGTGGAGATGAGCGTAGTCATCTACGCGAAACGAGAGATGATCTGCCAAAGAAAGCGCGAGATATATCTCCCGAACCGTATTTGTCGCTAAGTGGAGGGAGTAAATCAGCCAACAAGTAAGGAAGAGACGGAAAGCGAGTTTGGGCGCAGAAAGATACCACGATTGGTCACGACGGACGCTGTGTATATCAACAGTTGAAGGAGAGACAGGCATACGGTGAGGAAAGACACTTGACAACGCCTAGACTTTCATCCTATACCCATAAGCAAGAGCAATAAAGTAGCGGCAGACCTATGCCCTTCGGGAGCTATGTGACGGGTGTGGGTAATGCAGCGCTGATAGGTTCTAGTACTGAGTTGTAAGTAACTACACTTGTTGGAGCCCAACCAAGAACAGTAAAATTGGAGGGTCATCCACTGATTTGTATTTTGAGGAGGCAGAGTGTTTAGCAAAAAAGTGATGGGGCTTTTGTTCGGGACCACCCTACTGGCGTCTTCGGCGCTGGCGAACACATTCATCATGTTTGATGTGCCGTCGACATTTGCGACCGGTAACTATAAGTATGCTGGGGGAGCTGCGCCTCTCGTCGGCAAAAATATTCTCATTTCGGGCATCACCGGGGTGAATACTAACTTCAACGCTGGCACGATCGCCTGCGTCGGCTGCTTGTTGCAGTTCACCACGGGACTCAACACGACTTTCACGCCCAGTGGCGCTGGGGCTCCGTCGTGGACTTTTGATTCCGCTGGAGCAACCGCATTCACGATTACCGGAAAAGTGCCGACCTTGGGCATCAACACAACCACAGTCTTGGCGAGCGGCGGCTTTGTTGGCGGTCCGATTACGCTGACGCACAATAGCGGCCAGTTCTTTACGTTGACTTCGAACATTTACGATTCGAAGAACACGAAGATCCTCGACTACTTCATGGGTCCGGCCTTCACCGCGACGAGCGGCACCAGCTATGCCGGCACCTACAGCCAGTCGTTCACAGTTAAAGTCAGCGCGATCAATAAGAAGACGGGGGCTTTCTCCACCCTGGACATGTATCAGGGCGAAGTTTCGAACGTGGTTCCTGAGCCGGGCGAGACCCTGCTGCTGACCACCGCGTTCGGCGCGCTGGCCTTCTTCTTCATCCGCCGCAAGCGTCAAGCCGCAGCCACCGCGAACAACTAACTCGACAATTTCAAACAAAGCCAACCGACCGCTCGACACCGGGCGGTCGGTTGGTTTTTTGTAGAATTTGCTTGCCGAAGCTCTTCAGATCCTTTAACATAATCTCCGATAGATCCGACAACTATTGAGAGGGCTACGTGTCACTTTACAAGGTCGCTGGGCTTTTACTGGGAACCGCTTTGCTGGCAAGTTCAGCATTTGCAAACACTTTCATCATGTTCGACGTGCCGGGCACCTTCGCGACCGGCAACTATACCTATGCAGGTGGCGCCGCGCCTCTTGTGGGCAAGAACATTCTGATTTCGGGCATCACCGGCGTGAACACTAACTTCAACGCGGGCACGGTCGCCTGTGTCGGCTGCTTGCTGCAATTCACCACGGGCAACAATACCTCGTTTACACTCACCAAAGGAACTCCATCGTGGGCATTTCAGGGTGGCGCGACGAGCACCTTCACCATCACCGGTAAAGTCCCGACTCTCGGAATCAACACAACTACCGTACTGGCGAAGGGTACGTTTATCGACTCCGCCCCGATTGCTATCACCCGGACAACCGGAGCCCGTGGGACCGCGAGTTTCTTCCAGTTGACGTCGCAGATCTACGATTCCAAG
>WBZQ01001447.1_pt1 | contig 16442 bp, 10 predicted proteins | sample 5204251 | NCBI WGS metagenome assembly WBZQ01 (sample SAMN12412402, study PRJNA552823) | activated sludge metagenome | isolation source: activated sludge from nitrification reactor of wastewater treatment plant... | place: USA: Virginia | collected 2017-09 | reverse complement strand
AGAGGTGATTCGTCTCATCCTTACATCGGTTGCAGTAGACCCGCTTCCGCTCGGCTACTGCCGCGGGGGCATCAGCCATGTTTACGCGTTCCCTCCGGTCACGGCTGCGGAAGCCCTGCTGTTAGTTAGGCTGTGCGGCGAACGGGCCGGCATTCAGTGTGTGCCCTTCATGCCAACCTCGATCACAAACGCAGCCAAGAACACCGTCATCACGGCCAAAAGGACAACATGCATTAACGACGTGGTCAGCTTGTTTGCTATATCAGCCAAGACGGCTCTATCCCACAATGCTTCGGGATCGTTGACAGGCGAGCCGTACCCGCTCATGAACTTGCCCAGCGACACACCGCCGCGTTCTCGTGCGGCCTTCAGCGCAGCGGCGGCTTCCGAACGAAGCTGCTCCTCCGATCCAATCACGACGTTCTTCACGAGCGTAGCGCCGCGCTGATCTTGAAGCTGATTCCCATCGGATCCGACGAGCGGAACCGGGGCCACATGGAGTTTCCTCAGACGGTCAAAGCGCGTCACGCTGAAGAAGCCAAGGACACCGCTCACAACCGCCGCGGCTCCAAACCAGCTGTAGTTGGACGGGTCGATGCTTACGTAGGTTACTGCCATCAGTGCGACCGCCAGTACGCGCGCCCCAGCGGCTACCAGGAACGGCGGGGTGTCAGCAGCCAGCCACGTCCAGCGCTTAACCCCGCCGAGCATCTTCAGAAGCAGAACGCCGAAGACCGCAACGAGTGCGGCGGCCAGCGCCACCACATTGGCAAACGGCCCGTACTGGCTAGGATCCATAGGCACCTCTCAGTAGTTCAAGTGCGCGTGGGGACTGCCAGGCAGCGTGACCACTGCATTGAGATCCCACTGGATCTGATTGCCGTAGGCGCCGCCATCGACGCCGAAGACGTAGGTTCCGGACTGCAGGACGCCAAGAGTCGGAGTTGTCGGATGGCTAAAGTAGTTCGGCGACACTCGATACGCCCCAGACCAGAAGACTCGGAGCCCGTTCGAGTTGGTCGAAACGGTGAAGTGGCATCCTGGGGTTGACACCCTGGGGCCGCCGGCCCGCTGAAGAACGTTCAGGAACGAGATATTGGACCATCGCCGTGATTGCGGGCGCTCAAGCTCGTGCACCGCGGCCATTCGAGTCGCCAGGAAATCCGTGGCACGTCTCACGAATGTCGAGCGGGCCTCCTCCCGTGACAAGGTCTCGAAAGCGCGGAATCGGTCGCGGTCTTCGAAGAGAGAACGGAAGTAGAAGTGCGCCCACTCGTGAAAAAGGGGGTGGCCTCGCCACGGGCGTCCACGTGCGCCCCATGCCACTGGAGAGAAGGGCCAGGGTGGTCCGGCGATGAGCGACAGAGCCACCGGGACCAGTTCTTCGCCAACGCGAACGGCCGGGGCATCGATGCCGAATTCCTCAAGTACCTGCAGCTCTCCGGCGAACTCGGCTGCGTCGGACTCTATATCGGACACGACGAGTGCGCCCTCGACGTCCGGAGCCTCCTCTTGGGGGGCAAGCAAGCGGTTAACGATACGTCTTGCTTCTCGAGCTTCTCGTTCTGAGTAGTCTGCCATCGCTCAACTCCCGCGCCTGATCAATTCACAGCCTAACGTTTACTGTCATGGTCGGTATAGCCCGTTTGGTCTCGGTCGGTGTAACTCGATAACGCCCGCGGAAGCCCCTTGTGGCGGTGTCCGCTGCACCGGCCGGCTGCGCATTCCCAGGCGCTACGGGATGCGCGACTCGCTCCGTCTTGGCCGTGCAAGCGGGCGGGTTGTGGGGTGGACGCTTCGAACACTCGCTTGACGCGCTCCTTTGGGCCGGCTGAGCTTCGTACATAGTGTATCCCTTTCGCCAAGGTATCGAGACCGTCCGCCCGGCTCCCACAGGAACGGGCTGGACCACCGCCGGCGGTGCGAACAGGAGAGCCGCAACGGCCGGGCCGAACCGATCTTGGCTCGGCCACGTGACGCCGCGAGGAGCGAGGCTCGCGCTGTTGTGACGTTGAGCCTCGCACGTGTCGCAGCTCGGGCGGGAGCTGGTTCAGCGAAAAAAGACGGCGGACCGAACAAGTCGTCGCGCGGCCTGGCACTGCCATTGCGCCTTCATTGCGCCGACACATGGAGGTGTGACCATGGGTCGCACGATCGATAAGCCGCCTGAACTCGACCTCGATGACGACGCGTTCGTGCCGCTGACGCTGCACGTTCCCGCGTCGCCCTACCGCACGCTGCACATGTACGGCGTCTACCGGCGCTCCGGCGACGAGATGATCCCGAAGGCCGCTGCCGCCGCCGTGCGCTGGTACTTCGAGCGCAGCGCCGGCTTCCAGGCGTGGTTGCGCGAGCACGCGGACGAGCCTGTGACGCTGCCGCAGACGGTGGTTCGGCCGACACGACGGCGCCGCGTGCGTCGCGCGGACGCAGCCGCAGCCGCGCCCGTCGCGCCGGTTCTTGACGACCTGGCCGACGGCGCAAGCCTCGTGCTCGCGAACCAAGCACGCACCGAGAGCAGCAGAACAGCGCGCCAGAAGGATATCGACAACCGCCGACAAGCGCCCGTATGAGCGTCGAAGTGGGCCTGGTAACAGTCGTAGTAGCGCCGCAATAGCGCGCTATTACGCCGTCACTGTGGCGCGAAGAGCCACGGAAGCGCGCTTGCAGCGCGCGAAGAAGCCGTGGTCCCGCCTACGGGCGAAGAAGCCGTGGTCCCGCCTACGGGCGGTCCCCCGACACGTCACTCACACCCGTCGGGTGTGCACGGCGAGGCGGCTCAGGCCGCCCCGCCGAACGGAGGTCACCGTGCTCCACGCCTCGCGTCCGCTCAGCGCCGAGCAAGCCGGTCACTACTACGACACGGAGTACAGCCGCGGGGACTATTACACCCGCGGCGACGACACGATCCCCGGCCGCTGGTTCGGCTCCGCCGCCCGCGAGCTGGGCTACACGGGCGACGTGCGCTCGGCCGACTTCTCGCGTCTCCTCGCGGGCCGCGATCGCGACGGCCGCGAGCTGACCCAAGCCCAGACCGGTACGGGCAAGCGCCGCGCCGGTTGGGACTTCACCATCAGCGCGGACAAGAGCGTCAGCCTCGTCGCGCTCGTCCATGGTGACGAGCGGCTGATCGAGGCCCACGATGCCGCGGTGCAGCGCGCGCTCGTCGAGGTCGAGGCACGCGTGCAGGCCCGGCAGCGCCACGGCAAGGACGACTCGCTGCACGAGGATCAGACCACCGGCCGGATGGCCGCCGCCACGTTCCGCCACGAGTCGAGCCGCGCCCTCGACCCGCAGCTTCACACGCACGTCGTCATCGCCAACGTGACGCGTCGCGACGACGGCCAGTGGCGCGCGCTCGAACCCCGCGAGATGTTCCGCTCTCAGAAGCTGGCGACCGCCGTCTATCGGTCCGAGTTGGCGCGTGCCCTGGATCGGCTCGGCTACGGCGTCGAGGTGCGCCGTGACGGCTCGCTCGGCATCGCTGGCTTCACACGCGCGGACCTCGACCTGTTCAGCCAGCGCCGGGCACAGGTGCTCGAGTACGTGCGCAAGCTCGGCAAGACGACCGGCGACTTCGGCCAGGAGGCCGCGCAACAGAGCCGCGCCAGCAAGCAACGTGAGATCGACCGCGAGTCGCTCGTGCGCGCGTGGCGTGAGCGCGCCCGCGAGCACGGCGTCGACATCGCGGCCCGTGTGCGCGTCGACCGCGCGAACGGGACGCAGCGCGGGCGACGCGACGCGGAAGCAGCGGTCGAGTACGCCATCGAACACCTGTCCGAGCGGAACGCGGCGTTCCGGGTGGATGACCTCGAACGTGTCGCGCTCGAACGCGGGCTGGGTGCCGGCGCGTCGCTCGGCGACGTGCGCGCGGTCGTCGCCGAACGTGATGACCTGCGCCGCTCCGGCCGCGTGGTCACGACGGATCGCGCGATCGCCCTCGAGCGCGAGGTCATCCGCCACATGCGCGACGGCCGCGGTCGAGGCGCGGCGATCGCGGGCGAGCTGCCGACGCACCTGACGGCGGAGCAAGCGCACGCAGCGCGCCATGTGCTCGACTCGCGAGACCTCGTGATCGGCATCGAAGGCAAGGCCGGCACCGGCAAGAGCCACACGCTGACGGCTGTCCACGACGCAGCCGAGTGGGCCGGCTGGACTGTACGCGCGTTCGCGCCGACGACCAGCGCCGTCGAAGTCCTGCGCGCGGACGGCCTCGACACGACGACCGTCGCACGCTTCATCCGCGAGAAGACCGCACCGACGCAGGGGCCGCAACTGTGGATCGTCGACGAGGCCGGGCTGCTCTCGACCGAAGCCGCCGTCGCGATCCTGCGCAAGGCTCAAGTCGCGGGTGCCAAGGTCGTGCTCGTCGGCGATCGCATGCAACACCGCGCGGTCGAAGCCGGTCAGCCGTTCGCTCAGCTCGTCGACGCCGGCATGCCGACCGCGCGCTTGCAACAGATCCAGCGGCAGCGGGACGCGGCCTTGCGCGCCGCTGTCGCGCAGGCCGCGCGCGGTGACGCCGCCCGAGCCGTCGCGCTGCTCGATCGACAAGGGCGTGTGGTCGAACAAGCCGACCGCAGCGAGCGCTTGAACGCCACGGTCGAGCGCTACCTGAAGGCCGACGGATCGGCGCTCGTCGTGACAGCCACGAACGCCGATCGCATCGCGCTGAACAACCGCATCCGCGAGGCGCGCATCGCCGCTGGCCAAGTCGAGAAGGCCAGCCTGAAGGCCCCCATCCTGGTCGCGAAGGATCTGACGCGCGCGGAGCGCGGCACGGTCGAGAGCTACGCGCCCGGCGATCGGGTCACGTTCCGCAGCAACTCACGGGTCTACGGCGTGCGCGCCGGCCAGAGCGGGCGCGTCACGATGGTCGACGCTCAGCGGCGCGAGGTCTGCGTGGCGCTCGACGGCGCCGCCGGCCTCGTGGTCTACAACCCCGCTCGGCTGCGCGGGACGACCGTCGCGCGCGTGGAGGAACGTCGCTTCGCGGTGGGCGACCGCATCGAGTTTCGCGAGGCCGACAAGGCGCGCGGAGTCGTCAACGGATCGCTGGGCACGCTGCGCGCGCTCGACCGCGAGACGGGCCTGGCACAGGTCGAACTCGACAAGGCGCGGCGCACGGTGACCGTCGACCTGCGTCAGCCGCAGGCCCTCGATCACGGCTACGTCTCGACGAGCTATCGCAGTCAGGGTCGCACCGTCGATCACGTGATCGCCATGGTCGATGCGCAGCACGCCAGCCGTGAGCTGATCTACGTCGCGGCCAGCCGTGGACGGCGCGAAGCCGTGTTGATCACCGACGATCGTGCGGCGCTCCTGACGCGGCTCGGCAGGCGTGAGACAGCGCCGACGCAGGCCCTCGATGTGGAGCGGGAGCGTGCCGCGGAGTTGGCCCGACAGGCCGAACAGGCGCGGCTCGTGGAGCACGCCAGGCTCGTCGCCGCCGCACAGGCGGAGCTGCCGACGATTGCACGTCGACACGACCAAGCCCGGCAGCGCACCGACTGGGACGGGCTCGAACGCGTGCGCGACGAGCGCTACGAGGTCGAGCAACGCGCGCGGCCGGACATCGATCAGGTGCGGCATCACGACTTGCTGTCGCAGCGCGAGTCGGCCTGGCGCCAGTTGCACTTGGGGGACACCGCGAGCGAACGGCTCGACGCGCGCGATGTGCTGGCGACGCTCGACGGGCAACTCTACGAGCTGCGTCACGGGCCGCGGTCCGACCTCGGGGGCTTCGCGGGTCGCCTGCCGATGCGGCTGGAAGAGCGTCTGCACCGCGCGCACGCGGCGATCGACGCGCGAGCCGAGTCGAAGGGCTGGCCCGAAACGCGCAGCCCGCTGACGGCGCGGGCTCTCGCCAGGCTGGACGGCGATGAGTTGCGGCGCGTGGTCGAGGCTGCCGTCGAACTGTCGGACGCGAGTTGGCGTCGGGAGCCTTCGGAGCGCGCACTACGTTCCACGTGCGAGCGCGGCGCGCGCGAGTTGACCGAGCTGGTCGACGGTCGCAGGCCGGAGATGCCAGGGCCAGCGCTCGAGTGGACGCGGTAGACGGCGCACCGAAGAGATCGCGGCGAGCGACCCGGCGTACTGGCGCGTGACAGCCCGCGCTCGAGCGGCTTGCGTGAGCGTGCGCGAGCCCCCCGCAGCCTGTTGCCGCCTGTCGGCTGCCCGTCACCGACTCGCGCCCCCGCGGGAGCGCGCTCGGCCAGGGACTGCGCCCCTGGACCCCGCCGAGGCGGCCCGGAGTGGACTGTGTCATTGCAGCCCAACTGACCCCCTGGTGACCCAGGGGCGCGCACGCACGACGCTCAGAAGCCGGCCTCGCGTCCCGATCCGTGGTTGGTCCGACCCTTGCAGTAGGCGTCGCTGACTCGCATCGCTGGCCGTGCGGCCCGCCCGCGAGCAAGGAGGCGATATGGAGCGCATCGTGCGCGAAGCTGAATGCCGGCGGCTCACGGGCTTGAGCCGCACCACACGTTGGACGCTCGAACGTCAGGGCCGCTTCCCGAAGCGCGTGCCCATGGAGGGCCACACGATCGGCTGGCTCGAGACGGAGCTGATGGCGTGGATCATGGAGCGCAAGGCCGCGCGGGCCGGCCTCACCACGGGCGGAGCGGAGACCGCGCGTGCCGTGACCGCGTCGGACGGAGGGCCGCCGCGATGACTCAGCGTCGCACGCGGGGTTGGGCGCCCAGGCCCAAGGGCCTTGGGCGCCCACGCCCAAGTTGGGCCGGGGCGTGCGGCCCGGGTGTCCCGAGGCCGCACCGGAGTGCGGCCCCACGCCGCTACGGGCGCCCGGCTGGCGCGGCCTCGATCCAGCGCTTCACAGCGCGCGCCAGCTCGACGAGCGCGACGTCGGCGTCATACGGCGACATTCCGGCGAGCGGGCGGCCATCGCGCGGGTACGCCTGCATCTTGCTCAGCCACTCCACGTCTTGCCATGGGCACGGCTCGGCGATGACCGGAACGACGCGCAGTCCCTCCTCGGCACGCCGTCGCAGGGCGCGCGGCACCTCGACGTCGTTGATGAACTTCGACGTCAGGAAGCGAGCCGAGATCAGCAGGATCGCCACGCGAGCCGACGTCAGCGCGCCGTCGATGTCCGAACGCCAGTCGTCGCCGGTTTCGATCTGTCGGTCGTCCCACACGGCGAGGTTGCCATGGAGTCGCAGAACGTCGAGCTGCGTGCGCAGCCGGTCCTTCCACGCTTCGTCTGCGTGGGAGTAGCTGATGAAGACCAGTGGGGCGGCCCTCGGCGCGCGGTCGCCAAGCGTGGGCGCGATGGCCTGAACACTCACCGCATCACGCCCTGCGCGCCCGGGCTCTTGCATCCCGACTGTGGCGAGCGCTGCGATCAGGGCCGTCCGATTGCGTGGCGCCTGCTCGGCCCAGTGCAAGAGCTCGATCGCTCGCGCCGCCAGCGGCGCCGCTGGTGACGACAAGAACGCCCCTGGAACACCGCAACGCAGCACGACAGCTTCGAACTGCGCCGGTAGCAGGCTCGATAGAGTGTCGAGCAGATCCATGCCAACACTCCTCAAGCGCTCACGCGCCGCCGCGCGACAGGGCTGAGGGCCGAGCGCACCTGCTCAACGAGTCCGCGCGACTGAACACAACACCCGAAAGCCGACGTTGCCGCTCCGTTCGTCCGGTTCGGCCCAGTAGCGGTACGCCGAGCGGCAGACCCTTGCGAGGGCGATCCACGAGCCGCCACGCAACACCCGGTGCTTGTCGTTGCCCTCCTCTTCCCATGCGCGTCCGTCCGCTGGCGCTCCATCATAGTCACCATGCCATGGGTCCTGACACCACTCCCATACGTTTCCGTGCATGTCGAACAAGCCGAATGCGTTCGCGACTGCCAGTTCGCCACTTCGGATCGTTCGCCCTCGATATAGGCCCGTCGCGGCCCCTGCATACGGGTAGTTGCCATCATAGTTCACTACCTCAGGCGTGATCGTCTCTCCGAAGGCAAATGGCGTCTTGGTCCCCGCGCGGGCTGCGTACTCCCACTCTGCCTCAGTCGGCAGCCGATACAGTCTGCCGGTCTTGGCAGTCAGCCGCGCGCAGAACTCGACGGCATCATGCCACGACACTCTTTCGACCGGCAGATCCTCGCCCCTGAAGCCCGATGGGCTCGGCAACAACCCCCGTGCGACCTGCGGCCAAGTCGCGACCACCGCCCACTGTGCCTGCGTCACGGCGAAACGAGCCATCGCAAACGCCGACACCGCGACCTGATGTTGCGGCTTCTCGCTCTCCTGGGCGTACTCCTCGTCGGCAGCCGCGCCCATCTCGAACCGGCCCCCGGGAAACTCGATCATCTCCAACACCACGCCCGGCGCCAGTTCTTCCGCCCACCCCGTCGCCACACCGCGGGTGCGTGAGGTCTCACGCCCCATGCGGTCCAGCGTGACCGTCTCGAACGGGAATGCGCGGCGAGGAGGGCCAAGATCGAGCAACCGCGGCATGTCGGCCGTGGCCTGCGTCGCCGCCGGCCGCGCTACCGGCATGTCTTCCACGGCCAGTGGCTCCGCGCTCCACACCAACGCCACGGCCACTCCCACGCACAGCCAACCAAGCCAGAGCCAGGGAAGACTCGCGATGCCAGCGCCGAGCACTATTCCGAGCAGCGCCGCTCGCCAAGTGGCCATGTGATCGACATGCGTCAGGAGCCCGCGAAACGGCCCCGCGAGCGGCGCGGCGCGCGTGCGTACCCAGGGTTTCGCGCGAGCTGGCCACTGGGCAAGCGCTTCACGGAGGGCTCCCGCAGCCATGACCCGCGAACTCTAGCCTAGAATGCGCACACTTGCGAAGCGTCGGCAGCGCGGAGGTCGTCATGACGGGTGCGCGCATCATTCTGGTGTGGAGCGAACAGGAACACGATCGCGGCTGGATCGATCGGCTGAAGGACCATCTCAGGCCCTTCGAGCAGGGCGCCGGTCTCAATTGGTGGGATGCAGACCGCATCGATGCCGGTGACGACCGCGAAGCAACGTACCAACAGGCGATGCAAGCAGCGCGCGTGGCGGTGGTCATGGTCACGGCCAAGCTCTTGGCGACCGACCACCTCGCGAAGGGCCTGCTGGGTCCATTGGTGGACCGCGCGCAAGCCGGCACGCTGACCCTCCTTCCTGTCTACCTCATGCCCACGGTTGTGGACGAGGTTCGCATGGGGCGGCTCGGCCTCCCGCTGACAACCTTCGAGGGCATCGGCCGGCATGACAAGCCATTGGCCACGCTCGACTGGAGCACAGCCGAGCGCCAGCTTGTCGAGTTGGCCAAGCGCCTCCATCGGCTTACGGCGGTGCCCGGCTTGCCTGGAGCGCACCCGGCACCGGAGACGCCCGCGAGTTCCACACACCGGCTGGCGATCGCGAGCGACCCAGCCACCGAACTGACCATTGAACTCCGCCGTCAGGGTGCCTCGCTTGTCGCCGAGTACTACGGCCCTGCGGCCTCCGCCCTGTCCCGCATCGAGCGCCCCTGGTCGGAGGTGGCCCATGTCGAGGCGATCACCACGATCCTCGATACGGCAGGCCCGCGAGCCCTGGCCGCGCAGCTCGGACGTTTGAGCGAGACCTGGGGGCTCTGGCTCTTCGACCTGTTGTTCGGGCCCGAGGAGCAGTGGCAGCCGTTGCTGCGCGCCATCGTCCAGCGACCCGAGGGAACCTCTCCCGGGCCGCTCGCTGCGTCCCTCGCGGTGCGCATCTGCACGCACGACCCCATCCTCGCCTCGCTACCCTGGCGCCTGACGCGCTGGAAGCAGTGGCGGCTGGCAGCGGAGGGCTGGACGTTCGTCGTCACGGGAGCGCGCACGGCACAGTGGAGCGTCTCGGTCCCCGCCCCTGCTCACGTGTGCATCCTCGCGCCGCAGACAGCCCCGCACGGACGCACGGCACGGCCACCCGAACACGTGGAGGCGTTGCGTGGCCTGCTGGCCCAGGCGTGGCACGACCAGGATCGCAAGTTCTCGCTCGTCGCCACCACGCGCAAGCAGTTGACCTATGCCCTGCGCGGCAACGACCTCAGCCTGCTGTACATCTACGCGCACGTCGTTCCGGCGCAGGGCAAGCCGGCGCTGTTGATCGCCGGCCCGGCCGGAGAGGGCGACATGCTGCCGCTCCACGAATTGGCCGGTGAACTCCAGGCCCTCCGGCGTCCCCCCGACGTGGTCTACTTCGATCTCGACGGCACGGGCCTCGATCCGGGAGCGCTGCGCGCACCCATGGGCTCGGATTGGTCTCGGCTGCCGCTCGTCGTGTACCCGCGCCTGATGGAGCCGAGCGCTGATGCTGGACGTCACGCGCTTCAGTGGCTGAGCGCGTGGCTGGCACACCCTGGCCATCCCGTCGACCCAAGCCGACCGGTCGACTCTGGTCATCCCGTCGACGCGCTGCACAAGTTGGCGGCGCACGACCACGCGGGAGTCGAGGCCGCAACCACTGTCGTCGTCTCGAACCTCCGATCCTGGTCAAGCCAACGCTTTGATCCGCAGTCGCACCCGCCCGCCATTCACCTCGAGTTCGATCGCGGCGAGCCCAAAGGAACGGTCTTGAAGGAACTCGGCCCGCTGGTCCGGCGCTCCGACCGAAGGGTGTTGGTGCTCGTCGCCTACGCCGCGCCCGGCAACCGGCTCGAGCTGTTGAGCGAGACTCTGGCCACGTACCTTGACAGCGAAGCTCAGCACTACGCAACCCTCCTGCGCCACAAGGTCGAGTTCCCGCTCGCGCTCGACGACCTGGCGACCACCCTCCCGCATCAGCTCCGTGAGGCGCTCGACCACCAGCCCGACGAGTCTGACAAGGCGATGCTGCAGCGCACGGTGCCGCTCTCGCTCGCGGACCCGCAGACCCCGGTGCTCTGGCTCGATTGGGGTACGTTCGGCGATCCGCCCCATCACCAGCGCAAGCTCGGGCTCAATTCTCTGCGGAACTGGATGGATTACTGCGTGGGGCACCTGGCAGCGGCCTGCCCCAGCCGGGTGCGCGTGGTGTCGTTCCTCGCCGTCGAGGCCGATCCAGCCAAGCACGCCAAACTCGCCACGGCGTTCGACGACCAGGAGGCAGGGCTCCATCCATCGCGCGCCAGCTTTCTCCTCGTCAGCGTGCACCCCACGGTCAAGGAGAAAGACGTGCGCCACCTCCTGGACGACCCGCGCCGCGCCTGCCTGCCCGCCCACCAGCGCGAGCTGGCGCGGCTGGTCATCGCGCGCACTGCCGGTCGCTACGAGGATGCCTGCGCCTTGCTGGAGGAGGGCCAGCAGCAGGGTTGGGACACTCTCTTGTTCCGTCTGCGCCGCGAGACAAGCCAAGCCGTCGCGGGCGTCGAGGAGGACGATCTATGAACAGGCCGGCGCCCTTCCATCTGCTCGACCCTGGACGCCGCTCCCCGGATCGGCGCACCGAACTGGAGGGCCGTGCGACGCCACAGACGCTCGGCAACCACCGCGAGGCCGCGCGCTTCTATCGCCCATCACCCGACTTGGTCGACGCGGTCAACGTGGCCCTTGCCGTCGGCGCGCCCCTGCTGGTCACGGGCGAGCCGGGTACGGGCAAGACACAGGTCGCACACTACCTGGCGTGGTACTTCAACCTTGAAGACCGCCTGTTCGAGCTGCACGTGCGCAGCACGACGACGGCCGACGACTTGCTTTACACCTTCGACGCCGTCGCCTATCTGCACGCCGCGAGCGACCATGGCCGCGCAGGCCAGCCGCTCGACAAGGGGGCGTTCGTCGCCCCCGGTCCTCTCTGGCGCGCATACGGCTGCGGTGGGCCGTCCGTGGTCCTGCTCGACGAGATCGACAAGGCGCCGCGCGACTTCCCCAACGACCTGCTGAACGTCCTCGACCAGCACAAGTTCGTGGTGCGAGAGACGGGGCTCCCGGTCGAGAAGCCGGCGGGCCAGGCAGCGCCGATCGTCGTCATCACCAGCAACAGCGAGCGCCGGCTTCCCGAGCCCTTCCTGCGTCGCTGCATCTTCCATCACATCGACTTCACACGGGAGCTGGTGCGACAAGCCGTCGAGGCACGGGCGGACAGCGACTTCCCGGATCTGCCCGCGGAGGTGCGCGAGGCCGCCGTGGCGCGCTTCTTCGAGCTGCGCGACCGGCAGATGCGCAAGAAGCCGGCCACAGCGGAGCTGCTCGTCTGGTTGGCTGTGCTGGCCGCCCGAGGCGGAGTCCGTGTCGAGGCTCTGCGCGACTGTCCCTTGCGCGAGCTGCCCGCCCTGACCGCGCTGGTCAAGGATCGGGACGATCTGGACTTGAGATGACCGTCAGGCCTTCGTCGCGGAGACGATGAACACCGAAGCGACCCTCGGGGCGTTCCTTCGAGCGCTGCAAGCGGCGCGCTTCCGCGTCGGTGTGACCGAAGTCGAGCGCCTGCGCGCCGTCTTCGCGTCCGACGTGTCGCTGTCGAATCAGGCACCGCCCGACGAACCCCAACAGGACGATGCGGAAGCAGCGCGTCTACGGCTCGCGCGGCTGCGCGCACTCCTGGCCGCGGTCATCGTCAAGTCCCGAGCGGAGCGCGCGAACTTCGAGCGTCTGTTCGACCTCTGGGCCGAGCGCGTGGCGGTCACAACCGAGCCGCACACGCCCGCCGTTGAGAGCACAAGAGCCCGCGCGACGGCTATTGAGCAGCGCCAACCGCGCCCCTCGATGTCCCGATGGGGACCGCCGTTGGTCCTCGCCGGCCTGCTGCTTGCGAGCAGCCTGTCGGGGCCGCAGTCCTCAGGGCGAACGACAGCCCCTTCTCCGGCTCCCACCGCCACCGCGCCCCCCATGCCACCACCGTCCATGCTGCCGCCGCACATCCGCTCGTTCACCAGTCGCGTGCCGACGCTGCGCGTCACCCCGGCCCCGATGCGCTGGACCGGCGGGCCCGCGCTGGCTCTCGCCCTGGCCGCTGCCGCTTCGACGATCGGCTTGGCGCTCGCCGCGCGCCGGCGGCGCTGGTTGCCGCCCCCGCTGCCGCTGCCCACCTCGTCCGGGCCGCCTCGCGTCCGGCTGGCCGAGGCACTGGCTCCAGCTCACGACCTGCTCGACCGAACGGACCAAGAGGCGCTGGTCTGGGGCGTGGGGCACTTCGTCACCGACGAACCGACGCGGCGGCTCGACATCCGCGCCACCGTCCAACAGACAGCGAGGCACGCCGGGATCGTTCAGCCGCAGTTCCTGGCGGCACGCCACGCCCGCGAGGTGTGGCTCTGGTGCGACGAGGCCACACCGGACAGCGCTCTGCGGCACCTTGCCGCTGAAGTCAGGCGTCTGCTCCGCAGCCATGGCCTTCCGGTGGAAACGGCACTCTTCCACGGACTGCCCACACGGCTCGTCACCTCCGCCGGTGCGACGTTCGCACCGAACGAACTGGACGAGCGGCGTGACGCGGCGCTCGTGGCCGTGCTGACCGATGGCCGCCGCTTGCGACACGACCTCCAAGCTTCCCACCTGCGCGCCGGAGCCATGGCCTTGCTGCGGCAGTTGTCGCTCTGGCCGCATCTGTGTTTCGTGGACTTCTCGGCGGACCTGACGCTCCATTCCGCGCTCGTTGCCGCGGACGTGCCCGATGTGCAGGTCATTGCACCATCCGACCTGCCGGCTTTCTTGGGAGCAGACGGCACGCCGACCGCGAGCGCTGGCGCTGCCGTCTCGGAGGCCACGGGCTTGGCGGCGCTCTGGGCCGGTGCCTGCGCGCTCGCCCCTACCGACGTCGCCGAGGCGACGGCCCTGCGGCTTCGACGTGCGCTGCGTCTCGGCGCCTCCGCTTGGTCGCTCCGCTCGCTGCGCGGCGAGGCGGCCTGTGGGAAATCACACCTGCGCTGGCCGACTGCGTTGCGCGCCCGGCGTGTCAATCGGTTGCATGCTGCCGACCTGCAAGCGCAGAACGACGGCCTGGCGCCCGAGAGCCTCGTGGCGCGGGCGCTGGACTTCTGGCTTGCCGAGTACGCCCGTGAGGACGATCGCCAGCTCGCATCGGGTCGCCCCTGGCGCGGGACGCCGGCCGAGGAGCGCCTGCGCGCCGAACGCGCGCTGCTGCGCCTGTGGCGCGAACCGGCACTCGCGGCCCGGGAACTGTACGCGCTCTTCCGTGGCGCGCTGGCCGCGTTCATTCGCTCCGAACTCGGCCAGTTCTCCCCGCGTGACTTGCAGGCGACCGGTCGCGTGCGGCTTCCATGGGACTGGCGGTCTCTGCCGACCACCGCGCGTGCCATGTTGCAGCAGATGGGCCTGGCCGGTGGGCTCCAGACCGTGCGCCTACGACAACCGGGCCGCGTCGTCCTGGCTGTCGGCCTGCTCGCCGGCGTGACGATGCTCGCCGACGTGCGCGTCTGGCAGGCGTCGTTTGAGCAGAAGCGGGGCGATCCGACCATCACCCACACCGGCACGCCCGATCCCGACGCCCGGATTGACTTCACCCCGGCCCCACATCAGCGTCAGCAGGCTTGGCGTCTCGATGTCTCGACACGCAAGTGGCAAGAGGCGCTCGAGGGCATCACCGCGGACAACGTCACAGTCGCGTGGTTGGAAAAGAGGAAGCGGTGCGTCGAAGAAAGTCAGCGCAATCAGGCTGACGGCCTGATCGCGACTTGGCGCTGCGGCTCCCTGCCGGCTTTGCCTGCGGCCTTGGCTGCGATCGATCGTAGCGTGGCAGTGCTCGTCGATCCACCCTCAACGCCCGATGGGAATGCCCTCGCAGCAGCCCTGCTCGACTCGCGCACGGCGGACATCGTGTACGTAACTCGCTCCCGCTCGGTCACAGAGGACTTCGCGACTCGGCTTGTGCCCGCGACGGTCGGCGCCAACAAACCGTTGAGAAGTCAGGTGCTGGTCTTTGCCCCGTCCCACCAGAGCGCCGGCGAACCCGGGGGCGTACAGACATCGAACGAGGCTGCAATCGCTGCCGCCACGCGCAACCCTGCGACCCGCGCCGCCTGGGTCGAGGCCGACGACTGGTCGGACCTGCGTGCCGGCCTGGAGCAAGCAGCCTTGTTGGGTGACGCCGAGCAGCCCATCGCCCGCGTGTGGCCACGGGCGCGCATACGCGTTCTGGCGGGTGAGGCCACGGCGATCGCGTTGGGCACCGGCCCACGCCCTCCGGAACCAGAACAGCTCGCTGGAGCGCGGCCGATGGGGTACGCCTTCGCGACGGTGCGCCTCGACAGCACTGGGCGCGTCGTCGAGCGACGGGCCTTGCGGGCTCAGGGCTTCAGTGAGGATCTGGGCGGTGGCGTGACCCTGGACATGGTGCTCGTGCCGGCCGGCTCGTTCGTCATGGGCTCGCCACAAGGCGAGGCCGGACGCATGGACGGCGAAGGCCCACAGCGGCGTGTCGATGTTCCCTCGTTCTACCTCGGCAAGTTCGAGGTGACGCAGGCGCAGTGGCGGGCGATCGCCGCCTGGCCACAGGTTGCGCGGTCCCTGTCCCCAGATCCGTCTGCGTTCACGGGCAGCGACAATCCCGTCGAGCGGGTCTCGTGGAACGACTCTGTGGAGTTCTGCGCGCGTCTGTCGGCCATGACGGGTCGTCAGTATCGCCTCCCGTCCGAGGCGGAGTGGGAGTACGCGGCCCGTGCCGGAACGGCCACGCCCTTTGCATTCGGCGACACGATCACCCCCGACATCGTGAACTATGACGGCGAGTACCCGTATGCAGCGGCCGCGCGGGGCATGTATCGGGGGCGAACGACACGAGTCGGTGAGCTTGCGGTGGCCAACGCGTTCGGACTGTTCGACATGCACGGCAACGTATGGGAGTGGGTGCAGGACACGTGGCATGACAACTACACGGACCGGCCAGCTACGGCCCAGGCATGGGAGAGCGGCGACAGCCGACTCCGGGTGTTGCGTGGCGGCTCGTGGGTCAACCTCGCAAGGTACTGCCGCTCGGCGTACCGCCGCAGGCACGGCCCGGTCGAGCGTTACGACTACGTCGGCTTTCGGGTGTTGTGTTCAGTCGCGCGGACTCGTTGAAGCAGGTGCGCTCGGCTCTTAGCCCTCCGGCGCGCGCTGTGCGCGCGCCGGCCAATTTTTTTTGGCGCCATGCCGGACTGCTTCGAAGGCGTGCCGCGCAACACGCTCTCGGCCTGCGCCGGGAGGCCGGCTCGCTGCGCCTGCGCGTGGCCAAGAACCATTCACGGCGCCGGCGGCGAGGCGCCTTCCTCGCCAGGGGTTGGGCCAGCGTCGAGCGCACCGCCAACGGCCCGGCGCGCGCGACCGTCGCGTTCGAGTGCCGGCGGGCGCGGGCCGTGGTGACGGTACGGCCGCGAGACCGCGATCCCGACCCCGCGTGCGGCGTCTCGCCACCGCGCCCGGTGCTCGCGTCGGACCCGCTCCGCGTGCGATCAGCCCGCCGTCGTGATCCCCACGTCGAGGGGGGATCTATGACGCGTGCCGACCGACGACAGCAGTCGGCGGGCGGTTGCTGACGGGG
>WBZQ01001446.1_pt1 | contig 16445 bp, 24 predicted proteins | sample 5204251 | NCBI WGS metagenome assembly WBZQ01 (sample SAMN12412402, study PRJNA552823) | activated sludge metagenome | isolation source: activated sludge from nitrification reactor of wastewater treatment plant... | place: USA: Virginia | collected 2017-09 | reverse complement strand
GAGACCACCGAGCACCTTGGGGAGCGCGGTGTGCTTGGCGTACACACGCAGACCGGGCTTGCTGATGCGGCGAAGGCCGGCAATCGAGCGCTCGCGGCTGCGACCGTACTTAAGCGTGATCGTCAGAGTCTGGCCGACGGCGGCCTCGCCCTTGTCATCCTTGTTGTCCGCAACAGCGAACGAGGTGATGTACCCCTCGCGCTTCAGGATCTCGGCAACGCCGGCCTTCAGCTTCGAGTAAGGCATCGACACCGAGTCGTGGTACGCCTGGTTGGCGTTACGCAGACGCGTGAGCATGTCTGCGATCGGGTCAGTCATCGTCATGGTTAGTTTGTTTCTCTCTCTGCTGTGGTTTCGCCACGAGGCGACCTACAGCGATTGGGGTTAGTGGGGCTTACCAGCTCGACTTGGTGATGCCGGGCAGTTCGCCGCGGTGCGCCATTTCGCGCAAGCAGATGCGGCACAGGCCGAACTTGCGGTAGACCGCCTTCGGGCGACCGCAGCGCTGGCAGCGGGTGTAGGCACGAACCGCAAACTTAGGCTTGCGGGCGGCCTTGACCTTGAGTCCAGTCTTCGCCATCTCAGTTGCCTTCCTTAAAGGGGAATCCAAGCGCCTTCAGCAGCGCGCGGCCTTCGTCGTCGTTGGTCGCAGTGGTAACCACCGTGATGTCCATGCCGCGAGGGCGGTCGATGCGGTCCTGGTCGATCTCGTGGAACATGACCTGCTCGGTGAGACCGAAGGTGTAGTTGCCACGACCGTCGAACTGACGGTCAGAGAGACCACGGAAGTCGCGGATGCGGGGCAGCGCCAGGGCCAACAGGCGGTCGAGGAACTCCCACATGCGGTCGCCGCGCAGCGTCACGTGCGCACCGATCGGCATGCCTTCGCGCAGCTTGAACTGAGCGATCGACTTGCGAGCCTTGGTGACCTGTGGCTTCTGGCCGGTGATGGCAGTCAGGTCAGTGACTGCACCTTCGATCAGCTTGGAGTCGCGAGCTGCCTCGCCAACACCCATGTTGACCACGATCTTCACCAGACCCGGCACCTGCATGACGTTGTCGTAGGCGAACTGCTCCAGCAGCTTGCCAGCGACCTCGTCGCGGTACTTGGTCTTCATGCGGGGGGTAACCCGCTCTTGCGTTGCCGTCATCAGATCTCGTTCCCGGTCTTGCGAGCCACGCGCACAGAGCGCTGGGCCTTGTAGGTCGAACCGTCGGCGCGGCGCTTGGAAACTTCCTCGCGCTTGAAGCCGATCCGTGTGGTGCCGTTACCGGACACCAGCATCACGTTTGACACGTGGATGGGGGCCTCGGTGGTGATGATGCCGCCGGTCTTGCCTGCACGACCACCTTGATCGATGGACTTGGTGTGCTTCTTGACCAGGTTGGCGCCCTCGACGATGACGCGGTCTTCCTCACGGAGGACTGCAATCACCTTGCCTTCGATGCCCTTTGACTTGCCGGCGATCACCTTGACGGTGTCGCCCTTCTTGATGTTGATCTTGCTCATGCTCACAAAACCTCCGGAGCCAAGCTGATGATCTTCATGAACTTCTTTTCGCGCAGCTCGCGGCCCACGGGGCCGAAGATGCGGGTGCCTCGCGGCTCGCCGTCGTTCTTGAGGATCACCGCAGCGTTCTCGTCGAAGCGGATGTAGGAGCCGTCGGGACGACGTCGCTCCTTAACGGTGCGTACGACGACAGCCTTAACGACGTCGCCCTTCTTGACGTTGCCACCTGGGATGGCGTCCTTGACCGTGGCCACGATGGTGTCGCCGATGCCGGCGTAACGCCGACCCGAACCACCGAGAACACGGATGCACAAGATCTCCTTGGCACCAGTGTTGTCAGCCACCTTGAGGCGGGACTCTTGCTGAATCACTTCTTCTCCTCAGACCTACTTGGCCTTCTCAAGGATCTCCACCACGCGCCAGCGCTTGGTAGCGCTGAGCGGGCGGGTCTCCATGATCAGGACGCGGTCGCCAATGCCACACTCGTTGGCCTCGTCGTGGGCCTTGAGCTTCGACGTACGACGCATGACCTTCCCGTAGAGGGCGTGCTTAACACGGTCCTCGACGCTGACCACAACGGTCTTGTCCATCTTGTCGCTCACCACGAGGCCCTCACGGACCTTGCGTGCTGAGCGATCTTCGGTCTTCTCGCTCACTTGGCCTTCTCCTTCTTGCCCGGCGCAGTCCGAATGCCGAGCTCGCGCTCGCGCACCACGGTGTAGATGCGGGCAATGTCCTTCTTGACCGAGCGAAGTCGGCCGTGGCTTTCCAATTGACCAGTCGCGGCCTGGAAGCGCAGGTTAAACAGCTCTTCCTTGGCTTCGCGCAACTTGGTTTCTAGGTCGACGTTGGTCAGGTCGTCGAGTTCGTTCGCAGCGCTCATCAGAATTCACCTGCCTCACGGGTGATGAACCGGCATTTCATGGGGAGCTTGTGGATTGCGCGACGCATTGCCTCGCGAGCCACATCCTCAGGAACTCCGGAAAGTTCGAACATCACGCGACCGGCCTTGACGTTGGCCACCCACCACTCCGGTGAACCCTTACCGGAACCCATGCGGGTTTCGGCAGGCTTCTTGGTCAACGGGCGGTCGGGGTAGATGTTGATCCACACCTTTCCACCACGCTTGATGTGGCGGGTCATCGCGATACGAGCAGATTCGATCTGGCGGTTGGTCACGTAGTGACTTTCCAGCGCCTGGATGCCGAATTCACCAAACGCGAGTTTGGTGCCACCCTTGGCAGCGCCGCTGCGCTTGGGGTGGTGCTGCTTACGGTGCTTGACCCTACGGGGCATCAACATGACTAGCCCTCCTGTCCGGTCGTCTCAGCTGCTGCTGCCTCAACGGGAGCAGCGTCACGGTCGGCACGTGCGGGGCGCTCGCCCCGGGTGCCACGGGTAGGACGCTCGCCGCCACGGCCTGCACGGCCACGACCAGGAGCACCGGCGCGGGCAGCTGCTTGAGCTTCACGCTCAGCGCGGGTGCCGGCGACCTCACCCTTGTAGATCCAGACCTTCACGCCGATGCGGCCGAAGGTCGTGCGGGCCTCGTAGAAGCCGTAGTCAATGTCGGCACGCAAGGTGTGCAACGGAACGCGACCCTCGCGGTAGAACTCAGAGCGCGACATTTCCGCGCCGTTGAGTCGACCCGAGCACTGGATCCGGATGCCCTTGGCGCCCGCACGCATCGAGGACTGCATGGCCTTCTTCATCGCGCGACGGAACTGCACACGGCCCGAAAGCTGCTCGGCGACACCCTGGGCGACCAGTTGTGCGTCGATCTCTGGGTTCTTGACCTCGAGGATGTTGAGCTGGACCTGCTTGCCGGTCAGCTTCTCCAAGTCGGTGCGGATGCGGTCTGCTTCGGCGCCACGACGACCGATGACGATGCCCGGACGAGCGGTGTGGATGTCCACACGCACGCGGTCACGGGTGCGCTCGATCTCGACCTTGGCGATGCCGGCCCGCTCCATGCCCTTGCTGAGCAGCTTGCGGATCGCGACGTCTTCACCGACGTAGCTCTTGTAGAGCTTGTCGGCGTACCAACGGCTCTTGTGGTCGGTGGAGATACCGAGGCGGAAGCCGTTCGGGTTGATCTTCTGTCCCATATCAGCGGCCCTTCGTGGCTGTGCGGGTCGGGGTAACGACCAAGGTGATGTGGCTGGTGCGCTTGTTGATCCGGGTTGCCCGGCCTTGCGCACGCGGACGCCACCGCTTCATGGTCGGACCCTCGTCGACCTTGGCAGCCGACAACACCAAGGTGTTGCGGTCCAGACCTTCGGTGGTCTCAGCGTTGGCCACTGCCGATGCGAGCACCTTGTAGACAGTCTCGCTAGCCGCCTGTGGGGCGAACTCCAAGAGAGCCAGTGCTTCATCGACGGGCAGACCGCGAACCATGTCGACGACACGGCGGGCCTTCATCGGGGTGATCCGGACGAAGCGAGCGCTCGCAAAGGCACCCGGCTCATCGCCGAGAAGTGCCAAGCGGCGGTCACTCACGCGCTCACGCGTTGCTTCACTCATGACTTCATGTCTCCTAAGCGGCGCCTCAGCGGCGGCGGCTCTTCCGGTCTTCCTTGACGTGACCCTTGTAGGTGCGCGTCGGGGCGAACTCACCGAGCTTGTGGCCAACCATGGAGTCGGTCACGAACACCGGCACGTGCTTGCGCCCGTCGTGTACGGCGAGGGTGTGGCCGATCATCGCGGGAACGATCATCGAACGGCGCGACCACGTCTTGATGACGTTGTGGGTGCCCTTCTCGTTCTGGACGTCTACCTTTTTCATCAGGTGGCCATCCACGAAGGGGCCCTTCTTAAGGCTGCGAGGCATCTTCTTCTACTTCCCTAATCAGCGCTTCTTGCCGGTCTTGCGGCGACGGACGATGAGGGCATCGGAGGCCTTGCGCTTACGCGTACGACCCTCCGGCTTGCCCCACGGGGACACTGGGTGACGACCACCCGAGGTCTTGCCTTCACCACCACCGTGCGGGTGGTCAACCGGGTTCATCACGACACCACGAACGGTCGGGCGCTTGCCCTTCCAGCGCATGCGGCCGGCCTTACCCCAGTTGATGTTTGATTGTTCGGCGTTGCCAACGACACCAACGGTGGCGCGGCAGCGAACGTCGACGTAGCGCATTTCGCCTGAAGGCATACGCAACTGAGCGCGTGAGCCTTCCTTGGCGACCAGCTGCGCGGAGTTGCCGGCCGAACGAGCGATCTTGGCGCCGCCACCGGGACGGAGCTCGATGCAGTGCACCGTGGTACCGACCGGGATGTTGCGCAGCGGCAAGTTGTTGCCCGGCTTGATGTCGGCGCCAACGCCGGCCTCAATCGGGGTGCCCTGCTCGATGCCTTCGGGAGCGATGATGTAGCGCTTCTCGCCGTCGGCGTAGTGCAGCAACGCAATGCGGGCGGTGCGGTTGGGGTCGTACTCAATGTGAGCGACCTTGGCCGGAACGCCGTCCTTGTCATAGCGACGGAAGTCGATCAGACGGTAGGCACGCTTGTGGCCGCCACCTTGGTGACGGGTGGTGATCCGGCCCTGGTTGTTGCGCCCGCCCTTTTTAGGCAGGGGCCTGACCAGTGACTTCTCCGGCGTGGTCCGGGTGATTTCGGCGAAGTCGGCTACGGACGAGCCACGACGGCCCGGGGTAGTCGGCTTGTATTTACGAATAGCCATGTCTAGTTACCTCGTCTTCCCGATCAGCCGACCGGGCCGAAGATGTCGATGCGGTGACCCTCAGCCAGGCTGACGATGGCGCGCTTGGTGTTGGCGCGACGGCCAAGCCCAACGCGAGTACGACGCACCTTGCCCTGACGGTTCATGGTGTTCACCGAGGTGACCTTGACGCCGAAGATCTTTTCGACCGCGATTTTAATTTCGGTCTTGTTGGCATCAGTGCGCACCAAGAAGGTGTACTTGTTGTTGTCGAGAAGGCCGTAGCTCTTCTCGCTCACGATCGGTGCGATCAACACATCGCGGTGATCCTTGTGCAACGTGCTCATCAGTTCTCACCCTTCTTCGCACGGGCGCCAGCCTTGACGAAGCCAGCGGCTTCGGCGTCGGCAGCGGTCTTGAACCAGACCTCGGCGACAGTGGCGTCGTACCAACGGCCGCCTGGCTCGTGGTACTTCATGGAGTCCTTGTTGCCCTTGACGTCATAGCCAGCCGGAGCTTCACCGTCGGCAAGGGGCTTGGCGGAGCCAGCGAACTCGTCAGCTTCGACGTCGTCGGTGCCGACGAAGGCAACCGGCTCTTCGGAACCAACGTGGGTTTCGGCGGCCTTAGCAGCCTTCTTGGCTGGCTTGTCTTCGCCCTTGGCTTCAACCACCTTGTTGAACTTGGGGGCAGCAGCCTGAGCACCAGTCACGAAGGTGTCGTAGGCGCCCTTGGTGAAGACGATGTCGTCGCTGAGCAGCACGTCGTAAGTGTTGAGCTGGTCAACAGCCAAGATGTGCACCGCCGAGGCGTTGCGCAGTGACAACCAGGTCAGCACGTCGTCGCGCTCAAGGACGACCAGCACGCGAGTGCGATCGGTCAGACCAGCCAACGCGGCCAGTGCGGACTTCGTCGAAGGAGTCTCGCCACCGATCAGCGAGTCGACAACGTGGATGCGACCGCCACGGGCCCGGTCAGACAGGGCGCCGCGCAAAGCAGCAGCCTTCATCTTCTTGGGGGTGCGCTGGTCGTAGCTGCGGGGCTGAGGACCGTGCACCACGCCACCACCGGTGAACTGAGGTGCGCGAGTCGATCCCTGGCGGGCACGACCGGTGCCCTTTTGCTTGTAGGGCTTCTTGCCACCACCGCGGACTTCGCCGCGGGTCTTGGTGGAGTGGGTGCCCTGTCGAGCCGCAGCCTGCTGAGCAACCACAACCTGGTGGATCAGCGGGATGTTGGTCTCAACGTCGAAGATCTCGGCAGGGAGATCAACCTTGAGGGTTTTGGTAGCCATTGAACTCAGGCCTCCTGGGTCTTCTTCGCGGCGGAGCGCACCAGCACCAGGCCACCCTTGGGGCCAGGAACAGCACCCTTGAGCAGGATCAGACCCTTTTCGGCGTCCACAGCGTGGACGGTGAGGTTCTGAGTGGTGACGGTGGCGTGACCCATGCGACCGGACATGCGCGTGCCCTTGAAGACACGACCGGGAGTTGCACAGGCGCCGATCGAACCGGGCTTGCGGTGGTTTCGGTGGGCACCGTGAGATGCGCTCACACCATGGAAGCCGTGACGCTTCATGGTGCCGGCGAATCCCTTGCCCTTGCTGGTAGCGGTGACGTCGACCTCTTCACCGGCAGCGAACATGTCAGCCGACAGTTCCTGTCCGGCGGAGTACGACGATGCGTCGACGGTCCGGATCTCAACAACGTGACGGCGCGGGGTGACCCCAGCCTTCTCGAAGTGGCCCTTCTCCGGCTTGGTGACCTTCTTGCCATCAACTTCGCCGTAGCCGACCTGAACAGCGTTGTAGCCGTTGGAGGAGTCGGAGGTCTTCACCTGGGTGATGACGTTGGAGTCGGCTGCAATGACGGTCACGGGAACGATCTTGTTGTTCTCGTCCCACATCTGGGTCATACCGAGCTTGGTGCCCAGTAGGCCCTTCACAGTGCGTTCAAAAGTGCTCATTGTTCGATCCTCAGAGCTTAATTTCGATGTCGACGCCAGCAGGCAGGTCGAGTCGCATGAGCGAGTCAACCGTCTTGGGCGTAGGGTCGATGATGTCAATCAGTCGCTTGTGGGTGCGCATCTCAAAGTGCTCACGTGAATCTTTATATTTATGCGGCGAGCGGATCACACAGAACACATTTTTTTCGGTAGGCAGCGGCACTGGGCCTGCCACCTTGGCACCGGTAGAAGTCACGGTGTCAACGATCTTGCGCGCCGAGGTGTCGATCACTTCGTGGTCGTACGCCTTCAGACGAATGCGGATTTTCTGTCCGGCCATAATCGTCCTAGTCCTTGTCTCTTTTTCCAGCCTTGCTGTTGCTCCTGCAGCCTGCCTACTCCGACCCCCGAGGTCGGGCGTGTCGCCCTATTTGGCGCACACGCACGACACTGTTTGCGTCGTTGTTGGCAGTCGGCACCCGACACGGGTCGGGTTGAACGGGATCTCCTGGTGCGGTGCGAACACGCGACCAAAACACGCATAGATCACAAGTGATCCGTGGAGAGCCTGTTCAATAGTCAATATGCCGCACCCCGGCAATCCCGCCGGAGCAACCTGACTAGTCTGACAGAGCACACCCCAGAGAACAAATCGAGCTCGGGAGATGAACCCATGACACCGGACACACCCAACCAGTCGGCGCCAGTTCCACCTGGCTCGCCCAGTCATTCGCCCGGCAATGAGGTCGAATCAGCGCCCGTGGCCCCTGGTTGGGGAGCCGCACAGGACGCGGTGCCCCTTCCCCCGGCGTACGTCACCCCTGCTACTTACGGTGCGCCGCTTGCCTTCAAGCCCGGCACGATCGCCTTACGCCCCCAAACCATCGCCGACTTCTTCGACGCCACCTTCAAGACTGTCCGAAAGTATCCCGGGGCCACGCTGGGTTTCGGGCTCCTAGTCTCGGTGATTGCGCACGTGATCCCACTGACCGCGGTGTTCCTTGGTGACTTCGCCAGCAGCAACCTCTTTGACCCAACCATGAGCGACGGTTCTGGATCACTGAAATTCACCGCCGGAGACCTGAGCGTGGTGGCCTTGATGTACACCAGCGTTTTCATCAGTGGTCTGACCAGCATCTTCATCGGCGGCATGGTGGCCAACGTCGCGATGAGCGCAGCCCTAGGTGAACCGCTCCCGTTGGCAGCAGCCTGGGCTAAGACTCGCCCTCACATCTGGCGCCTGCTCGGGCTGGCGCTACTCACTGGCATCGTGAGCTTCCTGCTTCTTGCCGTTGGCTTCCTCGTTGGAGGTGGCATTTACGCGCTGACAGACTCCGTTGGATGGTCCATTGGAGTGGGACTGCTCGTCGGTTTGGCATCCAGTGTCGGCGCCGTCTTCCTCTGGATTCGATTTGCACTCCTGTCCAGCCCGGCCATCGTGATCGAGGGCGCGGGTGTCATGACCGCCTTCAAGCGCGCCAGCACGCTGACCAAGGGACGCTGGTGGCGGACCTTTGGCACCTACCTGCTGCTCAGCATCGTGATCGGCATGGCGGTCGGAGTCTTGGGGATGCCCTTCAGCCTCGGTGGCACCGCAGCATTAGCTGCCATGGGGCCAGACGGAGGCATGACGGCCTATCTGGCACTCACTCAATTCGGCCAGTTACTCACCACCGCCCTTTCCGGCCCGATTCTTGGCCTGGTGATCTGCTTGCTCTACCTCGATGCGCGTTTTCGCAGTGAGGGACTTGATGTCACTTTGATCAACCACATCGAGGATCAGCGGAAAGCGATGCGGTGACGCTATTTCCTGACCCGGGCGCTGCTCGAGATCTGCTGGCTCGGGAGCTAAGCAAGCCTGAATACCAGCCTGATCTGGCCGAGCGCATTCGCGACTGGATCAACGAACTGCTCTCAAGATTTTTCAACTCAGCACCCTCTGGGTCAGTGGCGATGCAAGTTGTGCTTGCCGTCCTGGCAGTCGTTGCGGTGGCCGCCATCGCGGTCGCGCTCTCTCGCGTGCGTCGCAATCAGGCCAGCCCGGTCGACCCCGATGTGTTTGATGGAGTACGACGATCGGCTATCGATCACCGAGCACTGGCCGCTTCGGCGTACTCCGACGGTGACTACGACACTGCCCTGATTGAGGCGGTGCGTGCGCTCACCGCCGGGTTGATTGAGCGTGGCTTGCTATCAGAGGTTCCTGGGCTCACGTCGCATGAGACGCAGGCCGCCGCTGATGCACATTTCGCCGACTACAGCGCTGCGTTGCACAGCACAGTGATGGCCTTCGACGAAGTGAGGTACGGCGGGATCGAAGCCACGAAGTCTCGAGCACGAGCAGCGATCGACCTCGAAGTCCAGATCAGCGGCGCCACTCCCGCGTCATCAGGTGACGCACCCGTGATGGCGGTCCCCCGATGACCCCGCGAAAGCTCGCGAGCGTTTTCGCGGTGTTGGTGGCGTTGATGGGGGCACTGGTGTGGTTCAACGCCGGTCGCGAGGTTTATGACGCCCCACTTGACCCGGCCAACCCCAAGCAAGACGGCGCCCAGGCACTGGCCAAGGTGCTAGATCAGCAAGGCATCGACCTCTCGATTGCCCGAGGTCGTGCGGCCCTAGAAGCCCTCACTCTTGATAGTGACACCACTGTCGTGGTGACCAACGCAGAACTCTTGGGGCCAAGCACCTTCAAGGCGCTGAAGCATGCAGCTGGAGACGAGGCTCGCATCATTGTCGTCGCTTCAGCCTTTGATCTTGATCCGGCCCTACGACTACCAGGCCCAGTCGACATGGTGAGCCAGGAGGTTGCGGCCAGTTGTGATGACCCGCTTGTCCGTGACCTAACCATCTATGTCGGTTCCGACCTCGACCCCGCAACCAGCCTGGCAGCATCTGGATGTTTCGACACCGCTCAAGGCGTGATGTTGACCCAACCGCGCAAGGGCCTTCAAGTGTTGGGGGCCCCCGCGGTGATCTCCAATCACTACATCACCAAGAGCGACAACGCCGCCTTGGCGCTGAGATTGCTGGGGCAACGCGACCACCTGGTTTGGTACGTCGCAGATGCCAGTGACCTCTCAGCGTCCGAGAGCCGCAGCCTGGCCGACTTCGTGCCCCGCTGGTTTGTGCCCGCACTCGCGCTGCTCATGGCCGGGTTCGTGGTCATGATGGTGTGGAAGGGGCGCAGGTTCGGCCCGCTGGTGAGCGAACCCATTCCTGTAGTCGTGCACGCCAGCGAGACGACGAGGAGTCGTGGCCACCTGTACCAAAGCACTCGTTCGCGTAAGCACGCCGCTCACCTGTTGCGCACCGCCACCGCGCATCGGTTGTGTACGTCGTTGAGGTTGCCCGTCGATGCCCCCATGCACGTGCTCGCGAGCCACGTTGCCGATCACACCGGACGAAATCTGCCCGAAGTACTGGCACTTCTCGAAGGCCCCCAAGCACCAACTTCTGATCAAGCCCTAGTGCAACTGGGGCAAGATCTACTCACCCTAGAAGATGAGGTTCACACATGACCCAGACTCCAGATGCACAGGCGGCACGCGAGGCGCTCGCCCAGGTGCGTAGCGAAATCGCCAAGGTGGTCGTCGGTCAAGACGCGGCCGTCTCGGCCCTCCTGGTTGCCTTGCTAGCTCGCGGTCACGTGTTGCTCGAGGGCGTGCCAGGGGTGGCCAAGACGCTGCTTGTGCGCACCCTCTCTGAGGCGATGAGCCTCGACTTCGCCCGCGTGCAGTTCACCCCCGACTTGATGCCAGGAGACCTCACTGGGTCGATGGTGATCGAAGGCAGCGAGCGCGAACTCAGCTTCCGCAAGGGGCCGGTCTTCACCAACCTGCTCCTGGCAGACGAAATCAACCGCACCCCACCCAAGACTCAGTCGGCCCTCCTCGAGGCAATGGAGGAAGGTCAGGTCTCGGCAGACGGGGTGAGCCGAGAGTTGCCCAAGCCGTTCATGGTCGCGGCTACCCAAAACCCAGTGGAGTACGAAGGCACCTACCCACTGCCCGAGGCCCAACTTGACCGGTTCTTGATGAAGGTGACCTTGCCCATCCCCAACCGTGAGCAGGAGTTAGCCATCGTGGCCCGCCACGCCGATGGCTTTGATCCTCACGATCTGAGCCGCGTGGAGCAGGTGGCATCGGCAGCCGATCTCATGGCCGCAAGCACCGCGCTCGGCCACGTGCGGGTCAGCGACGAGGTCGCTGCCTACATTGTCGACATTGCTCGCGCTACCCGGTCTGCCCCCTCACTGGAGCTTGGGGTCTCACCACGAGGTGCCACTGCGTTGTTGCGCACCAGCCGGGCTTGGGCATGGCTGACTGGCCGCGACTTCGTGACTCCCGATGACGTCAAAGCTCTGGCGCCGGCCACGCTGACTCACCGACTCCGGTTGCGGCCCGAAGCTGAACTTGATGGCGCCAGCCTTGAAGCATCGTTTGCTACTGCGCTGGCTTCTGTGCCGGCGCCAAGGTAGCCCTCGTGTTCCTCACCTGGCGAGCGCCGATGCTCGTCGTACTCGGCATTGGGGCGGTGCTGCTGCGCCCTGCCATGAGTACGACGGCTGGCTGGGTGGCACTCTGCATCGTCGCGATGGTGATCGACTGGTGGTTGGCCCCTAGGCCCTCGCAGTTGCAGTTGCAGCGCTCTGGAGGCACCCGCACTCGGCCAGATACCGTGCTACCCACCTCATTGCTGATCTCAAACACCGGCAGGCGGCGAGTGCGCGGATGGTTGCGCGATGCCTGGCAACCCTCAGCAGGGGCGCGTGGAAATCGGCATCCCCTCGACCTGCCCGCCTCAACAAGCCACCAGGTCGCCACCACGCTTGTCCCCATGCGTCGCGGCATGCTGCGCACTGACCGGGTGACCGTGCGCACCCTGGGGCCTCTGGGCCTAGCGGGACGCCAAGCAAGCAGCGAGTGCACCGGCCGCATCCGAGTGTGGCCAGCCTTTCCCTCAATGCGCCACCTGCCCAGTCGAGTGGCCCGGTTGCGTGAACTCGATGGTCGTGCCGCCTTGCGTATTAGAGGCGCTGGCACCGAGTTTGATTCGCTGCGCGAGTACGTCCGCGGAGATGACGTGCGCTCCATCGATTGGCGTGCCACAGCTAGGTCAGCCAAGGTCGTCGTACGCACGTGGCGCCCCGAGCGCGACCGGCGCATCGTGGTGCTTATTGACTCTGGTCGCACCAGTGCCGCACGCATCGGTGAGGTCCCTCGGCTCGACTCCGAACTTGATGCCGTCTTGCTCCTGGCAGCCCTTGCTCAACGTGCTGGCGACCGAGTTGATGTCGTGGCCGGCGATCGGGTTGAGCGCGTGGTGTTGAAGGGCACCCACCAAGCCGACGCCTTCGCCCGACTTCAAGACGAACTCAGCGCGATCCAACCCCAGTTGGTGGAGACCAATTGGCATCGGCTCACCAGCGCCGCGCTCCAACTAGGTCGTCAACGCTCACTGATGGTGTTGGTGACTCCAATCGACCCCGCTGTGGTGCTGCACTCGCTCGTGCCTGCGCTGGGTAGCATCGCTCGGCGTCATCACGTCGTCATCGCTTCGGTCTCTGATCCTGAGCTCACCGAGATGGCGAAAACTCGCACCGATACGGCTGCGACGTACGCTGCGGCGGCAGCCGAAACCGCCGCCCAACAGCGCCGCGACACGATCCAAGTGCTCAACACTTTGGGGGTCGAGGTCATCGATGCCGACTCAGCGACACTGCCCCCAGCATTGGCCGACAGGTACCTGGCGCTCAAGGCGGCCGGCAAACTCTAATCGGCAGCAGCCACGACACCTTCGAGGTACGACGGATCGAGGTCCCCGGTCTCCCCCGTCTTCACCGCGCGAGAGCCAAGCACAAAGACGTAGACCAAAAAGGCGACTTCGGCTGCGACCCCGATGGTGATCCGCGCCCAGGTGGGCAAATCTGAAGGGGTCACAAACCCCTCGATGGCCCCTGAGACCGCCAACATCCCCACCAGGCCGATGGCGACCGCTCCCAGCCCGCGCCCAACTCGTGCCAACGCCTGCAGCCGGGTCATTGGACCAGGCACCACCCAGGCCCAAAACACCCTCAGCCCATAACCGGCTGCCACAAAGACTGCGGTGAGTTCGAGCAAGCCGTGCGGGAGGATCAGTCCAAAGAACAGGTCGCCTCGGTCATGGCGCACCATGATCGAGCCGATCACTGCCAGGTTGAACATGTTTTGGAACAACATGTAAATCACCGGGATCCCAAAGAGTCCCAGCGCCAAACACAACACCGAGACCCACACGTTGTTGGTCCAGACTTTGGCGGCAAAGTGCGAGGCAGCAGCCTGCTTGTAGTAGTCGGCGAAATCATGGTTGACGAGTTGATCGATTTGTCGCGGACTGATCAGCGTCTGTTCGATTTGGGGGTTCGCCGTTAGCCACCACGCGACTAAGAACGTAAGGGCGTAGCTGACCAGCATCGTGGTGAGCCACCACCGCCGACTCAGATACAGCGCACCAGGCAGGCGGCGGGTCACAAAATCAACCGCTAACTTCCACGGCGTGACTCGAGTGCCCGTCGCGCGCAGTCGAGCTTTCGAGAGCAGCTCGCTGAGGTACGCGATCACCGAGGCGTCAGGTGCTTGGGACCGAACCATCGACAGATGCGTCGCCACCTCTTGATAGAGATCGACTAACTCGTCTGCTTCGTCCGCAGAGCGCACCCGCTTCTTGCCCAGCGCCTCAAGTCGCACCCAGGTCCCCTGGTGCGCGGCAATGAAGGCATCAACGTCCACGTGCACAATCTAGGCTGTAAGCCAGGGCCGGGCCGAGACAACGCGGCAAAGAACCGACAGAGAGCCAACCGATGAGTTCGATCTATGCAGGTGTCGGCGATGACGACACCGTCGTAGGTGAAGCGGTCGCGCTCGATCTGCCTGCCGCCACCTTTGGGGCTCGCCTTGTCAGCGGAATGATCGACTACTTCTTACTCATGGCGATCCTGATCGCTGGTCTCTTCCTCACCATGTCAGTGGTCAGCGACGAAGCCTTGGCAAGTGTTGGTGTCCGTCTGACCATGATTGCTGCCTGGCTGGTGTTTCCGGTGACACTAGAGACCCTGACTCGCGGCAAGAGCGTCGGCAAATTTGCCATGGGATTACGCACCGTGCGCGATGATGCCGGGCCGATCAGCTTTGGCCATGCGTTAGTGCGAGGCATCTTGGGCATCGCCGAAATCGGAGTGCTCGCCGGTGTGCCCGCCGTCTTGTGCGCCCTGACGAACAACAAGGGCAAGCGCATCGGCGACCTGCTGGCCGGCACCTACGTCGTGCGGGATCGCGCCAGACTCACCGTGCACCCACCGGTGCAGTGTCCGCCGCACCTCATCGAGTGGGCCAGGAGCGCCGACATCGCGCCCTTGCCAGATGGACTCAGCGTCTCGTTGCGCCAGTTGACCGGGCGCCGCTCCCAACTGAGTCAGGCGGCGTGGCAATCGTTGGTCAATGACCTATCTGCGCGCACCGCGCAGTACGTCGCTCCCCCGCCGCCTGCGGGCACGCCTGCCGAAGACTTTCTGGCCGCGGTTTCAGCGATGCGACGCGAGCGCGACACAGCACGCTTGGCCAACGAAGCCCAGCTGCGCGAGCGAATCAAGACCCGGCTTCAACGCTCCTAGATCTGGGCTGTCTCTTTGCCCAGTTCGTCGGCGATGGGCTCGTCGAGACGAGCCGTGCGCGGAATCGTCAAGCAGATCAGCGCCGCCACGACACACATCGCGCCAGCGGTGATCCAGGCCCAGTAATAGTCGCCAAGCGACTCGCGGATGATTCCGGCGTACGACGCCGCGACGCCAGCCCCCACCATGTGTGAGGCGAACACCCAGCCAAAGACCACGCCGGAACGCTGGAGCCCAAAGTGCTGGCGACACAGGGCCACCGTCGGCGGGACAGTGGCCACCCAGTCGAGGCCATAGAAGACCACGAAGAAGAACAGTGGCGGCTCCACTGTTGGCCCCAGCACCGACGGAACCACTAACAGCGCGATGCCGCGGAAGAAGTAGTAGCCAGCCAGCAGGAGACGCGAGTCAACCCGGTCGGTGAGCCAGCCAGAGGCCACAGTGCCGACAATGTCGAAGATGCCAATCAGCGCCAGCAAGCCCGCCGACGTGGTCGGTGGCATGCCGTGATCATGCGCCGCAGAAATGAAGTGGGTGGCGATCAGGCCGTTGGTGGACCACCCGCAGACCCAAAACGTGATCATCAGCGCCCAGAAGGGCCAACTGCGAAGCGAACCTACGAGTGCCGAGATGGCCAATCGCGCGGCCGAACCGGTTGCCTGCACTGCCGGCGCTTGATAGTCAGGGCCAGCGCCGTAGGGCTGAAGTCCCACGTCGGCCGGGCGATCGCGCATCACCAACCACACGATCGGGGCCAGCAGGAAGGCCACCAGTGCCACGAGTCCGGCAGCCCAACGCCAACCCGGCCCGGTCGCCAAGTGGGCAATCGTTGGCAAGAAGACCAACTGAGCCGTAGCGGACCCGGCTGAGAAGAATCCGGTGACGAGCCCACGGTTCTTCTCAAACCACCTGTTCGCCACGATGGCGCCAAAGACCAACGCCAATGACCCCGTGCCCACGCCAATCGGCACACCCCACAAGAACCACAGTTGCCAGGCCTGCGTCATCACCAACGTGCCGGCGGCACCGGCCGAAATCATCAACAGAGCCAGCGCCACCAAGCGCCGCAATCCAAAGCGCTCCATGAGCGCCGCCGCAAAGGGGGCCGTCAGTCCATAAATCGCCAAATTGAGCGACACCGCACCCGAGGTGACCGCCCGAGTCCAACCAAACTCTGCTTCAAGCGGTTCTAAGAGCGCGCCCGTGGAGGATCGGAAACCAGAGGCTGCCACCAAGGTTGCCAAAGTGGCGAGAGCTACCCACCAGGCGCGGTGGATGCGAACCGGCATGCTCAGCCCACGGTTGACGAAGCCACACCGAAGATCAGCGGCACAAATACCGCAAGAATCACGAACAGCAACGTGATACCTAACAGCGCGGTGCTCACGATGCCCAGGATCCTGCCGATGTTCGCGTTTTCGCGGCCGCTCATCGAACCACCTGAGGCGTCGATCTCACGGATCACGCGGTTGCCCGTGCTCCAGGCAAACGGACCGAGAAGCCCGCACACAACAAGGCCCAGGATGCCCAGCACCAACACGGTCGTGGCTTGAGGGTGGGGCGGTGCCATTGGGCTATAGCCGTGCGCCGCAGGCGGCTGCTGCCACTGGGGGTTAGTCGGCTCAGGGGGCGTGGGAGTCTCAGACATAGGGCAAAGTCTCGCATGAGCCCCGCCATAG
>WBZQ01000601.1_pt2 | contig 16456 bp, 11 predicted proteins | sample 5204251 | NCBI WGS metagenome assembly WBZQ01 (sample SAMN12412402, study PRJNA552823) | activated sludge metagenome | isolation source: activated sludge from nitrification reactor of wastewater treatment plant... | place: USA: Virginia | collected 2017-09 | reverse complement strand
GCGCGCGGTTTCCCTTTCAGCAAAAAATACAACGTTTCCCACCAGCAGAAACGGCTCATGACGACCGCCACAAACCTGCCGCCCGGCGCGAGCAGTTGTGGCAAATCGACGCTGAGTTGGACCATACCTTCCGGAGAAAGGCAGTTCATTCCGCCGAAGTTGGAAAAAATGAGGTCGAATTTCCGGTCGTGCAGCCGGCTTAATTCTTCCAGACCACATACTCGAACCTCGACCCGATCTTCCAGCCCGGCCGCCTGTACTTTTCTTTTCGCCACTTCCACCATGGCCGGAGAAATATCCGTGGCCAGTACCTGCCAGCCTTGGCGGGCCATCCGGATGACGTCTTCGCCGGTACCGCAGTTAAGTTCGAGTACCGTAGTGACGGGGTGACTCGAAGTCACCCCGTCACTGTTCCGGGCCAAAAGAGCCCAAACCCGCTCGCGCAGCAGCCGGCCCACCGGGGTGTGGGTAAAAGTGGCGTCGTAATCGGGCGCGACCGGGTCGAAAGGAGGAGGTGTTGTATTGGAAAGCACGGATTCGAGCGTTCTCAGGTATGGTGGTCTCAAAGTACCAGGGGCTTCTCACTGTCAAAGAATGATTGGTTGCGTTCCTGCCGATTAACGCCGGCTGTCAGTCGGCCGCCCGCGAGTAGCCGACTGACAGCCGGCGTTACGTCAACCGCCGCAGCCGCCATTCGTCCAGCAGTGCGGCAGGGGCGTAGTACAGTGATTTCAGCACCCGCCGCCAGTTGGTTTTTTTCCGACGTATCAACTTTTGCCATTCTTCCCCGGCCTGCCGCAGCCGAAACCGCTTGTGCGTCAGCCGGTGCAGGCGGCGGTAAAATGCCGGCGAATAAGTGGCCGGGTACATCATGGCCAGCTCGTCGGACACTTCCCAGTTTTGCTTGTCACCGAGCAGGGCTTTTACCTTGTCGTGGAATTTGGTGCCGGGCAGCGGGTAACTCACCGAAATCCCGATGTCGTGGGGCAGCAGTTCCTCCATCATCGCCAGGGTAGCCCCGATGTCGGCTTGGGTTTCGCCCAGGTAGCCGAACTGGAGGAAAAAGCACACCTCGATGCCTTTCTTTTTCAGCAGCCGCGTCGCTTCGCGGATCTCCTCCACGGTAGTGCCCTTGTCCATGGCGTCGAGGATCTTCTGCGAACCGCTTTCGGCGCCCACCCACACCTGGCGCAGGCCCGAGGCCGCCAGGGCGTCGATGGTATCCTCTTTCAGCAGCAGGTCGACCCGGCTTTGGATCTTGTATTCGAAGTGCAGGTTCTTTTCCCGCACCAGGTCGCGGAAACGTTGCACCCAGCCCGGTTTAAGCCCGAAAATATCATCGGCCATCCAGAAACGGCGTACACCGTAGCGGCCAATCAGCATTTCGATCTCCCCGACCACCCGCTCCGGGCTGCGGGAATTATAGCGGTTGCCGTAGATCGGCTTGGCGCACCAGTTGCATTTGTACGGGCAGCCGCGGGTAGTAGCGAGGTTGAGGGTAAAATGGCCGTGCCGCCGCATCCAGATATGCCGATAAGGCCTCAGGTCGATGAGATCCCAGGCCGGGTCGGGCAGGCTGTCCAGATCGTGCAGTACCGGACGCTTCGGATTGACGACCGGCGACCGGCGATCTGCGACCGAGGCCGGGCTATCATCCGGGGCGGTGTAGGCGATGCCGGGAATATTGCTAAGTTCGATTTGGGCTGCGCCGTGTAATTTCCAATTTCCAATTTCCAATTTCCCGATCAGTTCGCGCAACGTGATCTCGCCTTCGCCCAGCACCACAAAGTCGGCGCCCTGATCCAGGTATTGGTCGTAATGGTCGGAAGAATCGCTGCTGTTCACGATAACGGTGCAGCCGCCGGCCTTGCCCATTTTGATCATGTCGAAGGCGGCCTCCCGCATCCGGGTCAGGCACATCTTGGTCAGGTAGTTAAAGCCGTCGTCGTAGATGACCAGGTAGTCGGGCTGCCAGCCGGAAAGGATGGGTAGTATTTCGTCGGGTGATTTTTTCAGCCCGGTATCGAAAACCCGGACCTCGAAGCCGCATTCCCGCATCAGCCCGGCCGCGTACAGGGTGCCGTAGGGCGGATAGGGCTGTCCGGTGCGCCACTGTTTCGGATCGAAACGGTAAAAATAGGAATGGGTGAACAGAATACGGCCCGGCATGAACGCTGTGTTTGTACTTCTACAGCGAAAGTACGGGAAGAATTCGGTAAGACCTGAAGTCAGGAAGAGCGGGGAAAGTTAATTTTTTACCACCCGCCTTATTTCATACCGGCTTCCGGTTTGAATTTCCAGGAAATAGATACCGTCCGGCTGTTCGGAGAGGTTGAAATAAACTCCTTCCGTCAGGTCTTTTTCCTGAAGAATATCACCGGTAAAGGTGGTCAGTTTGGCCCGGCATTCCGGTTGGAAGCCGCGGAGGAAAACCAGGTCTGTAGTCGGGTTGGGAAATACTTCAATCTCGGTGTCGCGGGGCACCTCTACCCGGACGATCCTGGAGTAGCCGAAAGTGCCGTCGAAATCGACCTGGCGAAGGCGGTAGTAATTCAGGCCACCGGCCGGCTGGCGGTGGGTAAGGGAATATTTGTGGGCGCCCGAAGTGGTGCCTTGCCCGTCGATCCGGCCGATCACTTCAAATACATTGTCCGAAGACCCGGCGTGCTGCACCTCGAAATAGGCATTTTCTTTCTCCGTAGCGGTTTTCCAGCACAAGTCCACCCCGTCCGGCGTGTTGCGTGCCGAGAATTCGACGAGTTCAACCGGCAGGACCGCGCATTCGGCTTCCACCTGGGCTACAGTATTGCAGCCCGGATCGTTGTTGGAAATCGTCGCGTTGCCCGGGCCGGCCAGGTAATCGCAAATGCCCTGGGCCGCGCAGTCGGTCAATACGTTGTTGTTGGAGATGGTCAGGCTGCCGCCGATAGAGGTGATGCTGGCAAAGTCGGTGACGGAAGTCAGATCGGTATTGCCGGTAATGGCAAAAATGCCGCCGATGGTTTCCAGGTTCTCGAAAGCGTTCAGTGTGACCAGGTTGCCGTTGTTGGTGATCTCGAAGTCGGTGCCCACGGATTGCAGGTTGTGCAGCCCGTTCAGGGTAGTCAGGTTGGGGTTGGAGGCGATGGACAGGTAGCGGCCGTTGGTAGCGGCGTTGTTGCCGACCTCGGTGAGGCCGTTCAGGCTGTTCAGGGCGGTGAGGCCGTTGTTGTTGCTGATCTGCAGGAAACGGCCGCAAAAAGCAACGTTGTTGAGCCCGCTGAGGTCGGTCAGCGCCGGACAACTCGACACCTGCAGGGTACCATTGACATATGCCACGCTACTCAGAGCGTCGAGGCTGTTGAGCAACGCATTGCCCGTAATGGTTAGCGAGCCGCCGATGAAAGGCAGGTTTTCCAGTCCACTGAGATCGGTCAGCGCGTCGTTGTTGTCGAGGGTCAGTTCTACGCTGATATTGGTCAGATTGGTCAGGCCGTCGAGGGAGGTCAACGCCGGGCAATTTTGGATGAACAGACTTTTGGTGATCGAGTTAAGCCCGCTCAGGCCGTTCAGGTTGGTGATGTTGTTGCCCTGGATGGTCAGGCTGACGCCCATCACATGACAGTTGGGATAGTTGGTAGGGAAGTTATTGACCTGGGTCTGGGTGCTCAGGGTAAGCGGCGCGCCGGGGCATTGGGCAAGGGTTTGGGCTGTGATCCAGCCAAGGAGCAGCAGGGTTACGGCAATTTTTTGCATAAGGCGGAAGTCAGGTGGGGGTGATTATGTGTGGTTTTGAATCGGCTTAAAAGTGAGACGCCAACGTAGATGTAGTGTTATAAAAGCAAAGATTTTAAAACGGACAGCAAAGATAACACAGATCGCACTAAGATGCACTACACCGGGCAGGACAAGTTCGGAGCGCGTACCTTTACGCCGTAAGAAAACAACACATGGGATTTCGCTCTTTTCTCGTCCGGCCCTTCGCCAACGGCATTGCCGCCTCCATCGACCGCTGGTCGGCCGATGCCGTTGGGCGGCAGGAGAAAATATTTCACGATCTTATTCGCCGGGCTGCCGGTACGGCCTTTGGCCGCGACCACCGTTTTTCCGAAATAAACAACTACGAGGACTTCAAGCAGGCGGTGCCCATCCGCGACTACGAAGGCCTGAAAGATTACGTGGAAAGGCTGAAGAACGGAGAACCGGACGTGCTGTGGCCGGGTAAGCCGGCCTATTTTGCCAAAACTTCGGGAACGACTTCGGGGGTGAAATACATTCCCATGTCGAAGGAAAGCACGCCGCTGCATTTCGGCACTGCCCGCAACGCCACCTTCAACTATTTCGCCCGCACCGGCAACGGCCGCTGGCTCGACGGAAAAATGATCTTTCTTTCGGGCAGCCCCGAACTCGACGAGGTAGCCGGCGTTCCTACCGGGCGCCTGAGCGGCATTTCCAACCACCTGGTGCCGGGCTGGCTGCGTACCAACCAACTGCCCTCCTGGCGTACCAACTGTATCGAAGACTGGGAAGAAAAACTCGAACGCATTGTAGATGAAACGGTTAACGCCGACATGCGGCTCATCTCCGGTATTCCGCCCTGGGTGCAGATGTACTACGAAAGGCTGCTGCAACGCACCGGCAAAAGCACGGTGAAGGAGATCTTCCCCAACTATTCGCTGTTCGTATACGGCGGGGTGAACTTCGAGCCCTACCGCGCCAAACTGGAAGCCCTGGTCGGCGGGCCGGTGGACAGCGTGGAGACCTATCCGGCCTCGGAGGGGTTTATCGCGTTTCAGGATATTTTTAGTGGTGGCCCGACTTCGAGTCGTGCCACCACTAATCCGGGGCTTTTATTAAATGCCGACGCCGGCATGTTCTTCGAATTCGTGCCGGCCGATGAAATTTTCCGGAAAAACCCCACCCGCCTCTGGCTGCGCGACGTGGAGGTCGGCGTGAACTACGCCCTTATCCTCAACACCAATGCCGGCCTGTGGGGCTACAACATCGGCGACACGGTGCAGTTCGTCAGTAAAAACCCCTACCGGATCGTCGTGTCCGGCCGGGTCAAGCACTTCATTTCGGCGTTTGGCGAGCACGTGATCGGGAAGGAAGTGGAAGAGGCGCTGTTGCCGGTGGCCAATGCCGCCGGCATCCGGATCACCGAATTTACCGTGGCGCCCCAGGTAACGCCGCCGGAGGGCGGAATGCCTTACCACGAGTGGTTCATCGAATTCGATAACCTGCCCGACGACCTCGACGCCTTCGCCCGGGATGTGGACACGCGTATGCGGGCCCAGAACATTTACTACGACGACCTCATCACCGGCAATATCCTGCGCACGCTGAAGATCAGGCCTTTGCAACGCGATGCGTTCCGGGAGTACATGAAAAGCCAGGGGAAACTGGGCGGACAGAACAAGGTGCCGCGCCTGGCGAACGACCGGAAGATCGCCGGGGAGTTGCAGCGCTGGATACTGGACTGAAGTCTGCTTAAAGCGGTAAATTTCACCGCGCCGGTATTATTTTTACGCATTGTATCCGCTTTCTTAAAACGATGAAAATGATCCTTAATTCCGTCCGTAACCTGGCGATAGTCTGCTGCTTTTTACCCCGGCCCGCCGATGCGCAGTTTATTGCGGATGTAAATTTTGCCGAAGCCATCCGCGAGATCTGCCCGGCTTGTATCGACCCGTCTAACAACCTTACCTCGACCGCGCAAACTCTCGACAGTCTCAACCTGACCTATCGGGGTATAAACTCCTTAGCCGGTTTGGGCGGATTTAGTGGTCTTCAATATCTGGATTGTTCTTACAATCAGTTGATTGCATTGCCAACCCTGCCCTCCGGACTTCAACACCTGAATTGTTCGGGTAATGCACTGGGCTCGCTGCCGGCGCTGCCAGCGGGGCTTAAATATTTAAAATGCGACCTCAACGAACTGAGTGCGCTGCCGGTGCTGCCCGACGGTCTGGAGAGCCTGTATTTTTTTCAAAACGGGATCAGTTCGCTCGGGCCCTTGCCATCCGGCCTGAAGCACCTGGATTGTTCCGCCAACCTGCTCGCCGCTTTACCTGACCTCCCGGCCACGCTGGAGTATCTGGAATGTTCCGGTAATTCCCTGACCGCACTTCCGGGGCTACCCGACGGCCAGAAATACTTGTATTGTTCGTTCAACGACCTGCCGGTTTTGCCGGCCCTGCCCGACGGTTTATCGGTGGTCTATTGCGACAACAACCTTTTATCGGATCTGCCGGCGCTGCCCGGCGGCCTGCAGCAACTGGTCTGTTTCAACAATCCGCTGGGCAGCCTGGGACTGCTTCCGCCAAGTCTGAAAATTTTACACTGTAGTTATAACGAACTTATCGCGCTGCCGGCGCTGCCCGACAGCCTGAACTATCTGGATTGCCAGGGCAATCAACTGAGCGCGCTGCCGGTACTGCCGGACAGCCTGAACTACCTGGATTGTTCCGGCAACGCGCTGGGGGGAATCCTGCCCACGCTTCCGGCCGGCTTGCTGACTCTGGCCTGCAACAACGATCAGATGAGCGAACTGCCCGAATTGCCGGCAACGCTGGTGCAGTTATACTGTTCCGACAACCAACTGACGGCTTTGCCGGCCTTACCCGGTCCATTGCGGGAACTAAGTTGCAACAACAACCAACTGACCGGGCTGCCCGAGCTGCCGCCGGCTCTCCTGTACCTGATTTGCGACGTTAATCAACTGAGCGCGCTGCCCGAACTGCCGGCCCAACTGGCAACCCTCTATTGCAGTTTTAACCAACTGACTTCCCTGCCGGTATTGCCGCCCGGGTTGCTGGTCCTCTATTGTTCGTACAATCCGGACCTGGAATGCCTGCCTGCGCTGTCACCGGAAATGTATTTTTTGGGTTCGGAAAATACGGCGATTACCTGCATTCCGAACCAGCCGGACAACCTGTTCATGGTCCCTGAACTGCCGGTTTGCAGCCAGCCTTGCGCGCCGGTCATGGCGGTATCCGGAGCAGTGGCCGGCCCGGCTTTCACCGTCATGCCGAACCCGGTTTCCGAAGTACTTTCCGTGCGGTTTTCCGAGGCTTGTCCGGCTCAATCCGCAACCCTGCGCCTTTTCAACTCCGAAGGGCGGGTGGTCAGGGAGTTATCGGTTCAAGGCGACCGGGAAATACCGGTTCAGGATCTGCCGGCCGGGGTTTACTGGCTGGAGGTCAGCGGCAGCCGCTGGTCCCGGACCGAAAAGATCCTAAAAAACGAGTGAGCACGAGCGGTAAAGACTGTGGCCGTTCGAATTTCGTTTTGAAAACAACACGTGTGATACCTTCAGTTATGCAACAATCGCCCATCACCCGCCGGCTGTCGCCAGTCGTCAACCCCGGTTTGGTCTTTTCTTGTTTCCTTTTCCCTTTTATCCTTTTCTCCCAAACCGCGCCCATCCCCGTTGCCGACCAGACCTTCAAACTCGACGGCAAAAGCGAGTTCGTCTACGCGTTCGCCGAGGGCGACCAGGTGCTGCTCAAGGTGCAGGAACTGACGGGGAAAAAGATCAAGACGGTGGAATTCATGCAATTCCCCGACTACCCGATCTTTCGCGACTATGAGGTGGATTCGGTGCTGGAAAAGACGATCCTGATTCCCAAAACGGGGGCTTATCTGTTGCGTTTTCAGGAAGCGGGGCTGAGCAAAAAGGTGTGCCGCTTCACCCTCCACCGCGTTCCGGCCAACAGCGAAACCGCCCGCCTGAACACCCGGGTGGGCTGGAACATCTGGGAAAACCCCAACTACAACGTGCGCAAAAGGGCCGTGCAAACCGGGAAAAAAACCGACGTATCCTCCCTCGGCGGGCAGGTAACCGTAGGCGCCAGCAAGTTTTATATGAAAAAACCCGTGAACGTGTACCAGTTCACCCTGCCTGCCAATACCGTGCAATGGGCCTACCGGGTTTCGGTAGGGCAGGCTACCCAGGAAGCGCGGCGCCGCGACGCCGACAAACTCAAGGCCGCCCTGCAAACCGGGGCTGTAAAACTGATGAGCCTCCAGCCCGAAACGGCCCTGGCCGCCTTTGCCCTCGGCGCCGCCATCGACATGACCGTCTCCACCGCCGGCGAAGATGTGGAATACGCCGTGGTAGACTACGCCAACTGGATAAAATTTTCGGAATACAAGGAATATTCGGCCTTCATGCAGCAGTCGGGCGTAAGTGTGGACGTGCAACGCCGCTACTCCCCGCTGGCCGGCACCTATTATTTCGCCTTCAAAAGCGACAACTGGGTGGACGACATCAATGTCAGCATCGACATCGAGGCCGTGACCGAAACGCCCATCTTTGAAACGGAAACCTATCTCGAACCCACCGGGCCCTGACTGCCCCTGCCTCCTGCCAACTGCCTACTTCCCCCCCGTTATCGCATCATCCGTCTTCACCTCCCCCTGGTCGTCGATGATAGCCAGCACCACCCGCCGGTTCCACTTGCGGTTTTCCGGAAGGTCGCTGCCTTTTTTACCGTCGTTGTCCTCTTCGGCATTGGCGGCCAGGGGATCGGCTTCACCGAATACTTTGATGAACATGCGGTCGGCGCGAATGCCCTTGTTGATGAGGTAGTTGCGGGCGGAGCGTGCCCGGCTGGCGGCCAGTTGCATGTTGGCCTGGGCGCTGCCCACGCCGTCGGTGTGGCCGAGGATCTTTAGTTTGAGGGCGGCATTTTCCTTGAGTTTGGCGCTGACCTGGTCGAGTACCTGCTTGGACTCGACGGAAAGGCTGTAGCGTCCGAAATCGAAATAGATGTTTTGCAGGGTAGTTTCCCGCTTGGGATCCTGCACGTACATCATGCCGTTGCGAAAATAAGGACAATTGGCGCCGCACAATACCCGCTGCTCTTCCAGGTCGATCACAGTGGCATAGGGAAAACCCTTGCCGATCATTTCCTGCTGGACTTTCTCCGCTTCTTCCCGGGTGGTATAGGAGCCGGCAAAGTAGCGGTGCATACCCATTTGGTCCGAACTGGCGATGACCTTCGTCACGCCTCTTTCCCGGAAAAAGGTATCGGGCATTGCCTCCGCATAAGCGGCGATCTGCACCCTGAAATCCTGCGCAGCCAGGCCGGCGGCCAGGAAAAGAATAAAGCCGGATACCAGAAATGTAGAGGTGTATCGCATACAGGGGGATGATTTTGTGAAAATAACGCCGCAAAAGTAAGCACTGCCGCCGCTGCTGCGCCAGGTGCCGATTAAATGCTTCGTTAAGGTTTCGCCCGGTAACCGTCCGGCGCGGAATTAAATTTCCTTCGGGAGAAAATATCCCGAACTTATAACTTCGCCGCACGCTCATTCGAATTACAGGCATCTACCATGAAAAAATCGCGTCGCAATCTCATTCTTTACATTTTGCTTGGAGTGACAGCCCTGTGGGCCCTGGTCACCTTCCGCAGCAAGTCCGCGGTTCTGGCCATCGACCGACCGAACGATCCCTGGGTATTCCGGTCCGTGATGGACAAGCAGCCGCGGATGATCACCTTCGCCCTGCACGACAACCTGTGGGTGTCTTATTCCACCGATTCCTGCGCCCTGTACAAAGCCTGGAGCGGCGGGGTCGACTTTACCGGCGCCGTGTACAACATGCGGCACGGCCCCCAGCCCATGAGCATCGGCCCGTCGTGGTTCGAAAACCGGTACAGCCAACCCTGGACCGTCACGCTTGGCGGTCAGGCCCAGGCGCCCCGGACCGATTATAAAGGCCACCGCTATACCAGCGACGGCCACGCCGAACTGATGTACGACCTCGTACTCGCCGACGGCCAGCGGGTTCGCATCAACGAAAGGCCCGAATACGTGGAAAAGGACCGGCAGCGCGGGTTCGAGCGCACCTTTACCATCGAGAATGCCCCCTCCGGCGCTACGGTCACCCTGCGGGCCAATGTCGGCAGTATTGCCGCCCCGGAGAATATCCAGACCGATGGAACCTGGAAACAAAGCGAAACAAAACCGCAGCAGGGACTGGCCGATAACCTGCAGGCCGTGACCGCCGCCGGCGAGCTGACCCTGAACTCCGGCAGGCCGACCCGCTTTGCCGTTATGTTCGTCAGCACGCCGATGCTGCCCAACCCTTTCGACGCCGAACGCCTGGCCGAGGCGGAAAGCGAGGCCACGGTCAGCCCCGGCGAGCGCATCATGGCCAAAAGCGACTGCCGCACCTGCCACAACCCCGAGGTGCAGACCGTGGGCCCCGGCTACGCGCAGATTGCCGAACGCTATAAAAATTCCCCGGAAAACGTGGAAATGCTGGCCCAAAAAGTCATCAAAGGCGGCAGCGGAGTATGGGGGGCGGCGGCGATGAGCGCCCACCCCGACCTCCAGCCGGAAGATGCCAAGGCTATGGTCAGTTACGTGCTTTCACTCGATAAAGGCGACGACGACGGCGAAGGCGGCGGCGCCAAAAGCCTGGCCGAAATTCCCGAAGGCCAGTGGTTGCGGCCGGAAACCGACGTCGCCGACGAGGACGTCGCGCTCGGACTGGTGGTCAAACTGTTCCGACTGTCCTCAACCCCGCACACCCTGAACGGCATCGATTTCGGCAAGAAGCCGGACCTGACCGCCATTGCCGCTTCGGTCAACGCCGGCAACGACGGTTTCGGGGAATTTCGCGACAATTTTGCCCTCACGGCCACCGGCTACCTCTACCTGGAAAAGGACGACAACATCGTTTTCCAGCTCAGCAGCGACGACGGCAGCCGGATGTGGATCGACAATAAACAGGTCATCAACAACGACGGGGACCACGGTCTGGAGCCCAAGGAGGCCGAATTGGCCCTCCGGGCCGGTTATCACCCTGTCCGGATCGACTACTACCAGGGCGGCGGCGGGCGCGGCATCGTGCTGAAGTGGGCCCGTTTCGGCAGCCCCGGCTTCAAAGTGGTGCCCGAATCAAGTTTCACCCACCGGCGTTCCGATGACCTGGCCGGTGCAGCCTCCATGTCCGCGGCCGCCAACCTCGTTCCCGGCGACGTGGCGCCCTTGCAGGACGTGCACCCCTCCTTCGACCTCGCGCAGGCTCGCCCCGACGAGTTTCTGCCCAAAGTGTCGGGCCTCGATTTCCTGCCCGACGGGCGCCTGCTGGTCTCTACCTGGGACGCCATGGGCGCTGTCTATGCCCTGGAGAATGTCCAGTCCGGCGATCCCAAAAAGATCAAAATAAAACTGATTGCCAAGGGGCTGGCCGAGCCGCTGGGCCTGAAGGTAGTGGGCAAGGATATTTTCGTGCTGCAAAAGCAGGAACTGACCAAACTGATCGACCACAATGGCGACGACATCATCGACGAATACCAGTGTTTTGCCAAAGGCTGGAAAGCCTCGGCCAATTTTCACGAATTCGCGTTCGGCCTGGCCCACAAGGGCGACTACCTCTACGCCGCCCTGGCCACGGCCATCCTGCCCGGCGGCGCCAGCGCCCGCCCGCAGATCGTCGACCGCGGCAAGGTGGTGCAGATCAGCCTGAAAGACGGCAGCATCGAGTTTGTCGCCCGCGGCCTGCGGACCCCCGACGGCGTGGGCCTGGGCCCCGACGGCGAACTGTTCGTGGCCGACAACCAGGGCGACTGGCTGCCCTCCTCCAAACTGGTCCACGTGAAGCCCGGCGCCTTTTTCGGTTCCTACTCCGTGGACAGTGCCACCGTAGCCCAGATGCCTGTGCAGCAGCCGGTGGTGTGGCTGCCGCAGGACGAGATCGGCAACTCGCCCACCCAGCCGGCCGTGCTGAACCAGGGGCCGTACCAGAACCAGATCATTTTCGGCGACGTGTGCTACGGCGGCCTGCAGCGCGTCTTTATGGAAAAGGTGAACGGCGATTACCAGGGCTGTGTCTTCAAATTCACCCAGGGCCTCGAAGGAGGCACACATCGGCTCGTTTGGGGCCCCGACGATGCGCTGTACATCGGCATGATCGGCAACCCCGGCAACTGGAGCCAGCAGGACAAATTCTGGTACGGGCTGCAACGGATGAAATACAACGGCAAATCCGCATTCGAGATGCTGGCCGTGCGGGCTAAAACCAACGGCATGGAGATCGAATTCACCGAGCCGCTGCGCGAAGGCGACGGCTGGGATCTGTCGCATTACTCGGTCAAACAGTGGTGGTACAAACCCACGCCCAACTACGGTGGCCCTAAAATGGACGAGCAGGAACTGGCCGTCCGGTCCGCCTCCGTTTCCGCCGACCGGAAAAAAGTGTTCCTGGAGATACCCGGCCTGAAGCCACAGCACGTCGTGTACATCCGCCTGCGCAACCTGCCGGTCAGCGACGCCGGCCATGAACTCTGGACGACCGAAACCTGGTACACCCTGAACGCCATTCCGGCCTCCGATCCCGGCGCCATAGCCGCCCGCCCCGCCTTTACCCCGCCCGCCGACAATACCCTGACCGACAAGGAAAAAGCCGAAGGCTGGCAGTTGCTCTTCAACGGCCGCGACCTCGAAGGCTGGCACAACTACGGCAAAACCACGGTCGGTAAATCCTGGGTCGTAGCCGACAACGCCATCTACCTCGACGCCAAAGCCGACCCCAGCGGTGGCTGGCAGGCGGCGGAAGGCGGCGATATTCTGACCGCCGAGGACTATGAGAATTTCGAACTGGAACTGGACTGGAAGATCGCGCCCTGCGGCAATTCCGGCATCATCTACCACGTGACCGAAGACCCGGCCAAATACGACTACGTCTGGAAAACGGGGCCCGAAATGCAGGTGCTCGACAACGCCTGCCATCCCGACAGCCGCTATCCGAAACACCGGGCCGGCGACCTGTACGACCTGGTGGAATCCCGGTTCGTAACCGTAAAACCGGGCGGTCAGTGGAACCACGTGCGCCTGGTCAGCAAAAACGGCCGGGTGGAGCACTGGCTCAACTACCGCAAGGTGGTGGACATTCAGATGTTCGAGAACGGCAAACCGACCGCCCAATGGCTCGAAGCCATCAAAGGCAGCAAATTCCCCGGCCTGCCGGCGCCGGATTTCGGTATGTCGATGAAGGGGAAGATCTCGTTACAGGATCACGGGAACCCGGTGTGGTATAAGAATATCAAGATCAAAAAATAATCTCTTGATGTAACGTAATTACCACGCATTCAACACCTCCGGCTCCTCCCGGTACACCTCCTTCACGGCAGCGACCAGCCAGTCGCCGCCGAAAGTGACCGTGTGGTGGTGGGAAAAATAGACCACCCACTCCAGCGAAGCGTCGAAAACAACACCCTCGTAGACATCCTCCTTGAATATCCGCTCGGGGGAGATCTCGAACATCCCTTCGTCGCAGTCCAGCAGGTACAGCGGCGCCGAAAGCCTCTGGCGGATCAGCCGGGCCACGTTGCGGGTCTTTTCTTCGGACATGCCGTTCAGGAAAACGACCTGGGAAGGCGAGGCTTCGGTCAGCGGATCCCAGAAGTTGGATTCGAAGTTCCAGGTGTCTTTGAGCAGACCCCGGAGCCGGGACGATTCTTCGCCGCGGATTCGCTTGCGCGCCAGGCCATTCAGCACTTGTTCGGGCTGTAGCGGGTCGCCGGGAAACAAGGCCGGCAGTTCGCTGGCGATGGTGCGCGCCGATTTTTCCACTACCCGGAAAAGCGACCGGAGGTATTCCGGTACGTTGGGGTCGATCGGGATATGGACCTGTTTCTCCCGCGGGCCGATGTGGATGTCGAGCAGGAACTGGGCCGGAGCGGCAGCAGCGATGCGCTCCACCGCCTCCAGGGCGAGGTCGGAGTTGAAGATGGAATAATGGTAAAGATAATGGCCGGAAAAGCGATCGTGGCCGCGCGGCAGACCGTTGCAAGTAGTTTCGATAACATGTTGGATTGGATCAAGGTAACCGGTGGTAAGATTGTCGTGCCAGGGCGCCGAGGCCGGGTAACCGTGCCAGCGGCGTATTTGAAAATGCAGCGTCAGCACCTGCACTTCGTTGGGCGCAGGCTTGCGCCAGCCGCCGGCCTGCCATCGGGCGGCGGTATCGCGCAGGTACACTTGTCCGTCGGTGCCGGTGGGAATGGCCGTGGTTTCGCTGTGGTCGGGCGCTAAACCGCAAACGCCCGTTTCGGTGCGCAGGGTCTGGCCGGATTCGGCGGTAAGGCGGACGTAGTGCCAGCGATTTTCACGCTGTTGATACAGGATTATACGGAATGCGTGCATGGAGCAACCCATTTTACGGTATTTGAGGGAAATAACTCCACCACACAGGGAAAATTCGTGCCAGTATTTTTTAAGGAAATATAAAATGACCGCGGGGCTACCAATCCGATTCAAAATGCATCCAGCGGATTTCTCCCTTCGCATTAAACCGTATCAGGATTTGGCAGGGGTCCGGTATGCGCGCATCGTAGTCGGGCGACGATAGCAGGGCTTCGTAGTAACTATCCATTCGACGCAGGTTTACGCAGGCCAGCATTTGCTCCAGCATGACTTGCAGCACGCCCGGCGTCAGGTCTTCCGGCGTGAATAAAGAGATCGTGACCGAACACAACTGTCCCGATTCTTCTTCAGTGTCCGTACAAGCCAGCAAAATGGCCGTAGAATCCAACTCCGGAACGGTTTTTTCGCGGATCAAAAACACATAGACGTCGTTGAGCAAGGTGTTTTCGTAGCATTTTATGTCCAGAAAGGCCTTGGCTTCGCAGGCGCCGCAGCAACGGATGCTGATCCAGTAGCGACCCGGCCGGAGCCCGGTGTAAAGGTGGTAAGCCCCCCGGAAAGCCGGCATGGTATCCAAAAAGCCGTCGGGGCCTTCGAGCCGCACGGAAAACGGGCCTTTGGTGTAGGTCGTGTCGATCAGAAATTCAATCTTTCCGGTCGGCCCGTTCAGCGGGGAACAATGGGTAACGGTAAATTCCACGTGGGCTGCCGATACGGCCGATGATAAGGCCATATACAGCGCAAATACAATTCCTTTCAGAACCGGGTTTTCCATATCAGAAAAACGTTGATGGCCACGATAAGCAGGGAGTACAACAACGTTTCGACGGGCTGATTATTGGTTAGCGGGGTAAATGCCGGGCAGATCTGTGTGCTGCTCCAGGCCAGGAATGCATCCGCCATCGGCAGTTGGCCGAACAGGCAGTATTTTTCGTCTTTGTCGCTTCGGGCCAGGAGCAGGGCGTTGAGTCCCCGGTACAATCCGGCCGCCGTTTCCCGGTCGCCGAAGCGCAGCGCGGTTTTCAGCCCGACCATGGAAGCGGCGGCCCCGATACCGGCGATCACCGGGCCCGAATCGACGTCTCCCAGCCCGGATTGCCCCCTGGGGTACTCCCGGACACCCGGCATGCCCAGCCGGGAAGTCAAAAAATGGTCGCGGTACTTCCGGTACTGGTCGGCGGCAAAAGCCGAATCGATGTCGGCCAGAAAAACCAGCATCAGACTTTGGGAAGAGCCGCGGACGCCTTCCAGTGATTTTTTACGCTCCAGGTCGTAGCCATGCGGGATCAGGTGAAGGCCGGGGTCCAGGTTGTTTTTGATCCTGCGGAGCCACTCTGTGCGCACGTCCTGAAAACGAGGCTCAAACATCCGGTCGTGCCAATCCAGGGCCGCCAGGCAAACGATATTATCAGCCGGCCAGGCCAGGTGGCGGTACGATTCCAGGTAGGGCTGTGCTGTTCCGCTAATGGCCCGGGCAATACTCTGACATTCTCCCTGGAATTGGCGGACTACAGCCGAATCCCGCATTTGCGGGGTTTGAACGGCCAAAAAATTTCCGCGTACATACGCCGACCAGCCCCGGTAAAAAGCGCCGTAGGCCAGCGGCAGGTCGGGGTTGAAAACGCTCCTGGCGGCCGGAGAATCCAGCGCATCCACACTGAAAGCGATCTCGCCCAGGCCTTCCTGCCAACCGACGCTTTCATCAGGCAGGTTTTTTACCACTTCGCACCAGGTCAGGGCGTACAATGCATGAAGGAATACGAAGCCTTCCGGGTAAAGCAGTTGCATATCTTCGGCGGCCTTCTCCTCGTGCAGCGCTTTTTTTAAAAAATGCAGTTGCTTCACCACATCGACCGGTGCAAAGTCGGCGCCGGCCGGGTCGCAGACGGGGGTTTCGAGCAGCCGGATGTTGACGTACAGGACAAAAAGGATGATGATCGTCGCTACGACCCGGACGGGCCAGCGCAGTGCTTTCAGCATATTCAGTGTATAATGGGTTCTGCCGCGAAGGTGCGGTACAGTGCATTACAAAGAGAAAGAACTGTTACGCGCCTCCGCCGTGAAGTTACACCAAACCTGCACAGTGTTTATCTTGCCCCACTGCCCGGATTTTAACTCCGCAAGTTACGGGTTGCCACCCCCGCGCAAGGGACGGAAATTTGCATAAAAAAAGGCACATGAACCAGCAGCAATTCAACTACGAACGCGTGGCGGTGGCCATCGACTACCTGAGCGAAAACTTCCGGCAGCAACCCGACCTGGCCGAGGTGGCCCGGCAGGTGCACCTGTCGCCGGAGCATTTCCAGCGGATCTTCAC